>Ga0209474_10002670_pt1 | contig 16157 bp, 20 predicted proteins | sample GraSoiAngelo_145_FD_185902 | JGI IMG/M metagenome (GOLD analysis project Ga0209474, IMG submission 185902) | Grasslands soil microbial communities from the Angelo Coastal Reserve, California, USA - 14_1009_05_20cm (SPAdes) (version 2) | ecosystem: Environmental > Terrestrial > Soil > Grasslands...
CAGCTGAATACCGTTCAGTTTCCCTGGCATCACAATATCAGAGAATAGAAGATCAATCTGTCTGAAACCCCTCAGGATCTGAAGCGCTTCCGGACAGGACCCCATAATCTTGGATCCGCGACAGTTTCTTTGGCCGTTGCGAGCACGGGCTCATCGTCATCGACACCAAAACAATTCCGCTGCTGGTTGGTTGCGAGATGGCTAGCGCGTCTCGGTTCTCAAATTCCACCAATGCTTCGTGGCATTCGGCAGTCACAGGGAAAGTTGGACGAGCACATAAGACGGGGTACAATCATACCCTTGGGCCTGTCTACCGTGTATCTCGTCCTACCTGCACCTTGGGCGCGGCGCTCTACTATTGAGGTACAGTTGGTTCAGAGGTTGCTCGATGCTGTTTTTTAAACGTAAATTGTTCGGGTGCAAAGTTGCCAAAAACTGAAGGACGGAATGCTACAGGAGGGCAACAGGCGCGTCTGCGTGTGCCGCGCGCCCTCAGCAAGAGCTTAGCGCGCGTCGGAATAAGCAAGCCCGTGGCGCACAGCCGAAATGCTTCGGCCACCGGCGGTCTTCCGACGGTGCTGTTGCCTTGGAACCTAGGCTCATACGAGCCGATGAACAATTTTCATCCGCTGTTTAGGAAATGGGTACAAGCCCAAACTAGCGTTCGTTTTGTCCGGCCGCCATGGGCAAAAGAGCTGTGCCAATCGCCGAGATATCGCGAAGATTGTAGTAACACTCAATATCTAGAGCATGGGTTTGGAAGAGTTTTCGAATTTGAAAAAGCAAGAGAATTCTTCAGTATCCAGGAATTTATTTTTAGCAGCAGACTATCTGCTGCTGCCGAATTTCATCATACGATACCATTCACTACTGCGAAGAGGCCATTTTTCTTTCATTGTGAGTCGATACCTCCGGTTTTTATGCCGATGGGTTTTCAGGGTCAGGAATTTGACAGCGAGCTCATATCAAACATTCTGCCGATCTATAGAGAGATATTCGAATCGGACCACTGCTTGGGGATTTTTTCACACCTGAAAAGTACGATCGCGGAGTTCGCCGCTACATTTCAATTAGACAAGATTCGACGGAAATTGCGATATCTCCCGCTCGCGGCTGATATGTATATCCGAAAGGCTCGAAGCGACGAAACCCCCATCTTCATATTCAATAATTCGGCCCACCAAGACCCGAATTCGCTCGTGCTCCGCGGAGGCGTTTTTGCCATCCAGATATTGGATATCGTGCGACGCGAGCGCCCTGGTGCCAAGCTACTCTTCGTCGGGAGCCATGCTCAACGACTGTTTTCCGAGCCTTGGGGGTTGGGCGAATCGATCCTAAAACATGAGAACGTGCGCGAAATTCTCTATAGGAACCGCGATAATATAATCTGGATAAGTGGTTGGTTATCTGAACATACACTGGACCGGTTGTTTGCCTCCGCGCATTTCTTTCTATTGCCTAGCATTGATTTGCACACTTCTTCAGTTCTCCGGGCTATGGGTCAAGGTTGCATTCCAATCGTATCGAATGCGTATGGGATTTCGGAACTGATCTCGCAACGCCGAAACGGAATCATCCTCAACATCCTGGATACCTCCGTCTCGAAGATGACGGAGTTCGGGTTCACCAATACAGACCATGATGCATTCATAAGCCGATTTAATGAGCTTCGCGATCGTCTGAGCCGAGAAATCCGGCAACATCTGGATATCTTGGTCGAGCCTCGCTCATGGTTTCAGCTATTTCAGACGATGAACGAGGAATTCGACCGCCGATTTGGCCGACCTGTTGATACCAAATTCCTCGCTAAGCCGCTCCAAGAGGACCGCCGTGGAGTAGACACCTCAGGTGATCTGCGCGGCTTCACACGCGATGTCTCGCGTGACGATTTCAAGAGGGTCGGACGACAGGAACTGCCCCGTATCGGCAATGTGCGTGTTGTTCGATATGGCCCAAATGTTCTGAGTTTTGATGATGGTGCAGTGGCCGATCGGCGCGTCAGCTCGTTGGAGTGGTCCCTTAATTCAAAATCAAAGCTAGTACATTGTTGGTCCTCATTTTCTCAAGCTGCCGCCGCGCTGGCTAACCAAAGGGCGGATATTCCGCATCACACCCGGACTCTGCTGTCGCCTCACCTTGAAGCGGATTCGATGAACAAAGCCGAGATAACGATAAAAGAGGTGGTCGAAACGCAGGAGAGCTGGTTCTTTACTTTGGAAGCGTCAATGGGGGAGCTGCGATCACAGCTCCGACGGGTTGAATCATCGCTCGTCGAGACGATAGGACAGCGCCTCTCCTCCTTGGAGCGCACAATGGACGAGCGTACCCAACGGCTTTTGTCGCTTGAGACCGTGCTCCGGGAGTGGAGTAGCCGACTTCTCTCGCTTGAGAGTATGGCCGAAGGCCGGAGTAACGACCTACACAATCTCCGGAACGTAGTCCAGCACGAGTCTGCGACCCGCATTCAACATATCGACCAGGTTAATAATGCCCTAGAAGACGTCCGGAAGACAGGCGAGAGCATGCTCTATTCGATTGCGATACTGGGACGTGGACTAGAGGATATATATTATGAGCAACTTTTCGAAAAGAGGCTTTTGCTATTAGAAGCGAGCTCCCGTCTGGGGAAGGGCACCTGAGTCGAAGGGCGGTGAGACTTTTAAAATTGTCTACGAGTTGCCATCAGGCCATTCGCACCTGGCGACGCATGGTCCATGGTCGCGCCCATTGACGTGCATAGCGGTGACTTCCAGGTGCGGCGGTGATCACACTGCTTTGGGCGGTGGTGCGGGACGGACCGACACCCCTGGGATTCCATTTCGGAGCGCGTCGCGGACGGACAAGCCGATAGGCGAAACGCGCCGGCGGGAAGCTTGCATCTAGAGGGAGCAATCCGCCCGAGCTTCACTGGGTATTCATTGTGCCGTGCGGACGGACGGGCATGCTCCCTGGGGGCGCCGAGCTCGGCGCCAATGCACTTATAATCGGGAATGCGGAAGTTAGTTGCGCCAAACGCTCTCCGACCATCGGCAAGGCATGGCAGGACAAGGGTGTCTCGATCTTTTCGCCGCGATCAGACGCGCCCTTGGCCGACTGCAAGGGCGCAACGCTTCTAAATTGGACGCGCCCTTGGCCGACTGCAAGGGCGCAACGCTTCTAAATTGGACGGTAAAGCAAAACCTGGCGTCATCGGGTCGGCGCTGCCTGAAACGAACCCGCTGCTGTTAGGTCCATGTCGTGCTTAATGGCCGCGACAAGGAGCGCCACCAGCAGCATCGCTACGAGGGCGAAGGTCAACTGTTCGAGCCGCTTCACTGCGGCGATCTTAATCCGATTATTTTGCGAATTGATTGAGGGTTCTGCGAAGCGCGACATCGTTGTAGCACACCGCCACAGGAGCCGAGTGATACGCGCTAGATTATCCGGGGCTCACAAGCTCGGAGTTACGATGCGAATTCATCAGTGGTAGGTGCGCGGGCCTAACAGGACTGTGCAAGAGCTCCTGCCGGAGACACCGCGGTCATGGGATACCGGACGACACAACGCTCTACGCCCGCAGGCGATCCATTGGGCGCGGCGCCTGGGTTGCCCTGCGAGACGGATCGATGGACTACGCAGCGCAAGGCAGCCCTCGCCATTGCTGTGCGCGCATGCCACGTGGCGCTCGATATAGTGTGTCAACGCTATAAGCCGTTCCGTCGATGAATTTATCGCCTGCGAACGCGATCAGGACCGGTATGGCGCCACGGGTCCTTCGCGCCACTCCATATCTGATCTTTCGTCAGACCCAGATGCGTAAGGCCGGCTGATATTATGCTGAATGAGCCACTCGCCGAAAAATCGCGCTGGCGGCGCTCGCCCAATGCGGCGTTGGCGCCATTAGGCGGCTCAATGTCGCCGCGCCTTATGCGCACCGGACGGGTCACCGAGGGCTTGCGGCGGTGATGTTGGAGATTGCCGAGGCTGCCGAAGAGGCACGGCTCACGGCTGACGGAGAGCGGAAATTTCTACGCTGTTGGAAATTTCCGTGAACGGTCCCGTTAACGCGCGCCTATCAAACCCTCTGCTCTGGACGGCTGCGGGGAACAGCGACCAGGATTCTCACAAAGCTGCGCAACTAGAAGGAGATGGCCACAGCATTCAGGCAAGTGGCGGCTTTGTTAGCCGGGGCGGCGGCATAGGCAACTCCCCCTCCCCACTGATGATATATCCACGAAGACGCTCGAGGTCGAGCGCCCGCACCTCGGGGATCGCGCTATTATCGTTTTTGAAGATCGCCGCGAAAAACTCCGGATCCTTGGCGTCGCTGAGTATGATCGGCTCACCCGATTGTTCGCCAACCGCGATCCCGTCGGCGACGACCTCGTAACCTGCTCTCAGATCACTTTCCAAGCTGGCGAAGGTGCGGTGCCGTTTTCTGCGCCATAGCCCCGCGCAATGAACGTATCGCCATACCAGGTCCTTTTCATCTTGTTTCAACTCGCCAACCTGCATTTGATCGCCCTGGGAAATTTTGAGAGCCAAAATAGCCGCGCGATGATTAAATCGGAGTTACAGCGACGCATCCCGCCAGTGCACGTGCCTCAAAACCGTCGGAGCGCACAGGCTACTTAACGATGAAAAGCGGAGCCGATTAACCTATGAAACCGTTAGCGCTTCACACCCATTATTTCTGCGCGAGCCGATCTCGGTTCATACGCACGGAGCTCATTGCGGATACCGCGCCTTGGCAGCGCGCTACAGAGGCATGCCGACGCTGAGGAGCGCCCTTTGTGCGCGACGCACTTCTGGCAAGTTTCCAGCCAATTCGAAACCGCCGTGACGCGGTTGCAAACCTGCGAACTCGCAAAAGCGCTCGCTATTAGTTCGTCGCCGGCCTCCCTTCGGCGATATCGCGCTGAACCTTTTGAAGGATCTCGTCAAGTGAGAGCTCGTCAGGCGGAACAGCTGTTAATACGAGTGACTGCACTTCGCCGGGCACACTCGTCTCAGATTTTTCCGCCAGCACGCTCGTCTCAGATTTTCGCCCGCCCGTCACTTCGTTGAACAAAATGAGAACTTCGGCCTCCGTAAGCTTACGCCTCTGATCCGCCTTAGGCGATCCTAGAGCGTCTGCCATTGCGGCGCATTGCCGGGCGAGCTTGACGAGCACCTCGTGGATTGATGATCGGTTTTGACGCTCGGCCAATTCCTTATACCGAGCGGTTTGTGCGCGGTAATGCTCAATCAGTTCCTTACGCGATACCGTTACCGGATCGCGCAGGAAGGCGGCAACAGCGGACTGGGACATGGAAACACTCCGGCGAGGAGCACCGCTGCGATTGTACCGAGATAATAGCTAAAAATCCGGCACATTCAGGGTAAATGATCGCGAAAAGCCCAGTGAGACTCTCACAGGATCAGTGGCTCGAGCCAAGCGAGCTGGGCTCGGTGGGTTAACGGATGCAGTTAGCAGGCCTATTTACCGCGCGCGGCACTTGCCCGTTACCGCCGTGATAACCTGGATAATTAAGGCGATTTGCTCCCGGCCCCATCACCGAGAAGCGCGGTCGCGCCTCTGGGTTGAACGCAGCTGATCCACGGGCGCTTTCTTCCCGAAGACGTTTGAAAGAGTACCCGGTCCATTAACCCTTCTTTGATTCCGTTCACCGACCCTGCGTCTGGCTTGCTGTGGGACCAGGAGATCGACGCTCGGGAAAAGTCATCTGGTCGCGTGCCCGCCTCGACTTCTCTTCCGTTCAACGAAGCGCAGAGCCATCAGAAAAGGCGATACCGATGGACGAAGAACAACGCCGCGTCGTCTACCGCTACCTGATCGCGAGAGTTGGTCTTCGCAAAGCCGATCTACCGCCTCTTTCTGACCTTGAATACCAGATGAAGCATGGCTTCGATCGGCTTACGGGCGGAGTGGTGGTCAACAGGAATGCAACACAGCCGATTACTGCCGATGACCAAGATCCGGCCTTTTACGCAGCCGTTGTCAATGGCCACGCAGAGGCTATTAACATAACGTCTCTCGATCTGGAGAAGACCCGCAACTTCGTTCTGCATAATAAGGGCAGCCTGCCGCCCCCATTTGGTCGCTCGGATTCAGACGTGACCGGACCGACTGATGACATGCCCGATGTCGGTCATCAACTGACGAGCAGGTTGGATCCGGGGATGGCTGCAAAGAAAGCCCAGTGGGGAAGTTATCCACCCGACATTTCAGACGCTGCCGCAGGATGAAGTTGTCGCGCAACGGAACCGTGAGCTCGCGGCCCGCTGCCGACATTGGCCTTACCTAGACTCAACGATGTTTTGAGACCTGTCGTTGGGGCAAAGCCGAGCCAGCCCCGGCGCGCCGTTCGCCGACCACCTACAGCTGACCCGAGCTGCGACGGGTTAACTCTCTTTCGAGATGTCCTTGATTTAAATCCGGTGTACCCATAACGAAGTGGCGGCTTCCCCCTTACAGCCGCCGCAGGGGCCGGCGCCTGGAGCGGTTACACACTCCCGGGGAACGCCGGCCCCGCCCAGCATGCGTGGCCTTGTAGTCGGCGAGCCCCGATGAAACTCACTGCAGCCGAACGCGAATGGTTGGCACAAATGCGCGCGCGCCGCTGCAAGGACGGCCACTTGCGCCACGATGCCCGCCTCTATCGCAACGCGAGCGGCTCTCTGTGGCTCGACTGCGTCCAGTGCGTCCGCGATCGTACCGACGAAGGGTTGCTGCCCTCGAAACCCGAGCAGTTTGACCGATCAGCGGCGGTGTAAGTTCGGCCAATGCCCTCGATCTGCATGTAACGGTGCTGCAGCAGCCGTTCACATTTTGCCCGAGAAGCACGGCCGCCGTTTATGGGGAGTGATACTCGCCTCGTTCTGAAAGATGCCGATGACGTCGGCCCGCCGCTTGACCCGTTTATTGAGTCGTCCGACCGACGCGGTCTTGGCATCGGCCTGCAGAAAGGCTTGCCGCATCGCGGCGGCGACCGTGGTGTGCTGGCTTTGGCACGTGGGCCAGGGCGTTACGGAGATGTCCTTGGCGCAGCTTGGGAATCCCCAGCTGGAGTGAGCCGAGGCGCGTGTCGAGGCCGCGCTCGCCATAGCCGCTCCGGTAATTGAGCCGATCCCCGGTGCGTTCGTGCCGGCCGACGCCGATCAAGGCCTTGGACCATCGGCTTCCATCAGGATCTGCAGCACCGCTTCCGCCACAGCTCGCAGGAAATCGCTCTCGCCGCTCTTCTGCAACAGCTCGACTAGCGCCATTCGGTCATCGGTCATCGGGTCCTCGGTCGCTCTCGGGTGAAGCCTTTGCAACTCCACCTTAGCGGACCTTCCCGGTGACCACCTTTCGCTCATGGGCGCGCCGGGCTCCATTGATCGGGGGATTACGCCCGACGCGCGCTGACCACCGATTTTCCACCACGACCGAGGACGCTAACGGGGCCTACAAGTCCGGGAGGTTCGGCGGCGGCTCGCCGAAAAACCTGCCGTTCAAAACGGCCCGCACCGGTTATATGGTTTTGCTCTAAGGCTGCGTCGTCGGTGATGCTGTGGCTGAGCTTTTGGTACGCGACCGCCATCGGTGACCACCATGAACTGCAACCGATGGTCGGCCGTCTAGCGCTTGCTAGCGTCGCTTAAGGCTCAGGCGAACAATCGATCTCGCTGGGAGCGATGTCCAGCCAGGGAGGAAGAAGACAAGTCCCAACAGACTTGGCCCCGCTTACTCGAGCAGCCCCGCTGATGACGACGGGACTTTTCTTCAAGAATGTCAAGTTGACGAGCAACATGGCTCGGTGCTTCCCGCCCCATACCGCTCCCGTACGCCGTTACTGAATTTAAACCATTTTTACGATGCCCTGTCGCCGCTCTATCGGGGATAAAGGCGTATGATGGGGGATGCCCGGCTCTTGCTGCTGATACTGGTAATCCTAACAATCGTGTCGCTGATCACATTGCTGAGCGCTCCGGCATTTCCCTGAGGTTCACGGCGAAGTCCGTGGGCTATTGGCGAAGAATCCAAATCGCCACGGCGACCACTCCGATTAAGAATGCTGCTCCTACCCCTACAGCGATCATCGACGCGGCTTGATCTGGCGTGATTCCGGACATCTGTTAAAGATTGGCGGGAAATCTTAAGAAATCTTTTCAACTTTGATTAAAGTTGCTCAGGAAACATGGCGGGCCCCAGCCAACGAGGAGAATCGGCTGGCGTTGAGACGAACCCGGATGGCGGCTCTTCGGCTCGCCCCGGTTGAGGACGAGATGATCGAGCAGCTCGACGACGTCGAAGGGGGTCGACCAACCTACCCGTATTTTCTTTCCAAACGCTGAAGTCCACGTTACCTGAGTAGAGTACCGGCGGTAACCGCAACTTAACTTAACCTCGGTCACGTTCATCCAGACTTAGGCCAGCCAATGGACCAGAACGAACTCACCGGCGAACAGAACAACTTAGTGTGGCGCTATGTCGAAGTCTGGCGTCGATTTCGTCAGTTGTCAGACGGGTATCGCAGCTTCGCCGAGCTTGAGGACGATTTGGCACAAGGCTCTGGCATGTTCCTCTGCGGCTTGCTCGTCGAAGCGCACTCAAGCGGCATCATCAGCGCGGATGTCAAAGACCCCGAGTTCCACAATGCCATCTTCGGCAATGACGACAGTTCGATCTCCGACATGACCGGCCAAGAGTTGCAGCAGGCGCGGCGGTACATCATTCAGGGAGAGGGAGAAGCACCGGTTCGCTGGTGGTGGGCCAAACCGCCCTTCCCGTCGCGGACGCGAATAGCAGGAGCGGGTCAGTTTTCCTTATCTGCCAACAACGACTCGGCAGTTGAACGAGCCGAAAACTAGCTGTTTTGACCAAGTCGGCTGCAACATGATTGGCAGAAAAACCGCTCTGAAAAGTTCAAATGTTGAGCTTACGCTGAACGTACCCTTGAGAGTGACAGGTACCATTTCCATTACCGCCTTCCTGTAACCCTCAACAAATGTGCTCCGGTAACTTTCCGGGATTTGTTCGACAAACGGACGTGCGACTACAGCCCTTTCCGGTAACCCGAGCAGCTGTGCAAGCTTAGGTCCGTAGGTGACGAAGACAGCGTTTTCTGGTGTGCCATCGCCGCAGATCAGGAAGCGGTAGCCCCAGTCACCTCTCATCGGCGAAAAATCAAAGGTATCGAGAAGGGGAATGCAGTCAGGTCCCCAGGTATTTCTCCGCCAATGCTCCATCGTGCGCTGCACGTCGCGCTGCTCACGCGCCGTCTGAGCCTGTACAACAGTGGCAACATGCTCGGGTCCGGTCGGCGCGTCCTGCAATGTCGTGCTCCTAAACTCCAGCCTAGCGGCTATTGCTCGTAATGGCAGCTTCGCAGTGCCCAGCGAGTTCGAGTAATCCATCACGGACAAGGACGCGCTCTTCAGTGTCCGCCATCTGGCGGTAGCGAGCTGCCAAAACGCGGTATTCGGCTACCCGCTCCTCCTCGGACCACGTGATGGGGTCGTGCAGGGACGATACACATGAGGCGCTCACCCCAGGAGAATGCATGACTTTTTGTTGAGATTTGATGAACAGAGCGCACGGTGGTGGATTGCTTTGCAGAACAACGTCGGTTGGGCCCGACCGGAACGCGATTGGACGTTGGTACTGTTGAATTGTTGGAGCTGGATTGTTTGACTGCTCGGCTTAATGAACATCGGAGCTCACGCGAAACCACGCCGAAGGGTCATATCGGATGGCCGCGAGAAATCGACAGCCAAATTCTTTACGTCGAAGCCCAACGCGAGCGGCTGGTCGGGCATCTTACGCGTCAAGTCCTTTATCGTATGTAGCCTGGGTCAGACCGTCGCGATTACGAGCATGATTTCTGCAATGGGGGAATGCTGGTGGAGATCTGACGCCCGCCGTGACGCTATCCCATTTCGATCGGTCCAACGCGCGCCGGCTGCTGGCGGCGGACGGTTGGCATAGCATTTGCGCTGTAGCGGAGGGTGAAGGGGCCCCGTTGAACAAATCACACCTGGGCTCCGCTCGTGGACGAATGCATCTACCCAAGTGGGTTCGATGCGGTCGGACAGACGACGAGCGGCTCCTGCATACCTCGGATTTGCAGTCATTGGTTACCGTCGGGACAACGGCCGGCCGCTTTGTTCCAAACCCGGCAAAGGCGTCCCGCTCTGCAACAGCTTGGGAAACGGGTCCCCGCTGGCCGTTAGCCTAGCCAAGACTAGTCCGCTGTGTTCCAACCTCGGCATGACCCGAAGGTCGGGTGAGGATGTTGGACTGGCGCCGCCGTAGCCGATCCGGCCATACGGCGCAACGCCACGCGAGACGTCGAGCATACAGTCGCGGCGGGCGCTAGCGCATAATCCGCTGTCGAGTAGGACCCGGTACGAATACTTAGCGACGGCCTGCACCAATTTTCGTGAGGGTCGCCCGGCCCGGATCCAACTGTCGAGATTGCCCATTCCCCAATTATAGGCCGAGACGGCGTCGGGCCAGTTGACATAGCGCCGATAGAGAAGTGCCAAATAGGCGCGGCCGATCGTGCGGTTCTGCGCGATATCAAACCGATCGCCGCCCCCAACGTCGCGGGCGGCCTTCTCGCTGACCTGCATCGGACCCTGCGGGCCCGCGAGGTTCGGCCGCCACATCGCAGGATTTCTGCCATAACTCGACTCCGCGCCTGCGACAGCGTACGCGATGCGCTCCAAGTCCTGGCGCGCCGGACCAGCTTCTGCCGCAACGCTCCGGGCCATCCCGGTCAAATTCAAACCCGTACAAAGGAGCAATGCCCCCCAGAACGCGGCGGCGGACCCTCTCTTGGGATTCATCGGTTTCCGACGATTAACTTCTAATTGGAACGTATGCTGCTGAGCAGGATGCTGGCTTCGCTTACGCCGAGCTCGTGTGCACGCTCGTACCAAAAAATGGCCGCTGCTACATCACCGTGCCCGCGAAGATGTGTCTTCTCGAGGAAATGAGGATCATAGCTCTCGCCCAATCGCAATGCAGCCTCTCCGCTACCGGCGCCGGCAGCTCGCTCATAAAACAGGCGAGCCGAGACAAGGTCGCCAGTTCCGAACAGCGAGTCACCACGCGTTAATAACACGGCAACGTCTCCACTCGACAGCCTCGCCCCCCCGGCTGCGGGTGTGACTGCGGTATTTACCGTTGCTGCCATAGCGAGGTCTGGCGTAGTGAGGGCGTTTGGCTCCCGGGGCGCGCGCGTTGGCGTGTCCACCTCGTCCGGGAGCTTCGTTGTCTTCCTGCGGGCTTCGGGGGAGCCCTGTGAGTGCTCCGCCTTCCCCAGGTCGCTCAGTGCTGATGATCCCAAAGGAATACCGGTCACGACTGGATCATTGGCGGATTTTGAAAGCGCGGCCATCGCCCCTGAGGCTGTCGCCTTTTCGGCAGTCGAAGGATTACGCATGACCACGAGGGCACAGAGTAGCGCAATCGCGACACTGCCGAAGGCGCACGCAACCCGGCGGCTCAGTGAATAGCGGTGCAAAAAGGCACTTTGTCGATAAACCCTATGGCCCGCGGTTTTGTCAGATACATCGTCGTGGGAAAGTTCGGAAATACCCTCTGACGTGCATCCCGCGCCTCGTACATTGGTCGCCTTACCCACTCCTCTTTCAAGTGTTTCGGAGAGCGACAAAGCGGGCATCAATGCTTTCGTGGTCATTCCTCTCGGGGCAGTTTCATCATGTCCCGCAGGAACTTCGGTCTCGTTCGCGCCTTCGCTTTGCTGTTGCATACGGTTCCTGATGACGTCCCGATTGCTGGCAAGCCGTACTGCTTCTTCCACGATCTCAGCCCGGGGACATCCGAGATTAAGCAATTTGCGGTAGATGAGCCGAACCGCATCGTCGTCCTCTGCCGTGAAAGCTTCAGAAAATTGTCGGTAGAGGAGAGTGGCTTCCGTGGAATTCTCAGAATTATGCATTAGTGCTCTCCGCGTCCAACCCCCTGGCTTGAACGTTAGGTCCGCTCGGAGGCGGGATGAGAATTCTTAATGGCTCACCGATAACTTGCCAATATACCTGAAGGGTGGCCTTGGCACCGTAGCCGTTTGCCGCTTTTATGGATCGGTTACTCTCTGCACAGGGGGTGGTACCAGCGCTACTGTTGTTACAAATAAATTAACGGGAATCAAGAACTCGCAATGAACCGACGAGTTTTCCTTGGGGTCGTCAGCGGGCTGCTCACGCCGCGTCTGTTGCAGGCCTCTACTCAGCCCATTCCGCTGCGGCGACTTCGTTTGGCGGACGCGCATACGGGCGAGACCTTTGACGGCCCCTTTCGAGATGACACGGGACCAGTGCAGCAAGCCCTGGCCGAGCTGTCCGAGTTCTTGCGCGACCACCATTCTGGCGAAAGGATCGTCTTCGACATCGGCGTTCTCGATTTTCTTGCCAGCATTATGGAAGCCGTCGGCGCGAATGAGGCGCTTGTGCTCTCGGGTTATCGTACACCCCAGACAAATGCGATGCTCGCACGAACGACATTTGGTGTAGCCGAACACAGCCAGCATATGTTCGGACGCGCGCTTGACGTGCGACTGCCCACCCGCAATGAAGATGCAGTGCGAGCTGCGCGAGAGTTGAAACTCGGGGGAGTCGGCTGGTATCCACGCTCGGGATTCTTCCATATCGATACGGGATCGGTACGCAATTGGACGCTGGACGAAAAGGGCCTGGATAACTTAGTGGGCGGGCAACAATGGGTGCGTTCCAAGAGTGGACGCCAACCAACCGACGACCATACGTCCATGCCGGGGCTGGAGAAGAGCGGACGTCCTCTGGGTCGGCTAGTGAATAGCGGACGTGCCCAGCCGGGTACGGAAATGAGCGGTCAGTCCTTAGCTTCGCTTAAACAGAGCGGCACGCCTCTGGTACGACCGGCTCGCCATTGATGCGCTGTTGTGTTCAGCTTCCCCATCGCATTGCAGCAATCCAACCAGGGCTAGAACCTTCCCTCTCTAGCCGCGAAATACAGCGACGTTCGTGGCCTGACGCCGCGCCTCAGTATTTCGTAGTACGCAATCCGCACCTCTGGCAGTCAATGCCCAGTCACCGAATTTAGGAGGACTTCGACCACGGCCGCGGGAAGAGGTATTGCCAAACAGCCCTTCGGCGATGAGCAAGCCCGAGACCCAGACCTATGTTCGAGTTCTTGCGGCCCCGTCAGAGGCACCAGCCGGACGTTCGGGAGGGAATTAAACATAAATTTAGCGGACACGTGGAACGGCATCTGAGAAGTAGGTTGGCAAAGCCCGCTCTGATCCGACTATTTCCAGTGTGACCAGGGAACACATGCTCCACGCTGTAGAGATCCGGTTCGCCGGCGAGCATTTTCAGGACGTCCTCCTTCAAGTACGCGGGTGGTTGAACGAAAAAAATTTCCAGCCAACAACTTTTCGGTACTGGCTCCACGAACCCGAGTCGGTGATGCGGGTCAATTTTGAATCTGAACCCCACGCGAAAGCGTTTGCGCAGGCGTTTGGCGGCGTCGTTTTAGCCTAGCCTGATTGCCGGTGTTTGTTGCGCCGGCAAAGGCTTACCCCAGTTCTGACGAATATTCGAAGAGATCCCTGCTCTCCAAACCACTACCGCCCATTGAATAAAAAATCACGGCGCCGCTCAAGTTTGTATAAACTTGACGACCTCCGATCGACCGATCGCCTGAGAAGCGCGCCAATCTGGCGAGATAAACGGGAATCCTGAGTTATTCCCCTTTTTAATGTCGCGGATTTGCGACTGAAGACGCGCGAGCCTGGTGCCGGCGCTCGTTTCCCGGGGAGCTCCTTTCGCACTGGATAGGCTCACAGAAACACAAAACCCTGGACGGAGCGTCGCTCGAGAGGCACTCTATGTACGCGTACGAATCCGGTGCAAGCCGTACAAAAAAACTACAATGCCGTACAAACCGCGGAGGGAGAGATGCAGGGCACCGTTCTAGCCGAAACCGAAGCATTTATCGCGAAGCAAAGAGAGGCGCTGTTAAACGAGCGGCAGGAAATGGTAAACCGGCAGCGCGCGCTTCAGGCGCAGCTTGACGAACTGGACGGGATGCTTGCGAAATTTGACGTCTTCGAAGGAAAGGCCGCGCAGCAAGCTCCTACTCGCCGGAACAGATCTGGCCAGCGCGGGTCAAGGCGAGAAGAGCTGCTCAGGATTATCAACCAATCCCATGGTCTTTCGCGCGGTGAAATTCTCGATAAGATGGGGCTGAAGGGTAATAAATCGGGCGAGATGTCGGTCTCGAACGCGCTCACCGCTCTGACCAAGAGCAAGCAAGTCACCCGCCGGGACCGGAAATACGTCGCCAGCTGAGCGAGGCCGCGGCCGCCGATGCCCCCCGGCTCCGCGGTTTATCGGCTGGGCAGGAAGACTCGATGGGATCCGTACGATAACCAAAGGCGCCGCTGCAGAAGGAAGTCTATGCCTAAGACCATATCGGCCTCGTTTATCTTCACATCGGCCACGAGGATTTCGGGGTTAGCGATTACCAGGGGGCCCACCTTCAGGTTTGCGAAGCGATGAAGGCGAGCGGATACGGGGCCTGCCGCAATCCCCTGGGTTGTGAGTGGACGATCGCTTAAAAGCAGGCTCTCAGTCACGCCGGTAGCGCGTGCGGCTGCCGTCGAAATTGTGGTGATTTGCGCGCCGGTGTCGATGAAAGCCGTCAGGGGTCGGCCATCTAGTTGCACGGCAAAAAACAGGTGCTCGCCGCGGGATAACCCCGTACTCAGCGAGATATACGGCTGCGTCCAGTCCGGTGCTGCTGTCGGGCAGGTTTGCTTTCCGTAGAACTTCAATTCGTGATGTGCGAGGTCGAGGTCGATGTCAAAGTCGCTTAGGATATCGGCTCCGAGCAATCCATCGAGGGGGGTGGCGAAGACCTGCGCCATTGTCACCGGCGCGACTAAGACCCGGTGCCATGGGAGTGCTACAGATCCGGCAGCGAAGCTGCGCAGTTCGACTTCGTGACTTCCTAGACCACCGGAGATGCCCCGCAATTGCCGCGGAAACTCAATCGCCGGACGCTCGGCTCCGATACGGCCGGCCGCCGTGGGGGTCAGAACCGTCCGTTCGGCACCCGTATCCAAAATGAGCGTTACGGGGTGACTGTTTGCCGATAAGGTTACAAAGGGTGCACGGTTGAGGGTTGCTACAACAATTTTGCCGCGCAGGGTTGTGCCACAACCATCAGCACAATAGCCGGCTGTCGACATACCTCCGAGCACGATGCCGGCGAATAAGGCCACCCGGAAATACGACCTTCCAAGATTCAAATTCGGTTTTCCTCAGCTCCCCTCGCGCCGCCCACGCAGGCAAAAGGCAAAAGCGGCAGCAACCCCGGAGCGGATCATATCCGAACGCGGCGATGGTTCAGAACTTCTAGAGACATTGGCTCTGCAATTGAGCTTTAAATTTTCGATTGGGGCCACCAAGGCAATTGCCTTGAAGCTGTCATCATGCTTTGGGGGATCGTGTGCGGAGCTTGGTATCTTACGGGTTTCTCGCGCCACCCGCGCTATTCATTACGTTGTGCTTGGTGGGCGCCGTAACCGCGCTGGTATGGTGGCGCATCGGCATCGCCATCGTACTCGTCTCGACGCTCTGCCTCTACGTGGCGGCCACCCCGGCGTTTTCTTCGTACCTTGCCTATCAACTCGAGACGGAAATCCCGGAAAACGTGGATTTCAGCAGCGCCGGAGCCATCGTGGTGCTCGGGGCGGATGTGCGGAGCGGCGGTGGCAGGGATTCCGATCGGATTGGACCCGCATCGCTTGAAAGGCTCGTCTTAGCGGTCGACGCGTATCGACGACTTCATCTGCCGATCCTGGTCAGCGGTGGGCGCATCGCAGATTGGCACGTTGCGGTGGCAGAGCTGATGAAATCGGTGCTCGAGGGATATTTTGGGGTCCCGGTCACCTGGAGCGAGCAGGAGTCGCGGACTACCTATGAGAACGCGCTTTATACGGCACAGCTGCTACGAGGCGAGCCGATCAATACCGTCGTCGTCATCGCGCAAAGGGAGGATCTTCCGCGCGCGATCTGGTCCTTCAAGCGAGTCGGAATACACGCGATCCCCTGGCCCACGCCGCGCCGGTCCTGGGGGGTCGATGGACTTGAGGATTTCCTCCCTGACTCGAAGGCCTTTC
>Ga0209474_10002671_pt1 | contig 16156 bp, 16 predicted proteins | sample GraSoiAngelo_145_FD_185902 | JGI IMG/M metagenome (GOLD analysis project Ga0209474, IMG submission 185902) | Grasslands soil microbial communities from the Angelo Coastal Reserve, California, USA - 14_1009_05_20cm (SPAdes) (version 2) | ecosystem: Environmental > Terrestrial > Soil > Grasslands...
ACCTCGACTCCGCTCGACATGACAATTGAAATGCAAATGATGCAAGTCCGCGCTCCCGCGAAAATCAATCTTTCGCTGAAAATTCTCGGCCGGCGCGCCGATGGCTTTCATGAAATCGAAACGCTCATCGTGCCGGTTTCGCTTTGCGACGAGATCAAGATCGACAAGCACCCGACTAACAAGGGAATCGAGTTTGCTTGCAACGATGCATCAGTGCCGAAGGGAGATGACAATCTGGTCGTGCGCGCGGCAAAAACGTTTTTCGAGAGGACGAAACTCAAGGGCGGCGTCTCGATCCGGCTCAAGAAAATGATCCCACACGGCGCGGGTCTGGGTGGGGGGAGCAGCGACGCGGCGTCAATATTGCTCGCGCTTAATGAACTGTTCGAGACGAAATTGCCACGTGAAGCGCTGGCGAAGATGGGAGAAGCAATCGGATCGGACGTTCCGTTTTTTGTTTTTCAATCCAGCGCGATCTGCAAAGGGCGCGGCGAACTCGTCACGCCGGTGAAGCTGCACGAGGAATTGTCGATCTTATTGTTAAAGCCAGAATTTGGCGTGTCCGCGGCTTGGGCTTACCAACGCTGGCAAGACTCTCAAGAGGTCCCAGGAGTTCGTTACAAACCGCAGGAGTTCGCTGGCCAAACTTTTCTGAATGATCTCGAACGGTCGGTTTTCGACAAGTTCGTTTTCCTAGCGCAAATGAAAACTTGGCTGCTCGAGCAACCGGAAGTCGGCGCTGCATTGATGTCGGGCTCGGGCTCAACTGTATTCGCTGTGCTACGGGAGGCTGCAGATGCCAATCGCGTCGCTGAGCGCGCGAAGGCGGAGCTCGATCCGGAGCTGTGGGTGTGCGTATGCGAGACATCCGGTGGATCGACCGCTCCGCGGACGATGCCAACCATACAGCCGTAGGCCTATTTTAGCATCGCGCTCGGAGAGCACAATCCACCTATTGGCCCATGGATCGGCGGAATCTCGCGCGCGCGTACTCGCGATTCAGTTTCGCAATGAAACTGGCGCTAATCTCGGCGGGACAAACTGCTTCGCATTCGTAAGTGTTAGTGCAATTACCGAAACCTTCCGCGTCCATTACCTGCACTATGTTCAAAACGCGGCTATCCCGTTCCGGATGTCCCTGTGGCAAAAGCGCAAGATGTGAAACTTTCGCAGCTGTAAAAAGCATCGCGGATCCGTTTGGACAGGCCGCCGCACACGCGCCACAACCGATGCAAGCTGCCGCTTCCATCGCAAGATCGGCATCGTGTTTTGGAATGGGAATTGCATTCGCCTCCGGCGCGGATCCCGCGCGGGCGGAGATGAATCCACCAGCCTGCACGACGCGATCCAGCGCGCTTCGGTCGATCACCAGATCCTTGACGATCGGGAAGGCGCCAAGGCGAAATGGCTCGACTGTGATGGTCGCGCCATCGCGAAATTTTCGCATGTAAAGCTCACACACCGCGCCTGGGTGATCAGGCCCGTGTGCTTCGCCATTAATGGCGAGCGAGCAGGTACCGCAAATGCCTTCGCGGCAATCAGAGTCGAACGCGATCGGTTCCTCGCCGCGGCGCAACAAATTTTCGTTCAGGATGTCGAGCATTTCGAGGAACGACGTGTTCGGCGAAATATCATGCACTTCGTAATCAACGAGTTTTCCGCGTGATTGCCGATTTTTCTGACGCCAGACTCTCAACAGAAAGTTCATAGTTGAGAGTTGATAGTCGATAGTTTCATAGACGAGCGCGCGACGTTAGACTAAACCCAACGATTTTCGCAGGCCCCTGAGCATGCGGCCAATTTCATCCGCCGCCGAGTGCAACCCGCGAAAATTCTCTTCGTTTAAGAATCCTTGCCGCCGGCCAATGAAAGCTTGTGAAACAACCTCAAATACCGAACCGGTCGCGATTTCGATGAATCGCGCGAAATCGGTTTGCGACATGCGGGACGTTCCCTCCGCAATATTCGCGGATATCGATACTGCAGCGCGGCGCATTTGGTTGGTAAGACCGAACCGTTCGTCAGCCGGGAAAATCCGCGTGTGATCGTAAACCAGATCGGCGAAATCAATCGCCTTTTGCCAAACGCCTAGTTTTTCGAAGTTAAACATATTCTTCTCCTTGTTTGTCTCTCAACTCTCAACTAATGACTCTCAACTTCACTTATAGCTTCTCTGCGTTAAGTGAACCGTTTCGAAATGTAGCGGTTCGCGATGCAGCTTTGGCGACGCCAGTTGCCCATCGCCTTGAAATTCCCATGCGAACACGGCGGCGTGGTTTTCGTCGTCGCGGAGCGCCTCGCCGTCGGGTGTCTGATGCTCTTCGCGGAAATGTGCTCCAGCAGATTCGTCGCGCTCGAGGGCGTCGGCGCACATCAACTCAGCAAACTCCAAAAAATCTGCCACCCGTCCAGCGCGTTCGAGCGATTGATTAAAATCCTCGCCGTCACCGAGCACGCGGACATTACTCCAAAATTCCTCGCGCAACTTCGGAATCGTGGCCAGCGCCTCCCGTAATCCTTTGGCGTGCCTGGACATTCCGCACTTGTCCCAAAGAAGAAGGCCAAGCTCGCGATGGAGGGAATCTAGCGAACGTTTTCCATTCACACCGAGAATCTTTTTGATTCGCGCGCGCACCTCGCCTTCTGTCTTTTGGAATTCTGGCGCGTCGGGGGACGGTCGTTTTCCCATTTGCCCCGCCAGATAATTTGGGAGCGTGTAAGGCAAAATGAAATAACCGTCGGCGAGACCTTGCATGAGAGCGCTGGCACCGAGGCGGTTTGCGCCATGATCCGAAAAATTCGCTTCGCCGAGCGCAAACAGACCGGGCACGTTACTCATCAGATCGTAATCCACCCACAGCCCGCCCATCGTGTAATGCACGGCGGGGTAAATTCGCATCGGTACTTCGTAGGCGTCTTCGCCGGTGATCTTTTCGTAAACTTCAAACAAATTTCCGTAGCGTTCCCGAATTGTGTCCTCGCCGAGGCGTTTGATTGCGTCGGCAAAGTCGAGATAGACACCGCGTCCGCCGGGGCCGACACCTCGGCCTTCATCGCAAACTTCCTTGGCCGCGCGCGATGAGATATCACGCGGAGCAAGATTACCGTAGCTGGGATATTTTCGCTCCAGATAATAATCGCGATCTTGTTCGGGAATCGCACCGGGCGGCTTGTCGCGATCCCCTTTGCGTGTCGGGACCCAGACACGTCCGTCGTTGCGCAGCGACTCGGACATGAGCGTCAATTTTGCTTGGTGTTCGCCGCTAACCGGTATGCATGTGGGATGAATCTGCGTGAAGGAAGGATTCGCAAAGAGCGCGCCTCTTTTGTACGCGCGATAGGTGGCCGTGACGTTGCTGCCGCGCGCATTGGTCGAGAGATAAAAAACGTTCCCATATCCACCGGTCGCGAGCACGACGGCGTCACCTGCGTGCCTGTCGATCTTTCCTGAGCGCAAACTGCGGGTGATAATTCCGTTCGCTTGTCCATCAACAACGACTAAATCGAGCATTTCTGTGTACGGGAACATCTGCACCGTGCCCGCAGCGAGTTGGCGGCACAGGGCCTGATAACAGCCGAGTAACAGCTGTTGACCGGTCTGCCCACGCGCATAAAACGTGCGCGATACCTGGGCGCCGCCGAACGAACGATTGGCAAGCAATCCGCCATATTCGCGCGCGAATGGCACGCCCTGCGCCACGCATTGATCGATAATGTGATTGCTGATTTCAGCGAGGCGATAAACGTTCGCTTCGCGCGAACGAAAATCGCCGCCCTTTATTGTGTCGTAGAATAGTCGGTAGACGCTGTCGCCGTCGTTCTGGTAATTTTTTGCGGCGTTAATACCGCCTTGCGCGGCGATCGAGTGCGCGCGCCGCGGCGAATCCTGGAAACAAAAGCATTTCACGCGGTAACCCAGTTCGCCCAAGGTCGCCGCGGCTGATGCGCCAGCGAGGCCGCTTCCCACAACGATGATCTCGAACTTCCGGCGATTATTTGGACTGACCAATCGCGAGTGATCGCGATGGCTGCGCCACTTTTGGTCGAGCGGACCAGGCGGAACTTTTGGATCGAGCGTCCCAATCATGTTTCAATCTGATTTGTTTTGAGATTTGATATTCGGACTTGGAAATTTGTCTCACAGTTGTTGCGCTGGTTTGATCACTCCCAGCAGGATGGCGACGGGAATAGAGGTGTAGCCGACGAAGAGCAGCCAAGCAAAGATTCGACCGCCCAACGACAGAAACGGTGTCAGCTTTCTGTCATTCAACCCCAGCGATTGAAAAAAACTGGATGACCCATGACTCAAATGGAGCGTGAGCAAGAAGAGTCCCAGTAGGTAAAAGCCCGACACATAATAATTTTGAAAACCGTAGACCATCATCGAGTAAACGTCGTAGTGCCCGAGAGGATCATGCTTGAGCAGGGCGAACCGACGATCAGTTATTCGGACGGTGAAATGCGCGAGGTGATAAATGATGAAGGCCAGCACAATCAGCCCGCTCATCACCATGTGACGCGAGGCAAACGTGGCCTTCACGTATTGTCGGTCGATGTATCGCTCAGGCCGGGCGCGCCGGTTTTCGAGGGCCAGCTGGATCGTCACGTAAATGTGAGTGATGACAGTTAGGAGCAGGAATGCGCGGATCGCCCATAGCAACGGGCCGAGATCGCGCAGATGTTGCGAGTAACCATTGATCCAATTTGGTCCAAGAAAAATCTGCAGATTGCCCAGGAGATGTCCGATCACAAACAGGATCAAAATGATCCCGGTGACGGCGACGATTATTTTCTTCCCGACCGAAGACCGATAAAAAGCCGCTAGAATGTTCACTCTGAATTTGTGCCGTGCGAACCGCGCGTGGTTTGAGATTATGGACGCCACTCGGAGCGTCAAGCTGTTCAGGGAGCAGCGTCGCGGGACTGCTTACTTGAACCTCCCGGAAGAGCGCCCCTAAAATCGCGGCAGCGATCGCGCCCTACAGCAGATCCAGTTGAGCTTCTTCGGGCGGCGTGTCGGCGAAGCGCACGCCAAGACCAATGAGACGCACGGGTTTTCCAGCGCGAGCGAATGCTTCGGCGAGCAACAAACGGAAATCCTGCAAAGCAGGCGTCAATCCGGCGCGTTCGGCCGTCGTGCGGGTGAAATCGTCGAATTTCAGTTTCACGAAAATTTTTGTGATTTCGCGAGTTGATTCTTTTTGCGCGAGATCAGCCATTAAATCCTGGAAGAGTTCCTCGAGCTTTTCTTCGCATTCCTCGAGCGTGGTGAGATCGGCAGCAAAGGTTTCCTCTGTGCTGAGCGATTTGCGCGGACGATCGGGTTCCACCGGCCGGACATCGATCCCGCGACAAAGATCGTAGAGATCGAGACCAAATTTCCCGAAAAGATCGACAAGCTCCGAACGCGAAAAGCGCTGGAGTTCGCCACAGGTCTTAACGCCGAGCTCTTCCAGTTTGCGTTCACTCTTCTCGCCGATTCCCCAGATTTTTCGGACTGGCAAATCTTTCATGAAATCGCCAATTTCCTCCGGCTTCACCTCGCATTGGCCGTTCGGCTTGTTTATTTCACTGGCGATCTTCGCGATCAATTTGTTCGGACCAATTCCTGCGGAGGATGTGAGTTTCGTTTTTCGAAAAATTGTGCTGCGGATCTCGTGTGCCAGCGCTGCGGGCGCATTCGGGTGCGCAGTGACGTCGAGATAAGCTTCATCGAGCGAGAGCGGTTCTATCAGTGGCGTGAACCGATATAGGACCCCGCGAATGACTGCGGCTTCACGCCGATAAACATCAAAGCGAGTTGGCACCACGATCAGGTTCGGGCAGCGTTGGAGCGCCATGAAAGTGGGCATGGCCGAGCGCACACCGAACTTGCGCGCCTCATAATTGCACGTGGTCAAAACGCCGCGCCGGTCGCGCGCGCCGCCCACGCCGACCGGCTTACCGCGCAATGATGGCCGGTCGCGGACTTCGATCGCCGCGTAAAAACAATCCATGTCCAGATGGATGATGGCGCGCGGCTTAGTTTCATTTTGCACTCACAAATCTGGCACAAGGCGAGAGAGGACACCACGCAGTGAGTAGAGGAGCAACATCATTTATTTTTTGCGCCAAACAACGTCCTCGTTGTTACGGCGATCAATCAACGCATCGACCTCGCCGCGGTCATTGCGGCGAAACAGAATTCGACCCTCTACGCCTTTGCGAAAGAACAGATCGCATGTCTCGGGGACTAATTGTTCTGTCTTGCCTTTTCGCTCTACGAACAGCTTGTGCTCTTTCACTGAAACCGTTCTCGTCTGGCCGGGTGCCAACTCGTAGGTTCCAATGTAGTCAGGAAATTTTTTCGGGTCGGCTTTGCCGATTGCTGGATCTTCGTAGTAGCGCATTGCCTGGCTGGCCACGATTTGCCATTCGCCGGTACGGCGCAGCCATGTGTCAGTGACGTGATAGCGTGCGGTGAGATTTTGGCCGAAGATCGTCTCCTTTTCGTCCAAGTCGTAATTGAGCACGGCTGCATCGCCGGCGAGTCGGCTTTGGGGCTTGTCGATCTTGATGGCGCCGGAATATCCATTGGGCAGTGGTGTGATGTCCGCAACAAGTTTCGCCTTGTCCAGTGTGCGCCCTTTCTCGTCGGAAAAAATGCAATCGTCCGCAAAATATTTTCGAAAGGGCGCAGGATTTCCGGCGCTAAGAGCGTCGTAAAGTTCTTGTGTGCGGCGAACAAGTTCAGCTTGCGCAATGGAAATCGAGTCTGCCGCACTGGTCACGTTCGCGAGCTGGAAAGACAGGAGGATGACAGCGAGAGAGCTTGAGGTCATGTGGAAAATGTTCGCCGCTCGGCGCGCGACGTTCAATGTTTAACGCCGGGCAAAAGAGAAGCGAGATTGCCTTTTAGCGAAATTTGCGTCATGACAAATCGATCGCATGAAAATGACAGCGACGCGTGTTTTCATGGTGCGACATGGTGCCACCGTAGTCAGCGCCGAGGATCGATTTGCGGGCGCCTCCGATGTGGAGTTATCCCACGAAGGCCGTGAGCAGACCCGGCGCCTAGCGGAGCGGCTAAGCCACGAGCAGATTGCCGCCGTTTACACGTCGCCACTTGGCCGCACGCTCGAAACGGCGAAAATTCTGGCTGCGCCGCATAGCCTCGAAGTGCAGACGCGTGATGGCTTGCGGGAAATTTCGCACGGTCACTGGGAACAGATGACGCGGCACGAAGTGGAAGAAAAATTTCCGGACGAAGCAGCCGAATGGGAAAAGGATCCGTACACCTTTGCCCCTATGGGTGGAGAGAGCGGCCTGGCCGTCACGGCGCGCGCTCTGCCGGTATTGATCGAACTGGTGCGCCAGTACCCGGATAAAAATATTTTGGTTGTGTCTCACAAGGCGACGATCCGGCTTCTACTAAGCTCATTGCTCGGATTCGACCCCCGACGATATCGCGATACTCTCGACCAAAAGCCGGCGGCACTAAATATTGTTGATTTTCGAGACACGACGCGCGCGCGCCTGACCCTTTTCAACGACACCTCGCATTATGACAAAGCTGGGAAAGCTATTCCGGAAATTCCGGAATCGCGCTTGTCGAAATGGTGGAACGTGCGGCTGATGTAACATCAAACGCAAGTTTACATTTTGATATGTCGATCGTGACTCGACTAGCCGATCCAGCTTTCCGGAAAATTTCGGGCTTTGCAATGAGCCTTTCTCTTTTGATATTACCACTATAACTTTCTTCTGAAATGGACGCTTCTGCTTCTATCGAAACACATCACGACCCGCACGCACATAATGCCACTCATGAACATCATGAGCTAGGTTTTTGGCGAAAATACATTTTTTCCACCGACCACAAAGTGATCGGGATTCAGTACGGTCTTTGTGGACTGTGCTTCCTCTTCTTCGGCTTTTGTCTGATGATGATGATGCGCTGGCAACTGGCGTATCCCGGTCAGGCGCTACCGGTGATCGGCAAATGGCTTCCGTATATCTTCGGGCCCGGTTCTATGCCAGACGGGAAAATGACGCCCGATTTTTACAATTCGTTAGGCGCGATGCACGGCACAATCATGATTTTTGCCGGCGTTGTGCCGCTCGCCTTCGCTGCTTTCGGAAATTTTGTTGTGCCGCTGCAAATCGGCGCGCCGGACATGACATTCCCGAAAGTGAACGCCGCAAGTTTTTGGGCGTTCGCGGTGGGCGGCCTGATCATGCTCATCAGTTTCTTTGTTCCAGGCGGCGCCGCCAAGAGTGGCTGGACTTCCTATACGCCGTTGGCAGCATTCTCTGACACTGGGCCTGGGCATAATCCGGTGTTCAACGGCCAGACGCTTTGGTTGATCGGCTTTATTTTTCTGATCACGTCGTCGCTGCTTGGCGCGATCAATTTCATCACGACCATTATCCAGCTGCGCGCCAAAGGGCTGACTTGGATGCGGCTGCCGTTCTTCGTGTGGGCGCAATTTGTGACTGCGTTTCTGTTGCTGCTGGCGTTCCCGCCCCTAGAAGGAGCGATTATCATGCAATTGATGGATCGAGTAGCGCATACCAGCTTTTTCCTGCCGGCCGGTTTGGTTGTGAATGGCGCGCCAGTGTCCATTAGCGGTGGCGGCAGCCCGCTTTTGTGGCAGCACTTGTTCTGGTTCCTCGGGCATCCCGAGGTTTACGTGCTAATTTTGCCCGCGTTTGGGATTGTTGCCGAAATCCTGGCTAACAATTCGCGCAAGCCACTTTGGGGCTATAAATCGCTGGTGTTTTCCGTGTTGGTAATCGGATTTTTGTCGTTCATTGTCTGGGCGCACCACATGTGGCTCACTGGCATGGGCACGGCAGTCAGCGCATTTTTCCAGACAACGACGTTGCTGATCTCGATTCCGTCCGTGATCATTTTAAGCGCGTTTTTCATTTCGCTTTGGGGCGGCTCGATCCGCTTCACCGTCCCGATGCTTTTCGCCACCGCGTTCCTACCAATGTTTGGAATCGGCGGCCTTACCGGCATTCCGCTGGCTTTTAATTCAGCCGATCTTTATCTGCACGACACCTACTACGTCATCGCGCATTTCCACTACATTGTCGCGCCCGGCACAATCTTCGGCCTTTTCGCCGGGATTTATTACTGGTTCCCGAAGGCGACTGGGCGAAAGATGAATGATTTATGGGGCAAAGTGCATTTCTGGCCCACGCTCATCGGCATGAACGTGATTTTTCTGCCGATGTTTTTGCAAGGAATGGCTGGGATGCACAGGCGCTGGTACGACGGCGGGCAAGGATGGAATGTTTCGAACGAACACACCATTTGGGGATTGACCGGCTTTCAATGGAACGCGCCGATTTCTTGGGCGGCATGGATCATGGGGCTCGCGCAAATTCCGTTCATCATTAATTTCTTCTGGAGCATCAAGCATGGCGAAAAGGTAAACGACAATCCTTGGGAAGCGACCACACTGGAGTGGACTGCGCCGTCACCGCCGCCGCACGGGAATTTTGTTCATACGCCTGTCGCCTATCGCGGTCCGTACGAGTACAGCCTGCCGGGACGCGAGCGCGATTTCACCATGCAAAATGAGCCGGTGGAACCGGCCGAGCGTACGCGTCGCAAACCTGCCGCTGAACCGGTCCTTGTCTGACCGACGCGATGGAAATTCCGTACACAGTTTCGACGCGCCCGGACACCGGCCTTTGGAATGCCAAGGTCGGCATATGGTTGTTTCTCGCTTCCGAAGTGATGCTCTTCGGCGCACTTTTTTCCGCCTATATCTTTTTGCGATTGGATGCGCCGCTAGGCATGTGGCCGCATGGGGTGCTCAACGTTCCCGTTGGCACAATGAACACCGCCATTCTGATCATGTCGTCTGTCACGGTCGTGCTCGCGTGGGCAGCACTAAAGATGAGACGCTATCGCGCCTATTGGTGGTACATGCTGGCTACCATTTCATGTGGTGTGATTTTCCTGGTCGTCAAACTCGGTTACGAATGGCCCCAGAAATACAATCATTTCGGTGCTTACATTAAGCCGGAAGAGCTCGGGAAATATGAACAGTATTTAGGGAACGAGCGTCGCGCCGAAAAAGGAATGGAGCCGCGACTTGAGATCACAGGCCATTTGCACAGCCAGAACGCGAAGGAATACGAAGTTGCACTTGATCCGGTGAATGCCGATCCAAACAATCCTTCGATGGACCGGCCGCACTTTTTCCCATTGCCGGTCACTGACAAAATTGCAACGATTGAGAAGGAAGACGTTGAGCGGGCGACGATGTTTTTGCCGACGCACAGCGCGTATTTCGCCAGTTATTTCACCATCACCGGTCTGCACGGCATGCACGTGCTGGGCGGGGTGATCGTCTTTATTTACATGTGGCTGCCGGTCAGCAAAAAAGTTTACCAGCGCAATCCCGAACACCTGGCCAATCGCGTCGAAGTGAGCGGCCTTTTCTGGCACTTTGTCGATCTAATTTGGATATTTGTGTTCCCGCTTTTTTACCTGCTCTGAGCCATGAACAATCCGCCTGATATTTCGCAGGATCCCAAGGAGTACGAGGAATACGCGCACGGCGTGCAAAAGCACGTCAGAGGTTATTTGATGGTGGGTGCGCTCCTGCTCACGTTCACTGCTGTCACCGTTGCGCTTTCCTATGTCGATTTCGGAACGCGCAAAGCCAACATCGGCATCGCCATGTTGGTGGCGATGTTGAAAGCGGGCGCTGTCGCCGCGGTTTTCATGCACCTCGCGGCCGAAAAACGGCTAATTTACCGCATCCTGATTTTCACCGGCTTTTTTGTGCTCGGCCTGTTCTGGCTTATTTTATTGGCGTGGTACGACTACCCGATCTATCGATAAATGTCCCTTAAAGCTTTCCATATTGTTTTCATCGTTTTCTCGACGCTTCTTGCGCTGGGCACCGGCGCCTGGTGCGTCTGGGTCGATCTGGTGGAAGGCGCGCCTATTTATCTTGCCGGAGCAATTGCATCGTTTGCCGCCGCGATTGCCCTGATCATTTACGGCGTCTGGTTTTATCGGAAAATGAAACGCCTTCGCATCATCACATGAGAGCGAAAATTTTATCGATCTTGCTTTTGGCGGTCTTTTCGCCAGTGGGACAGGTGTTGGCATGCCCGTTTTGCTACGGCGCGAAAGACGGGAAATCGACCGAGCACATGGCGATCGCGATCTGGTTTCTGTTCGGCGCAGTCCTGTCTGTGATCGGTGGGATCGGCGCATTCAGTTTTCATCTGTGGCGCCACGGACGCATGCCAGCCGAGCCTCACCAGGAGCTTGCCGAGGAAGACCTGAGCAAATATGAATAGACTGGCGCTGATCAATGAATTCCTTGGGCAGCCGCCGAACGCCTCATCGCATGGGTATCAGATCGATCATATTCTCGAGTTTTCGCACTGGTTCATGGGCGCGCTTTTCGTGGGCTGGTCGGTGTTTTTTATTTTCGTCCTGATTCGTTTCCGGAAACGGCGACAGCCGGCTGCCGATTACCACGGGGTGCGCGGCCCCATCTCGACGCATTTGGAGTTCTCCGTTGTCTTAATCGAGGCTGTGCTCCTACTCGGGTTCGCGATTCCGCTCTGGGCAAAGCGCGTGAACCAGTTTCCGCCAGGCAAAGAAGGGCTGGTTGTCCATGTGGTCGCGCAGCAGTTCAGCTTCAATTATCATTTGCCAGGAGTGGACGGCCAATTTGGCCGGCGCGATGTCAGTTTTGTGAGCAACTCAAATCCGCTTGGCCTCGACCCGAATGATCCCGCCGGCAAAGACGACATTGTGACGACGGGTGAACTTCATGTGCCAGTGAATCGACCGGTTATTGCCGAACTTTCCTCAAAGGATGTGATCCACGATTTCTTTTTGCCCAGCATGCGAATCGCCGGCGACGCAATCCCCGGTTCACTCATTCCGATTTGGTTTACGCCGATCAAAACGGGGACTTACGAAGTGATCTGCGGTCAACTGTGCGGCTTGGGCCATTACGGAATGAAAGGCACGCTCGTGGTCGATACCCCCCAGGATTATCAGGCGTGGCTGAAAGAACGCGCCGAATTGGCTGGGGGCGCGCAAGGCGCCTCTTCGCCAAGTGCACCGCAGCCGCAATCCTCGCCGGGCGCACCGCAACAGCCGCAAAGCAAGCCGGCTGCACCTGCAGCGTCGCCGACTCCTCAGCTGTAGCCGCTTCGCTTTGCGAAGCGGCGTGCTGATGTAAACACGACGCTCGTTTCGCGTCGTCCCCCCTGCTTCGTAAAGCTTCGGCGCGGCAAGCAGGGCGACGGCTACAGAAAATTCATCTGCGAAATCCGCGTAATCTGCGGTTATCTTTTTGCAGGATGAATTCGAGGAATTCTGCAAGATCGAGTAAATGGCTAAATCATTTTGCGTGGCTCACATGTGCCGCGACCCTCTTGCTCATTTGCAGTGGCGGAATGGTCACTAGTAAAAACGTCGGGCTGGCCGTGCCCGATTGGCCGACCACCTTCGGCTACAACATGTTTCTGTTTCCCGTGTCGAAATGGGTCGGCGGAATTTTATTCGAGCACACCCATCGTCTGATGGGTTCGTTGGTTGGATTTCTCACAATCATTCTCGCGGTGTGGCTTTGGCTTACTGAAGATCGACGATGGGTGCGCAACCTTGGATTGATCGCGCTTGCCGGCGTGATCCTACAGGGAATTCTGGGCGGACTTCGAGTCACCATGATGAAAGATGAAATCGGCATCTTTCACGCCTGTGTCGCCCAAGCATTCCTTGGATTGCTCGTGGTCATCACGCTGGTGACAACGAAATTTTGGCGAACGATTGCGGATCGGCACGTTCATTCACAAAAATTCCTGCCAATCAAAACGCTCGCGATTGCAATCACGATTGCGACTTATGTGCAGCTCGGACTAGGGGCGACGATGCGCCATCAACATCGCGACCTGGCGATTCTTGATTTTCCCACAGCAAACGGCGCATGGATCATCCCCGATACTAGCGCGGGTGCGCTTGCAAAGATCAACGCATGGCGCGACGCCCGTGGCTTCTCTGATGTGAATGCAATCCAAATTTGGTTGCAAATGGTGCACAGATTTCTCGCGTTGATTGTTGCGATTGCGATCGTTGTGTTTTGCCTTCGCGTCTGGAGATATGCCCGAGATTTCGTTGCACTAAAGCGGCTCTCGACGATCTGGGTTGTGTTCGTCGCTTGCCAAATTGCGCTCGGCGCCTGGATAATCTGGAGCAATAAAGCGGCCGATATCGCAACCGCGCATGTCGCGCTCGGCGCGCTCATGCTATCTTTTGGTGTGAGTATTTCTGCGATTTGCTGGCGAACTTCACAAAGCGAAGCTGGCAAGGCGCGACCACCGGGCAAGCCGCACAGCGAACCCGTTCCCGCATGAAAACGGCCGCAATTGGAAATCCGACGCTTGCGGCTTCGCGGCATCGCGTCGTTGGTGATCTCGCTGAGCTTGTCAAAGCGAGATTGACGCTGCTTGTTCTACTTACAACGGCCGTGGGTTTTTATCTCGGGTCGGAACCGCCAATCAATTATATCGAGCTTCTGCACGCCGTCTTTGGAACCGCAGCCGCGGCGGCAGGTGCCGCCGCGCTCAACCAGTGGTGGGAACGCAGAGCCGACGCGCTGATGCGCCGCACGAAAATGCGCCCGATCCCGGCTGGGCGCATGCCGCCGCTGCAAGCACTGGCGCTTGGTGTCGGGCTTTCGATCTTTGGCGTCATATATCTCGCGATTGTATGCAACGCACTCAGCGCGGCGCTAACGGCGATCACAATCGCGATCTACATCTTTGCTTACACGCCTCTCAAGCGCGCGAGCACTGCGAATACGGCTGTCGGCGCGATCCCGGGGGCGATTCCGCCGATGATCGGCTGGGCGGCGGCGCGCGGGAGCATCGGTGCCGGCGCCTGGAGTCTCTTCGCCATCATCTTTCTGTGGCAACTGCCGCATTTCTTCGCGATTGCGTGGATGTACCGGGAAGATTATTCACGGGCAGGCTTCCGCATGATTTCGAGCGATGACCGTAGCGGCGAACGCAGCGCCAGCCAGAGTGTGTTTTTCTGTATCTTACTCCTGGTGATAGCAGGTCTGCCGGCGTTTCTTGGAATCACCACTCTTGTTTACCTTGCTGCCGAACTTGTGCTCGGCGGTCTGTTTGTCGCAGTTGCGATGCGATTCCTACGGATGCGGACAGCCGGAGCAGCGCGCTCGTTATTCATCGCATCGATCGCGTATCTGCCGTTGCTTCTCGCGGCGCTCGTTCTGACGAAATCATGAATACGCCTTCTGTGACAATAAATAGGGTGCCTTCCCGCCCCGGCATTGTTTGGAAGCTGACGCTAATCCTGATTCCGCTTGTCACTTTGGGGCTGTTGCTGTGGCTGCGTCAGCTGGAAGTGGCGGCTTTGCGCCAACGCACGGTTTCCTCGTACGGTACGGTTCCGTCCTTTCAGTTCATTAATCAGAACGGGCAACCATTTGGTTCAGCGCAGTTAGCCGGGAAAATTTGGATCGGCGATTTTGTTTATACAACTTGCCCAGGACCATGCCCGATGATCAGCAGCCGGATGAGTGAATTGCAAAAGCCGCTGGAAAAAACCGATGTGCATCTAATCTCGTTCAGTGTCGATCCGGAGAAGGACACGCCCGACGTTCTGCGCAGTTATGCAGAGAGATTGCAGGCCGAGCCAGGACGGTGGGATTTTCTCACGGGACCAAAATCTGCGATCTACAGTCTTTCACATGACGGTTTCAAGCTTGCGATATCCGATGGCAGCGACGCTGAGGGAATTCCGGTGCACAGCACACGGATCGTGCTGGTGGATCGACACGGCGCGATCCGCGGCTATTACGATGCAACCGAGCCTGATGCGATAACGAAACTGCTGGCCGACACGAACCATTTGCTGCGCGAGCAAACGAGGTAAGTGTGGCCGTCGCGCTGTGCGCGACAAGCGCTTCGCGCAGCCAAGCGGCTACAGGTCTACCCGACCGGCTCCGGGCCAGCGCTGGGTCCTTCATCGCAAACCATCTGCAGATAGCTACGGTATTCGTTTTTTGGTAAGCCATCGATGATCCTGGCGAGATCGGTTTGGGAAATGAAACCCATTCGTAGAGCGACCTCCTCCAAGCACGCAATCTTGAGGCCCTGTCGGTGTTCGATTGTTGCGATGTAATTACTGGCTTCGAGCAAGGTGGTTGTGGTGCCGGTGTCGAGCCAGGCCATGCCGCGGCTGAGTAGCTTCACATGCAGTTCGTTACGGTGGAGATAAAGCAAATTCAGGTCAGTGATCTCGAGCTCGCCGCGTGCCGAAGGGCGCAACGTGCGACAAAGATCGACGACGCGCTCGTCGTAAACGTAAAGGCCAGGCACGGCGAAGTGACTTTTTGGCTGTTTTGGTTTCTCTTCCAGACTGACAGCTTTGCCTTCCGTATCGAACTCCACAACGCCATAACGCTCCGGGTCGCGAACCTGATAGCCAAAAATGCACGCGCCGCGATCGATGGCGAGCGCATCGCGGTAGAAGTCCAGTTTCCCATAGAAAATGTTGTCACCAAGGATAAGCGATGCGCCCGAGTCGCCGACAAATTTCGCGCCGATTAAAAATGCGTGCGCGATCCCTTGCGGCTTTGGTTGCTCGGCGTACTCGATGCGAATACCGAGTTGCGTGCCGTCGCCCAAATAATCTTGCAGCATCGGCAAATCTTTTGGCGTCGAGATGATGAGCACTTCGCGGAGACCGCCGAGCATCAAAGTCGCCAGCGGGTAGCAAATCATCGGCTTGTCGTATATCGGCAGAAGCTGTTTGCAGACGATCTTGGTGAGCGGGAAAAGACGCGTTCCCGCGCCACCGGCGAGCAGAATGGCCTTCTTCATTTTGGATTTTCAATTGTCGATTTTCGATTGCTGTCGCTCCAGCGAAAAAGCAGTTCGGCCCATTGCTGCCAGAATGGTTGTCCCGCTGTCAAATCGATCCGGGTCTTTTGACTGATTAGCCCAAGCGCCTTCCGCGAAGCAGAACGGAATGTTGTCTTATCAACTAGAAACGACCTGCCGCATTGATCTAGCAATTTGCGATCAGTCATACGACCGCCGACGCATTGTGGCAATGCGTTCTGAATCCAGTCTCGCGCGAGTTCTGGCCGCGCCT
>Ga0209474_10002675_pt1 | contig 16140 bp, 13 predicted proteins | sample GraSoiAngelo_145_FD_185902 | JGI IMG/M metagenome (GOLD analysis project Ga0209474, IMG submission 185902) | Grasslands soil microbial communities from the Angelo Coastal Reserve, California, USA - 14_1009_05_20cm (SPAdes) (version 2) | ecosystem: Environmental > Terrestrial > Soil > Grasslands...
TGCAACCGTCGCCGATCGTGGTCTGCGCCGTAACGTGCACGTGTGACACCAGCTTGCAATCGGCGCCGATAACGACATGCGGGCCGACGACGCAATAGGGACCGATGGAGGTGCCATCGCCGATCACAGCGCCGTCCTCAATCCGCGCGGTAGGATCGATCCTGCTCATGGTCCGTTATTCGCCGATATCGCGGTTGTGCAAGGGTATCGCGGTGGGTAGCGCGCCCTTCCGGCACTGTCTAGTGACGTATCGTTACGCCCTGTTTCGGCGTGGCGAACTTAAAAATGTCGGTGATTCCAAAAAAGGAAATCCGCAATCGGACAGCAGAAGAATAAGCGCTGGTCGGCGACGCTGCGTGCGTGCGATCCGGATTGCCGACGCAACGGGCCAGGAGGGTCGTCAGTCGGTCAGCATCGCGCCTACGTCCGCTTCGGCGACGGTAGTGCCGTTCACCCTGGCGTCACCGTGAAACCACCACATGGCCTTGCGCCTGCCAATGCTGCGCATGTGATATTCGATGGTATCCCCAGGCATCACCGGTTTGCGAAACTTACATTTGTCGATGGTGAGAAAATACACTGCGCGCGGTTTCTCGGTGCCCTCGACCGACTTGATTCCAATGACCCCCGCTGTCTGCGCCATGGCTTCGATCATCATCACGCCGGGGTAGACTGGCCGGTCGGGAAAATGGCCGAGAAACGGAGGTTCATTGAAGGTGACGTTTTTGATTCCGATGCCGCTGTAATCGGTCCGGATATTGATCACGCGGTCAATCAGGAGCATCGGATAGCGGTGCGGCAGCGTCTTGAGGATCTCATTGATATCCACGAGCTCGAATCTAACCGATTGCTCCCCCATTACTCCCGCCCTTCGCCCTTCGGATCGGCGGAGCTATCGCGCGCCAAACGCTCCACTGCAACTATTTCCCGGAACCATTGCCGCGTCGGTTTGGCGAAGTGACCGCCCCAGCGCCCGCCCGCCGGAATATCATCCTTGACGGCGCTCATGGCCGTAACCTGAGCCCCGTCGCCGATGTGCAGGTGATTGTTGATACCGACCTTCGCACCTAGCGCCACATTGTCCCCAATCGTCAGGCTGCCGGCTAACCCTATCTGAGCCGCGAGAAGACAATGCCTGCCGATTGTCACATTGTGGCCGATCTGGACCTGATTGTCGATTTTGGTGCCTTCGCCAATCACGGTGTCGCGCAGGCTCCCGCGATCGATGGTCGTTCCGGCCCCGACCTCGACGTCATTCTGGATCAGCACCCGTCCGGTTTGCGGCACTTTCAGATGCCCGTCCGGCCCAAAGAAGACGAAACCATAACCGTCCTGGCCGATGCTGCAGCCCGGATGGATCAGGACATTGTTGCCGAGCAGCGCGCATTGGATCGCGGTCCGGGCGCCGACGTTGCAATCCCGGCCGATCCTGACGTTGGCCCCAATGACCGCACCCGCTCCAATCACTGTTCCGGCCCCGATCTCGACGTCGGGACCAATCACCGCCAATGGATCGACGATCACGCCATCCTCCAGATGCGCACTGGGATCGACGATGGCAGACGGTGCGATCCCGGCATTGCCGAACCAGGATTGGGGGCGTAGCGCGCCGCTGTACAGCTCGCGCGCAATTTTCACAAACTCCCGGAACGGTTGGGCTGAGCGCAACACGGCAACATGGGCAGGGACATTGGCCTCAAAACGCGCGCTCACCAGACACGCGCCTGCGCGGGTCGAACGCAGCTGATCCATGTATTTCAGATTGTCGAAAAACGTCAGATGCATCGGACCGGCTTCGTCGAGCGAAGCAAGCCCCCTGACCTGTTGCGTGGTCCGCGATCCATCGACCAACGCGGCTTGAGTCAACGCGGCTATTTCAGCCAGCGTTGACGAAGGTGGTTGCTCGAAGAATATTGGCTGCGCCATTCCACCCGTCGCGGTCGGGCCGGTCATCGAATCAGAGCTTCGGTTCCGATCTATCAGAACCGGGCCCTGTCTCTGTTTTGACGCGTTTTCATCACGCGAACCAGTCCCCACTTCATCCGCGAAAACGCCTAGAACGATGTGCCGCCGCCAAACTTGAATTGCTGGACCCGATCAAAGGGACCTTTGGTTATCGGGACCGCATAGTCAAAGCGCAGCGGTCCGAACGGCGATGCCCAGATCAGGCCAACACCCACCGAACTGCGGACGACATTGCCGCTGTCGAATTGCAATCCGGTGCAAGTTCCAGATGTGACGGTCGGAGTGCGGGTTGGAGGAATACAGCCGGCCACGTTCGCCTCGTTTGTGAACGTCCAGGACGTCGGCCCTTGGTAATCGTACAAACCGCCGGCGTCGGCATAAACGGCACCCTTCAACCCTACTTCCTTCGGAAGGAACCAGAACGGCATCTGCAACTCGGCCGACGCGCCCCAATATTTCGTGCCGCCGAGGGCATCGCCCGTTCCGAACGGGTTGATGTCGCGCGGACCTATGCCGTTCGGCGCAAAACCGCGCACCAGGTTCGGCCCCATCTGAAAGTGATCGAGCATGCGCAGCTCGTTGCTGCCGATCTTGTTGAGGATGCCGCTCTGAACGTGGATCAATCCGACGATATCGGCCACCAGAGGCGTGTAGTATTTCAGGTCGGCCGCGCTCTTCAGATAGGTTACGTCGCCGCCGACGCCGGCAAAGTCTTGCCTGAAGTCGACGAGCAGGCCGTCGGTCGGGTTCTTGTTGTTGTCGAGGGTGTTGTAATTAAGCGAATAACCAACCGATGAGGTCAAGGTCCTGCCGGTTGCGAGCTCCCTGCGCACCGGCAGCGAGGCTTCACCGTCGGCGTAACAGCCCAGACCGTTGGTCGAAGCTAGATCGATGCCGTTGGCGGCCGCAAAAGCTGGAGACGGGTTGAAGGCGAGCAGCGTATTGCTGGCGTTGTTGTTGCAATTGGCAAGGAAGCTCGGCAGTGAGATCTTCTGCTGATAGATGGAATACCGAAGCTGCAGCGAAAGGTCTTCGCGCAAGGCGAACCCGAGCCGTGGACTGAAGCCCAGCGTCGAAGTGCCGTACGAGATGTAACTGTTGGCAAGCTGTTGTCGCTGGAACAGGTCGAGGCCAAGCGCGACGCGATAGTCCAGCAGGTATGGCTCGACGAATGACAGCGAGTAGCCGCGGGCGTATTGGCCATAAGTGACCGAAGCCTTCGCAAACAGACCGCGTCCAAGGAAGTTACGCTCGGAAATGCTGACCTCGGCCAGCGCGCCGTCCGTCGTCGAATAGCCCCCGGATACCGAGAAGTCGCCGGTCGATTTCTCCTCAAGATCGACGACAAGAACCACGCGATCGGTGGATGACCCCGGCTCGGTGAGGATCTTCACCGTCTTGAAGAAGTCGAGGTTCTTCAGCCGGCGTTCGGCGCGATCGACCAGCGCGCGGTTGTATGCGTCGCCTTCGGAGAGGTCGAATTCGCGGCGGATCACGTAATCGCGGGTGCGGGTATTGCCGCGTACATTGATCCGCTCGATGTAAGTCCGCGGGCCCTCGTCGATGGCATAGGTGATCGTGACGGTATGCGCCTCGAAATTGCGATCGCCGCGCGGGCGCACGATCGCAAAGGCGTAACCCCGCCGCGAAGCCTCAATTTGCATTTCCTCGACCGACTTCTCGAGCGCTTCGGCGTTGTACAGCGATCCGACATTTACGCGGGAGAAGTTGCGGAATGTGCTGCCATCAAGCGTCGGGATGCTGGAGGCGAAATTGACTGACGCCACCCGATACTGCTGGCCTTCCTCTATCTTGAAGGTCACCAGGAAGCCCTTGCGCTCCGGATCGTACTCCGTCAGCGCCGCGACCACCTGCACGTCGGCGAAGCCGTGTTTCAAATAGAATCGGCGAATCAAATCGCGATCGGCCTCGACCCGGTCCGGATCGTAAACATCGCCGCCACCAAGGAAGCTCAGCAGATTGGCTTCGTGGGTTTTGATAATGTCCTTTAGCCGATACGACGAATATGCGCTGTTGCCGATAAACTCGACCGACTTGACGCCGGTCTTCTGGCCCTCCGTGATCGTAAAGATCAGGTCGACGCGGTTGTTCGGCTGTTCGATGATCTCCGGATTGACGCGCACGTCATAGCGGCCCGAGCGGCGATAAATTTCGGCGATGCGCTGGGCATCGGACTGCACCATTGGACGCGAAAGCGTGCCACGGGGCTTGGACTGTACTTCGGCCGCAAGCTGTTCGTCCTTGACCTTCTTGTTGCCCTCGAACGCGACGCGCCCGATCACCGGGTTTTCTACTACGGTCACCAGCAGGCGCCCGCCCGCCTGGCTGATTTTCACATCCTGGAACAGGCCGGTCTCGATTAGCGCTTTGAGGCCATCATCGATTTGCGAGTGATCAAGGCGCCCACCGGGACCTGGCTTGAAATAGGATCGGATGGTTTCGACCTCGACCCGGCGGTTGCCCTCGACCTGAATCGAAGCGACGTTCTGGGCGGCGGCAGGCGAGGCCACAAGCATGGCCGCCAGCGGGGCAGCGACCGGCGTGGCGAACATGGTCAGAGCGGCGAGCAAGCCCCCCCGCACTCGCATTCCAACATTCATGCGCAACGCTGCCTTGTCATTCCAGGCCGGACCGCATCCCCACGATCCGACAGATTCCTAAGTTGTTGCCCTGCTTGTAACCAAATTTGCCGGGGCAGCAAACGTCCGATTGCAGCGCGATTTCATTTTCATTCCAAGACGTTGCCTATTGGCCACGTCACAAAAAAGCCGTTTCAGGATGCCGCCAGGTGCAGGATGTCGTTGTAGGTGGCAAACACCATGAGCATCAGCACCAGGCCGAGCCCGATCCGGAAGCCCATCTCCTGGGCTCGCTCCGAGAGGGGACGCCCGCGTACCGCCTCGACCGCGTAGAACAAAAGATGACCGCCATCCAGCAGCGGCACCGGAAACAGGTTCAACAGCCCGATCGATATCGAGAGCACGGCAGCAAGATGCACCAATGCCGCAAGACCGATCGTGGCGACCTGGCCTGAAATCTGCGCGATGCGTAAGGGACCGCCGACCTGGTCGGCCGCCTCGCGTCCGGTAAAAACGCCGCCGATATAAGCCAGCGTACGATCAACCACGAACCACGTTTCTTTCACGCCAAGCCACAGCGCGGTGGCAGGATCCACGCGCTCGGTCGTGACGTCCCCGGCTGCCGTTTTACGTGTGATTCCGAGCACGCCAAGCCGATGCACGTTTCCGAACGGGTCTTTTACTTCCCTCAGTTGCGGCGTGGCACGCAGTTGCAGGGTCGAATCGCCTCGCTTGAGGGTAAACGTCAATTGCTCGCCGGCGCGAACGCCCACGATTCGCTGCATATCGGCAAATGCTCCGATCGCGGTGCCGTCGATTGCGGTCACCTCATCGCCGACCTGGAAGCCGGCCGCCGCCGCCGCACTGCCCGCCTCCACCTGATCTACGCGCGCCGTCGTGCTCGGCTTGCCCAAGAAAGTGAACAGACCGGTAAAGATCACGATCGCCAGAAGAAAATTGGCAATCGGACCAGCGGCTACGATTGCCGCCCGCGGTCCAACCTTTTTGTGATGGAAGCTGCCTTCGCGCTCTTCTTCACTCATTCTGGCGAGCGATTCTGAAGAGGGCGCCGAAGCCTCGTTCTCGTCGCCGAAGAACTTGACGTAGCCGCCGAGCGGAACGGCAGAGATCTTCCAGCGCGTGCCATGGCGGTCGTTAAAGCCGACGAGCTCTGGCCCGAAGCCGAGCGAGAAAGTTAACACCTTCACGCCCGCCCACCGCGCGACCAGGAAATGGCCAAGTTCGTGGAAGAAAACGACGATCGTGAGCACGAACAGGAAAGGGATGATATAGCCGATGAGCCCATGGCCCAACGTATTGAAAGTATGTAGAAAAAACTCGGACATCCAATTCCCCTTAACCAGAGCCGCAGGCTCTATCCCCAACCTTCTAGGTTGCCTTTAAGGCAATTTGAGGCAAGAGGGTGGCAGCATTATATCGCGCTGTATGGTCAACAGCGATGGCATCATCAGCGGAGGTCAAAGGGGCGAGGTTGCCTGAGCGGATCCAGTCCTCCATCGTCGCCTCCACCAGTCGCGCGATGGCGCCAAATCTGATCTTGCCGGCAATGAACGCCGCTACCGCCACTTCATTGGCCGCATTGTAAACGGTGGTGGCTCCCCGCCCGCTTCGCAAGGCATCGTAAGCCAGCGCGAGCCCCGGGAACCTTCCGAAATCCGGCGCCTCGAAGGTCAGCTGTCCGATTTTGGCAAGATCAAGCTTGGCTGCCGGCCCGACGATTCGATCCGGCCAACCGAGGCAATGCGCGATGGGTGTGCGCATATCAGGCGCTCCCAACTGCGCCACCACTGAACGATCGGAGAATTCGACCATACCGTGGATAATCGATTGCGGATGCACGAGGACGTCGATCTCATCCGGCCTCAGCGCAAACAAATAAGAGGCCTCAATAACCTCAAGACCTTTGTTCATCATCGAGGCGGAATCGATGGTGATCTTCTGGCCCATACTCCAGTTCGGATGTTTCAACGCCTGCGCTAGCGTTGCCTGCTCTATCTCGTCGCTGGCCCAGGTCCGGAACGGCCCACCGGATGCGGTGATGATGACGCGGACCAGTTCCTCACGGTTGCCCGACCCCAGCGCCTGAAACAATGCATTATGTTCGGAGTCCGCGGGAAGGATGCAGGCTCCGGCCCTCGCCGCACGCTGCATGAAAAAGTCACCGGCACAGACCAGGCATTCCTTATTGGCAAGCGCAACGGTTGCACCGCGATCTACGGCGGCGAGTGCAGGTTTCAAACCAGCCGCTCCGCTGACCGCCGCCATGACCCAATCCGCCGGGCGTACGGCGGCCTCAATGATAGCGCTTTCGCCAGCGCCGCATTCCGTGCGCGTACCGGCCAGCGCATCCTTTAGCTCGGCCAAGCGAGCGGGATCGGCAATGGCCGCAAATCGCGCGCCGAATTCCTTCGCTAGTTTGGCGAGCCCCTGGACGTTGGTATGTCCAGTTAGAGCCTCGACCCGGTAGCGGTCGCGCGAGGCCCGCAGCAGATCCATGGTGCTGTCCCCGATCGACCCGGTGGCACCGAGGACGGTCACCGCACGCACGGCGGAGCTGGCAGCCTTGTTGTTACGCAACGGAACAGCACTCATGAGCTTTACCAAACCATAAGACCGCGGCCGACGCCATCGGCGCCGCTGCGAAAAAGCCCCAAAATGGCGGCCAGAACGATGGCGGCAACGAAGCCGTCCAAACGATCCATGAGCCCGCCGTGCCCGGGAATGAGCTGGCTTGAGTCCTTGACGCCGAAACGCCGTTTCACCGCCGACTCAAACAGATCGCCAAGCTGGGAAGCGATCGAGAGTGCCGCGCCGACCAGCAGAATTGGCAACGTCCTGCCCAGACCCATTCCGGCAAACCCTACTGATACCCCCAGGCTCGCCGCAAACCCGCCGAGCGCGCCAGCCCATGTCTTCTTCGGACTGACCCGGGGCCAAAGTTTTGGCCCTCCCATACCGCGACCCACGAAGTACCCGGCGATGTCGGTGACCCATACGATCAGGAGAACGAATGTCAGTGCAGTGTATCCTTGACCCTGGTCAAGGCGCACCAGCACCGATGCGATCTCGGCTGCGGCGGCATAGAGGAATCCCAACACAGCCCAATGGCGGCGCTCGGGCGCGAGCCAAGCAACGACAGCAAAGCCCGCCACGAGTGCCACCAGCGAAGCATCGATCCGTCCCGCTGCGAAACAAAATCCTGCAATCGCAAGCGCAACGCCGCCTGATGCGACGACGCGCGTTTCGTGCACCGCGCCTACGATCATCAGCCATTCGACGTAAAGCCCGATGGCCGCCAGCGTCGCCAGAGCAGACCACAGCCATCCACCGGCATAGGCGATGGCGATGGCTGCGGGTGCCAGCACCAATGCAGCGATGAATCGCATCAACAGGTTACGTGGACCCTGCTCCGGCGCTGCCGGCGCGGCTTTGGTTTCGGTCACGATGCGGTTTTCGCAGCCAGACCGCCGAAACGGCGCTCCCGTCTGGCATATTCGGCAATCGCGTCCTCGAGTGCAGCCTTGTCGAAGTCGGGCCAGTGAATCGGCACAAAGACCAGCTCGCTGTAGGCCGCTTGCCACATCAGGAAATTCGAGAGCCGCTGCTCTCCGCTGGTCCGAATGATCAGATCGGGGTCGGGAATGTCGGGCGCATCCAGGTACTGGCCAAGCGTGTCGGCGTCGATCGTTGCGGGTTCGCGCTTACCGGCGGCGACCTCACGGGCCAGCCGCTGTGCCGCATTGGCGATCTCCTGCCGAGAGCCGTAGTTGAACGCGACCACAAGGTTAAGCGTGGTATTGTTCTTTGTCAGCTCTTCGGCTTCGTTCAGCAGCGCGCAGATGTCCGGCTCAAGTCCGTCGCGTTCTCCAATAACGCGCACCCTGACGCCATCGCGATGCAATGTCGCGAGATCATTGCGGATAAAGCGCCGGAGCAGGCCGAACAGGTCACCGATTTCGGTCGCCGGGCGCGACCAGTTCTCCGAGCTAAACGAGAAAATCGTGAGATGCAGAATGCCAAGTTCGCCCGCCGCGCGAACAACCCGGCGCAGTGCCTCGACGCCTCGGCGATGGCCTTCCGCGCGCGGCAGGCCGCGGGCCGCTGCCCAGCGCCCGTTCCCGTCCATGATGATGGCCACATGCAACGGAGCCTCGGTTCTATCCGGTCCATCTGTTGCGGGGGCGGCGGCGTTCGGCATCGGTCAATCCGAGGGAGGGCTAAACGGTGAGAATTTCTCTTTCTTTGGCCGCCAGCAGGTGATCGATTTCCGAGATGGTTGCGTCGGTAGCCTTCTGCACGTCGGCGGCCAAACGCTCCTCATCGTCCTCGGAAATCTCGTGATTTTTCTCGAGTTTCTTGACGGTGTCGAGACCATCGCGCCGGACATGCCGCACCGCGACCCGTGCCGCTTCTGCATATTTGTGCGCCACCTTCACAAGCTCCTTGCGGCGCTCCTCATTCAACTCTGGAATTCGCAACCGAAGCACCTGCCCTTCGGTCGCCGGACTCAAGCCCAGATTGGAATCGACGATCGCTTTTTCCACCGCCTTCACCATCGACTTGTCCCATACCTGAACCGAGAGAAGCCTCGGCTCGGGTACGCTGATAGTCGCGAGCTGGTTAAGGGGCATGTGCGTGCCATAGGCGTCGACCTGCACCGGTTCCAGCATCGAGGCCGCGGCGCGGCCGGTTCGCAGCCCACCAAGTTCATGCTTCAGAGCCTGGGTTGCGCCTTGCATCCGGCGCTTCAATTCGTTGATGTCGAACTTACCCGTGGGCATCACGTTCTCTCCTCCTGAAACTATTCGCCGAGACGCCAGGCATCGCGCGCGTCCCGAAGGTGTACAAGCCGCGTCAACCGGCGACGATGGTAGCCTGGCCGGTGCCGCGCAGGATCGCACGGATAGAACCCGGTTCGGCGATCGAGAATACGATGATAGGCAGCGACGTCTCGCGGGCAAGCGCGAATGCGGTCGCATCCATTACCTTGTAGCCGCCCTGGACCGCCTGTGAGTGAGTCAGCCGATCGAACCGCTTGGCGGCCGGGTCCTTCCTGGGATCGGCGCTATAGACCCCATCGACGTTGGTGGCCTTCAATACCGCCTCCGCGCCGATTTCGGCTGCCCGCAACACGGCCGTAGTATCTGTGGTGAAGAACGGATTGCCGGTTCCGCCCCCCAGCAGCACGATCCGACCTTCCGCGAGATACTTATGCGTTGCACCTCGAGTGAACAGCTCGCAGATCTGGGGCATGACGAAAGCCGAGAGGCTCCTCGCGGGCGCTCCCCGCTTTTCGATCGCCGCCTCCAGCGCAAGGCAGTTCATGATGGTGGCGAGCATGCCCATGGTATCGCCCGTCGGGCGTGAGACACCGCGGGATGATACTTCCACGCCACGGACTATATTCCCGCCTCCCACAACGACGGCAATCTCGGTGCCGAGCTGCCGTGCGGCGATCAAATCGCCGGCGATCTTGTCGATGGTGGGCTGATCGATGCCGAAGGATTGTCCGCCGGCGAGGTACTCGCCGGAAATCTTGATCACCACACGACGATACAGCGGCTCAGCCATCGCTATACGCTTTCCTTACCGCGCGGGCTCCTCCCGGCGCAAACGGGCCGGAACCACCGTTCCGACGGTCATTTCTTGCCGCTGGCCGCCGCGACTTCGGCTGCGAAATCGGACTCCTGCTTGTCGATTCCCTCGCCCAGAGCATAGCGCACAAATCCGGTGATCTTCACAGCCGCACCGATCTTGCCCTCAGCTTCCTTTACAGCCTGGGCGACCGACTTGGCGTTATCATGGATGAAGGCTTGCTCCAGCAGGCAAACTTCCTTGTAATAGGTCTTCAAACCGGACTCGACGATCTTCTCGATCACGTTCTCGGGTTTGCCCTGCTGACGGTATTTGTCCGCCAGCACGTCCTTTTCCCGCCTGACGGCCGCCGGATCCAGCCCGGCGGGATCCAGCGCCAGCGGATTGGCCGCGGCGACATGCATCGCTAGCTGGCGCCCGAGGGCTGCGAGTTGGTCGGTTTTACCTCCGGATTCAAGCGCGACGATCACCCCCATCTTGCCCGCGCCGTCGATAACCGCGTTGTGCACGTAAGTCGATACGACGCCCTTGCTGACTTCGAGCGAAGCGGCGCGCCGCAGCGTCATGTTCTCGCCGATGGTCGCAATCGCATCCGAAATAGCGGTTTCGACAGTGACGCTGCCAGCCTTCGCGGCCTTGATTTTCTCCACATCCGCCCCAACGGCGAGCGCGACCTGCGCGATCATCTTGACCAAGCCCTGGAACTGCTCGTTGCGCGCAACGAAGTCGGTCTCGGAATTGACCTCGACCACAACACCCTTGTTAACCGACGTGAGCGCGCCGATCAGGCCCTCCGCCGCGACCCGGCCGGCTTTCTTCGCGGCTTTGGACAGCCCCTTCTTGCGCAACCAATCGATGGCCGCCTGCATATCCCCGTTGTTCTCGGCGAGCGCCTGCTTGCAGTCCATCATGCCGACACCGGTCGTCTCGCGAAGGTCCTTGACCATCGCTGCTGTGATTGTTGCCATCGTTGCAATCCTTTGCCTGTACGGGCGACGGCGGCGCCGCTTCCGCTGCCTCGCCGCTGTTTGTCACCAGGAAATTACGCGAATTGAAATTGGTGGCCGGAACGTTCCGGCCAGCGCGTTGGATTATTCCGCTTCCGCGGTCAAAGCCTTGGCCTGAGCCACCCACGCATCGGCGCGAGATGGCAGTCCGACTTCTTCGCCGATCTTATGGGCGGTGTCGTGATCGAGTTCGGCCAGCTGCCAAAAGTGGAAGATGCCAAGATCGTTGAACTTCTTCTCGATCGTGCCGGAGACGCCGCTGAGCTTTTTGAGGTCGTCGGCGGCTCCACGAGGCCCGGCGAGACCCTGGAAGCCGGTTGCTTGCGGCGCCATTGGAATCTCCTCGCGGACTGGCTGGGCCGAAGCGCCGACATCGATTCCGGCATCGCCTTGAGCACGCGAGATGCCGTCAATCACAGCGCGGGCAACCAGATCGCAATACAGCGAGATCGCCCGGCCGGCGTCGTCGTTGCCGGGAATGACGTAGCTGATGCCCTTGGGATCCGAATTCGTGTCAACGATTGCGGCAACAGGAATGTTCAGCCGCTGGGCTTCCTGGATCGCGATGTCTTCCTTGTTGGTATCGATCACGAAGATCATGTCGGGCAGACCGCCCATTTCCTTGATGCCGCCCAGCGAACGGTCGAGCTTGTCGCGTTCGCGCTGCAGCGTCAGGCGTTCCTTCTTCGTATAAGCAGTGGCATCGCCTGAATTGAGCACTTCATCGAGGTGTCGCAGTCGCTTGATCGAGCCGGAAATCGTCTTCCAGTTCGTCAAGGTGCCGCCGAGCCAGCGCGAATTCACGAAATACTGCGCCGAGCGCTTGGCCGCCTCCGCAATGCCTTCCTGTGCCTGGCGCTTGGTGCCGACGAACAGGATACGGCCGCCCTTGGCGACGGTATCGCTGACGGCCTGCAGCGCGCGGTGCAACAGCGGCACGGTCTGGGCGAGGTCGATGATGTGGATGTTATTGCGGGCACCGAAAATGTAATCCGCCATTTTCGGATTCCAGCGGTGCGATTGATGGCCAAAGTGAACGCCAGCTTCGAGCAGCTGACGCATAGAGAAATCGGGTAGCGCCATAGTCTGGTTCTCCGGTTGGTTCCTCCGGAAACGTGTGAGCAAACGAGCCTTATGGCCCGGCTGCCACCGGACGGCCTTTTAAGCCATGTTTCCGTGTGAGATGGGCGCTATATAGCGGTATTTTCGCCGGAAGCAAGGAAATATGGCCTCGGCGGGAGCGGCACCCATGGACTTGATTCAGGCTATTGTGCGAGGCGAAGGTCCGCAATCGTTGTCCTGGCGGCCGATTCTTCCAAAGGAAAGAAATCGAGCGGCCCAGGATTACTGTTGCCGGAGGTAACGGCGACCCCAACGAGCAGACCGCCTAGGCCTCCCGCAGCCGCCATCCCGTCAAGGACTCTCGCTCTTTCACTGGTTCTTGCCAGGAAGAAATAGGTGCGGCCCGATTGCGTGGACATGTCGCGCTGGCTTACGCCTGGAAACAGCGAGGCTGTAGCCGACAGCTGATGCTGGCCCGCTGGTCGGTCTGCATACGCATAGGTGCCCGTCTTCAGATCGCTCATCGGCACTCCGTCGAGCTTGACGTCCCAACCCGGATCAGCGAGGCCGCTATAGGCCTTTTCTCGAAGCACAACGATGCGCGAGTGTCCGGGTCTCGGTGGACCGACTTTTTGAATCAGCCGGGCATAGTCAGCGCCGGTTCTTTCAGTCACGCAGCTCGTCAATAGAGCTGCGATGGCCAACAAAGCCACTCCACGCCAAATCATAACGCCCCCTGCATGCGCCTGAGGTGGCTATAACCGAACACAATGTGTGGTTGCAATAGGTGGGCCAACGGCAAGGACGGTTGGATACCTCCTCCTTGCGAGGGACGCGACCGCGCAAGAGGCTCAGGCGATCAGATCGATCCTGCCATCGCCGAGCCGGTAGACACCACCGATCACTCTTAGCTTTTTGTCGTCAAGGGCCGCGCTCAGGATTGGATTTGCGGAGCTCAGCTTTGCGACGTTGTCGATCACATTCTGTCGGATAGCTTTGCCGAGCGTATCCCCTCCCTGTTGTTGTACCGCCTTTACCGCTGGCGCAATGCCGGTGACGAACGAAGGCATCTGACCCGGCAGCGTCGTGCCGTCCTTCAGCGATTCGATGACTGCCTCGACGGCGCCGCAGCTATCGTGACCAAGCACCAGGATCAGAGGCGCGCCTAATACGGCGACAGCATATTCGAGACTGGCGATTGTCTCGTTAGTTGCGAAGTTTCCTGCTACGCGACAAACGAAGAGGTCGCCGCGGGCGGAATCGAAGGCATATTCGGGCGCGATACGGGAATCCGCGCAGCTCAATATGGCGGCGTAAGGGTTCTGGCCCTTGGCTAAAGCCTCGCGCTCATGCTTGAAATCATGGCGCTGCGACAATCCCCCGACATAGCGGGCATTTCCTTGTCGCAAACGTTCCAGCGCCGCGTCCGGCGAAAGCACGTTTTGCGGCTTCGGCGGCGGTTTTTTTTGCTTGTTGGCTTCTTTGGCCGCGACAGCTTCTCCGGACAAAAGCGCGGCAGCGGCGGCCCCGAGGATAAAGCCGCGCCGTGATGGCGCGGGTGGATGAAGCGAATTCCGGTGGCACATTTCGCACACATAAGCCTCCACTCAATTGGCCGAGAAAGAGTCTTTACAGCGTCTGGACGTCCACCACGCCCGAGACCGCCTTGATGGCGCCGGCAATCTGCGGTGACACCCTGAATCGGCCCGGGAGCTTCATTTCGACTTCGGTTTGGAGGTCCAGCATCATTACCAATGACACATCGCCATCGCCACCACCTGCCGTGGGCCCTTTTTCCGGCTGGCCGCGCAGTGCGGCACCCTGCCCCACCTCGGGCATTTGCAGCCGTTTAGCGATCGATTCCAGCGGCCGTGTGTCGCGCACAAATATTCGCAGACCCTTCTGGGTTTTAGCCGCGGCGTCGTCCAGCAATTCGGCGTGCAGCACCCGCGCGCGGACGTCCTCACCTTGCAGCTCGGCGCCGAGTTGCAGCAGCACGGCGGCCCCCGGCTCCAATACGTCGCGATATTGCGCCAGCCCTTCCGAGAACAGCACGGCTTCGAAATGGCCGGTCGGATCGGAAAGCCCGATAATGCCCATCTTGTTGCCCGTCTTGGTCCGCCGTTCCATACGCGAGACCACCGTGGCGGCAACCTTGCCGGCCGTGGCGCCGGTTTTGACGGCGCGCGAAAACTCTGCCCAGGACTGCACGCGCAGTCGCTTCAACACGGTGGCGTAATCGTCAAGCGGATGACCAGACAGGAAGAATCCGATCGCGTCGTACTCGCGTCGAAGCCGCTCGGCCGGCAACCAGGACTCAACCTGCGGCAGCATGATGGTCGGCGCATCGGCCGCGCCGCCGAACATATCGTTCTGCCCAATGGTTGCAGCCTCGTGGCTGCGTTGACACGCCGCCAGGATCGCCTCGGCGCCCGCGAATACGCGGGCGCGGTTGGAATCCAGCGCGTCGAACGCGCCGGCGGCCGCAAGGCTCTCGATGACCCGCTTGTTGATCGCGCGCGGATTAACGCGTGCTGCGAAATCGGCCAGTGACGTGAACGCGCCGTTCTTGCGCGCTTCGACGATCAGTTCGACCGCCTGGAGACCCACGCCCTTCAGCGCGGCCAGCGCATAATAGATCGTACCCTCATTGACTTCGAAGGTTGCTGCGGAACGATTGATCGAGGGCGCCTCGACCTTGATGCCAAGCCTTTGCGCTTCGGCCCGGAATTCCGAGAGCTTGTCCGTATTGTTCAGGTCGAGCGTCATCGACGCGGCCAGGAATTCGACCGGGTGATGCGCCTTCATGTACGCCGTTTGGTATGACACCAATGCGTAAGCAGCGGCATGACTCTTGTTGAAGCCGTAGTCGGCGAACTTTGCGAGCAATTCAAAGATGGTTTCCGCCTGCCCTTTGGGCACCCCATTCTTGACCGACCCCGCGACGAATCCGGCACGTTGCTTCTCCATCTCGGAGCGGATTTTCTTGCCCATCGCCCGGCGCAAAAGATCAGCTTCGCCGAGAGAATAGCCGGCCATTACCTGTGCGATCTGCATCACCTGTTCCTGATAGATGATGACGCCGAAAGTCTCCTTTAGGATCGGCTCGAGCATCGGATGGAGATATTCCGGCTGCTCGTCACCATGCTTGCGGGCGCAATAAGTCGGAATGTTCGCCATCGGCCCTGGCCGATACAACGCCACCAAGGCGATAATGTCTTCGAAGCGATCCGGCCTCATGTCGACCAGCGCGCGCCTCATGCCCTGGCTTTCCACCTGGAATACGCCGACCACATCGCCACGCCCAAGCATTTCGTAGCTTGCGGCATCATCCAGCGGCAAGGTCGCCAGATCGACTACCACGCCTCGCTGCCTCAGCAGCTTTTCCGCGACGTCAAGCACCGTGAGCGTTTTTAAGCCAAGGAAGTCGAATTTGACGAGACCCGCTGGTTCGACCCATTTCATATTGAACTGGGTCACCGGCATGTCCGATTTCGGATCGCGATAGAGCGGCACGAGCTCGCTGAGGGGGCGATCGGCGATGACAATGCCCGCGGCGTGGGTCGAAGCGTGACGGGTCAGCCCTTCAAGCTTTTGCGCGATATCGAAAGCGCGCGCCACCACCGGATCCTCGTCACGATAGGCCTGCAGTTTCGGCTCGCTCGCGATGGCCGCCGCCAGCGTCACGGGCGCTGCGGGGTTTTGCGGCACCAATTTGCTCAGCTTGTCGACCTGCCCGTAGGGCATCTGCAACACGCGTCCGACATCGCGCAGCACGCCCCTCGCCTGCAGCGTACCGAAAGTGATGATCTGCGCCACCTGGTCCCTGCCGTAGCGCTGCTGTACATACTCGATCACTTCGCCGCGCCGCTCCTGGCAAAAATCGATAT
>Ga0209474_10002677_pt1 | contig 16129 bp, 17 predicted proteins | sample GraSoiAngelo_145_FD_185902 | JGI IMG/M metagenome (GOLD analysis project Ga0209474, IMG submission 185902) | Grasslands soil microbial communities from the Angelo Coastal Reserve, California, USA - 14_1009_05_20cm (SPAdes) (version 2) | ecosystem: Environmental > Terrestrial > Soil > Grasslands...
TCAGCGCCGCAGACGGGCGCGAGGTTTCAGCTTCCCTAACGGGTTGGACGTCCGAGGGCAGCGGCCGCTGGCTGTACGCGACCAGTCGCTGACCATGGAGTCGGTCAAGCGACGGCGCGCTGTCCTCTACATAACCTCCGCCGCCGCCGCGACAGCCGCAGCCTGGCGAGCTGCTCTGGGAATTCGTGCGCGCGTCGGATAAAAACCATTTCCGTTGCGAGCTCCGCTCCCACGGCCAGAACTACGGCTGGGAGGCACAGATCTTCGATGACGACTTGCCGTTGACCTGTCACGGGGCCTTCGTGGCGCGCGCTCGCGATTCAACGGGCGAACCAGACGCGGAAGGTCTCGACAGATGAACATTCCTTCAACAACCGGATCGTTCGGATCGGCGGTCGAAGATGCGCATTCATCCCGCTCGCCGTCGGCCCAGCGCGATCGTCGTCAACTCCTGCACCAGACCCATCATCGTGAGCGTCCACGCCGCGATCGCGACGAAGACGAAGACGCGCGGAATCGCCATGAGAAACCGCGCGTCTATCGCCTGTGACAAGCGGAACGTGCAGACGGTGTACATGCCGAGCGGAAACACCGCGCCCCAGTAGAGCGGATCGTACCGCAGCGGAAATCGCATGTACACATGCCGCCAGATCCCGAGGATGATCAGCATCGGAATCCACCAGGTGGCGGTCGCCCAGAACATGAGCGTCAAACCTTTGATGAACGGCAGCAGCTCGGTGATGATCGTCGAGTGCGGCGCGGCCATGACGAGAAGCGAGCCCGCCAGGGTCGAGATCGCGACCGCGCCCATGTTGATCCAGTAGGGCGGCGCGAGATCAGACGGGCTGATGGTGAAAAACGTGTAGCGATAGACGATGAGCGAGATGATCCAGATATAGAGCATCCCGCCGCCGAGCCACATCGCCAGCGAGAAGAACAGCACCTTCGCTGCGGCCGCGCCGAACGTGGGCGCGAGTTGCGAGCCGAGCACGGACACTGACTGCGCCGCAACCACCGACACGAGCCATCCTCCGTTGATCCCCTCCGCCAGCGACGGCTTTTCAGCCTTGAGCGTAAGAATGGCGAACACGCCGTAGGTAATCAGCGCCCAGAGCACGATCCCTGCAAGCCATAACGCGGTTGCGGCCGATCGCGCATCCACGATGACGAACAACTGGCTGCCGAGCACGCACGTCGCCGCAACCGTCGTGAAGAAGCCGACGGCGCGGCCGTGATGAAACAGATCCGCGATCACGCGATCGCGGAATCGAGCCATTCGAACGATCGTCAGTATCCAGAGCGCTGCGTAGAACGCGATGTTGATCCACAGGAGCGGGACCGCGATCGGTTGCAGCTCGACGAGATAGCAGGCAATCGACACGATGCCCGTCGCCATCACCAACGCGAAGTACGCCGGGTGCATCGCGGCCAGACGGCTCGTGGCGTCGTTCATCGCCGCGTGCGATCGATGTGATAGAGATAGCGCAGCAGCCCGACGTTCAGCAGCAGGCACGTCAGGCTTACGGCCGACGCGGGCCAGATGACCGACTGGTCGCCGCCGAGGTACGCATTCATCGTCGCCGTCAGCAGCCATAACTGCAGGACGACGAGCATCAGCACGAACGCAAGCATGCCGTAGACGATCGTCGTGCGCTGATCGCGGGTGAACGGGCGATGGATGCTCACACGGTGCGCTCCTCGACGCCGGCAGCGAAGATCTCGTCGCCCCGCACCTGCAGGCGGACGAGCGGGAGCGGCCGGCGCGGCGGGCCTGCAATCGGTCGGCCCGAGAAGAGATCGAAGGACCCCTCGTGGCACGGGCACTGGAGAACGCCCTCCTCCACACGCGGCCGTACCGCGCAGGACAGGTGCGTGCATTTCTGGCCGTACGCGAAGAGCACGCGGTCCATCGGTCGAACGAGCACACAGCTGTCGTGCTCACCTGGATACGAGAACATCATCGCGCTGCCGACGGGCACGGTGCTGAGCGACGCGATTTTGCGAATCTCGGGTTCGCCGCGGCGTCGGCGGAACCAGTTCTGGACGGCAATCCAGAACTGCCCCACCGTGAACGCCAGACTCGTCAGCACCATGAACTTCACGAAGTCGCGACGCTCGACGTAGTGGTCCTGCGGCCAGTCAATCGGGAAGTCGGTACGCCAGGCGGGCTGTTCGTCCATAGGCCGCCAGTCCGGCGCGATGGTGACCTGCTCGTCGTCGCGGACGGGCGAGTACACGCTCGCGGGCGTCGTCCCGGCGAGGCCTTCGCGACCCGGCGTATCGATGCGAATGTCGAGCGGCGCCCGCGGATCTTCGCTCATGCGTCAGACCTTCACATCCGCGAACGGATCGTCGGCCCCAACCTGCGTGAGCACGATGGCACGCTCCCGAGGGCGATCATCCATCGCCGCGGTCACGTCGACGTACGGGCGGCGCGCGGCCAGCTCGCGCGGCATCATCATGAACACACGCGTCGAAATCGTCTGGCGGCCGAACTGAAAGCGGTTCACCGGCGTCGACATCGGCCGCAGCTGTTCGATCTGTTCGCGCGTGCCGAAGAAGAGCGCCTGGCTCGGACACACGGCCGCACACATCGGTTTCTTCCCGACGCTCGAGCGGTCGTAGCACATATCGCACTTCATCATGATCTGCCGGTCCTCGTAGAGCTCCGGCACGCCGAACGGACAGGCGATCACGCAGTTGCCGCACGCGATGCAACGCGGCTTGCGCGCCGACTGGACGACGCCGTCGCCGGTGCGTTTGATCGCGTCGGCCGGACAGACCTCGGCGCATGTCGGCTGCTCGCAGTGCATGCACACGACCGGCACTGTCTGCACGCTGTGCGCGCGGTCGACATACTCGAGATGAATCATCGACTCGCCGCGATGCGTCTCGCACTCGGTGCACGCCTGCACGCATGCCTGACATCCGATGCACCTGTTCGGGTCGATGAAGAAGTGGAGGTAGTCGGGTTTCGCCATCGCGCCTACTGCTGCGGCTCCAGCGTCGCGGCGTACGCGGGCTCGCCGGCGGCCTTTCGTACGCGGCAGCCGCAGACCTTGTACTGCGGGATCTTGCTGATCGGATCCTGCGCCGCGATCGTCAGTCGATTGGGGCTCTTCTCGCGCGGCCAGTGATACGGGATGAAGATCGTGTCGGGGCGGATCGTCGTGACGACCATCGCTCTGAGCGTGATGGCGCCGCGGCGGGTCTCGGCCGTGGCCCACTCGCCGTCCCGGATACCGAGCTTCCCGGCGAGACGCGGATGCATCTCGATGCGCGGCTCCGGATATTGATTCACCAGGGGGCCGATGCGCCTCGTTTGCGTTCCCGACAGAAAATGGCTGACGACGCGGCCTGTGGTCAGAAAAAGCGGGTACTCGCCGTCTGCGTCGTCGACCGGCGGGCGGTATTCGGCGACGTTGAAGCGCGCCTTGCCGTCAGGAAAGTAGAACGGGCCCTTGCCTTTCGCCACCGGATTGTAGCTGCCGCGCTCGAAGAGGCGCGGCGTTCCCGCGTGATCGACGACTCGTCCAGTCTCCGGATCTTCGCTGTAACACGGCCAGAAGACGCCCATCTGCCGTTCGATCTTTTCGTACGTGATGCCGGAGTAGTCGGCGACCCCGCCCTTGCTGGCGCGGCGCAGCTCGTCGAAGATCTCGCGCGGTTCGGTGAACGTGAAGCCGTGCCCGCGGCCGAGCGCCCGTGCGAGATCCTGGATGATGCGCCAGTCCTGCCGCGCGTCGCCGGGGCAGTCGATCGCCTTGTTGATCTTGATGACGCGTCCTTCCACCTGCGTCACCGTCCCCTCGTCTTCTTCCTGCAGGCTGCCCGGCAGCACGACGTCGGCGTGCCACGCGGTGTCGTTCAGGAAAAAGTCGATCGCCACATAGAACTCGAGCTTTTCGAGACAGCGCGTGATGAAGGCGCTATCGGGCAACGACACCTTTGGATTGAAACAGATCGAGAGCAGCCCTTTGATCTCGCCCGTGTCGATCTTCCGAAAGAGCTCGTACGCGTCGACGCCTGGACCTGGCAGATCCTTTTCGTCGATGCCCCAGATGCCTGCGATGTACTGCCGATGCTCGGGATTGACGATGTCGCGCCAGCCGGGGAGTTGATCGCATTTCTGTCCGTGCTCGCGGCCGCCCTGGCCGTTCGCCTGACCCGTGATCGTGCCGTAGCCGCTTTTGGGCTTGCCGATCCGTCCCGTCGCAAGCACGAGATTGATCGTGCCCAGCGCGTTTTGAACGCCATTCGAATGGTGCTCGATGCCGCGCGCGTGAAACAGAAAACTGGTCCTGGCGGTTCCCCACCACTCGGCGGCCTGTCGAATCGAGCGCTCCGGCACACCGCTGACCTCGGCGGTCTTCGCCGGCGTCCACTGGCGGCAGTACGACGCGATCTCGTCGAAGCCGACCGTGAAGGTGTCGATGAATTCGTGATCGAGCCAGTCGTGTTCGATCATCAGGTGGAGAACGCCGGCAAAGAGCGCTGCGTCACGTCCCGGCTTCACCGGCAGGTACAGATCGCACGTCCGCGCGACCGGCGTAATCCGCGGATCCTGGACGATGATCCTGGCGCCCTGCTCTCGCGCCTGCCACACGTAGTTCGTCGTGATCGGCGAACACTCGGCGACGTTCGATCCGGCAACCCAAATCACCTCCGTGCCGACCATGTCCGACCAGGGATTCGTCGTCCGATCGATGCCGAACGCTTTCTTGTTCGCCGCACCGGCGCTCACCATGCAGAGCCGGCCGTTGTAGTCGATGAACGGTGTCCGCAGACAGACGCGCGCGAACTTGCCCATCAGGTAGGTCTTCTCGGTCGTGAGGCTCGCCCCGCTCAGCACGCCCATGGCGCTGGTCCCGTACGTGGCCTGAATGCGTGCGATCTCTGACGCAACCTTCGCGATGGCGTCGTCGTAAGCCAGCGGACTGAAGCCATGCGCCGATGCGGGATCGCGTCGAACCGCCGTCGTCAGGCGATCGGGATGTGCGCCTTGCAGATACCGCTTGACGCCTTTCGGGCACAGCATGCCGCGGTTGAAGGGAAACTCCTCCCACGGCTCGAAACCGATCACTTCGTTGTCTCGAACTTTCAGCTGGACGCCGCACTGCTGCCCGCAAAAGCAACAGTGCGTCTTGACGAGACGTTCTGGCTCCGCGCTCGTCGACAGCCGAGCACCGGTCATCGTGGAACTGTGCGGTCCGAATCGCTCGATGATTCTCAGATCGTCGGCCGGTATGGTCGCCACGGTTACCCTGATTTCGTCGTCGACAGACGTTCGGTGAGACGGTCGCTCCACGCGACGCCTTGCGCGAGGCCGAAGAGCGCGCGGCGGCACCGCGGACAGATTTGCTGGTAATGATCGGCGCCCCGTGCGGGATCCATCTCGTAGGTGAAGCCAAGCTCTCGCTCGACGGACGCGAGATCTCGCACCATCATCGCGGACGCGTACGGCTGGCCGCACCGGCGGCACGTGGCCTGTTCGCCGCGCTGGCCGGCGTCTTTGTAGAAGCTGGCGCCGATCTGCGCCGGCCGCTGAAAAATGTGGAACAGCTTTCCGAACGGCAGGTACAGCAGGGTGACGATGACCGTGACGGCATGAAGGATCGCGAGGAAATCGTACGCGTACCCTTTCATCCAGGTATAGCTGGCCGTGAGCATCAGGCCGGTCCCGCTGATGGCGAAGAGCAGCACGAGCGGCAGGATGTCCTGGCCGAACTGCTGCAGCGAGACGGCGGCGTGATCAATCATGCGGCGCCGGAACGCGAGCATCACGCCGGCGATGACGAGGAACGACGCCCACACGAGCCCGTGAAAGATCACGAAGGCCGCCGGCGACTCGATCGCGAAGTCGCGAACGGCAAATCCGAAGATGAACGTGCGGTACGTCTCGAGATGCCCCGGCACGGTCTCGAAGTGAATCCAGCCCCACACGAGCGGAAACGTGATCAGCGCCGCGATGACGCAGCCCCACATGATCAGCCAATGCGCCAGCCCTCGGAGACGGCCGCGCCGGAAGATGAAAACATTCGCGGCAAACATCAACACGAGTCGGCGGAGGGCCTCGAGCAGGTTGGTCCCGATGAATCGCGGGCTGAAAAACACCGCCCACCCGCGTCGCCAGTACAACCGCGTGGGCGGACGTTGCAGCCACACTGCATAGCGGTACGTGATGCCGAAGGTCGCGAACAGCGTGGCGAATGTGTAGCCGACGAGCGCCGCGTCGAAGTGATTCAGGTTCCGCGAACCGACGACGATGAGCGCGGCGAGCACGGCCGCGAAGAGGAGTCCCCACGCTGCGGCTTTGAGCGTGTGCGACGCGATGCGTGCCATGCGTCGCTCACGCCTCAATGTGCATGTGCCGAGATCGGCACACCGTGGCCTTCGGTCTCGCCTGCAAACTGGTATTCGGTCAACACGCAGCCGAGCCCCATCTCCGTGTTCGGTCGCGTTCTGAGCGTGAATGCGTGAACGATCTTTCGGGAAACCGGAATGCAGTGAAACGATGCGATCTCCTCGTCCGGTCCCGTCGCCGGTTCGAAGAGGCGCACGGTCGTGCACGGCTCGCCGCGCGCCAGTTTCGCGTCGTCGTGGGTGAACAGCACCGGCCCCTGAACGATCGTCGATCCGATCAGCGTCGGTTCCGCCAGGTAGACGACGGCCCACTGGCGCGTCGCGCCCCGGCCGTGGTCAGAGGTCGCCACCGTACCGGCGACGAAAACGGCAACGAACACGCCGGTCGTCAAAAGGATGCGGGAACGCATATGACCTCCGTTCGAGACAACGCCTCAAGCCATCGGCGGTTCTGCACGCCGATACTGGCCGTCTGCTGTATGGATCAAGAAGCCCTCTTCTTCGAGCGCGTCGAGCATGTCGGTGGCGCGATCGGACGACACACCCAAGAGGCGTGCGGCCTGTCGCACGGCAAGGCACATACCGGGCAGCGCAACAAACTCGTGACGGATACGCACCGCGTCTGCATCGATGGGCAGCGAAACGGTCATGATGGGATCCTGCTTCTTCTTGAAAGGCGCGGGCCGCATGCCGACAATCCGGCGGTTGCCCATGCTTTCCCTTCACTCTCGCAACCGGCGTGCCGCGGACCGGCGCGAAATCAGATGGCAGCTTGCGCCGACGGCAACTCGACGGTCACCGTCGTGCCGCCGCCTGGCGGACACGCGACGGCGATCCGCCCGCCGTGCGCCTCGATGATGCGCTTCGCGGTTGGCAGCCCAAGGCCCGTGCCGCGCGCTTTGGTCGTAAAGAAGGGCGTGAAGATCTTGTCGAGCACGTCGGGGCCGATGCCGGGACCGGCGTCATGGAGCGTCACGCGGCTGTGGCCTGCGACGATCGCGAGCGTCACTCGGATTGCGCCGTGCCCCTGCATGGCCTGCATCGCGTTGACGAGGAGGTTCTGAAACACAATTTTCAGCAGGTCCGCGTCCGCCATCACCAGTGGCATGTCTCCATCGACCTGTACGGCGACCGCTTTCAACGCGGGATCGCCGCCGAGCAGATCCGCCGTGGTCCGCAGGAGATCGGCGAGGTCGACCGGCGCGAGCCTCGGCTGCGGCGGCCGCGCGAAGAGCAGCAGATCTTTCATCAGCTCATTGAGCGCGTCGATGCGGTTGACGATCTCCTTCGCGACCGCCGCGTCGCGGCTTTCCTTCGGCAGGCGTCCGCCGATCACCTGAATGGCGCCGCGGATGCCGGCGAGGGGATTCTTCACCTCGTGCGCGATGACGGCCGCCATCTCACCGAGCCGGGCGAGGGCCGTCTGCTCGCGGATCTGCTCCTCCATGCGAATCCGGGCGCTCAGGTCGTGCAGGATGCCGGTGAACTTGCGCTCGCCGTTCACGGCCATCTCACCGACCGACAGATGCACAGGGAACCTGGTCCCGTCGCGGTGCAGCCCTGTCACCTCTCGGCCGACGCCGATGATCCTCTTTTCGCCAGTCGTGAGGTAGCGCGACAAGTAGGCGTCGTGCTCCTGGCGGTACGGCGAGGGCATGAGCATGTTGACGTTCTGTCCGATCACCTCGGCTTCGCTGTAGCCGAACAGGCGCTCGGCGGCGGGATTGAACGCCTCGATTCGGCCTTTCGCATCGATGACGACGATGCCGTCGACCGCGGATTCGACGATCGATCGCCAGCGCGCTTCGCTCGAGCGCAGCCGATCTTCGAGGCGCACGCGCGCGCTGAGGTCGTGGATGATGCCGGTGAACTTGCGCTCGCCCTCGACGTCCGCTTCTCCGACCGACAGGTGCAGCGGAAACGTGGACCCGTCGCGCCGCTGCCCGGTCACCTCGCGACCGATCCCGATGATCCGGCGCTCTCCAGTGGAGAGATATCTTTCGATGTACGCGTCGTGCTCGCGCCGGTACGGCTCCGGCATGAGCATGCTGACGTTGCGGCCGAGGACTTCCCCCTCGCTGTAGCCGAAAAGTCGCTCGGCCGCCGGGTTGAAGGTCTCGATGCGCCCCTGCGCATCGATGAGGACGATGGCGTCAACGGCCGACTGGATGATCGATCGCCACGGCCCCTGGGTGTTCGGCGTGTCGGGCTTCGGCATGAGGGCGCCAGTATACAAATGACGGCCAGAGGACCGCGCAGATGCCGGCAATCACCGCGAGTGGGGGAAGGACGATGCTGCCTCCGCTTCGCGGGCCAGGCCGCATCGGTTGATGCGATCGCCCAGCGTCGACCGCTTGATCTGCAGGAGCTCGGCGGCCTTCGACTTGTTGCCGTTGCTCACCTTCAACGCCCAGAGAATGAGGTTCGACTCGAGCTCGCGCAGGCGGTCGTCGAGTGCGACTGGCGCCGCCGGCCCGGCCGGCAGCGGCGATATGAACGCCGGATCCGGGGGCTGCGATCCCGCGCGAAAGAGGATGCTCGCCGACATACAGCCGACGCGGACCGTGCCGCACGTGCACGTCTGCGCGATGCGCTCGCAGGCGTTCTCGAGCTCGCGGACGTTGCCCGGCCAGTTGTAGCGCATGAACGCTTGTCTGACGGCGTCGGACACCGCCGGCTCGTCTTCGCCGGTGCGCCGGAAATAGCGCTGGAGGAAATGCTCCATCAACACCGGGATGTCCTCGCGCCGCTCGCGAAGCGGCGGCAACGCCACCGGCAGGACGTTCAGGCGGTAGTAGAGGTCTTCGCGGAACTTGCCTTCGACGACCATCTGCTTCAGATCGCGCTTGCTGCCGGCGATGATCCGCACGTTCACCGGCACCGTCCGCGTGCCGCCGAGGCGCTCGATCGTGCGGTTCTGCAGCACCCGCAGCAGCTTCACCTGCATCGACAGCGGCACATCGTCGATGTCGTCGAGGAAGATCGTGCCGCCGTCCGCGAGCTCGAATCGGCCCGGCCGATCCTTGATCGCGCCCGTGAACGCGCCGCGCTCGTGGCCGAAGAGCTCGGACTCGATCAGCGTCTCGGAGAAGAGCGCACAGCTCACGGCGACGAACGGATGATGCTTGCGTCGGCTCGATTGGTGAATCAGCGTCGCGGTCACTTCCTTGCCCGTGCCGCTTTCGCCGGTGACGAGGACGGTGCTCTCGCTGTTGCCGATGACGCGGAGAAACTCGAACACGGCGCGCATGCGCGCGCTTTTGCCGACGACCACCGAATCCATCGAGAGCGCGGCTGGCGTCATGACGTCCTCAGACGAGGTGAAGCGTGTCGAACTCCGGCATCTCCTCGCGGAGCGCCGTCTCGACGCCGAGATACAGCGTCATGTGCGCGCTCGGACAGCCGGCGCACATGCCGGTCAGCTTGACGTCGGCGGAATTGCCGGCCACGTCGATCAACTCGATGTCGCCGCCATCGGCCTGGAGGAACGGCCGGATGCGTTCGAGCACCGTTTCGACTTTTTCTCTGGTAATCATGCCCGTCCAAAAGGCAACGCACATGCCAGAAAGCCGGCGCCGAAAACCCGTGGTTCCTGCGGGTTTTCGCCAGACTTCAGGTTTTGAGGTGGGGATTATTTCGCGGCGCCGGGGAAAAGCCCCGAACGCCTATGTCGCCGCGGGCTTTTCTAATTTGAATTTCTCGATCCGATACCGGATCTGATCGCGGTTCAATCCGAGCAGCGTTGCGGCGCGCGTCTGGTTCCACGCGCTTCGCTCGAGCGCCTGCACGACGAGCGACCGCTCGAGCTCCTCGAGATCGATGCCGGTCGCCGGAAGGTCCACCGCTTCGGTGAGCCGTGAGCCGGCGGTGGATGCGACCGGGAAGTGCTCGGCGGTCAGCTCGTCGCCTTCGACCAGCAGCATCGCGCGTTCCACGGCGTTGCGCAGCTCGCGGATGTTCCCCGGCCAGCCGTACGTCTTCAGCCGCCGCATCGCGTCGCCGCTCACGCCGCGCACGCGCTTGCGGAACTCGCGGTTGTACGCGTCGACGAACGAGTGCACGAGCGCGGGAATGTCGTCCGGGCGCGTCCGGAGCGGCGGCAGCTGGATCGGCAGCACGTTGAGACGGTAATAAAGATCCTCGCGGAAGCGCCCCCGCTTCACTTCCTCTTCGAGCGTGCGGTTCGTGGCCGCGATCACCCGTACGTCGACGCGGATGTCGACGACGCCGCCGACGCGTTTGAACGTCTTCTCCTCGAGAAACCGCAGCAGCTTCGCCTGCAGCGGCGGCGCCATCTCGCCGATCTCGTCGAGGAAGACGGTGCCGCCGTCGGCCGACTCGAGGAGCCCGCGCTTCTGCTGCCGCGCGTCGGTGAACGCGCCGCGCTCGTGGCCGAACAGCTCGCTTTCGAGAATCGTGTCGGGCAGCGCCGAACAGGTGATGTTCATGAAGGGTCGCGAGGCACGGTCGCTCGCGTAGTGCAGCACCTTCGCCGCGAGGTCCTTGCCGGTGCCGCTCTCTCCCGTCAGCAGCACCGTGGACGCCGGACTCACCGCCACTTTCTGCAGCAGCGCCTTCAGGTCTTTCATCCCGCGGCTCTCGCCCACGATCCGATCGAGGCTGAAGGGCTGCGCCTGGGACGCCCGCAGCGCACGCACCTCGCGCCGCAGACGCGTCGTCTCGAGCGCTTTTTCGACGAGCAGCGCGATCTCGTCGAGGTTGAACGGCTTGTTCGCGTAGTGATAGGCGCCGTGCTTCATCGCCTCCACGGCCATGTCGACGCTCGAGTGCGCGGTCAGCAGGATGACGAGCGTGTCGGGATCGGCCTCCTTGATCTGTTTCAGCACGGTCAGGCCGTCGCCGTCCGGCAGCTTGTAGTCGAGCAGCACGAGATCGACGCCCTCGGCGTGGCGCTCGCGCGCTTCGGCAGCGGTCGCCGCTTCGACGACGCGATAGCCTTCGGGCTTGAGCCGTTCGCTGAGCGACCAGCGAATCAGCGGCTCGTCGTCGACGACGAGAATCGTCGGGGTCAGCATTCGGAAGGTATTTTAGTGCGCTTCGCCGTCGGACCCGGGGGCCGATGCCTGCGCGACGAGATCGGCGATCGCATCCAGCTCGAATGGCTTGTTGACCACCCGGTACACGCCGAGCTCGAGGGCGCCATGGACGACGTCGGAACGGCCGAACGCCGTCATGAGAATCACCTGCGCGCGCGGCGACGACCGGCGAATCGAGGCGAGCAGCGACAGATCGTCGGAGTCGGGAAGCCGATAATCGAGCAGCACCACGTCGAAATCGTTGTTGGCGCCGACGGCCGAGCGGGCGCCTTCGGCATCGCCCGTCTCGACGACTTCGTACCCGCGATCGGCAAGCGTTTCCGACACCGACCATCTGATGAGCGGCTCGTCGTCGACCACGAGGACGCGCAGGGCCGCGGAGTTTTTCTCGTCGGACCGGGGAAAATCTCTCATTGCAAGTGGTTCCATGGCGATCTGGCGGCGGTTTCTTCAAGAACTGCGCCACGGCCGTGCCGATCGTTGACGAGTCACACCGCACGCCGCCTCAGGACGCGGAATTCGCTGACGGCGTCGAGCGTCCGCGGCGCGTCGAAGGTGTTCGCGAGCTCCTCCCATTCGTCGTCGAGGCCCATGATCGCGTTGGCGGCCGATGCAATCTGATCGGGCCTGGCGCCCGGAAAGCGCCTCGCGAGCAACGCTTCCAGCTTCTGGCGATCGAACATACGCGCACTCCGGCCGAATCGCTACGCAACGCGGGTGCCACGAGTGGCGCGTCCTTTTGACGCGGCTTCTGCTCTACGCCTCTCTCGACGACATGCGCGGCGTGGCGAGCGCGGCGCGCTCGGCCAACCCGATCGACTACGAACGCGCGAATTACCTCGAGGTCTTGAGGAGCGCGCGGCGGACGGCGAGCGTCTCCGGCCACTAAGAGACGTGCGCGGCCTGTCGGATATCCGGCACCGCCCAGCCGGCAAGGCGGCATTCACCAGTTTTCCTGGCAATTTCCGTCGGCATGGCGCGTGCTCAAAAACGTTTGCGCGGAGGCCGCTGATGATCGTCCTGAAGAATGTCCTCGTCGCCACCGATTTCAGCCCGCCCTCGGAGGCAGCGCTCACCTACGCGCGCGCGCTCTCGCGGACCTTCGGCGCCTCGCTGCACGTGCTGCACGTCGCCGAGAACTTGTTTCTGCGCCCGACGCCGCTCGATCCGCACGCGATGGTCGCCACGAAGATCCGGGCGCTCAACGATTGCCTGACAGACTGCGACCGGGCCGTGCTCAGGGCGCGGCCGATCATCGAAGTGTCCGATTCGCCGGCCAACGTCATCGTGAACTACGCGAAACGAGAAGGCATTGATCTGATCGTGATGGGCACGCACGGCCGGAACGCCGTGTCGCAGCTGCTGGTGGGGAGCGTCGCCGAGCGCGTCGTGCGGCTCGCGCCCTGCCCGGTGCTGACGGTCCGGCGCCCCGAACATGAATTCGTGATTTCAGATTCTCCGATGCAGGGAGGCCACCATGATTCTCCTGAAGAACATTCTCGTCGCGACTGATTTCAGCGAAGCGTCCGATGCGGCGTTCGAGTACGGCCGCGAGCTCGCCCGCACTTTCGAGGCGCAGCTGCTCGTCGTCCACGTCACGGACAACATCATGACGCCCGTCTTCGGCGGCGACGGCTTCGTGTTCGCCGATCCGGATCTCCAGCACGACGTCGAGGCGGCCGCCGATCGCCGCATCGATGCGATGCTCTGCGACGAAGATCGCGCGCTGCTCGGCGCCCGACCGGTCGTCCTCACCTCGAACGCGCCCGCCTACGCCATCGTCGACTACGCGAGCGGTCACGACATCGATCTCATCGTGATGGGGACGCACGGCCGCGGCGGCGTCGCTCATCTCCTGATGGGCAGCGTGGCCGAGCGCGTAGTCCGCACGGCGCCCTGCCCGGTCCTGACGGTTCGGCGTCCCGAGCACGAGTTCGTGCTTCCCGATGCACTGGCCGTCGCCGCGAGGGCATAGCCATGCAGGTCACGAGCCCGCCGCCGCAGGAGATCGATCAAACTCCGTCGCGCATCATCCTGCGCGACGGTACGATTGCGGTCGTTCGCGTAACGGCTCGGGAAGACCTGCCGGCGCTGCGCCGCTTCTTCCACGAGCTGTCGCCCGAATCCCGTCGCCGCCGGTTCTTCAGCTTCGTGGATCCAACGGAAACGCTTCTCGAGTCGTTCTGCGATTCGACCGATCCGTCGCGCCAGACGACGCTCGTGGCGCTGCGCCAGCGCGACGGCGATCTGCGGCCGATCGCCGTCGGCTCGTATCTCGATCTGGGCGGCGGCGCCGCCGAGGCGGCGTTCGCCGTGGCCGACTCGTTGCACGGCAAGGGGCTCGGAACGCTCCTCCTCGAGCGGTTGGCGACGCTTGCGGCCGCCCACGGCTTCCGCCGCTTCGAAGCGATGGTGCTGCCTGAAAACTCGGCCATGCTCGAGGTGTTCCAGGAGTCGGGGTTCGAGATTCGATCGAAGACCGAACGCGGCTGCGCCACCGTGCTGCTGTCGCTGAATCCAACGTCGGAGTCGATCGCGGCCGCCGAGCGGCGGCACGCGCTCGCCACCGTCGTCTCGATGCGTCCGCTGATGACGCCGCGCACGGTCGCGGTCATCGGCGCGTCGCGCGACCCGGCCAGCATCGGCCACCGCGTGCTTCGCGCGATCGTGGACGCGACGTTCGCCGGCGCCGTGTATCCGATCAACCCGCACGCCGCCGAGATTGCTGGTCTGACGTGCTATCCGTCGATCGGCGCCGCGGCGTGGGGAGTCGACCTTGCCGTTGTCGCCGTGCCGCCCGACGCCGTCATCGACGTCGTCGACCAGTGCGCAGCGGCCGCCGTGAAATCTCTGATCGTGATCACCGCGGGCTTCGCCGAAGTCGGGTGCGACGGATATTCGCGGCAGCAGCGGCTCGTCGACAAGGTCCGCGGCTACGGCATGCGCATGGTGGGTCCGAACTGCATGGGCGTCTTGAACACCGCCGCCGACGTCCGTTTGAACGCGTCGTTCTCGCCGCTCTTCCCGCCGGCGGGGCGGGTGGCGTTCTCCTCGCAGAGCGGCGCGCTCGGCCTTGCCATCCTCGAGCTCGCGTCGGAACGCCGCGTGGGCCTGTCGTCGTTTGTGAGCGTCGGCAACAAGGCCGACGTTTCCAGCAACGATCTGCTGGAGTACTGGGAAGCCGACGATCAGACGTCCGTGATCCTGCTCTACCTCGAATCGTTCGGCAACCCACGGCGGTTCGCGCGGCTCGCGCGGCGGATCGGCCGCAGGAAGCCGATCATCGCCGTGAAGGCCGGGCGCACGCACGCGGGAACGCGCGCAGCCGGCAGCCATACTGCGGCGCTCGGAGCGGCCGACGTCGCCGTCGACGCGCTGTTCCATCAGGCTGGCGTGATCCGCGCCGACACGATGGACGACATGTTCGACATCGCGGCGTGCCTCGATTCACAGCCGCTGCCGCCCGGACGCCGCGTCGCGATCGTCACCAACGCGGGCGGCCCCGGCATCCTCGCCGTCGACGCATGCGAGGCGGCGTCGCTGTCGGTCGTCCCGTTCGCCGAGCATACGCGCAAAGCGCTGTCGTCCTTCCTCCCTCCGGAGGCGAGCGTCGCCAATCCGGTCGACATGGTGGCGTCGGCGACGCCCGAATCGTATCGCCGCGCGATCGAAGCGACGCTCATCGCCGATGACACCGATGCCCTGATCGTGATCTACACGCCGGTCGATCCGCGATCCGCCGATGCAACGCTGCAGGCGATCCGGGACGGCGTGGCGGCGGCGCGCGCCGGCGGCGCCACGAAAAAGCCCGTGCTCGCGTGCCTCATGGCCGGCCACGGACGGCCGCAGCCGCTCGAGCTCGACGGCGAGAGGATTCCGGCCTATGCCTATCCCGAGAACACCGCACGCGCGCTCTCGAAAGCTGCGGCGTATGCCGAGTGGCGCGCCCAGCCGCCGGCGCTGCTCTGGAGCTTCGACGACATCCGCGTCGACGACGCACGCGCGGTCTGCACGCGTGCGATCTCGCTGCGCGGAGACGGCTGGCTGACGGGCGACGAAGTCGCGGCGGTCCTCGGCGCATTCGGCGTTCCGGTCGCCGCAGGCATGCTGGCGCACTCGGCCGAAGACGCGGCGGCGGCCGCGCGCGTGCTGGGGTTCCCGGTCGTCGCGAAGCTGGCGTCGCGCCACGTGCAGCACAAGACCGACGTCGGCGCCGTCCGGTTGAATCTGTCGAGCGAATCGGCGGTGAGGCGCGCCTACGCCGACATCATGACCCGAGGGCGCGGCGTCGCGGCGGAGAGCGACATCGAGGGCGTCCTCGTCCAGTCGATGATCTCCGGCGGCGTCGAGACGATGATCGGCATCAGCGACGATCCGCTCTTCGGTCCGCTGATCGCGTTCGGCCTGGGCGGCATCTACGTCGAGATCCTCGGCGACGTCCGCTTTCGCGTGGGCCCGCTGACCGATCGCGACGCCGACGAGCTGCTGCACGAGATCAACGGGCTGCCGCTGCTCGAAGGCTATCGCGGCCATCCGCCAGCCGACCTCGACGCGCTGCGCGAGCTGCTGCTGCGGATCTCGCAGCTCGCAGTCGAAGTGCCAGAGATCATCGAGCTCGATCTGAATCCAGTGCTCGCGATGTCTCCGGGCAACGGCTGCCGGATCGTGGATGCACGGATCCGTGTACAGACAAGGACACAGAGGTGAAC
>Ga0209474_10002680_pt1 | contig 16125 bp, 12 predicted proteins | sample GraSoiAngelo_145_FD_185902 | JGI IMG/M metagenome (GOLD analysis project Ga0209474, IMG submission 185902) | Grasslands soil microbial communities from the Angelo Coastal Reserve, California, USA - 14_1009_05_20cm (SPAdes) (version 2) | ecosystem: Environmental > Terrestrial > Soil > Grasslands...
GGAGACGTGAACTGCTTCTACGTCGCCATCGGGCAGAAGCGCTCGACGGTGGCGCAGGTGGTGGACAAGCTCTCGCGCGAGGGCGCGATGGACTACACCACCGTGGTGGTGGCGTCCGCCTCCGAGCCCGCGCCCCTCCAGTTCATCGCGCCCTACAGCGGCTGCAGCATGGGCGAATACTTCCGCGACAGCGGCCGCCACGCGCTCGTCATCTACGACGACCTCTCCAAGCACGCGACCGCGTACCGCCAGCTCTCCCTGCTGCTCCGCCGGCCGCCGGGCCGCGAGGCGTACCCGGGCGACGTCTTCTACCTCCACTCGCGTCTCCTCGAGCGGGCCGCCAAGATGAGCGACGACCAGCGCGGCGGCTCGCTTACCGCTTTGCCGCTGATCGAGACGCAGGCCGGCGACGTCTCGGCCTACATCCCGACCAACGTCATCTCGATCACCGACGGGCAGATCTTCCTCGAGTCGGACCTCTTCTACTCGGGCGTCCGGCCGGCGGTGAACGTCGGCATCTCGGTGTCGCGCGTGGGGGGCAACGCGCAGGTGAAGGCGATGAAGAAGGTCGCCGCGCCACTCCGCCTCGAGCTGGCGCAGTACCGCGAGATGGCGGCCTTCGCTCAGTTCGGCTCCGACCTCGACGCGGCCACGAAGCGGCAGCTGGATCGAGGCCAGCGCCTCGTCGAGGTGATGAAGCAGGGGCAGTACGCCCCTCAGCCCGTCGAGAAGCAGATCATCATCATCTACGCCGCCACCAGCGGCCATCTGGATGCGCTCCCCGTCGCCGCCATCCAGCGCTACGAGCGCGACCTCTACGCCTTCCTCGAGGCGAAGCACGCGGCCGTCCTGACGCTGCTGCGGGAAAAGAAGGAGCTGACCGACGACGTCAGGGCGAAGATCGACGCCGCGCTCACCGCCTTCGGGTCTCTGTTCAAGGCTTAGGAGGCCGTCCGGGTAATCATGGCGGCTGCGGCGAACGATCCGGGGGCTGCGAGCGGCGTGCTCGCTCCTCCCTCCTGCGGCGACCAACTCCCGGCGCGCGTCCCGCGCGCCGCACCTCGTCGGTCGTCGCTGCGCTTGCCGCTCTCGCTCCCCGGCTCGTTCGCCTCGCTCACCATGATTACCCGACAGACTCCTAGAAGCACGCGGTTGGTCCCGGCATGATGCTCGCTCGCCGCATCGCGCCGATCGCGGCCGTGCTCCTGCTCGCCGCCGCGTGCGGCGGCGGAGCCGGTGGCGGGCCCGCGCTCTCCGACGACGCGCTCTCCGAGCGCCTGGCCGACTACTACCAGAAGAGCGTCTCCAGCCCCGGCGTCACCTTCAAGGTCGTCAAGCTCGAGGACGCGGGGATGCCGGGCTGGCGCAAGGGCACCATGGTCGCCTCGCTCGGGCAGCAGAGCCAGAACATCGGCTTTTACGTGACGGCCGACGGGCACTACTCCTTCCGCGGCGACCTGACGGACCTGACCGTCGATCCGCTCGAGCAGACCATGAGCAAGATCTCGCTCGACAACCAGCCCGAGCGCGGCCCAAGGGACGCGAAGGTGACCATCGTCGAGTACTCGGACTTCGAGTGCCCGTTCTGCGCGCGCGTCTACACCACGCTCGAGAACGACGTGCTCAAGGACTACGGCGACAAGGTGCGCTTCGTGTTCAAGAACTTCCCGCTCACCGCCATCCACCCGTGGGCGGGGGACGCCGCCCTCGCCGCCGAATGCGCCTTCCAGCAGGGCAACGACAAGTTCTGGACCATGTACAACGGGCTCTTCTCCAAGCAGGGCGAGATCACCAAGGACAACCTGAAGGACGAGGCGAGCGAGATCGCCAAGGACGGCGGGCTCGACGTCCCAAAGTTCCAGGAGTGCTTCGACGGAAAGAAGTCGCAGGACGCGGTCGACGCGGACGTGCAGGAAGCGGGCGCGCTCGGCGTCAACTCGACGCCGATGTTCTTCGTGAACGGGCGGAGGCTCTCCGGCGCACTGGCGCCCAACGACTTCAAGCAGGCGATCGACAGGGCGCTGGGGGCCCGGGGATAGCGCGCCTGAGGCTCCCGGGTCGCCCGCGCCTCGCCCTCGCCGCCCTCCTCGTCGCCGCCGCGGCGATCCTGGTGAGCGAGGCGATCGGCGACTCGGTGACGGTCGACGAGTTCGCGCACCTGCCGGCCGGCCTCTACTACCTCGAGACCGGCCACTTCGACGTCTACAATCTGTCCCCGCCCCTCCTGCGCGAGCTGGCGGCGCTCCCGGTCCTGGCCGCCCGCCCGGCGGGCGACTTCGCGCGCTTCACGACCTTCCCCGAGCACTGGGCGCTCGGCTACGAGTTCATGGAGCGCAATCGGGATCGCTACCATCTGCTCTTCGTGCTCGGGCGGCTCCCGATGGTCGCGCTCGCGCTCGGCCTGGTGGTCGCCGTCTACCTGTGCGGCGCCCGCCACCTCGGGACGAGGGCGGGCCTGGCGGCCGCCGCGCTCGCCACCTTCTGCCCCACGGTGCTCGCGCACGGGCATCTCGTCGGCACCGACGTCGGCGCGGCGCTCGGGATGTTCCTCGCCGTGTGGGCGGCCTTCGAGGCTCTCGGCGCGCCGACCGCCGGCCGCACGCTGCTCGCCGGCCTCGCCGTCGGCGCGGCCGAGCTCACGAAGTTCTCCGCGCTGACCCTCTACCCGATGCTCGCCGTGCTGGCGCTGGTGGCGTGCGTGCGCGGCCCGCGGCGGTGGCAGCCCTGGGCCGTCGTGGCGGCGGCGGGCGTGCTGAGCCTGGTGGTCGTGAACGCCGGCTACCTCGCGCACGGGAGCGGCACGCCGCTCGCCGCCTACACGCTGAAGAGCCCCGGCCTGCGCGCGCTCGCAGGGGGCCCGCTCGGGGCGCTCCCCCTCCCGCTCCCCGCCGATTTCGTGCGCGGCTTCGACAAGCAGCACTTCGAGGCGATGAGCTACTACACGGTGTACTTCCACGGCGAGTGGTCGACGCACGGCCGGTGGTACTACTACCCGGCCGCCTTCGCGCTCAAGGAGACGCTGCCGATGCTCGTGCTGCTCGCCGCCGGGCTCCTCGCCCTCGCGGCCGGCCGCGCGACGCGCGATCGGCTCCTCGTGGCGTTCCTCCTCGTTCCGCCCGTCCTTTTCACGACCCTGTTCGCGGGCCTCACGGACATCGACCTCGGCGTCCGCTACCTGCTGCCGGCCTACCCCTTCCTGTTTCTCGTCGCCGGCGCGGCGCTCGCCTCCGCCGTGCCGGCGTGCCTGGCGCGGGCGGGCGCCGCGCTCGTCCTTCTCCACGCGCTGGTCGCCGCGGCGGCGACCCCCGCCCACCTCGCCTACATGAACGCGCTCGCCGGCCCCCCCGACACGCGCTGGCGGTGGCTCGTCGACTCGAACCTCGACTGGGGCCAGGAGCTGCTCCGGCTGCGCGCGTACCTCGCGCGCCGCGGCATGGCGCAGGTGGGGCTCGTCTACTTCGGCAGGGTGGCTCCGGAGGTGTACGGTATCGATTACCGCGTGCCGCGCGGCCCGCTCGGGCACGGCACGTTCGCGGTGAGCGCGAGCCTGCTCGCGGGGCGTCCCTACTTCATCTACGACCACGGGACGGTCTACGACGCACCGATCGACGCCTTCGCGACGTTTCGCGCGCACACGCCGACGGCGGTCATCGGCCACTCGCTCTTCGTGTACGACTTCTGAGACCGCGCCGCCGCGGGGTCTCGCTACTGCGTTCGCGCCCCGCAGCCCGCGAGCGCGTCGAGCAGGCGCGCGAGGAGCCCCCGTGGCTTCGGCTCACCCGTGAGCCGGTAGAGCCGGAACGTGCCCTTGAACGTTATCGGAATGGGGAACGGGGCCGCGGCCAGGCTCACGCCGTCGTAGTTGCCGGTGTAGTCGCCGTCGGTCGCGGCGAGCGCGGCGTACACCATCGCCTGGCGGATCAGCGGCGCGCCGGACGGATCGGCGTCGTGCCGCTGGCTGACGACCCAGATCGCGTCCTTGCTACGCGGCTCGGCCTTGACCTCGTCGGGAAAGCCGTCGCGAGCCCATATCTCGTGGCGAATCTTGGCCAGGTGCGGCTCGATGGGCGGCAGCTGGTCCCACGACGCCAGGATCCGCGCAAGCTCTTCGCGCGTCGGCTTCCACGCCACACCGCCGGCGTTCGCTTTGTCCATCGCTTCCTTGACCACCGGAAGGTCGACGAACAGCTCGGTCAGCTGGAGCCTGCCGTCGCGCTCCGTGATGTCCCACGGCACGGTGACGTTCGTGATCCTGCCGCTCAGCTCGATCCACGCGACGGCGAGCCAGCGGCCGGCGAGATCGGGCGGCGTGCCGCGCACCGTGGTCTCCTGCACCACTGGCGCGGAGGCGGCGGGCGCCGCCGATGCCGTGGGGGCCGCGGTCGTGCTCGTCGTCGCGGGCTCCTCCGCGCGAGCGGAACCGAGGAGTGCGATCGCGACCCAGCAGGCGGCGGCGACACCACGCATGAGGCGAGGCGTTAACAGCCGCTCCGGAGCGCGTCAAGAACGGAGGCGGGGCGAGGAGATTTGTCACCCGCCCGGCGATCTGCTACGCGCATGCCTTCACCGTGACGCGCGGGCGAGCGGCCGAGGCTGCCGCGGCGACGGCGCTTCTCCTCGTCGTGGCGCTCCAGGTGCACACCCTGGACGACTCCGATACCTGGTGGCACCTCGCGAGCGGCCGACTGATCGCGGCCGAGCGCGCCGTGGCGCGCGCCGATCCGTTCTCGTTCACCGCGCCGGGCGCGCCGTGGATCAACCGGCAGTGGCTCTTCGACCTCGCGGCGTACGGGACGTGGCGCGCGGGGGGACCGGCCGGGCCGATCCTCCTCGCCGCCGCGCTCTTCACCGCTGCCTTCGCCACCCTCTACGCGCTCGCACGGCGACGGCTCCCGGCCTGGGGCGCGGCGGCGCTCGTCGTGCTCGCCGCGCAGGCCGCGGTCGAGCGCTTCACCGTGCGGCCCGAGGCGGCGACGTTCCTCTTGCTCGCAACCTACCTCCTCGTGCTCGACCGCGCGAGCCTCGGCCTCCGCGCGCTCGTCGCCCTGGTCGTGCTGCAGGCGGTGTGGGCCAACCTGCACGCGCTCTCGGTGCTCGGTCTCGTCGTGCTGGGGGCCGAGCTGGTGAGCGCCGCCGCCGCGCGCTGGCTTCCGCTGCCGCCCGGCTGGCGGCACGCGAGCCGCCGAGACGGACGCGCCGTGGCCAGGCTGGCCGCGGCCACCGCGGGCGCGATCGCGGCGGAGGCGGCGACGCCGTTCGGCCTCGCGGGCGCGCTCTTCCCGCTCCGGCTCCTCGGCGTCCTGCGCGGCGCCGAGGTGACCTCGGCCCCGATCATCGAGCATCGCGCGCCCGCGCTCGCCGAGCTGTCGCCGCCGGTCGCGCTCGGCCTGGTGGCGCTCCTCGCGCTCGCCGCGCTCGCCGCGCTCGTCTCCTGGCGCCGCTGGCGCATCGCGCACCTGCTCATCGCCGCCGCGTTCACGGCGCTCGCGCTCCTCGCCCGACGGAACGTGGCGCTGATCGGACCCGGCGTCCTGCCGCTCGTGGCCTCGGGTCTCGCTCCGGTGGCCGCCGCCGCGGACCGCCGCCTCGCCCGCCGTCCGCGCGCGGGAGCCGCGCTCGGCGCCGCCCTCGCGCTCGGCTTCGCGCTCGCGACCGTGCTCGTGGTCAGCGGAGAGTACTACCGGGCGTCGCGGCTGACACGGACCTTCGGCCTCGGCGTGTCGGGTCTCCTCTTCCCGGCCGGCGCCGTGGACTTCCTCGACGCCGCAGCGCCGTCGGCCCGCCTCTTCAACGACGACGTGCTGGGCGGGTACCTGCTCTGGCGGGACTATCCGCGCCGCCGCGTGTTCATCGACGGCCGGTTCCAGGTCTACCCCGGGGCCGTCTACGCCGAGTACCAGAAGGTCCTCGACGAGCCGAGGGCCTTCGCGCCGCTCGCCGCCCGCTACGGGCTCGACGCTGCGATCCTCTACCACCCCGGCGCCGGACGACTGGAGCTGGCGCGCGCCATCGCCTCGATCCCGGGCTGGCGGATCGCCTATCTCGACGGCGGGGCCATCGTCCTCCTCGCCGACCACAGGGCATCCGAGCTGCCCGCCGGCGTCATCGGGCCACCCCTGGCACGGCCCGCCGCGCGCACGGAGGAGGCGCTGGCGTACTACCAGCGCGGCCGCGCACTGCTCTTCCTCTTTGGACGGCAGACCTCCCCGCTCGCGCGAGCGGACTTCGAGGCCGCGCTGCGCGTCCTTCCGGGCCTCCATGAGGCCCGCGTAGGGCTCGGAATGACATCGGATTGACCTCTTGGGCGTGACCAGCCGCGCGCGGCGAATCGTGTTGACGCTCGTCGTGTATCCCTGATAACGACGGCCGCAACGCATCTGGCATTCCACCAGGTCCCAGCGAGGCAGGGGGAGACAGGCATGCACAAGTCGACGTCAGGCAAGGTGGTGCTGCGGGTCGTGGCAGCGCTCGTCGGGGCGTTCGTGTTCGCCGTGGTGATCGTCAGCCACGCTCCGCGAGCGAGCCGAGCGCAGACCAGCAAGTGTCCAGCGGAGTTCCAGGAGCAGAGCAGCGGCCCGCTCACGAACGGAAGCACGCTCTGCCAGACGGCGACCGGCAGGACGTGCACCTTCCAACTCAACTTGTGCGTGAACCAGCCCGAGGCGGGTTGCACGCCCACCAACCTGAGGAAGAGGAACATCCACGCCACGGGGTCCTGCGGAAAAGTCGGCAAGGTCCACGTCAAGGCGAGCGGCACGGGATCGCCCTGCGGAGCTTTCGCGGGCGTAACGGCGAAGACGAAGAAGCACGGCACGAGGATGGGGACCTGCACGATCAAGGCGAAGGCCGGAGCGGGCCTCGAGAAGATCACGCTCACGTGTCAACCAGCGTCGAGCCCGTGCTCCACCTCCACCACGACCACGACCACCGTCTTCTCCACCACGAGCACCTCGGGACCACCTCCGGCGAACAGCCTCTCGTTCACCACCACGGCCGGCACGACGAGCTGCGGCGGGGCTGGTTTCTCGACCCCCGCGTCTCAGCCGTTCTCAGGCGCGACTTACTCCGACACCGGCTGCACGGCGTTGCTCGACAACCTTGGCACCTCCTGTCTGTACATCGGCGGCGGCGCTGGCAGCGGCGTCCCGCCTGGCGCCACCCCGGCCGGAGCCACCTCCTACCTCAGCATCGGCCCCGGCAACACGCTCGTCGCCAGCAACGGGACCAACACCAATCGCGATTGCACGAAGGGATCGAGCACGACATCGAGCCACTGCATCAACGCGGGGACCTGCAGCGGCGGCCCGACCCCCGGGGCCACGTGTTTCAGCGCCACCGGCTGCGGGACCGGCGGCACCTGTACCGGCCCTAATCCAGACGCGAGCTGCACGACGGACGCGGATTGCGGCGGCACGGCCAGCTCGTGCCAGCCCGTCGAGAGCTGCTTCTTCGGGCCGCCCCTGGCGATCCCGTACCCGACGGTCCCCGCCCTCTCGACCTGCGTCCTCAACGTCATCGCGACCGACGCGAGCGGGACGAGCGATCCCGCGACCGGAGCCGCCAGCGTGGACATACCGCTCGTCTCCCGCGTCTACCTGACCGGCAACGGGACCGCGCCCTGCCCGCAGTGCAAGTGCGGGACCCCTCCCTGCAGCGGCAGCGGCGCGACGGGCTGCAACGCGGGACCGAACGCCGGCGGAGCCTGCTCCACCAACTCCACCACCGGGAACCCCGCCACCGAGAACACGACCCACGACTGCCCGCCCCAGGCGGGCGGTGGGCTGTTCAACGGCGCGCTGAGCGTCGACCTGAACCCCCTCACCACCGGCAGCGCGAGCATGACCAGCGCCGGCGGGATGTTCTGCCCGAACCAGACACACGCCGGCGTCTTCGGCCGGGCGAACGCGCAGTGCTTCACGGAAACCGGGTCGCCCGCTGGCGACCTCACCGACGGCATGCCTCACGCGGCCACGGAGGGGACGGTCTTCTGCATCCCCCAGACGGCGAACCAAACGGTCAACCTCGTGGCGGACCTCCCCGGGCCGGGCGCAACGAGCCTCCCCGGCATGGCCCAGCTCCACTTCTAGCCAGCGCCGCTCCCGGCGCCCGCCCGCGTCTCTCCGCGAGCGGGCGCCGGTCGCGTTCGGGCTACCTCCGCTGACGGATCGCGTCATTCGCCTTTCTAGGCCGGCGCATGCTCCGCCGCATGCAGCTCGCGCCGCGGGATCGCGCCGCCCGCGCCCCCCCGTTGACGCTCGCCGCATTACCCTGTTAACGGACGCAGCCAGATCCCAACCATGCCCGTTTCAGAGGAGGACCGGATGACGAAGCTACGGTTGCGTAGGTGGCGGCGCACGTCGATCGTCGCGGGGGTCGTGACGCTCGGGCTCACACTCGGTCCGGCTCCGCAGGCTGCGGCGACGCACGTGCCGGGCGGCGGCCCCGCGAAATCCGATTGCTACAGCGAGTTCGACGTCGAAGGCGGCACGGTGGCGGGCGTGACAGTCACCGACACCGCTCCAGTCGGAGGCTCCTGCAGCTTCTCCGTCGCGCTCTGCGTCAACCAGACCGACGTGTCCGGCTGTACGCCCATGCCCCCGCTCACGAAGATCAAGGTCACGCCGAAGGGCATCCTGACGCCCCCCACTGACCTGAGCGGCGCCACGTGCGGCGCGAGCGCGAGCATCACCGTCCCGCTCAAGGGGAGGAAGAAGAACCATCCCGGGAAGAAGATCATCCACGTCGTCGCGAAGAGCAGCGGCAAGCCGAAGGTCGACACCGACAAGCTGGTCCTCAAGTGCATGGTGGGTACCACGACGACCACGTTGCAATCATGCCCCGCGAACCCCCAGGGCGGTCCCGACGAGGCCGACCTCTCCACCGCCGACACCGGCACGGACCTCGACAACGGGTGGACCGGCATCTCGCACAACTTCCCGGTGGACCCGCGCGCGACGCTCAAGGTCTGCCTCTCCGGGTGCGACGCGAGCACGAACCCGGTCTGTGACCTCATGGGTGCAGTCGGCGCTAATTCGATCAACGGGGCCACGTTCGGACCCCCGCTGCCGCTCATCGCGCAGGGTGTCGCGGTGTGCGTCATCAATCGCTACCAATCGACGCCGGTCACCGGGCAGATGAACGTTCAGACGGGCGAGGTGTCCGACACGACGCCGATCCAGGTCAACCTGTTCTCGGACGTCCACCTGATCTCCGACCACACCAACGTCTGCCCTCGCTGCTCGACGGGCGGCGCCCCGCAGTACGGGGCCCGGGGCTCCTGCTCCGCCGGCCCGAACCAGGGCAAGTCGTGCACGGTCGAGTCGATCGTGACCGTGGCGGAGTCCCAAGGGAGCCCGAACTATGGGCTCTCGCCCGCCTGTCCACCCGATCCGGCGGCAAAAGCGGCCACGCTCGACATCCGGCTGGCGCTCACCTCGGGGACATCGACGCTGCCGGGGCCGAAGCCGTGCGGTGAAAACAAGGACGACAACTGCAACGGCTCGCCGTGCAACGCGACGTGCACCGGGGACGCCTGCGTCTCGCACGACGCCAGCGGGAACTGCGTCGACTCGAAGGGCGGCATCAGCCAGCTGTGCTGCAACAGCTCCACGAGCACGCCCTGCTTCCCGACGGCCGGCGGCGGCGCCATCGTCCGGACGGGGAAGACCGATCCGCCCGCGCCGGTCTGGCCGGATCCCATGTATCCGAAGACCAGCACCGGTGGCATCCTCGTCACCACCTTCTGCGAGGCTGCGACCGGCGTGCTCACGATCGACAGCGTGACCGGTCTCCCGGGACCGGGAGCCCTCATCCTCCCCGGGAAGCAGACGCTCCTGAAGAAGACGCCCTGAAGAGGTGACGACCGGACGGGAGGCGGGGGATTCACCCCCGCCGCCCGCCATGCAAACATCGGAATCCACGGCTCTGCGGGCTAGCTAGAGCCGGCAACGCAGCACATCGGCCAGACCACGGAAGGGGGGAATGTCGATGCGACGCTCAGCGGTTGCTGTCACGCTCGCGGTGCTCTCCTGCCTCGTCCCGCCGCCCGCCCGAGCAACGCAGAAGTTCGGGCCGATCCAGCTCTCGGGCAACCTCCAGACGATGGACATCGTCCGCACGCCCGACCAGGACACGTACCAGTTCATCATGAACCGGAACGTCGCCCACATCCACCTCGACTACGACTGGCTCCAGTCCGGCAAGTTCTACAACAAGTACGACATCCCCTTCATCGACACCTCGCACCTGTCGGTCATCTGGCGCGGCGTCTACGACAGCATCTACGACACTACCCCGGGCTTCATCCAGAAGGAGGACATCCACGGCCGCGCCTACGGCAACAAGATGACGCTCGACGAGTACCGAAAGCTCCTCCGCCTTCCGCGCAGCGTGCTCGAGGTGAGCGGCCTCTCGCGCGGCGAGCGCGACGCGCTCAAGTTCGACAACCAGCTGCGCGAGTTCTACATCGACCTCAAGTTCCGGAACCTGCCCCTCAGCGTCCGCGCCGGCCGCCAGCAGATCGTCTGGGGCGAGACCGACAACTTCCGCATGCTCGACCGCGCCAACACCCTCGACCTCACCTGGCACTTCACGCAGGAGATCCCCGGGCCCGCGACCTACGGCTGGGACGAGCTCCGGCGCCCCTTCTGGATGTTCAAGTTCCTCTACGAGGTCGGCGACGTGTGGCGGCTCTCGCAGAACTTCCTCGAGTGGTACTGGAACCCCGGCGACTGGTACCCGGCCAAGCAGGCCTTCCTGCCGCGGCCGTGGGGCCTGCCCTTCCTGAACCCGCTCACCAACCCGATCGACGGCGTCTTCATCGGCGGCGTGTGCGGCGCCTCGAGGATCCACGTCACCTCGGGGCCGAACAAGGGCCTCGGGCTGTGCACGACGCTCATGGACAACACGCGCCTTTTCGAGCAGGGCGACTACGCGCGCAACCCGATCGACAACAGCCAGGTGGGCGTCCGCTACCACGCGCTCTCCCCCTTCGGGCTCGAGTTCACGCTCAACTACATGTACCAGCGGTGGGGCGGCGACGACGGCACCAACTACGCGCCGCTGCGCGGGCTCGACAAGACCCCGGCCAACAGCCTCCGCACGCAAAGGCTCGAGCAGGCGGGCATCTTCCCCGCCGAGTTCTTCGCCCCCTACATCCACACCGTCGGCACCTCGGGGAACTACTCGGACGAGACTTTCACGCAGACCGTGTTCCGCTACGAGACGGTCTACGACTTCGGCCTCCCGTTCTTCGACGTGGCGAAGGAGACCACGATCGACCGTCCCGCGCTCCCGGGCATACGGCGAAAGAACATGTGGAAGGGCATGATCGCCTTCGATCGCCCGACCTGGATCAAGCCCGTCAACAAGAAGAGCACGGTCTTCATCACCGGGCAGTTCTTCTGGCACTACCTGGTGAACAACCCGAGCTGCAACGCGCAGATCGTCGCCAACCTGCCGAGCGCCGCGAAGAAGCAGATCGGCTCGTGCCTGGTGGGCGGCCTCGACCTGCCCTCCACTCCGCGCCTCGGTAACACGACCAACGCGCCGTCCTTCCGCGACAAGATCCGCGACTGGGAGAGCATCTTCACCCTCGCGGCCTTCACCTTCTACCGCGGCGGCAGCATCGTCCCGGTCGCGGGCATGGCGGTCGACTGGGTGAACCAGTGGAGCATGGAGCCGTTCTGGACCGTCACCTACGTCGTGCGCGACGACTTCGTCCTCAACGTCGCGCAGCGCTACTTCGTCACGCCGAAGGGCCGCAGCACGCCCATCTTCGAGAGCTGGGGCCTCGGCGGCCTCAACAACAGCCGCTCCGAGACCGAGCTGGTCCTCACCTACCAGTTCTAGGCACGCGCCGGCGCGCCCGTCGCGATTGAAAGGGGGCGGGGGCCCCGTTACACTCCGGGCCCTCGCCGCGATGCGTCCCAGCCCCACCCGTCACCGGATCGCGCTCGCCCTCGCGCTCGCCGGCGTGGTGCTGAGCGCCGTCGCACTCGAGGTCCATCGCCGTCTCGGCGAAGGCTCCGGCTACACGAGCTTCTGCAACCTGGGCGGCATCGTCAACTGCGACACGGTCCTCGGGAGCCGCTACAGCGTCGTGCTGGGCGCGCCGGTGCCGGCGTGGGGCATCGCGGGCTTCGCCGCCGGCGCGGCGCTCGCGCTCCCCGGCGCGCTCGCCGCGAGCGCGGGCGGGCTCGCGGACCTCCTCCTCCTGGGGCTCGTCTCCGCCAGCCTGGGCTTCGCGCTCGTGCTCGCCGGCGCGATGATGGTTCTCGGCAGCCTCTGCCTCCTCTGCCTCGGCCTCGACACGGTCGTCCTCGCCTGGTTCGTGACCGTGCTCCCGCTCGCCTCCCGCTTCGAGGCCGACGTGCGCGCCGGCTGGTGGCGGCGGCGGGCCGGGGCGCGGGCCTTCGCCGCGGCCGCGCTCGTGCTCGCGGTCGCCGGCGGCACCTGGGCCGCGGCCCGCACCCCGGCCGCGGCGCTCAACGCGGCCGACGTGCGCGTACGCGATCCCAAGTTCTACGGCTGGTACACGGGCCTCCCGGTGCGGCCGCCGAGCGAGCTCACCACTCCCGATTGCCATCGCAAGGGCGAGGCCGGGGCGGCGCTCGCGATCGTCGAGTTCTCCGACTTCCAGTGCCGGTTCTGCGCCCAGGCCTTCCGCGACCTGCACGACCTGGTGCGCGGCCGGCGCGACGTGAGCCTGGTGTTCCGGCACTTCCCGCTCGACGCCAGCTGCAACCGCCACGTGAAGGCGTCGCTCCATCCCGACGCCTGCCGCTTCTGGGAGTACCACGACGTCCTGTTCGAGAACAACGAGCACCTCGAGCGCGAGAGCCTCTTCCGCTACGCACGCGAGCTCGGGCTCGACGTGCGGACGTTCGGCGCCTGCCTGGACGACCCGGCCACGCGCGCGCGCATCGGCGAGGACGTCGAGGCCGGGGCGCGGGTCGGGGTCAACTCCACCCCGACGCTCTTCTTCAACGGGCGCACGATCGTCGGCGCGCTCCCCGACCGCATCTACTACGACTACGCGCTCATCATCGAGCAGCATGCCGGGCAGGCGCGCGGCCCGCAGGGCGCCAGCTGAGCCGGGAGGTCGAGAGAGCATGCGAGCTCGTGCAGCGTGCCGCCGCTGAAATCGTCTAGCCCCGGTCCGCTCGGCCGCTGGCTGCCCGTGCTCGCGTGGGCGGGCATCATCTGGACCCTCTCGAGCGGCTGGTTCTCGGGCGAGCGGACGGGGGCAGTCCTCCTCCCGCTCCTCTCCGCGCTCTCCCCGCGCGCCACTCCTGGCCAGCTCGACGCCGTCCACACGGGTCTTCGCCAGCTCGCGCACTTCACGGAGTACCTGATCCTGAGCGTGCTCCTCTACCGGGCGCTCGACGTCGAGCGGCGCTGGAGCCTCCGCGCCGCCGTCCTCGCGCTCGTCCTGGCCGGGCTGTACGCGGGGAGCGACGAGCTCCACCAGTACCGCGTGCCCGGGCGGGGCGCCAGGGCGAGCGACTGCCTGATCGACGTGTCGGGCGCGGCCGCGGCCCAGGGGCTCCTCGCCGCCCGCGCGCAGCGCCTCAGGCCACGATCTGCTTGATGCGCCGGAGGTCTTCGAGGCAGCCGAGGACGTCGCCGAGCCACCTCTTGAGGCGAGCGATCTCGGCGCGCATCTCCTCGAGCCGCGCGCGCGGGATGTCGTCGAGCGTGGTGCGGAGGCGCTCGTAGAGCGCGAACGCCCCGTCGATCCCGTCCACGCCGTCGCCCGCGAGCCGGCGGCGCAGCTCCTCGGTGAGCTGCGCGATGGCCTCGAGCGTGGGCAGCGCCTGCTCCGCGCCGTCGCCTTCCGCAAGCTCCCGATCGAGCAAGAACCACATCGCCGTCGGCTCAGGCAGCAACCGCCGTGCCACGCACACACGCGCGCGGCGGCGCCGCCTCGCGCCGCGTGCCGTCGACGCCGTGACACGCGGTCGCACAAAATTGACTGCCCCGAGGGCCTGGGATATGGCACTCGACCGTATGCGAACCATCCCATGGGGTGCGGGCGCGCTCGTCCTCGCCGCGCTCGCCGTCGCCGGCTGCCAGCAGGGCAAGGAGGGCGCCGGCGGCACGCCGGGGACCCCGGCGGCCGCCGCGGGCGGCGAGGTCGTGGCCACCTACCAGGGGCGCACGCTCACCAGCGGCCGCATCGCGCAGGAGCTCGAGCGCCTGCCGGCCCCGTCGCGCACCTACCTGGCGGCGCCGGACCGCAAGCGGCAGTTCGTCGAGAACCTGGCCCTGAACGACCTCCTCTACGCCGAGGGCGCACAGGCCGGCTACGACAAGGACCCGGAGATCGCGCGGCAGGTGGACGATCTCCGCAAACGCCTGGTGGTGCAGCGCGTGATGCGGAAGTACCAGACGCCGCCCACCATCACCGACGAGCAGGTGAAGGCGCAGTACGACCAGAACCCGATCCTCTACTCGACCGCGCAGGTGCACGCGAGCCACATCCTGGTGAAGGACGAGGACACCGCCAGGCAGCTCCTCGCCGAGGTGAAGGCGCACCCGGAGAAGTTCGCCGACCTGGCGCGCGAGAAGTCGACCGACACGGTCTCGGCCAAGAAGGGCGGCGACCTCGGCACCTTCGGCCCGGGGCGCATGGTGCCCGAGTTCGACAAGGTCGCCTTCGCGCTCCAGCCCGGCGAGATCAGCGACGTGGTGAAGACGCAGTACGGCTACCACATCATCATGGTGGCCGAGCGCAAGGAGGGCGAGCCCAAGCCTTTCGATCAGGTGAAGGAGCAGATCCGCGCATCGCTCCGCAACAAGGTGGTCCAGGACCAGGTGCAGGGCCATTTCGACGAGCTCAAGAAGGCAGCCGACCTGAAGGTCGACGAGAATGCCCTGGCGCGCGTCACGCCGCCAGCGCCCGCTCCGCCGGCCGCCGTCCCCGGCGCGTCGCCGCAGCCCAACCGCCAGTGACGCGGGGTTGAGCCCCCGCGGCGGCGCGGGCACGATGCCGGCGCCGTGCCCGAGCTGCCCGACGTCGTCGTCTACCTCGAGTGCCTGGGGCCGCGCATCCTCACGCAGCGGCTCGAGCGCGTGCGGCTCCGGAGCCCGTTCTTCCTGCGCTCGGTGGAGCCCCCCCTCGCGGCCGCCGAAGGCCGGAGGGTGACCGGGCTCCGCCGGCTCGGCAAGCGCCTCGTGATCGGCCTCGAGGAGGAGCTCTTCCTGGTCCTCCACCTGATGATCGCGGGCCGCCTCCACTGGCGCCCGCCGCGCGGGCGCATCCCCGGGAGGCTCGGCATCGCGGCGCTCGACTTCCCCACCGGCACGCTCCTCGTGACCGAGGCCGGGACGCGCAAGCGGGCCTCTCTCCACCTGGCCCGGGGCGCCGACGCGCTCGCCGCCCTCGACCCGGGTGGGCTGGAGGCCCTCGAGACCGACCTGCCGGGCTTCCGCGCCGCCTTGACGCGCGAGAATCACACCTTGAAGCGCGCGCTCACCGACCCACGCCTGCTCGCCGGCATCGGCAACGCCTACTCCGACGAGATCCTGCACCGTGCCCGCCTCTCGCCGGTCAAGCTGACGCAGCAGCTCGACGACGACGAGAGCGCTCGCCTCCTCGCGGCCACGCAAGCGACGCTGCAGGAGTGGACCGAACGCCTGCGCGCGGAGGCGGGCGACGGCTTCCCCGAGAAGGTGACCGCCTTCCGCGACGGCATGGCCGTCCATGGGCGCTACCGCAAGCCCTGTCCCGACTGCGGCTCGCCCGTGCAGCGCATCGTCTACGCCGAGAACGAGACCAACTACTGCGCCCGCTGCCAGACGGGCGGCGTGCTCCTCGCCGACCGCTCGCTCTCCCGGCTCCTCAAGGACGACTGGCCGCGGAGCCTCGAGGAGATGGAAGGGGGGCGCCGGGCCTGACGCTCAGCCGAGGGCCACCCAGGCGCCGGAGGAGCGCGCTTCGACGGCGCCGATCGTCGCGGCGCGGACGCCGGCGGCGCGGAAGGCGTCGAGGAGGCGCGGGGCGGTCGCGGCGGGCACGGCGACGAGGAGGCCGCCCGAGGTCTGCGGGTCCCAGGCGATCTCGGCCAGATCGGCCGGGACGGCGGCCGCGACCTCGACCTTGTCGGCGAGCCAGTCGCGGTT
>Ga0209474_10002681_pt1 | contig 16123 bp, 24 predicted proteins | sample GraSoiAngelo_145_FD_185902 | JGI IMG/M metagenome (GOLD analysis project Ga0209474, IMG submission 185902) | Grasslands soil microbial communities from the Angelo Coastal Reserve, California, USA - 14_1009_05_20cm (SPAdes) (version 2) | ecosystem: Environmental > Terrestrial > Soil > Grasslands...
GGCAGCTTTTTTTGGGGAGGCCGCATGAGCGTTTCCCCACTCCAGACGACCGCGCTCGGCAAACGCTTCGGCTCGAACTGGGCTCTTCGGAACTGCTCGCTCGAGGTGCCGACCGGCTCGGTCACCGCGCTGGTCGGGCCGAACGGCGCGGGAAAGACGACGCTGCTCCACCTGGCGGTCGGCTTGAGCGAGCCCAGCGAAGGCAGCGTCCGCGTGTTCGGCTCGTCGCCGCAGGAGCAGTCGCGCGACGTCCTGCCGCGGGTCGGTTTCGTCGCCCAGGAACATCCGCTCTATCGCGGCTTCAGGCTGCGCGAGCTGCTGAGGCTCGGCGCCGCTCTCAACCCGCGCTGGGACGATGCACTCGCGCGCGAGCGCGTCGACCACCTCGGGCTTCCTCTCGACCAGAAGGCGGGCACGCTGTCGGGCGGGCAGCAGGCACAGGTCGCGCTGACGCTCGCGCTCGCCAAACGCCCGGAGCTGCTCGTGCTCGACGAGCCGATCGCGTCGCTCGACCCGCTCGCCCGACGCGAGTTCCTGCAGTCGCTGATGGAGGCCGTCGCCGACGGCGGCCTCACCGTCGTCCTCTCGTCCCACATCCTCGCCGACCTCGAGCGCGTCTGCGACCACCTGATCATCCTCGCCCGTTCGGAGGTGCAGCTCGCGGGTCCGATCGACGACATCGTCGCCGGCCATCGTGTCTTGACCGGCGCACGATCGGACGCGGCGTCGGTCGGTCGCGTCCACTCGATCATCCACGAGAGTCACACGGAGCGACAGACGACGCTGCTCGTGCGCGCGAACGGCCGTCTCTACGACGCACGCTGGCAGGTGGACGACGTCGAGCTCGAGGAGATCGTGCTGGGCTACCTGAGCGGCCGCAGTCAGGTCGCCGAAGCTCGAAGGGAGGAGGTGGCGTCGTGATCTGGCTCTTCTGGCGTCAGCAGCGGCTCGAGGCGGCGATGGCGTTGGGCCTGCTCGCGCTCGCCACTGCGCTCCTCGTCCCGCTCGGTCTTCACATGGCCTCCGTGTACGCGGGGAGCGGCGCCGCGGCGTGCGTTGCGCATACGGCTGCGGACGGCGCCGGCTGCGGCGGCATCCTCGACGATTTCCGGCATCGGTTCGAGCATGCCGGCCCGATCGTTCCCTGGCTCAACTTCCTGCCTGGGCTGTTCGGGATCCTCTTCGCCGCACCGCTCGCGCTCGAATTCGAGCACGGCACCTTCCGGCTCGCATGGACTCAGAGCGTGACGCGCCGCCGCTGGCTGACCGTCAAGCTCACGACGATCTACGTCTACGGTCTTCTGGCGGCCCTCGGGCTGACCGCGCTGATGACGTGGTGGCGCCAGCCGCTCGACCACCTGCAGGGACGCATGGAGCCGAACGTCTTCGACTTCGAGGGCATCGTGCCGTACGCCTACACCTTCTTCGCGCTGTCGCTTGCCATCGCGCTCGGGGTGTTCACGCGGCGCACGATCGTCGCAACCGGAGGCGCGCTGCTGGGATATTTCGCGCTGCGCATCGGCATCCAGACGTGGGCCCGCGAGCACTTGGTCCCCGCGGTGAAGGTCGTCTGGCGTCCGGGCACGCCGGGCCCGACGAATCTGGATCGCGCCTGGAACATCCTCAGCGGTCCGAGCGATGCGCACGGCCATGCGCTGCCGAACGGCGCCCGCCTGCCCGCGACGTGTCTCGGCGGCACCAAGGCCCAGGCGGAGCGCTGCTTGAACGCGCACCACGTCTTCAACGTCGCCGTCTATCAGCCGGCCGGGCGCTTCTGGCTCTTGCAGGGAATCGAAGCCGGGATCTTCGTCGGGCTCGCTGCGTCGTTGCTCCTAGCCGCGGTCTGGTGGATGAAGCGCCGGATTGCGTAGCGCCCGGCGGTCGAGGATCTCCGCGAGCGGCCGCGTGTTCAGGACGTCCGCTGCGGTCGCCCAGCCCCGGCGAGCCGTCGCGACCGACAGCTCCATGTTCCCGAGGCCGGCCACCGAGTGCGCGTCGGTGGAGCAGACGATCGGGACGCCGCCCTCGACCGCGCGCCAGACGTGCTCGTCGCGGAGGTCGAGCCGGTCGGGGAGGCCGTTTACCTCGACCGCGACGCCGGTCTCGAGCGCGACCGCGAAGGTCTCGTCGAGGTCGAGCGCGTTCTCTGGCCGGCGGTTGATCATCCGCCCCTTCGGATGGCTGAGGCACCGCACGTACGGGTTTCGCATCGCCTCCGTCACCTTCCGCGTCAGCTCGTCGCGGCCGGCCCGCTGGCCGGCGTGCAGGCTGAGCTGAACCCAGTCGAGCTCGGCGAGGACGTCGTCCGGCAGATCGAGCGAGCCGTCGGCGCGGATGTCGCACTCGATTCCACGCAGGATCCGGAATGGCGCGAGCTCGGCGTTCGCGCCGGCGATCTCCTCGCGCTGGCGCCGGACGTCGCCGGCGTCGAGGCCCGGGACGACGCGCACGTTCGGCGTGTGGTCGCAGATCGCGAGGTACTCGTAGCCGCGGTCGCGCGCGGCCATGCCCATCTCGAGCACGCTCGCCCTCCCGTCCGACCACGTCGTGTGCGCGTGCAGGTCGCCGCGGATCGCACCGACCTCGACGAGTGGCGGTGGCTCGCCGCGGAAGGGTCGCTCCCTGAGCTCGGGCGGGCAGAACGGGATCCCGAGCGCCAGATAGACCTCCGCCTCGTCGACGGCCTCGGGAAGCGGCTCGAGCGCCTCGACGTACTCCCGCGCGCCGGTCGCGCGGAGGAGCGCGGTGCCGAAGCCGGCCGGCTCGGCGACGACGAGCTCGATCGGGACGCCCTCGACCGTGACTCCGACGGCACGCCGCTCCGACCGCTCGACGACCGCCACGATCGCCGGAAGAGCCGCGAACGCGTCGAGCAGCGGCCCCGGCCGATCCGCGGCGCAGACGACCGCGAGGTGCTCGCAGGCGTCGCGCCAGCGCCGCGGGTCGCCGGCCGGCTCGCCGCCGAGCGCAGCCGCGACCTCGACGACGAGGGCGCGGGCGCGGTTCAGGAGGAGGCCGCGCCGCGGCCGATGCTCGCCTTCCTGCGCCAGCGCCTCGAGGATCCGGCTCTCTGTCTTCGGCCCCACGCCCGGCACGTCGGCGAGCCGACCGGCGGCGGCCGCCTCGCGGAACTCGGCCGCGGTCGTGATGCCCAGCGCCCGCCCGAGCTCCACCGCACGCTTCGGCGTGAGCCCGATCAGCCGGCCGAGCCCGACCAGCTCAGGCGCGACCTCGCGCTCGAGCTCGCGCAGCTCTGCGATCTCCCCGGTCTCGACGAGCTCGACGAGGCGGGCCTCGATGCCCCGCCCGATCCCGCGAAGCTCGCGGACGCGTCCGGCGCGCACGAGCGGCTCGATCGGCGCCTGCGTCGTCCGCACGAGCTCGGCCGCGCGACGGTAGGCCCGGGCTGTGTAGAAGCTCGCCCCGGCGAGGTCGAGCAGGGTCGCGAACGCGTCGAGCCGCTCCGCGATCGCCGAGTTGTCCAAGGCAGGTCTCGTTTCGATAGCCGTTTAGTCTCCCGTAGACATGCCCGCAATCGTGGTTCCTTTTCGCGGCCTGAACGGCAAGCGCCGCCTCGCGCCCGCTCGCGACGAGGCCCGCGCCGCGCTCGCGCTGGCGATGCTCGCCGACGTCCTCGCTGCCTGCGGCGCCGTCGGCCGGACCGTCGTGGTCACGGGGGACGAGGCGGCGCGAACGGTTGCGGTGGAGCTCGGCGTCGCGGCCCTCGACGACCCCGGCGGCGGTCAGGGGCGCGCCGTTGGGTACGCGCTCGCGCTCGTGCCGGTCGCGCCGACGCTTGTCGTCAATGCCGACGTTCCGTGCGTCGTCCCAGACGACCTGCGCGCGCTCGAGGCCGCGATCCCGCCGGGAGGGCTGTCGGTCGCGCCGGCGGCGGACGGGACGACGAACGCGCTCGGCCTCGCCGATCCGCGCCTCTTCCGGCCGCTGTACGGCCCGGGCAGCGCCGAGCGCTTTCGGGGGCTCGGTCGGGCCGCGACCGTCGACGTGCCCAGCCTCGCCGAGGACGTCGACACGCTCGACGACCTGCGGCGGCTCGAGGCCCGCGTCGGGCCCCGCACGCAGATGGCGCTCGCGATGGCCGGGCTCGTGCCGGCGACGTGAGGATCTGCGTCCTCTCCGGCGGCGTTGGCGGGGCGCGTTTCGTGCGCGGCCTCGCGGAGGTGTGCACGCCGGCCGACGTCACCGTCGTCGGGAACGTCGGCGACGACCTCGAGGTGCTCGGGCTCCACGTCTCTCCCGACCTCGACAGCGTCCTCTACGCCCTCGCGGGCCTGGCCGACGAGGAGCGCGGCTGGGGCCGCGCGAACGAGACCTGGCGCGCGCTCGAGACGGTCGCGACCCTCGGCGGCGAGGCGTGGTTCCAGCTCGGGGACCTCGACCTCGGCCTCCATCTCGTCCGGACGCAGGCGCTTGCTTCCGGGCTGCCCCTGTCCGCGGTGACGGCACGCCTCGCGGAGGCGCTAGGGGTCGAGACCGCGCTCCTGCCCGCGACCGACGACCGGCTCCGGACGTGGATCGAGACCCCCGCCGGGACCTTCTCTCTCGAGGAGTGGTTCGTCGCGCGGGGCCATCGCGACGAGGTCGACGCCGTCCGCTTCGAGGGCGCCGAGACGGCTCGGCCCGCGCCTGGCGTTCTCGAGGCGCTCGCGTCCGCCGAGCTGATCCTCGTCGCGCCGAGCAACCCCCAGGTCAGCATCGGCCCGATCCTCGCGGTCGAGGAGGTGCGGAGAGCGCTCGAGGCGCGGAGCGTCCCAGCCGTCGGGATCAGTCCCTTGATCGGCGGCCGGTCGGTCAAGGGCCCTGCCGACCGGATGCTGCTTCGGCTCGCGGGCGGAACGACCCCGGCCCACGTCGCGTCGTGCTACCCGGGCCTCCTCGATGCTCTCGTGATCGACGAGGCCGACGCCGCCGACGCGGACGAGCTCGCCGAGCTCGGCGTCCGGCCGGTCGTGACGCGGACCCTGATGAGCGACGCGGCGGCGCGCGCACGGCTCGTCGAGGCTGCGCTCGGCGCCGCCGGAGCCCTCCTGTGAGGATCGCGGTCGTGGGAGGCACGGGGACGTTCGGGCGCGCGCTCGCCGCCCGGCTCCACGACCTCGGCCACGAGGTCACGATCGGCTCGCGCGACGCGGGCCGAGCACAGGAGCAAGCGGCTGCCATTGGCGTCGAGGGCGGCGCGAACGCCGACGTCGTCGCGGAAGCGGAGTACATCGTCCTCGCGACCGCGTCCGGCGCGGCGATCGACACAGCGCGGGACTTGAAGGACGCGATCGGGACGAGGCCGGTCCTGTGCGTGGCGAGCGACCTGCGCTTCACGAAGGAGGGCGTCCTCCCTGCCCGGAGCCAGGGCTCGGTGGCCGAGGACGTCGCGGCGCTCCTCGACGGGCCGGTGGCGTCGGGATACCAGGCGCTGCCCGCATCGCACCTCGCGCGGCCCGACCTGCTCGACCAGGATGTGCTCGTCTGCGGCGACGATCCGGCGGCGAAGGACCCGGCGCTCGAGATCGGATCACACCTCGTCACCGGCCACGCGATCGACTGCGGACCGCTCGCGAACTCGCGCGCGCTCGAAGGCATGACCGCCGTGCTCCTCCACGTGAACAGGCGCTACCGCGTCGTCGCGGGCCTCCGGCTGACCGGCCTGCCGTGACCGAGCTGCGGGTGATTCCCCTCGAGGGGATGCCCGAGGTGGAGGAGGGAGCCGACCTCGGCGCGCTCGTCGTCGGGGCCGTCAGGCTCGAGGACGGCGACGTGGTTGTCATCGCGCAGAAAGCCGTCTCGAAGGCGGAGGGCCGCGTGTTGCGGCTAGACGAGGTCGAGCCCTCCGAGGCCGCGCGGCGGCTCGCTGCGGACCACGATCCGCGCCAGCTCGAGGTGATCCTCCGCGAGGCGAAGCGGATCGTCCGCAGCCGGCCGCCGCTCGTCATCGCCGAGACGCGTCACGGGTTCGTCTGCGCCTCGGCCGGCGTCGACGCGTCGAACGCTCCCGAGCCGGGCACGCTCGTGCTGCTGCCGCTCGACCCGGATGCGTCGGCGAGGCGCCTCCGCGCGCGCCTGACCGAGCTGACCGGTCGCGCGGTGGGCGTCGTCGTCTCGGACTCGTTTGGACGGGCCTGGCGCCTGGGGACGACGGACGTCGCGATCGGCGCCGCCGGCGTCCGGACGCTTCTCGACCTGCGTGGGCGCCACGACCGCATCGGATACGAGCTCCGCACGACGCAGATCGCGGTCGCGGACGAGATCGCCGGCGCGGCCGAGCTCGTGATGCGGAAGACCACCGGCGTGCCGGGCGCGATCGTGCGCGGACTCGACCTCGCGGGGAAGGGAAACGCACGCGAGCTCGTGATGCCGCCGGACCGGGATCTCTTTCGTTGATCGCTCTCACGCCCCATTTGGGGGACACGGGCGGCAGACGAACCGCTACTAATGTAAAAGTCACCGCTTGGACGACGCGCGGTTCCGTTGCCGCAGACGGCTCCGCGGGAGCTCGCTACTCGAGTCCGAGCGATACACGACGGCCGGCCTCTGGGCCGGCCGTCGCTTGTTATGGAGACAAACGCTCGATCGTCCACCCCGCGCCGTCGCGGCGGTACCGAAGCCGGTCGTGCAGCCGGTCGTCGCGGTGCTGCCACAGCTCGAACGAGTCGGGGACGAGGCGGTAGCCGCCCCACCACCCCGGACGCTCGGGCTCGGCATCCTCGAGCTCGGCAGCGAGCTCGGCCACGCGTTCGTCCAGCACCTCACGCCCGGCGACCACCTCGCTCTGCCTCGACGCGAGCGCCGAGAGCCGGCTCCCGCGCGGCCGGAAGGCGAAGTAGGCGTCCGAGTCCGCCGCGGGGAGCCGCTCGACCGCGCCCTCGACCCGCACCTGGCGCCCGAGCGCGTCCCAGTGGAAGAGGAGGGCGGCGCGCGGGTTCTCTGCGAGCTCACGCCCCTTCCGGCTGTCGTAGCCGCTGTAGAAGTCGAATCCGCGCTCGCCGAACGGACGGACGCCCGTCCTGCGTGGCGGTGGCGAGCGCCATCGCCTCGGGGACGCGGATCCCCGCCGCCGCAGCCTCCTCGAACCAGGCCGCGAACTGCCGGACCGGGTCGGGGTCGACGTCCCGCTCGAGCAGGCCGTCCATCAGACGAGGCTGAGCTGCCGGTGCGTCTCGAGCGTCGAGACGCCCACGCCGACGAGGCGCAGCGCCCCCGGCCGGTCGGCGAGCGCCCGATCGAGGAGCCTGCACGCGAGGGCGCCGATCTCGCCGCCGTCGTCGGTTCCGGCGGCGAGCGTCGTCGAGCGGCTGCGGATCGAGAAGTCGCCGTATCGCAGCTTCGTCGTCACCGTGCGTGCGCTACGGCCGTCGGCACGCAGGAGCTCGGCAACGCGCTCCGCCATCGTCCGCAGCTCGCCGTGGAGCCGGCTCCGGTCGGCGACGTCGACCTCGAACGTCTCTTCCTGGCTGATCGAGATGCGCGTCGAGAGGAGCTCGAGCGGACGCGGGTCGACGCCCTGCGCGCGGTCGCGAAGGAGGCGGCCGACCTTTCCGGGAACCAGGCGTGCGAGCTCCGCGTCGCCGAGGCTCGCGAGCCCGCCGATCGTCTCGACGCCCGCTTCGCGGAGCCGCTCCTCGGCGCGAGGTCCCACTCCTGGCAGGAGCCGGGCGGGGAACGGGGCGAGGAACGACGCCTCGCGACCCGGCGGCACCACCGTCAGGCCGCCCGGCTTCCGGCGGTCGCTCGCCACCTTCGCGACGACCTTCGACGTCGCGACGCCGAGCGAGCACGTGAGCGAGGTCCCGGCGCGCACGGAGGCCTGGACCGCCTCGGCCAGGACGCGCGCCTCGAGGAAGTCGTCCGCGAGCTCGCCGAGGTCGAGGTACCCCTCGTCGAGCCCGGTTCGCTCGACCGTGGGCACGACCCCCCGCACGGTGTCCCACACCGTCCGCGAGTAGGCGCGGTAGAGCTGGTGCCGGGGCCGGAGGAAGACTGCGTGCGGGCAACGGCGAAGCGCCTCCGCCGCGCTCATCGCCGAGTGGATCCCGAACCGGCGCGCCTCGTAGTTCGCGGTCGCGACGACGCCGCGTCCATGCGGGTCGCCGCCGACGACGAGCGGCTTGCGCCGGAGCTCCGGGGCCTCGAGCTCCTCCACCGCGGCGAAGAAGGCGTCGAGATCGAGGTGCGCGACGATCACGCGCCGAAGGCTACGGCTTCGGGCGGAGGTGCTCGCGCAGCGCGTCCAGCCGCTCGTCCCAGCCGGCCCCGACCTCGGCCATCCATGCCATCGCGTCGCCGAGCGGCGCCGGGGTCACCTCGTAGCGGGTCTCGCGGCCTCGCCGCACTCCCGCCACGAGGCCGGCGTCCGCGAGCGCCGCCAGCTGCTTCGCCACGGCCTGCCGCGTCACGGGAAGACCGGCCGCGAGCTCGGTCGCCGTCGCGCTGCCGCGGGCGGAGATCTCCCGGACGAGCTCGCGGCGGCCGGGATCGCCGAGCGCGGCGAAGACGCGGTCTACCGAACCGGCGTCCACGCGAGCGCGTGGAGCTCGAGCGCGGTCGACCACTCGGGCGCGGTCTCGCGAACCTCGAGCCGCGTCCCCTCGGGCACTTCCTCGAGCGTGAAGACGACCTCGCCGGCATCGTCCCAGTCGAGCACGAGCCGCTCCGGCGGCTCGGCCTCGCGGACGGTCGCACGCCGCTCGTCCCCGTCGCCCCAGCGGAAGACGCCCGTCCCTCCCGGCCGCGGGTCCAGCTCGACCTCGTTCGCGAACCACTCCTCGAGCCGCTCCGGCTCGGTGAGCGCCTCCCAGACCTCCTCCGGGGGCGCGGGGAAGACCACCTCGCGCACGACCTCCACGGCTCCTCCTTTCGCAACCGCCGGGTTGCGTATCATTCGTGCAACTTCAGAGTTGCACTTTACGTGAAGGAGGCGGCGATGAGCCAGCTGATCCCGATGGTGATCGACTCCGACGGCCGTGCCGAGCGCGCGTTCGACATCTACTCCCGCCTCCTGAAGGAGCGGATCGTCTTCCTCGGCACCGAGGTCGAGGACCAGATCGCGAACCTGATCGCCGCGCAGCTCCTCTTCCTCGAGGCCGAGGACCCGGAGAAGGACATCAGCCTCTACGTCAACTCCCCCGGCGGCTCGGCCTACGCCGGCATGGCCATCTACGACACGATGCAGTACGTCAAGCCCGACGTGCGGACGATCTGCGTGGGGATGGGCATGTCCGCTGCGGCGATGATCCTCGCCGGCGGCGCGCCTGGAAAGCGAATGGCGCTCCCGAACGCGAAGATCATGATCCACCAAGGATCGGGCGGGTTTCGGGGCTCGCCCGCCGACATCCAGATCGCGGCGCGCGAGATTCTCGAGATGACGGAGCGGATGGCGCAGATCATTGCCCGCCACTCCGGCCAGTCGGTCGAGCAGGTCATGCACGACATCGATCGCGACCGGTTCATGAGCCCCGAGGAGGCGAAAGGCTACGGCCTCATCGACGAGATCGTCGAGCGGCGCGCCCTCGCGGCGTAGCTGCTACTCGGCCTCGCCGGCCCGGAGCTCCTCGACGAGGCGGCTGCGGAGGGCCTCGACGTCCTCGAGCAGCGTGCGAAGGTACGGATCGTTCGGGTCGGGCGCCTCGGCCGCGACCCGTTCGCACGCTGCGATCACCCGCTCGAGCCAGTGGCGGCGCTTCCCCTCCATCGCCACGTGATTCCCGTTCCGCGCGTTCTCATCCGTCACCGAGCATCTGCTCGGCGATCTCGCCCGCGGCGGCGAGCTTCTCGACCACGACGTACCCGTCGAGCTGGCCCACCGTCCGCTCCACCTCGGGATAGACGTGGCCGGAGAGCACGACGAAGTGGCGGGGATTCGCGCGGACCGCCAAATACTCGTCGGGAGCGATCTCGAGCGTCTGGACACAGCCGAGGTCCGCACATTCGCAGGCCACCACGAACGTGCCGTGCGTGTACTCCGACGCCGTCTCGACGCTGCGAAGCTTCTCGTTGACGGCACGGAAGAGGGACTGGTTCCGCGCAGCGCGGATCTCGCGCTCCTCTTGTGAAATCGCGTCCATATGGATCTCCTCGGTTGGCGGAAGTACGCCGGGGAGTCCTCTTGGGCACCCGCCTAGGCCGAAGCAGGCGGATCACGAAGAAGGGCACGAAAGCGGGCGGCCCGGAGCACCTACGGTAGCAGGCTAGATGTCCTCCGGCGCTCGGATCTGCGGCGGCGTCTCGCGCGAGCCGACGACCGCGCGGGCGAGCTCGTGAATGGACATGCGGTTGTTCCGTGAGCTCGTGCGAAGGAGCTGGAACGCCACCTGGAGATCGAGCGCGTAGCGCTCGGCGAGGACGCCTTTCGCCTGCTCGATCACGATCCGCGACTGGAGCGCTCGCCTCAGCTGCGCGTTCTCCTCGAGGACGGACGCGAGCACGTGCTCCAGGTGGTCGGCGGCGCCGTCAGCAGCGCGGTCGGACGATTCCGCCGGGCGCGAGACGTCGCGGAGCGCCGGCTTAGGCTCGGTCGACTCGACCGACAAGCCGGTCGACCCCCTCTGCAAGCGAGCGCTCGATGCCGAACATCCTGCCGAGGCCGGTGATCTCGAAGATCCGCAGGATCCTCGGGTCGTCTGCGACGAGCACGCAGGTGCCGCCGAGCGCACTCAGGCGCTTCGCCTCGCGGACGAGCACTCCGAGCCCGGCCGAGTCGATGAAGGTGACGCCGGTCAGGTCGACGATCACGCGCAGCGCCCCCCGGCGCTCCAAGCCGTCGAGCTCCCGCTCGAGCGTCTCGACGCTCGCGACGTCGACCTCGCCAGATGCCGAGACGACGAACGCGTCTTCGCCGATCTGAGCGGTGCTGGCGCGTGCGAACGTGACGGCCATCCAGCGAACCTACGCCGACTCGGCTGAGGAACGCTTACGAATCGTGTATGGATTCGCTCACACTGGTACGAGCTTGTAGCCGGCGGAGCGGACCGTGAGGAGGCGTTTCGGCCGCGCCGGGTCGGGCTCGATCTTCCTCCGCAGGTTCGAGACGTGGATGTCGCACGCGCGCTCACTCCCGACGAACGTGCTGTTCCAGAGGTGCTGCATGATCTCGCGCCGCGCGAAGACTCGGTCGGGCGCGCTGGCGAGGAGCGAGAGCAGCGAGAGCTCGGACGCGGTCAGCTCGACCTCGCGACCGTCGACGCGCACGCGGTGGCGCACGAGGTCGAGCTCGAGGCCGCCTACGCGTACGATGGCGCCCTGAGCCGGGGTGCGGTCGAGCTCGCGCCGGCGCAGGATGGCGCGCACGCGGCTCACAAGCTCGGCCGTGGAGAACGGCTTCGTGACGTAGTCGTCGGCCCCGAGCTCGAGGCCGAGGACCCGGTCGACCTCGGCATCGCGCGCGGTCAGCATCACGATCGGCACGTCGCTCTCGGCTCGCAGCATCCTGCACACGTCGAGACCCGAGATCTCGGGGAGCATCAGATCGAGGACGAGCACGTCGTAGCTCCCGGCGCGCCCGGCCTCGAGCGCCTCGCGGCCGTCGACGGCCGTGTCGACCTCGAATCCGTCCCGGCGGAGGGCATAGACGACGGCGTCGACGATCGCCGGCTCGTCGTCGACGACGAGGATCCGCTCGTTCAAGGCGCCACGAGCGTCGCGCCGCGGAGGCGGACGCGGATTGCGGTGCCGCCGCCCGCGGTCGAGTCGACGACGATCGTTCCGCCTAGAGCACGCGCCGATTCGGCGGCGATTGCGAGCCCGAGGCCGAAGCCTTCGCCGTCGCGCCTGCCGCCGCGGAAGAAGCGCTCGAAGATCCGCTCCCGTTCTTCGGGTGGGATTCCGGGCCCGCTGTCGATCACGGAGATCTCGACGAGCCCGTCGTCGTCCTGCCGCGCCTGGAGCTCGACCGTCCCCGTGCTGTGGTACAGGGCGTTCTGCAGGACGTTGACGACGGCGCGCTCGATCAGGTCGGCGTTGGCGAGTGCGGCCAGGTGAGGATCGCAATCCACCTCGACGTGGGCGTCGGCAGCCGCCGCCACCTTGACCGCCTCCCTGAGGACCGGGAGCAGCTGGACGACCTCGAGGCGGGGTGCCTCAGCTCCCATCTGCGCGCGCGCGAGGGTGAGGAGCGCCCGCACGAGGCGCTGCAGCCGCTCGGCCTCGTGCTCGATGTGCCCGAGGAACTTGTCGCGCGCTCCAGGCTCGTCCTTCGCACCGGATTGGAGCACTTCCACCGCACCGACGATCGCGGCGAGCGGCGTTCGAAGCTCGTGGGCCGCGTTCGAGACGAACTGCCGCTCCGCCGACTCCCGCCGCCGGCGGCTCGCGAGGTCCTCGTAGAAGGACACGGCCGCGACGATCGCACCGCTTCGGTCTCGCACTGGGACGCTGCTGACCTCCAGCTCCACGCGGCTGCCGTCCGGCCGGACGACGTCTGCGCGCTCGTGTTCCACCCTCTCGCCGGTGGCGAGCGACCGGACGATCGGCCAGTCGTCCGGGTCGTAATGGCTGCCGTCCTGCCTGAAACCATCTCGCGGCCCGAGCACGGAGAAGCCCCCTTCGGGGTGGTCGTCCAGACCGAGCAGGCGTGCGGCCATCGCGTTCGCCACGACGAGCTCCGGGGTCCGGGCGTTGACCATCGCGACCGCGACGGGGATCTGGTCGACGATCGCCGCCAGGAGTGCCCGTTCGGTCTCCGGGTCGGCGGCCGTCAGAACGCGATGGGGCATGTCATGGAGGATAGACGCGCATGGAACGGCTTCTGGTCGCGGCTCTCGGTGACTCGATCGCGGCAGGCTCGCCCGCGTGGGACCCGGACCCGGCAGTGCGGGAGCGCATCGGCGCGGCGCTCGACGAGCGCAGCCAGTTCGAGCTCTGGGCCGAGCGCGCGGACCCGAGGCTCCGGATCCGGAACTGCGGGGTCTACGGCGAGCGAACGGACGAGATCGCGCCGCGGCTCGACGCTTCCGCGGCCGGTGCCGACGCGCTCGTCGTCCAGGGCGGGATCAACGACATCGCGCAGGGACGGCCGGCCGGGGAGGCGGCGGAGAACCTGCGGGCGATGGTGCGCCGCGGCCTCGAGCTCGGCCTCCGCGTGCTTCTCGCCGACGTTCTCCCGTGGAACGCCGGCTATCCGAGGACGGAGCGAGAGATCCGGACGCTGAACGGGCTCGTCGCCCGCATCGCCGCCGAGGAAAGCGTCGTGCTCCTGCCTTTCCACGCGACGCTCGAGGATCCGGAGCGGCCGGGCAGGATGCGCAAGGAGTGGGTCGCGGACGGCGACCACCCGTCGGTCGAGGGGTACCGGCGTCTGGCCGAGCTCGCGGTCGTGCCGTTCCTCTAGATCTCGAGCTCCAACCCGTCGCGCGCCTGCTCGAGCCCCGCTTCCAGCGGCAGCTCGGCGGGGCGGTGGGTGATCAGCAGCCTCCGTGCGCCGGACGCCTCGAAGGCCTCGACGGCCTCTTCGGCGGAGAGATGGCCGCGCGGGTCGCCGTCGAGCTCGCCGCGCTCCAGCGTCGCCTCGCAGAGGAAGAGGTCGGCGTCGCGCGCGAGCTCCGCGAGCTGGTGCGACGGCGCCGAGTCGCCGGAGTACGCGAGCGTCGTGCCGGCGTTCGAGACGCGGAAGCCGTACGTCTCGACGGTGTAGTGAGGAACGCGCAGCGGGGTCACGTCGAGTCCGGCGGCGCGGAAGGGCGTGCCACCGGCGTACTCGTGCAGGCCAAACGTCTGCTCGAACATCTGCGGGATCCCGAAGCGGTCGGCGAACTCGTGCACGAGCGCGATCCCGCCGGGCGGCAGCCACAGCTCCGGCGGCGGCACGAGGTCGCGGAAGCGATAGATCGAGCCCCAGACCCACGGGACGATGTCACCCCAGTGGTCGAGGTGGAAGTGCGTGATCGCGATCGCGTCGAGCCTCGGCCATCCTTCCCGGGCCCGCAGCTGCGCGAGGACGCCGGGACCGCAGTCGAGGAGAAGCCGTCCCGGTCCCTCGACGAGGTAGCCGGACTGCTTTCCGCCCGGGTTCGGCCACGCCGGCGAGCACCCGACGACGGTCAGCTTCATCCGCACATCTTCTCGCACTTCACGTCCGGCTCCTCTACGTCATAGAATCGCGCCGTGGCTGCCCCGACCGACCTGCTCCGCGGGATCCCGCTCTTCGCCGACCTCGGGAAGCGCGAGCTGGAGCAGGTGGCGAGCTCCATGAAGGAGCGACGTTTCGAGGAGGGTGCGACCCTGACGACCGAGGGCGCTGGCGGCGTAGGCTTCTTCGTGATCGAGGACGGCAAGGCGCGCGTGAGCGTCCACGGCGAGGACCGCGGGGAGCTCGGGCCGGGCGACTACTTCGGCGAGATCGCGCTGATCACCGAGGGGGGTCGCACCGCGACGATCACGGCAGAGACGCCGGTGAAGGCCTGGGGGATGACGATGTGGGACTTCCGGCCCCTCGTCGAGTCGAACGCCGGGATGTCCTGGGCGATGCTCCAGGCGATGGCGAAGCAGCTGCGCGACGCAGAAGCACGCAGCGGCTGAAGCGCCGCGAGCCGATCTACGTCGAGATCCTCGTTCGGGCGCCGCTCGAGGAGCTCTGGGAGAAGACGCAGGACCCCGAGCTCCACGCGCGCTGGGATGTGCGATTCACCTCGATCGAGCCTGTCGGCGACGGCCGGTTCCGGTACGCGACGCGGATCGGCCTCGGGGTGGAGGTCGCGGGCGAGGGCGAGTCCGCGGGCGAGCGGCGCGCGGACGACGGCAGCGCCACGTCGGCGCTTCGCTTCTGGTCGAACGACCCGCGGGCGCTGATCCGCGAGGGATCCGGGTACTGGCGGTACGTGCCCGTCGAAGGCGGCGTCCGCTTCATCACCCACTACGACTACGAGACGCGCTGGGGCGCGGCCGGCGGTGCGCTCGACCGCGCTGCGTTCCGCCCGCTCCTCGGGTGGGCGACGGCGTGGAGCTTCGACCGGCTTCGGCTCTGGGTCGAGGACGGGACCTCGCCCGAGGAGTCGCTTCGTCGGCTCCTTCCGCGCGCTGGCCGCTGCCTGCGGAGCCCGCCGCGATGAGCTCGATCTTCCGGAGGGCGCTCGGGGCTGACTTCGACCGCCTGCACCCCGAGATCCAGCGCCGGTTCGGCTTCTCGAGCGCCGACGGCGTCGCCTCGATCGGCGAGGGCGTGATGGAGGAGCTCTGGCGCGGGCCGGCGTTCACGGTGCCGTTCCTCGTCCTGGGCACGTGGAGGCGGATCATGTTCCCGGAGCGCGGCCGCGACGTGCCCTTCCGGATCGAGAACTACGCGTACGTCGACGGGTTCGGCCGCGAGACCGTCACGTGGGCGCGCACGTTCGAGCTCCCGCGGCGCACGCGACGCTTCGACGCGACGATGATCTGGAGCGAGCGACGCGGCTGCATCGTCGACTACCTCGGAACCCACCAGCACCTCGCCGTCGATCTACACGCCTCGGTCGACGCGGAGGGCGGGATCCGCTTCCGGTCCGGCGATCAGCGCTTCTACGAGCGCCGGATCGCGTTCCGGTTCCCGCTCGTCTTCTCGGGGGTCGCCGAGGTGCGCGAGTGGTACGACGACGAGGAGCGGCGGTTCCGGATCTCGGTCGAGGTCGGGAACGCGCGCTTCGGGCGGCTGTTTGGCTACCGCGGCTGGTTCCACGCCGAGGAGCTCCCGTGCTCCGTGGTGACCAGGCGCGTGAAGCCGGTCCGGGAAGAGAGGCGGGAATAGGCCTCCTCGTGAAGGATGTGGGGCACATGCGAGCACTTCGGAATGAAGGCCGTTTCGGCATCGCCAACCGCGCGAACCGTTCTTCTGTTGCTACTCGGCGCGTCGGCGGCGCTGGCAGTCGCGCTCTTCCACGCTGGCTCGACCGGTGCTTCCGCTCCTCCGGCCGTCGTTCTTCTCGGCAAGGCCGATCTTCCGCCGAACATCCGAGCGGCGATTCGCGCCGGTGCGACCGCAGATGGCGTCGACCCGGATTCCGTCCTCGAGGTGGGCGGGTTCGGAGCGGGAGACACGTCGCGTACAGCGCTCGTGGGGAAGGATCGGAGCGGGGTCGTCCGCGTCAGCTTCCTGCAGGGGTTCGGGATGACGTTCTTCCAGCCGCTGGACCATCTCTTCCACCCA
>Ga0209474_10002682_pt1 | contig 16122 bp, 13 predicted proteins | sample GraSoiAngelo_145_FD_185902 | JGI IMG/M metagenome (GOLD analysis project Ga0209474, IMG submission 185902) | Grasslands soil microbial communities from the Angelo Coastal Reserve, California, USA - 14_1009_05_20cm (SPAdes) (version 2) | ecosystem: Environmental > Terrestrial > Soil > Grasslands...
CTACATCGACCTGTACCAGCAACACGATTACGACCCGTTGACGCCGATCGAGGAAACCTTGCGCGCGTTGGATGACCTGATCCGGCAGGGCAAGGTGCGCTACATCGGCAATTCGAATTTTCCGGCCTGGCGTATCGCCGAGGCCGAGTTCATCGCCCGCCAATTGAACGTCAATCCGTTCGTGTCGTGCCAGGACGAATACAGCCTGGTCGTGCGCGACATCGAAAAGGATCTGCTGCCGGCCGCGCAGGAATACAATCTGGGCCTGCTGCCGTTCTTTCCGGTGGCGAGCGGTTTGCTGACCGGCAAATACAAGCGCGGCGCCGCGGCGCCGCAAGACACCCGATTTGCCAAAGCGCCAGCGTTGCGCGATCGGTATGTCACGCCGCACAACGAGGACATCGTCGACAAGCTGAGTGCATTCGCGCAGGCGCGCGGACACAGCTTGCTTGAGCTCGCCTTCTCATGGCTTGCGTCCCGCCCGCAAGTTTCCAGCGTGATCGCCGGCGCAACGCGGGTCGAGCAAGTTGAGCAAAACGTCAAGGCGATCGGCTGGGCGCTGAGCGCGCAGGAGCTTGCGGAGGTTGACAAGATCACGAACTAGCTTCGTTGGTCACCCGACCAGTCCCTTGATTGGCTTCACCGATGCGCTTTCGGGGAACACCGTTTCAGCCAGCACGCGCTCGGCAATGCCGAGATGATCGCGCAACACGCCCTTGAGCACCGCGCGCAGATCCGTGGTGGGCGCAAGGTCGCGACCTTCATGGAGGCTGGCGGGCTTCAACCCCGGCCAGTCGGAAATCACCCGCCCGCCTTTCACCGCGCCGCCCGCGAGCAGCGCGACGGTGCCGGTGCCGTGATCGGTACCCTCGGTTCCGTTGATGCGCGCGGTGCGACCGAACTCGGTGGCGACCACAACGACGGTGTCGCGCCAGCGCTCGCCCAATCCGATTTCGAATTCCGCCAGCGCGCCGTCGAGCCCTGAGAGCAGCAGCGCCAGCCGCCCGATCGGGCCGCCTTCATTGGCGTGGGTATCCCATCCGTCAAAGGCAAGCGCCGCGATTCTCGGGCCGTCATCGGCCCCCATCAGCTTGGCTGCGCCGCGCGCCACCAGCCGCATCGCAGCGGCGTTGTTGCCGCCCGGTTTCATTTTCATCTGCTCGCCATGCGCGGTTTTCTCGAGTTGCAGGCCTTGCGACAACGCGGTTGCCAGCGCGGGATCGCGATGCTGGTAAAGCTCGATCAGGCGGCTCGCGGTGTCATCGTCGGCCTGCGGCAATGCCACTGGCGCCCAACCCACGGTCGGCGCGGCACCGCGCAGCACCAGCGGCGCGGTCGGACCGATGGCGAGAGCGCTCATCACCCGGTCGCCCCTTGGCAATGCTTCGAGCGCACGGTTGAGCCAGCCCGATTGCACCCGGCCCGGACCGGCGAAGCCGCTCTCGAGTACATCCTGCCCATCGAAATGCGAGCGGTCGCGATACGGCGTCGCCACCGCATGGATCACCGCGGCGTGCTGCTGTCGGTACATCCGCACGAATTCCGGCATGGCGGGATGCAATGCGAAAAACGAATCCAGCATGGTCGCCGCGTGTGGGCCATTTGGCGTCAGCGCAATCGACCCATGCAGCGTGGCATAATCCGGATCGCCTAGAGGCGCGACAGTGGCAAGGCCATCGAGCGCGCCGCGCAAGATCACGACGATCAGGCGCGGATCGCGCCCATCGGTGGCGCGCGCGAATTTCGGCAGATAGGCCCAGGACGCAAACGAGGCGCCGCCGAGCAGCAGCGCGCGACGCGAGGTGACAAACGAGGCCCGATTCTGGCGGCAGTCCATCATCATCTCCTCTGGAATTCCGGCGACATCAGCAGCAGCGCCAGCGCCTGCTGCCGCGTCTCCGCCCGTTCGATGGCCTGGCGCGTTTCGGCCGACGCAGCCTCGCCTACGACAAGCTCCAGCAGATCGCGCGGCTCGATATTGCCAACGACGCGCGAGGCAAGCTGCGCCGAGATGTCCAGCCGCAGCTTCATGCCTTCGGGAGCAGCCCATGCCGCATTGGTGTCAGGAAATCCGTTCGGTCCGACCGGAGCCCACAGCGGCTGGCCCAGTTGGTTCAGGCCGTTGAGATAGAGCGCGGGATCTTCCGGAATGCGCGCCAACAACCGCCCCGCGGCTACCAGGAATTCGTAGGGGCTGCGCAGCTTCGTCAGCGGTGCCTTCCAAGCCTCGTCCGAATCCAGAAGTGCCGCTGTCACCTTCTTGAGATCGCCGTCGGAATCGCCAAACATCCGCTGCAACCGTGCCACCAGCGCCGCTGGCGGCTCGTCGGCGACGAAATGACGGGCCAGCTTGGTGGCGATGAATTTCGCAGTGGAGGGATGGCGCGCGAGATCGGCCAACGCCGCTTCGCCCTGCGCAACGCCAGCATCGCCGTAAATCTTGCCGAGCAGTTGCTGGGAACCCGGCTGGTGCGCGTTGGCATTGAACACGAAGCTACCGGGCGTGCCGAGTTGTCCTTGCCTGCCGGCAAACGTCCACCCCGTGATGATGCGCGCCAGCGAGGTCACGTCCTGCTGCGAGTAGCCGCCGCCGACCCCCAACGTATGCAACTCCATGATTTCGCGCGCCAGATTTTCGTTCAGGCCTCGCTTGCGAGTTTGGCCGGCGCGCGAGTCCGGGCCGAGCGACTGCTGGTTATCGAGAAAGAACAGCATCGCCGGATGCTGCTCCACGGCTTTCAGCATGTCCGCGAAACGGCCGAGCACATGCGGCCGGATCGCCTCGCGCTCGAACGCGCCCGCCCACATTCGCGCCAATGGGCCCTTGCTGGCGGAGATGCAAAAATGGTTGGACCAGAACGCCACTAGCCGCTCGACCAGTCCACAGTCGGCGATAACCGCGCGCTGCAGCCGCGCCAGCGCCTCGGCGCGGTAGGTTTTTTGAATGATGTTGAGCGGCTGCGAGGTTGCGGCGTTGGGCTGCGTCGGTTCGCTCGCAGCCATGGCTGCATTGGCATTGCCGTCTTCAGGCGTCTTGCTCGGTGCCTTGGCGGCCATCTCACGCGCCTGCTTGAGCTGCGCCTGATAGGCGAACGCTGCCTCGGCCAATGCCGGGGTGGACTGCAGGCCGGGCACCTCCAGCAGGGCGGCATTGGGCCGGCTGAGTTCGGCTTTGACGAAACCGCGCGGATCGGACGCGGCATTGACCAGATCGCCTGCCGCGCCGCCGCGCGCGCCAAATCCGAAGCGATTGAGAGCGATCAGAGCGGATTGCGAGTCGCGGGCCACCGGATTTCCCTTGAATGCTCCTGCGCGTATATTGGCAACGTAATATGCCACTTTCAGTCCTGAACCGGACATGAAAAACGCCAAGGACAATTCGGTGGATTGATGACAATTCCGTCAGGAATCCCAGCTTTCCGCCGCCTCGCCTGTCCGAGGTGCGGAACGGAATTCACCTGCGCTCTGGCCGGGCCGTGCTGGTGCGCCGAGGAAATCCTCAGGCTGCCGATGCCCAACGATGGCGAGGACTGCCTCTGCCGCGATTGCTTGCGAAAGGCTGCCGGGCAAATCCCGGCTGGCCCGGCTTCTTGAACGTCCTAGCTCGCGCGCGCTACTTCACCACGGCCGCGGTTTGCCCGAACAGCAGCTTGCGCTCTTCCTCGGTGCGGATCGTGGGCTGGCCGTAATTCGGATTGACCTCCTTGGCTTTGGCGTAGGCGCGAACCGTGGCCGGCCGCTCGCGGATGGTCTCGAGCCAGCGCTTGAGATGCGGGAAGTCATCGATGTTTTGACTCTGGTTCTTGTACGGCACCACCCAGGGATAGCTCGCCATGTCGGCGATTGAATAGTCGCCGGCGATGAACTCGCGGTTTGACAGACGTTTGTTAAGCACGCCGTAGAGCCGGTTGGTCTCGTTCACGTATCGATCGATGGCGTATTTTATTTTTTCCTCAGCGTAATTCGAGAAGTGATGGTTTTGCCCGGCCATCGGCCCGAGTCCGCCCATCTGCCAGAACGTCCACTGGATTGCGTCGTAGCGCCCGTAGATATCGGCGGGAAGAAACTTGCCGGTCTTCTCCGCCAGATACAGCAGCATCGCACCGGATTCGAAGATCGAGATCGGTTTGCCGCCGCCCTTCGGTTCGTGATCCACCATCGCCGGAATCCGGTTGTTCGGCGCGATCGCCAGAAACTCCGGCTTGAACTGATCGCCCTTGCCGATGTTGATCGGGAATATCTTGTATTCCAGGCCGGCCTCTTCGAGAAACATCGTGATCTTGTGGCCGTTGGGCGTGGTCCAGTAATAAAGGTCGATCATGGGCGTCCTGTCCTGATGGTGCAAGTTGCATGCGATTGCATGAAGTTCAGCGCATCAGCCCGCTTGAGTCAATGGTGGGAGAGAGCGGATCGCGCGGGCGCGATCAGCTTGCGCGCCCATGCGCGCGCAGGAAGTTTTCGCCTTGTTTCGTAACCGTCACGACCACCCCTGCACCCGCAACGGTTTGTCGCGACACGTAGCCGTGATCGAGCGCGTCTTCCCAGATCGTCAAGCGCGGGCAGGATGTCCGCCAAGTCGCGATCACTTCGGAATAAATCCTCGGCTCGCGCGCGATCCATTCGACCAGATCGAGCACAAGCGGATCCGCGGTTTCGGCCATCGGCTTTGTCCTTTTCAAAAGCGAGCCACTGAGTTGCGGGTCAGCAGCAACCAGCTTCCATACAGCATATAATAACTCGCAACCGTGGTGATCAACCGCCCGGCCCAGGTCCGAAACTGCAAATCGGTCATGGCTTCCAGCAGGCGGCGCGCCAGCGTGGTTTCATCAGCGCGGTCATTCGAATCTCCGCGCCATTGTTGTCGCGCTTGTACCGGCGGCGCAAACTGAATTATCTTGGCCTGGCATCAGTTTTCCGAACTGCTCGCCTGGGTCTCGAACGCCTTGGTAATGGCGGACTGCGCGTCTTGCTGGATTTGCCGCAGGTGCGCCTCGCTGCGGAAGCTCTCGGCGTAGATCTTGTACACATCCTCGGTGCCAGAGGGGCGCGCGGCAAACCATCCGTTATTAGTGATGACCTTGATGCCGCCGAAAGACTGCCCGTTGCCGGCAGCGGATGTGAGCGCCTTTTGCACCGGCTCGCCGGCCAATTCCGACATGCCGAGTTTCTCGGGCGAGAGCCCCTTCAGCAGATTCTTCTGCGCCGAGTTGGCGGGCGCGTCGATCCGCTCGTAGAACGGCACGCCCAATTCGCTTGTCAATCGATCGAACAACTGGCTCGGATCGGACCTGGTGCGCGCGGTCATCTCGGCAGCCAGCAATCCCAAAATGATGCCATCCTTGTCGGTGGTCCATACCGATCCGTCTCGCCTGAGGAAGGAGGCGCCGGCGCTTTCCTCACCGGCGAATCCGAATGAGCCGTCACTGAGCCCATCGACGAACCACTTGAAGCCGACAGGCGTTTCGACCAGCCTGCGGCCGAGCTTGATAGCCACGCGATCGATGATCGCGCTGCTGACGATGGTCTTGCCGACCGCGCTGTCCTTACGCCATTGCGGACGATGCTCGAACAGATAGGCGATGGCGGCGGCGAGGTAATGGTTGGGATTCATCAGGCCGTTGGATCGGGTGACGATGCCGTGCCGGTCGGCATCGGTATCGTTGGCAAAAGCGACATCGAACTTGTCGCGCAGCCCGATCAGCCGCGCCATCGCATATGGTGACGAGCAGTCCATCCGGATCTTGCCGTCCCAATCCACCGTCATGAAGCGGAATGTCGGATCGACGGCGTCGCTGACGATAGTTGCGGCCAGACGATAGCGTTCGATGATCGGCTTCAAATAACCTACCGCGGCGCCGCCCAGAGGATCGATCCCGATGGTGACGCCGGCGGCGCGAATCGCATCCATGTCGACCACATTGGCGAGATCGGCCACATAGGGTCCGATGTAGTCGTAGCGATGAACCGAGGACGATTTGCACGCGCGCTCGTAGGGGATGCGTTTGACGTCTCGCAAGCCCTCTTCCAGCAACCGGTTGGCCGCGCGTTCGATTGCCGAGGTGATGTCGGTATCCGCCGGGCCGCCATTGGGCGGATTATATTTGAAGCCGCCATCCTCCGGCGGATTGTGCGAAGGCGTGATGACGATGCCATCGGCGCGGCCTTTGCCCCCGTCCTTGTTGGTGGTGAGGATGGCGTGGGAGATCACCGGCGTCGGCGTGTAACCGTCGTTCGCATCGATCATCACCTCGACGTTATTGGCCGCGAACACCTCGATCGCGCTCGCCAGCGCCGGCTCCGCCAGCGCATGCGTGTCGATTCCGACGAACAGCGGACCGTCGATGCCGCTGGCGCGGCGATGATCGCAAACCGCCTGGCTGATCGCCAGGATGTGCGCCTCGTTGAACGCGTTGTTGAAGGCGGAGCCGCGATGGCCGGAAGTGCCAAACGCCACTCGTTGCGAGACCACTGCCGGATCGGGCTTGCCCGCAAAGTAAGCCGTGACCAGACGCGGGATATTCGTCAGCATCGACGGTTCGGCGATCTTGCCGGCGAGCGGATTTACTTCGGCGGGCATGGAGGTTCCTTAGGCTGAAGAAGCATGACGAGCGAGGACCAGAGGCTCGCAAACGTAGTATAAACAAACGGCCCCGTCATTCCGGGGCGCGCGCCAGCGCGAACTACGATGCGCAATTGCGCATCTGAGAATCTCGAGATTCCGGGTCTGGTCCTTCGGACCATCCCGGAATGACAGTGCAACAAACCTCCACTGCGCAATTGTGCGTCAGGAACAGGATTCCCCTAGTTCGATGCTTCGCATCGCCCCGGAATGACAAAGGTCTGATTATTTCGAGCGAGGCGATCAGAGACTCCGTCATTCCGGAATGGTCCGAAGGACCGTACCTCATATGCGCAATTGCGCATCGGGGAATCTCGAGATTCCGTCATTCCGGAATGGTCCAAAGGACCATATCCGGAATCTCGAGATTCCGGGTTCGATGCTTCGCACCGCCCCGGAATGACGAACCTTTTGCCCTTTTATGTACGCCAGACTCGTCCCATATTCGCTGCCATGGCGAACAATCCAGATCATCCGAAAAAGCCCGGCAAGACCCCGAAATCCAAGGCGCCAAACTCCAAGACGCCAAACTCCAAGGCGTCGAGGCCCGACGTGCAGCCGATCGGGCCGGCGCTGGCGGAACTGCTCAATCCCGCGATCAATCGCGGCGAAAGCGGCTTGGGCTCGTCCACCGGGTTGCAGCCGCCGCCGGACAATTCGAGGGATCGCCGCTCCGGCGGCGAGTCCGCCGTGCATCGCGCGCGCGCTTCGACGCGCGGTGCGAGCGAGGATGCCGCGAAGCGCGATGCGTCGGTCGCACGCGGCGCTTCTTCCGCCAACTCGCCCCCACCCAACCTCAAGAGCGAGCTTCGCTCGCCTCGGACCCCGCAAGCGGGAGAGGGCTCCAGGCGACAAGGGCCGGGCGAGGACGAAAGAAAGTATACCGCGGCCTCGCAACCTGCGTCCCCTCTCCCGCTTGCGGGGGAGGGTCAGGGTGGGGGTGGCTCCAATCGGTCAGGCTTCGACGAAGCGCCTCAGCGCGAATTCGCGCCCGCCAACTACGGCACGTCCGCAACGATTCCGGCGCTCGATCCCGAATTGGCGAAGCAATTAGGCTTCACCACCGAAGAGGAAGACGCCGCTGCGCTGGCGCGGCCCGCGCGCAACAAGATGGAGGCGCTCGGCGTCGCAGCGACCGCCGATGCATTGGAGCATCTGATCCGTGAAGGCCGCCCGGAATTCAAGGGCGAAGACGGCGGGGTGAAAATCTGGACCCCGCATCGCCCGCCTCGCCCGGAGAAGTCCGAAGGCGGCATGCGCTTTGTGATCAAGTCCGACTATGAGCCAAAGGGCGATCAGCCGACCGCGATTGCCGAACTGGTCGACGGCATCAAGCGCAACGACCGCACGCAGGTGCTGCTCGGCGTCACCGGCTCCGGCAAGACCTACACCATGGCCAAGGTGATCGAGGCCACCCAACGTCCCGCCATCATTCTGGCGCCGAACAAGACGCTCGCTGCGCAGCTCTACGGCGAGTTCAAGAACTTCTTCCCCGACAACGCCGTGGAGTATTTCGTCTCGTATTACGATTACTACCAGCCCGAAGCGTATGTGCCGCGGACCGACACCTATATCGAAAAGGACTCCTCCATCAACGAGCAGATCGACCGCATGCGCCATTCGGCGACGCGGGCGCTGCTGGAGCGCGACGACGTCATCATCGTCGCCTCGGTATCCTGCATCTACGGTATCGGTTCGGTCGAGACTTATACGGCGATGACGTTCGCGCTGAAGAAAGGCGAGCGAATCGACCAGCGCCAATTGATCGCCGACCTGGTGGCGCTGCAGTACAAGCGCACCCAGGCCGATTTCACCCGAGGCACTTTTCGGGTGCGCGGCGACGTCATCGACATCTTCCCGGCGCACTACGAAGACCGCGCCTGGCGCGTGAACCTGTTCGGCGATGTCGTGGAGAATATCGAGGAGTTCGATCCGCTCACCGGCCACAAGCAGGACGACCTGGAATTCATCAAGATCTATGCCAACTCGCACTATGTGACGCCGCGGCCGACGCTGGTGCAGGCGATCAAATCCATCAAGAGCGAATTGAAGCAGCGGCTGGATCAGCTCAACAACCAGGGCCGCCTGCTGGAAGCGCAGCGGCTGGAGCAGCGCACTACGTTCGATCTGGAAATGATGGAAGCGACCGGGAGCTGCGCCGGCATCGAGAACTATTCGCGCTATCTCACCGGACGCCGTCCTGGCGAGCCGCCGCCGACGCTGTTCGAATACGTGCCCGATAACGCGCTGGTGTTCGCGGACGAGAGCCACGTCACGGTTCCGCAGATCGGCGGCATGTTCCGTGGCGACTTCCGCCGCAAGGCCACCTTGGCCGAATACGGCTTCCGGCTGCCCTCCTGCATGGATAATCGCCCGCTGCGGTTCGAGGAGTGGGACATGATGCGCCCGCAATCGGTCGCGGTGTCGGCCACGCCATCGGCCTGGGAGCTGAACGAGAGCGGCGGGGTATTCGTCGAGCAGGTGATCCGTCCGACCGGGCTGATCGATCCGCCGGTCGATATCCGCCCGGCGCGCACGCAAGTCGACGATCTCGTCGGCGAGGTCCGCGCCACCGCGCAGGCCGGCTATCGCTCGCTGGTTACCGTGTTGACCAAACGTATGGCGGAAGACCTCACGGAATATCTGCATGAGCAGGGCATTCGGGTGCGCTACATGCATTCGGACATCGACACCATCGAGCGCATCGAAATCATCCGCGACCTGCGGCTCGGCGCGTTCGACGCGCTGGTCGGCATCAATCTGTTGCGCGAGGGGCTGGACATCCCGGAATGCGCGCTGGTCGCGATTCTCGATGCCGACAAGGAAGGCTTTCTGCGCAGCGAGACCTCGCTGATCCAGACCATCGGCCGCGCCGCGCGCAACGTCGATGGCAAGGTGATCCTTTATGCCGACCAGATCACCGGCTCGATGCAAAGGGCAATCGCCGAGACCGACCGCCGCAGGGAGAAACAGGTCGAATACAACATCGCCAACGGCATCACGCCGGAGAGCATCAAGAAATCGATCGGCGATATCCTCAACAGCGTCTATGAGCGCGATCACGTGCTGGTGGAGATCGGCGATGGCGGCATGGCTGACGACGTCATCTCGATCGGGCACAATTTCGAGACGGTGCTGAACGACCTGGAAACCCGGATGCGCGAGGCCGCCGCCGACCTGAATTTCGAGGAAGCCGCACGGCTGCGCGACGAGGTCAAACGCCTGCGCGCCACCGAGCTGGCGGTGGTCGACGATCCCACCGCGAAACAGCGCACGGTGCAGGGCAAGGCCGGCGCCTATGCGGGGATGAGGAAATACGGCGATGCCGCGAACTTGCCGACGAGCTCGCTGAAGAAGCGCGGCGGTGCGGCACGGGGCGGTGCCTCTTCTTCTCCCAGTTCCTCACGCCGAGAAGGCGAGAGCGGCAGTGCTTCCGTTCCCTCCCCCCTTGTGGGGTCCGAGGCGAGCGAAGCTCGCTCTCGAGGCCAGGGAGAGGGGGAGTCCTTCGGCGGTGCTTCGGCTCGCTCTCGAGGACAGGGAGGCGGGTCCACGAGTCGCGCTGGCTCGAAAGTCCACAAACCCCATCTCGACGAAATGCACGGCCCGGAGTCGCTGCCCTATCGCCCCGGCCGCGAGACGCGCAAACCGTCACAAGAGGACTCCGCGCCACGCAGCGGAAGTAAAATCTTTCAGCCGACCGACTCGCGCCAATCCGGTCCCGAGTTCGGCCCCGCCCCGCGCTCAACCGGCGGCGCACCTGGGCATCGGGGTGGGTGGAAGAAGCGGTGACAGCGGCGCTAGCAATTCGAGCGACTTCGGCTAGCTTGGCTGCATGAAACTCGGATTCGAAGAATCCCAATCGTCTTACTCGAGCGGCTCGCAGTCGGCTCGCGCCTGGACGGAGGCGTGGGTTAGCGTGTGGGCATATTGCCCACATTGCGGCAACGCAAATATATCTTCATTCCCGAACAACAGTCCGCTTGCGGATTTCTATTGCACGTCTTGCAGTGAAGAGTTCGAGCTAAAGAGCCAGAGAGGAAAATTCGGCGCGAAGGTTCTGGATGGCGAGTTCAAGACGAAGTGTGAGCGTCTAGCCGCGAGCAACAATCCTAACCTATTTCTCATGAACTACGACCTCAGCTCACGGGCCGTCGTTAATCTCTTCATCATGCCAAAGCACTTCTTTGTCCGCGATATCCTCGAAGAGCGCAAACCGCTTGCGGCCACCGCGCGACGGGCCGGATGGATCGGGTCAAGAATTTTGCTCGGCCGCGTTCCCCAGTCGGGAAAAATACAAATCGTTCAGGGCGGCGTCGTTCGCGCGAAAGAACTCGTCCTCGCGGAATGGCAGAAGACGCTTTTCCTCAGGAACGAATCGCCGGAAACGCGCGGTTGGCTGCTCGATGTCATGAAATGCGTGGAGTCGCTCGGTAAACGCGAATTCACGCTCGAAGAGGTTTATGCCTTCGAGCGGCACCTCGGCGATCTCTATCCGGGCAACCAGAACGTGAAGCCGAAGGTACGTCAGCAGCTTCAATATCTGCGCGATCGCGGGTTTATCGAATTCGTTTCGCGTGGCAATTATCGTTTGCGGTCCTAGGTGATTCGGATGGCGTGGTTTCTCAATTTCTACAGATGCGACCGATGCGAACGGATATGGACTGATGAGTGGTCCTGCACGTGCGACGACGAGTGCCCGCGTTGCGGCGCGCGGGACATGTCGCCGTTCAACAGCGAGGACCTGACGGAGGTTGTCGGGCGGCATGGCGGTGAGTTCATCGCTTTGCGTTCGCCAAGCTCTGCGGAGCACGACCCGGACTACATTGAGGTAGGCCGCTTCCCGACACGTAAAAAGGCAGAGGAATTCCTGGCTGTGCTTGAAACAGAGTAATTCGTCCATATGGATTCCCCGATGTGCAATTGCACATCTGAGTTCGCATCTTCGATGCGCCCGGGATGACGAATTGAGTGTGTGTCGGCCTATCCAATTTGTCGCCCTGTCACTAATAGCCAAATTCGTCATTCCGGAAGTCGCGTAGCGGCTATCCGGAATCCATATTCCCTATCGTGGTTATGCATTCCGGGTTCGCATCTTGATGCGCCCCGGAATGACGAATTGAGTATCCAGTTTGTCGCCCGCCCACAGATGACTAATCTCGTCATTCCGAAAGTTGCGAAACGGCTATCCGGAATCCATACTGCCTGTCGTGGTTATGGATTCTCCGATGTGCAATTGCACATCTGAGTTCGCATCTTCGATGCGCCCCGGCATAACAAACTGAGGGCGTCGCGCCGCTGCAAACAAAGTTGGCACAACACCTGATTTTGCGCCCGGCGGGCAAATCAGCGGTCATGCTGTCCAGCCCTGTTGCGAAAAATATTCCGCTTCCCTTACTGGTAGAAGCATCTTTAGAACTCCCGCCATCCCGTCCCACACACAAGGGGCGTTTCGCGATCGTCACGGACGTTGGGCACGGGATGCGGTGGACGCGGCAGCGTCGGCGCGCAATCGGAATCGCAGGGCGGGGTCCAACCCGTGAGCGATGCACGGGCGCGCAGACGAACGATGTTGCTGCGGACGGCGAAGTCGTGTGGTCCTGACGCCTCGACGCCGGCGTCAAGTTTTGCGGAGGCGAAGTCGGCCCGACCGGGCGCGGACCAGCCATATTCGCAAGACGACGGTGACAAAAAAGCCCGATCACCGGGGAGATCACGAAATAAGCCGTTAAAACCATTGCGCGGGGAATGCCGGGTTGTTCCGGTGAACCTGTGGTGACTACCTCGTGTGCTATTTTACTTTTGCACGCGAGACTGCGGGTGCAGCGCGCACCCGGCATTCCCTGCGCCCTCTCTGAGGGTGGTTGTTGGCAAAGCTCGGGCGTTTTCACGCGGCGAGATCGTGAAGGTGTGTGTGCAGGCGCAACTGGCTCACCTCGCCCCGCTTGCGGGGAGAGGTCGGAGACGAGGCGAAGCAAAGTCTCCGGGTGAGGGGGACTATCCGCGAGTCTATCGAGAGTCCCCCTCACCCGCTCGCAAGATGCTCGCGACCTCTCCCCGCAAGCGGGGCGAGGTGAAAAGCGCTCGTCGTGCAAGCAATGGATTGCTTCGCTCCGCTCGCAATGTCGGGCAAAACCAATTCGATCGTGGCTGTTTGAAAAGTGAAGTTAGTGCGAAAAGTTGTGCGCATGTGGGTTGCGAAGCAGTGATCCACTGGGCCTTCATTCTCGGTCGTCATACCCGCGAAAGCGGGTATCCAGTACGCCGCGGCTTCCCGGTCTATTGCTACTGTGCTGGAATACTGGATCATCCGCTTTCGCGGATGATGACAGTCGTATGGGCGCGCCGGCGTTCTCCGTAATGCGGGCGCTCCGATCGAACGCGCGCATCCCTAATTCAACTTCTTGCCGCCCTCGGTCACCGTATCCAGAAACACGCCGGTCTCGCGGTTGAGAAACTCCACGTCGGAGGGAATGGCGCCGCCGGCGGAGGCGTGGCCGGTCACGGTGCCCGGGCTGATCGTCATCATCTTGACGTCAGCGATGTTCTTGCCGGCCTGCTGCGGCTCGAATTCGGGATTGAGCAGGTCCTTGGTGCCGGTGAAAATCAGCGTCCTGGCCTTGATCGCGGCCAGCGCCTTGGCGGTGTCGCCGTTGAATCCGGGAGTGGTGCCGACATCGTGCCGCTCATAAGCCCAGGTCTGGTAAATCCAGTCGTTGGCGTCGAACGCCTTCAGCACGGCGGTCTCCTGCTGCTCCATCCAGGGCAGAACATCCATGCCGTTCTTGAACTGCGCCGAGTACATGTCCGGGGTGCGCGCCGCCAGCAGGTTGAGAATGTCGCGCCACAGCCGCACACCTTTCTCCGGCGGCGCGTCGTAGTTGCCCTCCTTCCAGGCCGGGTCATTCATGATCGCCTTGCGCGAGGCCTCGAGTACCGCGACTGTCCAGCCCGGCGTCTTTGCCAGCGGCACCATCGCCACCAGCGCGTCCATGTAGTCGGGATGGCTGACGCCCCATTGCAGCACCTGCATGCCGCCCATCGAAGGGCCGATCACCGCGACGACATGGTCTATGCCGAGCTTTTCCTTCATCAGCCGATATTGCGATTCCACCATGTCGCGGATGGTGAATTTCGGGAATTGCATGCGCGGCTGTGACTTGGAGTTGCTGGGCGAAGTGGTGAACCCGTTGGCAATCGCGTCGGTGCAGACGATGAAATATTTATCCGGATCGAGCGGCTTGCCGGGGCCGATCATGAAGTCGATGCGATGGTGATTGCCCGAGATCGCCGTCACCATCAGGATGGCATTGGATTTCCTGGCGTTCAGGGTGCCGTGTGTGACATAGGAGATCGAAAAATCCTTGATCGCCTCGCCGCTTTCCAGCTTGAGGTCGCCTTCGCTGTAGAGCTGGTGCGGCGGTTGCTGCGGCGTATGCGCCGCGGCGGGTTGCGCCAGCAAGAGACCAGCGGCGAATAGATAACCAAGGCGTTTCATGTGTCAGCTCCCCTGATGGATCTGGAGCATTTTCAAACAGCGCCATCCTTGAAAATGCCTGCGGAGGGGCATTGAACCCGCCCTCCTCGCCTCCGACGATACGGCCGGATGCGCTCGCTGTGAAGCGCCAGGCGCAAGCGAAGATTTGTCGGCAAGCGGGTGCGGAATTATCGGTCGCCTCGCGCTGCCGGCCCGCTACACACCGCCTGCGAATATGTTATCGTCGCAGCCGCGCAAACCATTAACGAGCGCAAGGGAGATCGCCATGGCCAAGGGTCAGATGCGCAGCAACAAGGAAAAGAAGAAACCGAAAGCCGACAAGAACATCAAGAAAGGCGGAGCGACGCCATCGCCGTTTTCGTCCGGCAAGACGCCGGCCGGCCAAGCCCCGAACAGCAAGAAGCAATCGGTTTCGACGGCCCTGCCCGGCATCGCCATCTGCGCTTGCGCGGATCGCGCGACCGATGGCGTTAGTGCGTGATGGAGAAATCGCCATCGAGCGCGAGCCTGCGGGCGGGCACGATCGCTGAGTACGCAAGACGACTCATAGACGACGACGCCGGTCTCGCTACGGCCCGGGAAAGGTCGAGCATTGCCGTATATTGGCCCCGATGCGGTCAAAATCGGCAGACCTGATGCAGCTGCTTCCACTCTCATCGTGCGGGGGGACACTCGCTCGATTCGCGAAAACAGGGGAACAGCCGATGACTGCCATTCGTTCTGAAACCATTGAATCCATCGAATCCATTGAAGAGAACTCCGAACTCTCCGCGGTATCGGAAGTCGAAGCCGGCATCCGTGATTTCGTCCGCAACGACGTCGCCTACCTGCGCCGCCCGGCGCCCGGCACCGGCGACATCGCGCTTGAGCCGAACACCGAGGCCACCGTCAACAACGTCAACTCGCTGATCCAGCGCGTCGCGGGGACCTCGCTCGGCGAGATCGAAAACCTGGTCTCCGAACTCGAGACCCTGCGCGATATTCTGCACGCCGAAGGTCAGCGCGTCCAACGCGAGATTTCCGGCTATGCGCAGCTCAGCCAGGCCGCAATGAAATCCACGCGCATGATCGCCGACAATGTGGCGCAGTGGAAACGCGCCGCCGACGGGCTGCGCAACGGCTGATTCGTTAACGCTAGTCGCATTGCTTTGGATTCCCGCCGCCTTCCCGACGGGGAACGCGGCGGTCTGTTGCGATCGCGCCTGGAAACCGGCTCGCGTCCAGAAAACGAATCAAGCAAGAACGCTTTGAACTTGTGCGACGCATGGCGCGACAAACAGCCGGCGCCGTCAGATGACGGCAAATTGTTGGGGGAGTACATTTTCATGAACAGCGTTCGGCCAGACAACACCGACCCCATGCCGTTGCGGAGCGTAACCCCGGGCGTGGGGACGATCATCATCCGCTTCGTCGGACTGTTGCTCGTCTCTGTTGTGGTGCTGGCGCTGATCTGGAGCCGGTGATTCGCCAAGCATCAAGCGCTGGCGTTCCGCCGCGGCACAAAGCCTGTCGCGAGAAAGGAATACACCAGTTCGCCGCGCTGGTTGGTGCCGGTATTGCGGGCCTGCACGATGCCCCATTCGGGGCGCTTTTCCGACGGCCGCAGCGATTCGACCTCGCTGGCGAAGCTGATGGTATCGCCGGCCAGCACCGGCCTGATCCAGCGCAGGTCACGAAAGCCCGGCGATGGTCCCCAGATTGCAACCTTCTCGCCGCGCGCGGCAGCCTCCGCCGCCCGACGTTGGCCTTCGGCTACCAAGAGCTTCATGCACACCGCCGCGACATGCCAGCCCGACGCAGCCAGCCCGCCGAACAAGGATTTGCGGCCCTCCTCTTCATCGAGGTGAAAGCGCTGCGGATCGAACTGGCTGGCGAACTTCTTGATCGACTCGGCGGTGAAAGTGAACGAGCCCAGCTCCCGGCGCTGCCCGACCTCGATGTCCTCGAAGAAAGGCATCAGCCGACCTGCTCCGGTTCCATTGCATCGCGCCGCCGCACGATGATCGGC
>Ga0209474_10002687_pt1 | contig 16100 bp, 16 predicted proteins | sample GraSoiAngelo_145_FD_185902 | JGI IMG/M metagenome (GOLD analysis project Ga0209474, IMG submission 185902) | Grasslands soil microbial communities from the Angelo Coastal Reserve, California, USA - 14_1009_05_20cm (SPAdes) (version 2) | ecosystem: Environmental > Terrestrial > Soil > Grasslands...
AACGCATTGCGGCAAAGGTAAGCATTTTCAACGCGGTTCGGCTACCGTTTTGTGCGGCACGGTTAATTCCGACGCATATGCGCTGCACAGCAAGACGCCAAGAACGTCATTTTGAATGCGCTACGGCGTTATTTCGGTCGCCGACCAATTGACATGCCTCAATCGCGTTAACAGGATGAGGTGAGAGACTGGCCTGCCAATCCGGCGACCGCCATCCAAAGACCCCTCGAGCTCAGGAGATGTCCATGTCAGACGATGTCGTCATCGTCAGCGCCGCCCGCACCCCGGTCGGAAGTTTCAACGGTGCGTTCGCCACCATGCCGGCCCACGATCTCGGCGCTGTCGCCATCAAGGCGGCTCTGGAGCGCGCCGGGGTCGAGCCTGCGCGGGTATCCGAAGTCATCATGGGCCAGATCCTGACCGCGGCACAGGGCCAGAACCCGGCCCGCCAGGCCTCGATCGCCGCCGGCATCCCGGTGGAAAGCCCGGCCTGGGGTGTCAATCAGCTCTGCGGCTCAGGCCTGCGCACAGTCGCGCTCGGCTACCAGGCGCTGCTCAATGGCGATTCCGAGATCGTCGTTGCCGGCGGCCAGGAATCCATGAGCATGGCGCCGCACGCCCAATATCTGCGCGGCGGCGTGAAGATGGGCCCGGTGGATTTCGTCGACACCATGATCAAAGACGGATTGTGGGATGCCTTCAACGGCTACCATATGGGCAACACCGCCGAGAACGTTGCGCGGCAGTATCAGATCACCCGCCCGCAGCAGGACGAGTTCGCCGTTGCCTCGCAGAACAAGGCCGAGGCCGCGCAGAAGGCCGGCAGGTTCAAGGACGAAATCGTGCCGATTACCATCAAGACGCGCAAGGGCGACATCGTCGTCAGCGACGACGAGTATCCGCGTCACGGCGCCACGTTGGATGCGATGGCCAAGCTCAAGCCGGCCTTCGAGAAGGACGGCACGGTCACCGCCGGCAGCGCATCGGGCATCAATGACGGCGCGGCTGCCGTGGTGCTGATGACCGCCAAACAGGCCGCCAAGGAAGGCAAGAAGCCGCTCGCGCGCATCGTGTCGTGGGCTCACGCCGGCGTCGATCCGAAGATCATGGGCACCGGGCCGATCCCGGCCTCGCGCGCCGCGCTGAAGAAGGCCGGCTGGAGCGTCGGCGATCTTGACCTGATCGAAGCCAATGAAGCCTTTGCGGCGCAGGCCTGCGCCGTCAACAAGGACCTCGGCTGGGATACTTCCAAGGTCAACGTCAATGGCGGCGCCATCGCGCTCGGCCACCCCATCGGAGCTTCCGGCGCGCGCGTGCTGGTGACGCTGCTGCACGAGATGCAGAAGCGCGACGCCAAGAAGGGCCTCGCCACACTGTGCATCGGCGGCGGCATGGGCATTGCCATGTGCGTTGCGCGCGACTGAACAAAAGGCAGCAGGACACGTTGAATGATGAAAAGATCATCTGTCATCCGCGGCTCAAGCTGGTAAAAAAAGAAAATGCCCGGTCTCGCGCCGGGCATTTTCGTCTGGAAAACGTCTTGATCGGGAGGCGTCGTCAAAAAGACCGGGGCAATTCCGGCTTATAGAAGACTACCAAGGAGGAAATCGACATGACACGCGTTGCATTGGTGACGGGCGGTACACGAGGAATTGGTGCGGCGATCAGCAAGGCGCTAAAGGCCGCAGGCTACAAGGTCGCGGCAAGCTACGCCGGCAACGACGCCGCGGCGGAGAAATTCAAGGCGGAAACCGGCATCCCCGTCTACAAATGGGACGTCGCTTCGTTCGATGCCTGCACCGCCGGTGTCAAGAAGGTCGAGGCCGACCTCGGGCCGATCGACGTGCTCGTCAACAACGCCGGCATCACCAAGGATACCCCCTTCCACAAGATGACGGTCGAGCAGTGGAACGCGGTGATCAACACCAATCTCGGGTCGCTGTTCAACATGACACGCCCGCTGATCGAGGGCATGCGCGCGCGCAAGTTCGGCCGCGTGATCAACATCTCCTCGATCAATGGCCAGAAGGGTCAGTTCGGCCAGGTCAACTACTCCGCGGCCAAAGCCGGCGACATCGGCTTCACCAAGGCGCTCGCGCTGGAGAATGCCAAGGGCGGTATCACCGTGAACGCGGTCTGCCCCGGCTATATCAACACCGAAATGGTGCAGGCGGTGCCGCGGGAAGTTCTGGAAAAGAGCGTGATTCCGCAGATTCCGGTCAATCGCCTGGGAGAGCCGGAGGAGATCGCGCGCGCGGTCGTGTTCCTTGCCGCCGACGATGCCGGCTTCATCACGGGATCGACGCTGACCGTGAATGGTGGGCAGTATCAGGCGTGATCTGACTTTGTCATTCCGGGACACGCATCTTCGCGTGGACCCGGAATCTCGAGATTTCGGGTTCGCCCGGTTCCCTCGCGGCCCGGAATGACGACCTGGATGGCCCCGCGTACCGCAACCCTGATCGGGCTGACCGCGATCCTGATGTGGTCGCTGTTGTCGGTGATGACGGTTGCGACCGGTGCCATTCCCGCATTCCAGCTCGCCGCGATGACGTTCGCAATCGGCGCGCTGGTGGGATCGCTGACATGGATCGGACGGGCTAAGGCTGTCGGCGCGTTGCGGCAGCCGCTGGTCGCCTGGGTCGTCGGCGTCGGCGGGCTCTTCGGCTATCACGCGCTGTATTTCCTGGCGCTGCGGTTTGCGCCACCCGCCGAAGCCGGCCTCTTGAATTATCTGTGGCCGCTTCTGATCGTGCTGTTTTCATCGCTCCTGCCGGGCGAGCGGCTGGCGCCGCATCATATCATCGGCGCCATGCTCGGATTGGCCGGCACGGTGCTCCTGTTCGCAGGCAACACCGGCAGCGTCACCTCCGGCCAGGTGCCCGGCCTGATCGCGGCGTTCGTCGCGGCCTTTGTGTGGGCGACCTATTCGGTGCTGTCGCGCCGGCTCAAGAGCGTGCCGACCGATGCGGTGGCGGGGTTTTGCGCGGCGACGGCGGTGCTCGCCGCAATCGTCCATGCGGCTGTCGAGGCCACGGTCTGGCCCGATACGATGTGGCAATGGCTCAGCGTGATCGCGCTCGGTGTCGGGCCGGTGGGAGCCGCATTCTACGCCTGGGATATTGGCATGAAGCGCGGCGACATCCGCGTGCTCGGCGCCGCCTCCTATGCCACGCCGCTGCTGTCGACCGCGTTCCTCGTCATGGCGGGCTTTGCTAAAGCGAGCACCAACATTGCCGTCGCCGCGGTCCTGATCGCCGGCGGCGGCCTGATCGCGGCCAGGGACATGATCCGGAAGCGGTGAGGCAGGCCTGGTTCGACGGCGTCTCAGTCCGCAACGGCCGGCGCGGCTGTCCAAGCCTTGTGCCCCCGATCCTCCTATGGCTGGCGTACCCGTCCGGAGGAGACAGATGGAAACGCACGCGCAAGAGGGCACCCTCACGACGACGATCGATGGTCGCGAGCACGAGGTGGGCGTCGGCGACACCGTCTTTATCCCGCGTGGAAGCGTTCATCATCACCAGAACCTGGGCGAGGTCGCCGCCCGCGCGCTGACAGCACTGACGCCGGGACGGATCGGACGGCGCTATTTCGAGGAAATGGCCGAATTGATCAATGCGCCCGGCAAGCCGGATGAGGCGAAGCTCAGAGAGATCATGATGCGCCACGGGCTCGTGCCCGCCTGAACACGGCTCCCGTTCAAGACCCCGACGGGCCGCGGCCGAGCGAACGCTGGTTGAAAAGCCCCGGCTCGATTCAATCGACCGCCAAAATCCTGCCCACCAGTCCACCAACCTAGGAGAGAAACCACCACATGATATCCACGCTTCTTTTGCGCGTCAGCGTCGTGCTGGGCCTGATCGGCATGACCCTTGGCATGGTGATGGGCATTCGCGAGGATTTCACACTCGCGCCGGCGCACGCCCATCTCAACCTTGTCGGCTTTGTCGTCCCGTTCCTTGCTGGGCTGTACTACCGGGCCGTTCCCAGAGCCGGTGCGAGTGTTCTCGCAAGATATCACGCCTGGATCGCTATCCTCGGTGCCATCGTCTTTCCGATCGGTATTGTCGTGGTGCTGCTGAGCGGATCCGCGGTGTTGGTAGCATCGGGCGGCGTCATCGTGCTGCTCGGCGCGACCCTTTTTGCGGTGATCGTGTTCCGCACCACCCGGCGGTCAGCTGTGACGACCCACAGCGCCGCAGCTGCCGAGCGCACCGCAGTGCCGCCGCTATGACACTCGTGTCGATACTGACACCGCTGGGCCGCCTGCGACCGATGCCCTGAAGGCCATCGCGCTTCGATCGCTATTTCCAACCTGCGAGGTCGCCTCGGGCCATGCTTCGATTTTCGACCGACGGCCTCCCCGAACGCGAGCGCATCCCGACCTGGCGCGAGGTGTTCGGCCGGCAGGTGTTTCGCGTTGACATCGAGGCTCCGGCGGACTCGCAGTTTGTCGGTGACATTACCGTGCATCGGCTGCCTGGATTGAAGATCCTGTCGGGCATCGTCGGCCGCGGCGTGCGCACCGGGCGTACGCGCGAATTGATCGCGGATGGCGTCAATGATCTCCTGCTGGTCGTCAATTGTAGCGGCCACATGTCGGTGTCGCAGCGGGGGCAGGATCGCAGCATGGGACCCTGCGATGCCGCGCTGGCTTCGCTTGGAGAGATCGGCGGGATCGTCCGCGACACCACGGGCACCAGCTTCAGCCTGCAAATCCCGCAATCGGCTCTTGCGCCTTTCGTTCCTCACCCCGACGATGCGGTCATGCGGCCAATCCCGCGCGATCGAGCCGCGCTGCGGCTGTTGATGCAATACATAGACATCCTGCGACAGAGCGAGACACTCGCTGCTCCAGAACTGGCGCCGCTCACGGTCCGTCACATCCACGATCTCGTGGTCCTGACGATCGCGTCCACGCCCGACGCCCTCGATATGGCCGAAAATCGCGGCGTTCGCGCGGCGCGCCTTGCCGCGATCAAGGCGGACATTGCGGCGAACATCACCCGGCCCGATCTTTCAGCCGGCATGATGGCACAGCGGCATGGCGTAAGCCGGCGCTATATCCATCGCCTGTTCGAGCACAGTGACTGCTCGTTTGCCGAGTTCGTGCTGGAACAGAGGCTGTCGTGCGCCCATCGCATGCTCACCGATGTCAGGTTTGCCGAATGGTCGATCGGGGCGATTGCCCTGGAAGCCGGCTTTGCCGAACGCTCGCATTTCAATCGCGTCACGCGGCAACGTTATGGTGTTTCACCGTCGGATCTGCGCGCCGCGGTCAAGCGAGGCGAGGGCAAGTAGGGAGTCGCGGACCTTGTCGGGGAGGGGGCGCCGTGATCCCCCTCCCGCTTTGCTCCGCGCAAAGCGACCTCCCCTCCGGGGCTGGCTCCAGGGGAGGTCCGAATGCTGTGGACTTGGCGGATTGGCCAAGACCTGTGGCGCATGCGTCGGGTCATCCGCGTTCACATCACCAGAGCTTGTAGCTGATGCCGAGGCGGGCGAGGTCGGCGGTCGCGGTCGATCTGGCGCGGACGCCGTCGAACGGGATGCCGGTTGACGCATGCTTGAACACCGTGTCCGTGGTGCTGAAGTCCAGGTGCATGTATTCGCCGCGCAGGATCCAGTTCTGCGTCAGCGCGTATTCAACGCCGGCGCCAAGCGCAATGCCAATGTGAAAGCTGCTGTCCGAAGCGATCGCACGGGGCGCGCCGGCATCGCAGTTCGGACAACCGAGCTCTGCCAGCGACGCGTCAATGTGTCCCCAGGCCGGGCCAGCCGTGACATAGACCAGCGTGCGATCCGAGGTGAGCCCGAAGCGCGCGCGCAATGTGCTGAATTGGTCGAGCCTGGATGACGCGACAGATCGATCACCGATGAGATTCAGAGCGCAGCTGCCGAAGCAGGTCGTGTCGCTCTCCTTGAAGCTCGCCCAGTTGAAGTCGCCTTCGAGACCGACAAGGAATGACGGCGTGAACTGCCAATTGTACCCGGCGTGGACGCCACCGACCGCGCCGGCGGACTTCATCGCCCCGATCCCCACAAAGAAGTCCATGCTCGTGACGGGCAGGGAGGCCATGCCGCCGCCGGCGGTGACGCCGAGGTAAAATCCGCTCCAGTCGTAGGCTGCAGGCGCCGCCGCAGCTTTGTATGCAGGCATCGCCACATCCGCCGCCAGCGCTGGGCTGGTCGCGGCGAGTGCGCCGAACGCCACGCCATAAGCAAGTCTCAGCAGGACACTAGTCTTCGTCTTCACAGCCATCATGCGCTCCACTCGATTTCGATTGAATCATCGTGAAGGACGCTAGCGGCAAACAGCCGGTTTGCCGTTGTCTGGTCGCGTCAGCTCATTTGTCTCTGTGCGACAGCCCCGATGTTTGTGCGACGCTGTTGTATTTGGGCACCGCCGATGTGCCTTGCTGCCGTTGGTTGGCGGAGTTGACGAGATCGGGATCAAAACTCTCGCCCCTGGGCGAGAAGCACGCGCGGTCGATGCCGCCGCCGTCAACACATTCACCGCCGCGTCGCCGCGCGGATGTCGGACGGTCTTGCGCCGTAGCGGCGGCGGAAGCCGCGGTTGAAATAGGACAGGTCGCCGAAACCGGCCTCGAATGCGATGCTGCTGATGTTGCGGTCGTCCCAGCGCGGATCGCTCAGCAGGCGATGTGCGAGCGTCAAGCGCGCCTCCAGTACGAATTCGGAGAAGCTCGTGCTGTGGTCGGCGAACAGCCCCTGCAGGCTGCGCGGCCGGAGCCGCTGGCGCGCCGCGACGGCAGTCAGTGTCAGGTCGGGATCGGCAAGATGCGTATTGATGTCGGCCTTGATCGCAGCGAGCTGCGCGGCGCGCAACCCGCGGCTGCCGGCAAGCGCTGTCCCGTCAAGGGTGGCGCCAATCGCGAGCGCCGCAAGGTCGTACACGTGGGTGACGACGGCACGCTGCAGTTCGTATGTCGTTAGTTGCGTGCTGTCCTGAAGCTCCTTGACGTAGCCCGCGAGCAGTCTCAGCGCGTCGGTGCCGGGCAGGAGACGCATCAGCGCATCCTCCGGGCTGGACACGAGCGATGCGACCGCCTTGAGCTTTAACGGAAGCGTGATGAAGCCCGATAGCGACGAGGTTGCGGAAACGCTGGTTTCCGCCGCCGACATCAGGAGCGCATCGCCGGCGCGCAGCGTGACTTCTTGACCCCGTTGCGACGCGACCCCGATCCCGCTCGTGAAGATCTTCAGGATGAGATCGTCGGAATCGTCGAGCAGCTCGCGCGTTCTTGCGGCGCGCACGTTGGCGCTCGCTCCGGACACGATCACGAGCCCGGGCAGCGCCTGCGCCACGAGGTCGGCTTGGAACGGGCGATCGGCAAGCGGCGCCAGGTCGAGCTTCAGGGTCGCGCGCCCGATTACTTCACGAAAGATCGTCAGTCGATCCCGCTTCGGCAAATCGGCAGTCGAGAACCGGAAAGGGGTGCAATCCGGCAATTTCGGCGAGCCTGGATCATTTGCTTGCATGACTCCCTCGATCGCGGCGGAATTTTTTTGGAAGTCGGGCGGGCCGTGGTTGAGATCGAATGAAACGGGTTGCTTGAGAAGCAATACGCGCCACCTCCTTACTTTTGGAACTGGCGCGTGCTTGGGAAAATTCGGGCAAACTCGGGGAAGAGAAAATCCGCGAAAGTCAGGGTTTACGTCAGCCCATCACGAAGGCGTTGAGCTTGTTGCCCTCGGGGTCGCGGAAATAGGCGGCATAGAATTTCTCGTTGCGCTGGCCGGGAGGGCCTTCGCAACTGCCGCCGAGCGACAAGGCGAGCTTGTAGACTCGGTCGACCTGGGCCTTGTCCCTGGCGCCGAACGCGGCCATCACGCCATTGCCGACCGTCATCGGCTTGCCGTCAAAGGGGAGCGCCACGCCAAAGCCGGCGCCACCGCCCCCAGCGCCCCAGGCGATGATGCGGTCGTTGGCCATGAAGCGTCCCATGCCGAGCTCGCCGCAAATTTTCTCGTAGAATTCGCCGGCCTTTTTCAGGTCATTGGTGCCGACCGTGACGTATCCGATCATGATTCCCCCTCAATGCTCTCCCAAACCTCAGGGCCGATCCCATAGAGCCGGTGGCCGCAGCAATCTTGGACTCTCGCGCCAGACAGCCTGGCCTGAGACGACACCGGTCGCCATGGCGGTCAAGGCGACACTGCCGCGCGAACCTCCGACGGCGTCGAGCCGAAGCGGCGGCGAAAGGAGCGGTTGAAATAGGACAGGTCGCCGAAGCCGGCTTCGAACGCGAGGCTGGAGATGTTGCGGTCTAGCCGGCGCGGATCGGTCAGCAGGCGATAGGCATGAGCGAGGCGCGCGTTGAGCACGAAATCCGAGAAGCTCGTGTCTTCGTCGGCGAACAGCCTCTGAAGGCTACGCGGCGAGAGATGCCGGCGCCCTGCAACCGCGGTCAACGTCAGGTCGGGATCGCCAAGATGCGCATCGATATCGGCCTTGACGGCGGCAAGCCGCGCGGCGCGCAGCCCGCGGCCGGCGGCAAGCGCCGTCCCGTCGCGGGTGGCGCCGATCACCAGCGCCGCCAGGTCGTACACATGGGTGACGGCGACATGCTGCAGCTCGCGCGTTGCCGCGAGATGGGTGCGGCCCAGCTCCCCGACATAAAAGGTCAGCAGCCGCAGCGCCTCGCTGTCACGCGGCACCGGACGCATCAGCGCATCCTCGGGGTTGGGCACAAGCGGCGTCAGCGCCTTGCGCGGCAGCCGGAGGTGCATGAAGCGCACGAGCGAGGGGTATAGGCTCACCCGGGGTTCCGCGGTCGACATCAGAATGGCGTCGCCAGTGTCGCCGGTGGCTTCGCGACTCCTGTGCAATATGATGGGAGAGCCGCTTTGCGCAATCCCGAGCACGAGGTCGTCGCTGCCGTCGAGCAGATCGCTCGTCACGGCGGCGCGCAAATTCGCCAATGCCCAGGAGCCGAGCCAAAGCCCGGGCAGGGCGTGCACCGTCGCCTCGGCATGGAACGCCCCGTCGGACAACGGCTCGGTGTCGAGCTGGATCACGCTCCGCCCGACCGCCTCCCGCCATATCGCCAGTCGATCCTGCTCCGGCCAATCGGCGGTCGAGAATCGAAACGTCGTGGAATCCGGCGCCTTTGACGTCATCGGTTGGTTTCCGTGCCGCGCATTCGTCGTGACAGGTGTTGCGGCATTGCGGCACCCGGCTCGAAAAGTCAACGGGTGGCGCCTGTGTCCCAGCCACCAGTGCGCCAGCCCAAGAAGGCGCGTCCGGTCACCTCCTACACGTCGTGCCGCAGGAATCGATGAATGGGAGTTGGGGATGCGTGTCTCGAAACAGGACAGGACACAGGACGGGGTATCAACCGGCGCGCTTCTTGCGCGCCGGGCACGAACGCTCACGGGCTCGACGGCGATGGTCACCGTCTGGACGTTGCTACTTGCTGCCACGCTGCTGCCATGCACGGCCCGCGCCCAGGACGCGACATGGGGCGCCAACCCGGCGTCCGGCGATTGGAATACTGGCGCGAACTGGAGCGCCGGCGCGGTGCCGTCGGGGACGGCAAGCTTTGGCGCGTCGAGCCAGACCACGATCAGCTTTTCGCAGACCACGCCCACGCTGATCGGAACGATGCCGGTGCTTCCGCTTACACGTTCACGACGGAAGGATTGGAATTCACGGATAAAGGTATCGTCAACAATTCCAGCTCATCTCCGGTCTTCGTTAGTGCCGGTACGATTGTTTTCCAGAATGCCAGCACGGCTGCCAACGCCATCATCACCAACGCAATCGGCGGAGAAACTTTATTTCTGAATGCCAGTTCGGCTGCCAACGCCACGATCACCAGCAACCAAAATGGCTTCACAAGGTTCGAAGGCAACAGCTCGGCCGGCAACGCGATCATCAGCAATAATGCAAACGGCAGCCTTTTGCTTTTCTCGAACGCGAGCACGGCTGGCAACGCCACGATCATCAACAACCCAGATAGCACAACAAACTTCGAAGATACCAGCACAGCCGCCAACGCCACCATCAACAACACACGGGGCAACATACAGTTCGCACAAGCCAGCTCGGCGGGCAACGCAACAATCACCAACAATTCCGGCGGCAGCATCGGCTTCTTCGACAACAGCACCGGCGGCAACGCGCGCTTCATCACCAATGCCGGCGGCGAGTTCGACATGTCCGACGTCCGGGGCGGGATGACCGCAGGCTCGATCGAGGGCGCGGGATCCTATTTCCTCGGCAGCAACACGTTGACGGTCGGCTCGAACAACCTCAGCACCGAGGTCTCCGGCGTCATCGCCGATGGCGGGTTTTCCCGCCACAGCACCGGCGGCAGCCTCGTCAAGGTCGGCAGCGGCACGCTGACGCTCTCCGGCATCAACACCTACACGGGTGCGACCACGGTCAACGGTGGAACGCTCGTCGTCGACGGCTCGATTGCCACGTCTTTGCTGGGCACGGTCACCAGCGGCGCCATGTTGGCCGGCATCGGCACCGTCGGCAAAACGTTGGTCGCCGCCGGCGGTACGGTGGCGCCCGGCAGCGCCGCCGGCGGCGCGATCGGCACCCTCCATGTCGCCGGTAATCTTCTCGTCGGGCCGGGAGCGTTCTATGCGGTGGATGTCAACGGGTTAGGGCGGAGCGACCGGATAGCTGCGACCGGCGCGGCCAATCTCGGCGGCGGAACCGTGCAGGTGACTGCGATAAACAGCCTTCTCGTCAACACGCCCTACACGATCCTGACCGCGTCAGGAGGGGTGACGAACACGTTCTCAGGTGCGGTTGGCAGCTTCGCCTTCTTCACGCCCAACCTGACTTATGATCCGAACGATGTCTTCCTGACCTTCGCGCGCAACAATGTGAGTTTTGCGAGCGCGGGGCAGACGCGCAACCAGGTCGCGACCGGCGCAGGCCTGGACAGCCTTGGCCGCGGGCCGGCGTTTAACGCGGTCGTCGCCAGCAGCACGCCCGCGCAGGCGCGCCTTGCGTTCGACCAGCTTTCCGGCGAGCTGCACGCCAGCACTGCCGGCGTAATGCTCGACGAGTCGCGCTACGTCCGCGATGCGGTCTTGGGCCGTCTGCGGCAGCCGTTCGGCCGACCGGACGGATCGTTTGCGGCGCTCGTGCCGATCGGTTCGCAAGCCGTCGCGGTCGACGGCAGCGGCGCGCTGGGTTACGCAAGCGAGCCGGCGTTCAAGGCCGCGCCGGGAGCGGCGCCGCAGGAGCGGATCATGACCGCCTGGGCGCAAGCCGTCGGCGACTGGGGCCGCACCGACAGCGACGGCAATGCGGCTCGGCTCCGCCGCGCGACCGGCGGCGTCATCTCAGGCGTGGACGCGACCTTTGAGGAGCGTTGGCGGCTCGGATTCGCCGGCGGCTACACCCAGTCGCTGCTCAACATCGACGACCGCAGGTCCAGCGCCACCATCAACAACTATCACCTCGCGCTCTATGGCGGCGGCGAGCTCGGCGCCTGGGCTCTGCGCGGCGGCGCTGCGCTCACCTGGCACACCATCGACAGCGAACGCACGATCGTGTTTCCCGGTTTCTTCGACAGCGCCAAGGCGAGTTACGACGCGCGTACCGCGCAAGTCTTCGGCGAGGTCGGCCGCGGCTTTGGGTTGGGCAAGGTGACGCTCGAGCCGTTCGCGGGCCTCGCCTATGTGCATCTCGACACCGGTCATTTTGCGGAGACCGGCGGCGCGGCGCTGACCGGCGGCGGCGATGCCTTCGCCACCACCTTCACCACGCTCGGGCTGCACGGCGCGAGCTCGGTATCGTTATCGGATGGCAAGCCGCTGACCGTGCGCGGCACGCTCGGCTGGCGGCATGCATTCGGCGACGTGACCCCGGAAACGCTGCTGGCGTTCAGCGGCGGCGGCACGCCGTTCACGGTTGGGGGCGTGCCGATCGCGCGCGATGCCCTGCTGGTCGAGGCAGGCGCTGGCTTCAATTTCGCGCGCAACGCCAGCCTCGCGCTGACCTATTCCGGCCAGCTCGCGCGCGCCGCGCAGGACCATGCCGCCAAGGGCGAGATCAGCTGGAAATTTTGACAACGATTTTTCCGCCTGAGGAACAGTTCGCGGCGGGGATCTGGTGAGAGGCATGACGAAAACGGCGTTGATAATCGGAGCGACCGGAGGCGTGGGGCGCGAGGTCGCAAGGGCCTTGGCGCATCGCGGCTGGCAGCTTCGGTGCCTGAGCCGCTTGCCAAAGCCAGTCTCCGTCTCGCTATCGGGTAACGGCGTCGCCTGGATCAAGGGAGATGCGATGAAGGCGGAGGACGTGGTCAACGCAGCCAGAGATGTCGCCGTCATCGTTCACGCGGCCAATCCACCACGATACAGAAACTGGCGTGGACTCGCGATGCCGATGCTTCGTAACTCCATCGAAGCGGCGAGAGCCTCGAACGCGCGACTGATCTTCCCCGGCAACTTGTATAACTTCGGACCGGACGCCGCTCCGCTGTTGTCCGAGACTGCGCCGCAGAACCCGAACACGCGCAAGGGCCGCGTTCGCAGCGAGATGGAAGACATGCTGAGAGCGGCGGCGGCGACCGGAACCCGATCGCTCGTCGTGCGCGCCGGCGACGTGTTCGGTGGACACGGGCCATCCTCAAATTTTTCGAATGTCCTGATCAAACCGAGGGAGCCGCTGCGCGCCATCGTGTATCCCGGTCCTCCTGCGACGGGTCATGCCTGGGCCTATCTGCCGGACTACGCCGAGGCGATTGCGCGACTTGCAGATATCGAGGCCGATCTGCCGTCGTTCGACATGTTTCACTTTGGTGGACATTGGATCGAACCCGGTATCGAGCTCGCTCAATCCATTCGTCGCGCGGCCGGAAGGCTCGATCTGCCCATTCGCCGCTTTCCGTGGCTCGCCGTTCGGCTGCTCGCGCCCTTCGCCCCGCTCCTGCGTGAGGTCGAAGAAGTTCGCTATCTCTGGGATGTCCCTCTTCGGCTCGATAATTCCAAGCTGATTGCGTTGATCGGCGACGACCCTCACACCCCTCTCGACCAAGCAGTTCGCGCCAGCCTGTTAGAGCTCGGGTGCTTGACGAGTTGAAAGTGAAGTTGAAAAAAATGGAGATAAAAATGCCAGTCTTGATGGTTCGCGGCGATGTCGAGGACTTCGATAGATGGAGAGAGGTTTTTGACGAGAATGCCGGGGCGCGAACCGCGCATGGTTGCCAGCGCGTTCGCCGATTTCGTTCAACCGAAAACCCCAATCATTTGCTCATCCTGTTCGACTGGGATACCGAGGAAAATGCCAAGGCCTTCAGCGCGAGCCCGCAGCTTGCAAGAACCCAGGCTAAAGCGGGCATCCTGCCAGGGCGAGAGACTGCCTTTTTCGAAGAATTCTGACGTGTTCATGCACAGGCCGCCCATGTCGAAACAACCTGGCTCCCGCCACGCGAACCGGCATCCACTTCGCTTGGGAAACCCACCCGTTTCCCGACCGCGATGTATCACCGAGCGGGGAACCAATCGGGCTTGGCCAGCTCAAAACCCGCAAATTCGAATCCGGGCGACACCGTGCATCCGACCAGGGTCCAGTCGCCGGTGCTTTCGGCCGCCTGCCAGGCGTTCGCCGGCACGATCGCTTGCGGGCGTTCGCCGGCGGCAAGATCAGGCCCCAGCGTGACCGCATGCGGCCTGCAGCCGTGATGGGCGATCCTCAGATTGAGCGCGCTGCCGGCATAGAAGTGCCAGACTTCGACCGCATCGATGCGATGCCAGTGCGAGCGCTCGCCGCGTGCCAAGAGGAAATAGATCGCGGTCGACAGCGCGCGCCGGTTGGCGTCGGTGCGGGAATCGCGGAACGTCTCGCGATAATGCCCGCCCTCCGGGTGCGGTCTCAATTCAAGTCGCGCGATGATGTCGGCAGCGGTCGTCATCATCAGGATTTGTTCTTGCGCTCGCGCAACTCGCCGAATATCTCGGCCGCATTCGCGCCCTTCATATGCAGCTTTGCGGCGATCGACGGATCGTCGGCGCGTTGGCCGCGCGCAGCCGCGTCACTTCCTCGGCGCGCGCCTTCAGCGCGGCGTTGTCGGGTTCGACCGTGAGCGCGAATTTGATATTGGCCGCGGTATATTCATGGCCGCAATAGAGCTTGAAATCATCGGGCAGCGCCCGCAGCTTCAGGAGCGAGTCCCACATCATCGGATGTGTGCCCTCGATCACTCGTCCGCAGCCGATCGAGAACAGCGTGTCGGCGGCGAACACCGTTTTTTCGTTGTCGAACACGTAGCTGATGTGGTCGAGCGTATGGCCCGGCGTTTCCAGCACCCGGGCTAGCAGGCCGCCGACTTTCACCACGTCGCCATGGGCCGCGCGCAGATCGACATTGGCGATCTTGGTCGACTTGTCATGCGGAGCGACGACGCGGCAATTATATTTCTGCTTCAGCGCAGCGACGCCGCCGACATGATCGTGGTGGTGATGGGTGATCAGAATATCGGTGAGCTGCCAGCCTTCGTGTTCCAGTGCCTTCACGATGGGGCCGGCCTCCGGTGCGTCGATCGAGGCGGTCGCCCTGGTCGCGGGATCGTGGATCAGGGCGCCGAAATTATCGGTGAGGCAGGGGAACAGACGGATCTCGGCGGCCATGATATCTCCTCGCATTTCTTAACGGAGCCCCGTCGAGAAATATGGCGTTAACGCTTCAGGAGCAATGCAATATTCTGCACGCCGCAGGGCATAGCGCCGTGTTAGATTAGTATCATGGACGTTATTGACCTGCGCGATTTCTATTCGCGGCGCCTTGGCATCGTGGCGCGGCAGCTCATCAATCGCGGCATTCGCGAACGATGGCCGGACGCGAAAGACCTGCGTGTGCTCGGCATCGGCTATCCGACGCCCTATCTCGGCCTGTTCCGCGAGGATAGCGAGCGGTGCCTTGCCTTCATGCCGGCGGCGCAGGGCGTGCTGAAATGGCCGACTGGGCGGCCCGCGCTGGCAACGCTGGGCGAGGAGTTCTCGTTGCCGCTCGCGGACGCTGCGATCGATCGCATCCTCCTGGTTCACGCGTTGGAAATGTCCGACGATCCGGAAGGACTGCTGCGCGAGGTGTGGCGGGTGCTGGCGCCGTCAGGCCGGATGATCGCGATCATCCCGAACCGGCGTGGGGTGTGGACCCGCACCGATGCCACGCCGTTCGGTCATGGCCGGCCTTACTCGCGCTCGCAGATCACGCAATTGCTGCGGCAGACTTGGTTCACGCCGACCGCGTGGGGCGAGGCGCTGTTCATGCCGCCGGTTGCCGGCGGCTGGTTCCTGCGTTCGGCCTTGGCATGGGAACGCCTCGGCGAGGCGCTCTCGCTGCCGTTCGCCGGCGTGCATATCGTGGAAGCGACCAAGCAAGTCTATCGCGCGATCCCCGCCAAGCGCGAACGGACGCGGCTCATCCCGGCGCTGCAGCCGGTGCTGGTGCCGTCATCGCCGGCGACGCGCTAGCTACTCATTCCCCGGATTGAAATCGTCGCTGGACTGCGCCGGCGCGGGCAGGCCTTCGGGCCGCGGGCCGTGCGGCCGGCGCCGCCGGCGCGGGAAACGCTCGCCGCCGCCATTGCCTTCAAATCCGCCTTGGCCGCCGTTGATCTGCGGCTGCGGGCCGGTGATGAACGAGGGCAGGCGGTCGACCCCGCCATTGTCCGCGACCACCGGCTGCGGTTGAGGCTGCTGCGGCTGGTATTGCGGCTGTGGACGATGCTCGCGGTCGCGATGTTCCCGCGGCTGCTGGTCGCGCTGATAGGGTTGCCCCTCGCGCTGATGATCGCGCGGGCTGTTGTCGCGCACATAGGGTTGTTGCTGCACCGGAACGAAGCCCGGCTCCTGGCCAAAACTCGAAAAATTGTCGCCTTCGTCCTCACCCTCCTCGGTGACCACTTCACCGTCGGGGCGCGGCGGCTGCTGCGGCTGGTTCTGACGGAACTGCTCCTGGGCGGCCGCGATCAGGCGGAAATAGTGCTCGGCGTGCTGATAGTAGTTCTCGGCGGCCACAGGATCGCAGGAAGAGCGCGCATCGCGCGCGAGCTGGACGTATTTTTCGGCCACGTGGGATGCGGTCCCACGGATCTTGATATCGGGTC
>Ga0209474_10002689_pt1 | contig 16096 bp, 15 predicted proteins | sample GraSoiAngelo_145_FD_185902 | JGI IMG/M metagenome (GOLD analysis project Ga0209474, IMG submission 185902) | Grasslands soil microbial communities from the Angelo Coastal Reserve, California, USA - 14_1009_05_20cm (SPAdes) (version 2) | ecosystem: Environmental > Terrestrial > Soil > Grasslands...
ATCAGCTTTTGGCTGTCAGCGCGATGGCAGGCTGCTGAACCGCTGTCGATCGCTCCGAACCTCTCAGATGCTCGTCACTGAACAAAAATTCCAGCTTTTTGCGCGCCGTATCCGTCGAATAAAGAGCGCGCGTCTTCTTGATGCCATTTTCGGAGAGCCGGTTCCAAAGTTCCTCCGATTCGTAGAGCTCAACTAGCGTTCGCGCAAAATCCTCCGGGTCGTCTGCCACGAGAACATCCTCGTGATCGATCAGACCCATTCCTTCGACAGCCAGGGAGGTCGCCACAACCGGCACGCCAAAGGCCATGCTTTGGTTGATCTTGCCCTTGATGCCTGCTCCGAATCGCAGGGGTGCCACGGACAACCTTACGCTATTAAAAAAGGAGCGAACATCTCTCTGCAGTCCCGCCACAATGATCCTCTCAGTTGCTAGCGCGGCGATTTCCGGTGGTACCTTATCGCCGATGATGTAGAATTTCGCATCCTGAAGACGTTCGCTGACAAGGGGGTAAATCTCCTGTAGGAAGAAGATCACCGCATCTGTGTTCGGTCGGTGTTGGAAGCCCCCGATAAAAAGCCAGTCTCTCCGAAACGCAAACGGCGTCTTTGACCCGGGGATATCGACAATATTTGAAACCAGCTGAATCGGTTTGGCGGGCCACTTCTCCTGAAGCAGCTCTTGTTCGACTGGGCTTACCACCCAGGTTTCGTCAGCTTCCTCGATTAATTTATACTCTAACTGGCGCCTCTCCTGCGCCTTCCGGCGCACCTCAGGATCCAAGGTGAGCTGCGCTTCGCGATCTTCGCGCAGGTAATGAAGATCGACCGTATCAAAAATGACGCGGCTTTGTGGCGCATGCCGGCGAACGTCTGCAATGTGCTTGCGCGCAAAATCACAGCGGCTTAGCAAGACGGCGTCGAGAAAGGCACCATGAGAGATCAGATAGTCACTAATTTTCCTGATATACGGATGATAAACAACTTCAATTCCGCGCTTTTGTAGCGCGCCAGTATAAGGAGAAGTGTTTGCGAGGTTATCGGGAATGAAGATCACGCGATGACCAAGCCGACGGAGAAGCTTGAGGATTTGAAACATTCGGAGCGATCCCGAATCCTGGTCCGGTTTGGGAACATAGTGATCGATGACCAGAATGATTTTGCGGCCGGGCGACGCTTGCGATAGAAATGCGACGTCGCCGTTGGCTGGTTGGCTTACCAGTTCAGCCGCCCATCTTTCGGCAAATGTTGAGCGATTTATAGCCTGATGTTTTTTTTCGCCCGTTGCCAGATCGGTTCCGCCGGTCGCACCCTCGTAATGGATGACTTCGCTTAGCGGTTGAAACAATACTTTGTAACCGGCCTGCCGAACCTTGAACGATAAGTCAGTATCCTCGTAATAAGCCGGCGCGTAGCGCGAGTCGAACCCGCCTACGCTCGCGAAGAGTGATTTGGGAATCATCAACGCTGCCGCTGAACAGTAATCCACTTCGCGAAGATAATTGTATTCGGGTTTTTCCGGATCATCGAACTTGCCGTAGTTCCATCCAGAAGCATCTCGCCAGATAATACCTCCCGCCTCCTGCAAACGGCCATCCGGGTAAACAAGTTTTGAACCGACAATGCCTGCTCGCGACTCCTCGGCGAACGTCTCGAGCAAAGCCGTTAACCAGCCCGGCTCTACGAGCGTGTCGTTATTCAAAAAGACCAGATAATTGCCACGCGCCGCTGCTGCCCCGCGGTTGCACGAAGCGATGAAACCGCAATTCGTCTTGTTACGCAGATAAATAACTCCCGGCATCTGCGGGATAGCTTCAGTCGAAGCATCCGTTGAACCATCATCCACTACAATGACTTCAAAGCGCTCCGTTCCGTGATGTTCCTGGAGCGAAGCAAGGCACGCCTGCGTGAAACGAAACTGATTGAATACCGGAATAATAATTGAAACTTCAACTTGCTCGTGAACCGGAAACTCTATCGGACGCATTAGAACGGGAGGTTCGATTGCCAATGCTTTCTGGGGACGGTCTGAGGTCAGGGCTTGGACTTGCTCGTCAATCGCTGCAACCTCGGGATGGGTGGTTCGCCACTTTTGGTAAGTCGAGACGACTTTTTCCAAATGCCCGTAGCCTAACAAGTCCCGTGCCTGCGTGGGAGAAAGTTTTGCCTTCAAGGCGGCAATCGGATTTGCCATCTGCCAACGCGCTGAAGACGAAAGCCGGGCTGCCGCGTGATCGGCCTCATCCAAAAGCCGGGAAAGCTTCTTTGTGACTTTCAACTGCTCACCGAGACGGTTTCGAAGCTTCTGTTCCTGCGCTTCGCTCTTTGCCAGGCTAACGCTCTTTTCGTGGATAAGCTGGTTCATCTGGGCGATCTCCCGGTTGTAGTGGGCGGTGAGTTCTCCTACTTGCTCTTTGTGTCGGGCTTCGGTTTTCGCAAGATGGTTTGCCAGTTCCTCGACTTGCTTTTTGTGTCGGGCTTCGGTTTTCGCAAGATGGTTTGCCAGTTCCTCGACTTGCTCTTTGTGTCGGGCTTCGGTTTTCGCAAGATGGTTTGCCAGTTCCTCGATTTGCTCTTTGTGGCGAGCTTCCGCCTGCGCGAGGAGTTCGCGGTAGAGATGCTCAATCTGCGCGATCCTTTCCGGAACAAAACCATTCACCCGGCTAACCGACCCGGGAAGCAACTCGGCCTCGTCCGATTTTAAGCGGCGGGCGGATGGAGCCTTTGCCATTTGTGTTTTATCCCTTGCCGATGCTTCAGCAATCAAACCGCGATACAGCTCGATTATTTCCGCGGATGCGCCGGTGTCGATCACCGCATCAATCGTAAAATGGGTATGGCGTCTTCGTCCCGACACGAGCGCAGCAGCTTTGCATACTTCCGTATCGGGCAGGCCAACAAATCGCACAATTCTGCGTAATTCCGATTCCGCATCTCTAAAAAACGAATCGTAATGCGTGACGAGCCGGTCTTTTTCATCCACCGCTTCGATCACACGCCGATTATAGATTTCCCAGAGACGCAAACCGAACGAATAGGAGGTTCCGTTTCGCTCCCGCATCGAGTGCGCTGCTTCCAGCGGATTGCGCACCATGATGAGCGTTTTCAGTCCGGGCAAAACGTTCAGCCAGAACGGCAGTGTCAAACTGTTGCGCGGATCTTTCCAGCCCCACACGCGTGCCGAATCAAATCCTTCGATCAACAGTTTGGCTTTCATGCGCAACGGATCCAGGCGCGAGTCTTTGAAGTTTTCGTCAATCCTCGGCGGCAGATCCCACGCGCCGCCAAGTCCATTCAACAATTCGTCGTTTATCGCCACGAACCCGAGATGTTCCCAGAAGCCCTCTGGATTATCGGCCTGCGGGGGCATCAGTGCGCTTTCCGGACCAAGGTAGAGCCCGCAGGCGTGCAATAGCCTGGTGAGCATCGACGTTCCCGAGCGATGCGCGCCGGCGATGCAAATCGCCTTGTGGGTGTCCGCAGTATTTTTCACTCGAAACGCTTAAACAACGATGAGCCGCCAAGCGCGTCAAGGCGATTAGTCACTACAGCCCATCGGTGATCCGGTGCTTCTCGCGCTCCTCTTTCGCACAATGTGAAATCTTCGTCGCACAAAGCCTAGCTCCATCTAAGTTTTCCAACAATGCAACGAAATGACGGCCGCGCGCCCGATGAGATTCGTCCGCTTAATTTTGAGTTGAACGTGGCGCCGCATGCTGGCGGCTCAGTAATCGTCTCAATGGGCAACACCCGTGTGATCTGCGCGATCACGATCGAAGAAGCAGTGCCGCGCTGGATGAAAGAGCAGGGAGTGAGCGGTGGGTGGCTTACTGCCGAATACTCGATGCTTCCATATTCGACTCAGCCGCGCAAACCTCGCGACATTACGAAAGGCCGCATCGACGGACGCAGCGTGGAGATTCAACGTTTGATCGGTCGTTCGCTGCGCGCGGTGGTCGATCTCGAAAAGCTCGGGCCGCGCACGATCTGGGTCGATTGCGACGTGTTGCAAGCCGACGGCGGGACCCGCACGGCCGCAATTACCGGTGCCAGCCTGGCGCTGGCCATAGCCTGCCGAAAATTTGTGCGGGAAAAAAAGCTCGACGCGACGCCGATGCAAAAGTTGGTCGCCGCAGTGAGCGCCGGCATTCTGGATGGACAAGCCATAGCGGACCTTAATTACGACGAGGACAAGCTCGTCACCGTTGATTTTAATCTTGTGGCTACCGAAGACGGCGAATTCGTCGAAGTACAGAGCTCCGGTGAAGAAGCGACGTTTGCCGGATCACAGCTGGATGAAATGCTCGTGCTTGGGCGCACAGGTATCGGCGCGCTCATCGGCGCGCAGCGCGCGGTCTTGGCGCGAATTATGGTGACGCCGCCGGACGCATGAAATTGTAGGGCGCCGTGTCAAACGCCGGGCAGATCTTCTTGCATTGGCGTTTCGCAGAAACGTCCTACAATTATTGCCCCAAATGAAGCGGGCGCTGATCACCGGCATTACCGGCCAGGACGGAAGTTATCTGGCGGATCTGCTGCTTGAGAAAGGCTACGAAGTCCACGGGATTATTCGCCGCGCCAGCACGTTTAACACTTCACGCATCGATCATCTTTATGCTGATCCCCACGTGAACGGCGTGCGACTGTTTTTGCATTACGGAGACCTCAGCGACTCGGTAAATCTTGTGAAGCTTCTTTACGAATTGAAGCCGGACGAGATCTATCATCTGGGCGCGCAAAGCCACGTGCGGGTGAGCTTCGATATTCCTGAGTACACTTCCGACGTCACTGGCGTCGGCACGATTCGCATTCTGGAAGCGATTCGCGAAGTAGGATTGCGTTCCCGTTTTTTCCAAGCATCGAGCAGCGAAATGTTTGGAAAGGCGCAAGAAGTGCCTCAGAGCGAGAAGACGCCGTTCTGGCCGCGCAGCCCGTATGGCGTAGCGAAGGTTTTTTCATATTGGGCCACTATCAATTATCGCGAGAGCTACGGCTTGCAGGCGAGCAACGGGATCATGTTTAACCATGAAAGCCCGAGACGCGGCGAAACTTTCGTCACGCGCAAAATTTCACGGGCGGTTGCTGCGATTAAGCTCGGTCTGCAAAAGGAATTGTTCCTCGGCAACCTTGAGGCAAAACGTGACTGGGGATATGCGCCCGAATACGTGGAGGGCGTCTGGCGGATTTTGCAACTCAACGAAGGAGACGACTTCGTGCTGGCTACCGGAGAAACCCACACCGTCCGTGAGTTTATCGAAGCCGCCTTCGCTCACGCCGGTCTTGATTGGAAGCAATTCGTAAAGCACGACCCGCGTTATGAGCGGCCAGCCGAGGTGGACCTGCTGCTCGGTGATGCTTCAAAGGCGAAAAAAATTCTTGGCTGGGAACCAAAAGTCCGGTTCCATCAACTTGTGCGAATCATGGTGGACGCGGACATGGATTTGCTCTCGCGGCAAACGCCGAGAGAACATCTCGGCAAATTGCCGTAGGTAGCGACGGTGCGCTGCACCGCAGAGCGATCTCCCTACCGGATCGCGAGCGTGCCGCGAGCAACATAGCCCGGAATAGCCGACGCCAACCCCTTGTCAACAATGGTTACCCCCGCCCCGATTCCTACGATGTCGTATAAATTTATGATGTCCCTCGAGCGCATTCGAATGCATCCATAACTGGCAGGCGTGCCGATCAGCCGCTCCTCCGGTGTGCCGTGGATGTAGATATCCCGGGTGAACGCGTTGGCATTTTGCGGCTCGAGTCCGCGCAACCAGAGAATGCGCGTCACGATCGGATCCCGGCCCGGCGAATCCGGGAGGACAATTTCACCAGTGCGCCGCCGATCTTTGAAGACCGTGCCCGGTGGCGCATTATCGCCAATTTTTTCCGCGATCTGCAATTGACCCAATGGCGTGTACCTGCTGCCTCGCCAATCGCCGAGACCGAACTTGGACGTGGAGACAGGATAAATGGCCATCAGATTGCCGCGGTCGAGGAGGGCTAACTTTTGCTCGCGTGTGCTGATCACGATTTGATGCCGCGTGTCGGGCGCTGCGCACGATGCGATGAAGAGCGCGAGAAGCAATGTGGCACACGCTTCCAGCGCATATCTCGTTGGCAGGATGCCGATGCCGCGTGGTTCATTGATTTTCATTTGCGATTGAACCTGAAAAAGTTCTCTGCGGTTTCGGTTGTTGCTTCGGCAATTTCTTCTAACGGAACCTGCCGTGCTGCAGCGATCGTTTCCGCTACGAGGCGGGTATGCGCAGGTTCGCAGCGTTTTCCGCGAAAAGGGACAGGCGCCAGATATGGACAATCGGTTTCCACCATGAATTTCCAGAGCGGGATTTGTGCCGAGACTTCTCGCACGGCCGCACCGTTTTTAAAAGTTACGATTCCGGTAAACGAAACGAGGTGGTCAAGATCGAGAACTTCGTTTGCCTCATCCAGCGTGCCTCCGAAACAATGAAAAACGCCGCGCAATTTCCCCGTGTATGGCTGCACCATTTTCAACGTGTCCTCCCACGCGTCGCGTTGATGGATCACTGCGTTGAGCCCCAGCTCAACGGCGAGGTCGAGTTGTTGTTGAAACAGGCTCGCTTGTTTCGATTTGTAAGCGCCGTCGCGAATTTGCGCTTCGATTTCTTCGTCGGTCTCAGTGCGCAGCGCGGTCATGACCTGGACCTGCTTTTCCTTTGCCACTTCTTCGCTCGGCAGACGATGATAATCGAGTCCCGTCTCGCCGATCGCCACAACGCGCGGGTGCTTTGCCAGCTCGCGCAGCGGCGTAAAAACATCTTCCTCCGCTTCTTCAACGTAAGCGGGATGAACTCCAATGACCGCGTAGACGGCCGGATATTTCTCCGCAAGATTGATTGCTTGCCGGCTGCTCTCGATCGACGTGCCGATCGTTACGATGCGTGTTACTCCCGCTTCTGCCGCGCGACGAAGCACGTCCTCGAGATCATTGGCAAAATCAGGGTAATCAAGATGCGCGTGCGTTTCGATGAGCATTTATTGATTGTAGGGCGTTTCGGTGAAACACCAACTCGGGCGGCGTCCGCCGCGGCGGACGCGCTACAGTTTCACCATTCGAGTATCGTGCTCGCCCAGGTGAGTCCGCCCCCGAAAACAACCATTAGAACATAGTCGCCGCGCTTGATCCGACCGGTGCGATTGGCTTCGTCGAGCGCGATCGCTACGGCCGCAGCGGACGTATTGCCGTAGCGATCCAGATTCACAAACATCTTGTCGCGCGAAATGCCGAGCCGATCGGCAATGGCATCAATGATGCGCAGATTTGCTTGGTGCGGAATGAAGCAGGCAATGTCTTCGATTGAAAGCCCGGCTTGATCGAGGGCTTTTTTCGCTGCGTTAAGCATGGCGATGACGGCTTGTTTGTACACTTCCTTTCCGGTCATGTGGATTGTTGCTAAATGCATGCCCGCATTTTCCCGCGTGATAGGGCACCGCGAACCGCCGCCCGGCATGAACAAAATGTCAGTGTACTGGGCGTCGCTGCCGATATGGGTGGCAATTACGCCATGAGCGCTCCCCCGGTGGCGCAAAATCGCTGCGCCGGCGCCGTCTCCAAAAAGAACGCAGGTGTTGCGATCGGTCCAATTGGTGATCGATGTCAATTTCTCAGCCCCGATCACAAGGACGGTGTCGTGCGTGTGTGAGGTAATGAATTGCTGTGCGATTTCCAAGCCAAAGAGAAAGCCTGCACATGCTGCCGCTATATCGAGGCAAGCGGCATTGGTCGCTCCGATCTTCTTCTGAACGAAGCAGGCCGTGGCTGGGAAAAGCATATCGGGAGTTGCCGTTGCCACGATAATGAGATCGATTTCCTTCGGCGAAATCTTGGCTTGCTCCATTGCCTTGAGCGCGGCCTTGGTTGCCATATCGCTGGTGTTTTCATCCTTTGCGGCGATGCGGCGCTCCTTGATGCCGGTGCGCGTAGTGATCCAGTCGTCGCTGGTATCGACCATGCGCGAGAGGTCCTCATTGGTCAGAACCTTTTCGGGCACATAACTTCCTGTGCCGATGATTGAGACCGTGCGCAGCGTTTTACTGGAGCGCGGGCTCGAGCGGGGCTGTCGTTTCATGATAACGGCGAATCTCCTCGACGATATGCGGGTTCACCTGCTGTTCAATGGACTCGGCCGCCACTCGTAGCGCATTTTTGATCGCCAACGGCGTGCTCGCACCGTGCGCGATGATGCAAATGCCATTCACACCAAGCAGCGGCATGCCGCCGTACTCTTCATAATTCGTTTTGTCTTTGATTACGCGAAATGCCTTCCGCGCCAGATAGGCCGCAACCATGTGAATTTTAGAGCGCGTCAATTCCTGTTTAAGCCATTTGAAAATCGCCACTGAAATCGATTCGCACGTTTTCAAAATCACGTTGCCGACAAAACCGTCACATACAACCACTTCCACCGGGTCTTCAAACAAATGCCGGCCTTCGATGTTGCCCCGAAAATTCAGTGAGCTCTTCTTCAACATTTTGAAGGCCTCTTTTGTCAGGTCGTTGCCTTTGACATCTTCTTCGCCTAACGAAATCAAACCGACCCGCGGGTTTTTATAGCGGAGAACGTGGCTGGAATAGACCGAGCCCATGATGGCGTATTGCAAAAGGTGTTCCGGGCGCGCGTCGATATTTGCGCCGGCGTCGATCAAAACAAAAACATTAAACTGCGTAGGCAAGACCGCCGCGATGCCGGGCCGGTCGATCCCCTGAAGCGTGCGTAATTTAATCATGCTCGCAGCGACGGCCGCGCCTGTGTGCCCGGCGCTCACCACCGCGTCCGCATCACCGCGCTTCACCACATCGACAGCGCGACTGATTGATGAATCTTTTTTTCGACGAACGGCTGTCCAGGCGCGATCGCTCATCTCGACGACTTGAGTGGAATGCACAATGTCGACGCGCGAATCGTTGCACTGATGTTTGCGCAACTCGTTTTCTATCTCGGCGGAGTCTCCGACGAGATAAAGCTTCTTAATCTGCTGGTACTCGCGCAACGCCATCACGGCGCCAGCAACGAGGTTAGGCGGGCCAAAGTCACCGCCCATCGCATCGAGGGCGATCTTCATTAGTCCGAAACTTTGCGAACTTTAGTCGCCGAATGCAAAGTGAAAATTAGAGCGGCCTTAAAGCGTTGTAGCTTTGTCTTTTATCACTTTAATGGTTCAACGCTTCTACGAGTTTACGTGTTACTTGCTTTCGAGCGTCAACACCTGTCGACTGCGGTAATAGCCGCACGATGGGCAGGCGATGTGCGAGGGGACGCTGCTTCCGCACTGAGAGCACTTGTTCAGATGCGCAGCGTGCCAACGGTTCGCTGCTTTGCGCATGCGTAAGCGCATCTTGGATGTTTTGCGTTTTGGGACTCCCATAGCAGGCGGTTACAGAAGCATCATTCGTCGGAATTACAACCACCACCTGGGTGATTCGTTTAACCGTTAAAGCGTTAAATCGGGGCCGCTTCAATCCTCCAACGGTTCCACGCTTCAACGTTTTAGCTTCAATTGATCCAGCGCGCTCCAATCCGACTTCCGCTTCATCCGCTGCTCTGTAGTCTTGACCTGTTTCGCCTTGCAAACTCGATTGCCATCCCTGTCGCAATGCGGATGCGCTGGGAGATTTAGTAAAATTTCCTCGCGAATAGAGGGGGTAAGATCGACCGTCTCAGGCCCGTGGAGCTCCATGTGTACGGCGAATGCCGGCACTCGGATCTCGTACACGAATTTTTCCAGACACGACACGCAAAACAGCTCAACTGGCTGGGACAGCGAGCCATTCGCCCAAAGCGCGAGTCCTGCCACGCCAAGGTCGAGATCGTAATGCAAACGCCCAACGCAACGGATTCCCTCCGATTCCAGTTCCTGGATCGGGCAATCCTCTTCTCCTTCCAGATGCAGACCCTGAGCTGGAATTTGTTTCAGATGCACTTTCATGAGCCGATCCCTTTCGCATGTGTTAACTACATTTCCTACCCAGCGCTTTCGCCACACATGCTGGAACAAACCTCGAGACATCCCCGCCGAGGCGCGCGATTTCTTTCACGATGCGGGAGCTGAGATACGTGTATTCCTCCTTTGGCATTAAGAAAATCGTTTCTACCGCGGCAGCCAGTTTTCGATTCATCAGCGCCATTTGAAATTCGAACTCGAAATCGGATACCGCCCGCAAACCGCGGATTACCGCTCCCGCGCTCTCTGCCCTGGCAAACTCGACAAGTAGTCCGCTGAATTCAGCGATTCGCACACCGCCGATCGTACCGGCGGTCTCTCGCAGCAAATCGAGTCGTTCCTTTAACGAGAAAAGCGGTTGTTTCTCGTCATTGTGCGCGACAGCCACCACGACTTCGTCGAACAGTTTTCGCGCACGCTCAATCACATCCAAATGACCGTTTGTCACCGGATCGAAGCTGCCGGGATAAATCGCGCGTCGCATTTGCGAAAATTCGCAGAGGAAATGGAAAATGGAAAGCGGATTGAGATACAATCCCGAAGCACGAATGACGAATGACGAAGGAAGCCCGAAAGTCCGAATGACGAAGAAGCCCTATCATGATGGTTCGTCATTCGGATTTCGTCATTCTTTCCCTGAGTTGCCTAATGCTCACGAGACACGAAGTTGCTTCGATGCGCGATCCATCGTCTTACAAAACCATTGCCGTAGCGACGGCGTTTTCGCCGCGCTTCAAGCAGGTTTTTGCCGAAGCAAAGCGAATCCGAGAACGTTTTTCCGCCGATCTTCATCTGATCTACGCCGGCAAGCCAAATGAAGAAACGGCAAAGAAGTTTCACGATGCGCTCACAGAGCTGCAGCTTCCTACCGATTCAACGATTCATTATGAAGAAGGAGACCCGGCTGATGCTATTTTGCGCATACTCGCTCGTGAGAAGATCGACATGGTAGTAGCGGGCGCTCTGGAGAAGGAAGTGGTGTTGCATCCGTTTCTGGGCAACGTCGCGCGCCGGCTTGTGCGAGAAGCGCCCTGCTCGGTAATGCTTTTCACCAAACCGCTCGTGAACCCTAGACCGCTGAGCAGGATCGTTTTTATTGCTAATTATAGCGACCACGGACTACAAGCCTTGATAAGCACGCTGCCGCTCGCTGCGGCGGAATCATGCGAAAGGCTTTATGTTATCCGTGTCATTACCACTTTCGATGAAGCCCGCGCATCGATTCGCGCCGATGCAGGAAGACATGAAAATCTCAGACGGGACGATGATGAAGAAGAGGCGCTGGAAAAATTTGTTTTATCAGCTGGCGCAACCGAAGTGCCGATCGAAGCCCGCTGCATCCGCGGGAATACTGGATTGATTGCTTCGGATTTTGTTCAATCGGTGAACGCCGATTTGCTTGTGGTGCCGCTGCAGAAAAAGGGCGAAACCAGTCAGCCGCTGCCTAGTAACATCGCTTGGATCACCGACGTCATTCCGTGCAGTCTCTGGGTGATCCGCTGAATTAAGTTGCATCGATCACGCATGATTTTGTAGAGGCGCTTGTGTCAAGCGCCTTCCTTTTAAAGTCGGCGGTTGACACAACCGACGGTACAACGACGCATGAAGCCTGAATTTCAACCCTACGGCCTGCCGCATCTCACGGTCATCTTTCTCACGATCGTGCTGCCGTTTGCGCTTGCCGCCATCGTGCGGCGCGCAAAATCACAGCGAGTTGAAAACGTGATTATCGGTGTCCTCTCGGCCGTGCTCGTCTTGAACTACGTCGTCTATTTGGTTTTTATCCGCAGCCATGGCATTGCGAATTGGCAGGAAATGTTGCCTATGCAGATGTGCGACTGGGGCATGGTCGTTGTGATCGTGGCGATGTGCACCGGAAATCAGCGTTGGTTCGAAGTGGCATATTTCTGGGGGATTGGCGGCACGTTGCAGGCTGTGCTCACGCCAAACCTGCGCTTTGGCTTTCCAGATTGGCGGTTTATCAGTTTTTTCACCTCGCACTGCGGTATCATCATTGGCGTGATTTTCCTGATGTTAACCCGCCGATACCGGCCGTATCCGATGTCAATCGTGCGCGTGTGGCTGTGGTCGGAGTTTTATTTTGTGGTCACGTTTATCGCCGACGAACTAACTGGCTTCAACTACGGCTTTTTGCTGCATAAACCCGAGGCGTTTTCCATTTTGAGTTTTCTTTCCGATTCGCGCCCGCTGTACCTTCTGCAAATGCACGGAGTCGCACTGGTCTTTTTTCTCGGGTTGTATGCTCCATTCGCAATTTACGATCTTTGGAAGGGAAAATCTCTAAAGAACGCAGGAAAACAGGAAGCAGCCCTTTAAATTTCCTACGTTCCTGCTTTCCTTAGAGATTCATGGCCAAATCAAAACCATTGCAGATCGGGAAGATCAGTATTGGCGGCAAACGCCCAGCGTTTATTCTCGGGCCGTGTGTGATGGAGTCGGAGAAGTTTGTCTGGCGCATGGCCAAAAGGATCGCCGAGATTTGCGCCACCGCAGACGTTGATTTCATTTTTAAGGCCTCGTACGACAAGGCAAATCGAACTTCAGTCCGTTCGTTTCGCGGAATCGGCGTACGGGAAGGCTGCGACATTCTTTCGGCCATTGGGCGTGACCTGAAAATGCCAGTCACGACCGACGTTCATTCTCCGAAGGAAGCGGAGCTCGCTGGCGAATGGATCAATATGTTGCAAATCCCGGCGTTTCTGTGCCGGCAAACGGATCTGCTGCGCGCTGCGGCGGAAACAGGTCGCGCGATCAATGTGAAAAAGGGTCAGTTCCTCGCGCCATGGGACGTGCGAAACATTGCCGAAAAACTGATCGCCTTCGGCAACTCAAAGTTTTGTTTCACGGAGCGCGGTACGACGTTTGGCTATAACAATCTCGTCGCCGACATGCGCTCGCTCTATTGGATGCGCGAAGCGGGATATCGCGTGATCTTTGACGCGACGCATTCTGTGCAGCGGCCAGGTGGGGCAGGGGACTCGACGACCGGCGACGGCGTCCTCGCCCCGGCGCTGGCCCGGGCCGCGATGGCGACAGGCTGCGATGGGATCTTTATGGAGGTGCATGAAAATCCGGCGCGCGCATTGTCGGATGGGCCGAATCAGATTCCGCTAAAGGATTTGCCGAAGCATCTGCGCATGTTAAAGGCTATTCATGCTGCCGTTTCGTAGCGGTCGCTCTGCATATCGGGGTTGGCTTGTGTGGTTGTTATCGGTCGCGTTGTCCGTTTTAATCTCGGCGCCTCACCTGGCCGGCCAGTCAAAGGGCCGTAGAAAGAAGGCTCGCGCGACAGCGACGCCGAGCGCCTCTCTCGGCGAACAGAACTTAACAAACATCCCCCTGCCAATCGGCCATGAAGCCAAGGGCCTTGTGTTGCCGGATTTCGATGGCGAAGGCCATCTGCGGGGAAGATTTGAAGCAGGAACAGCGCACCGGATTGATCAGGAACATATAGGATTTGAACGCCTCAAAATTACGACCTATACCCCGGGGAATCAGCCCGATCTGCAAATCGACATGCACACGTCGGTACTGGATTTAAAAACCCGGGTCCTCAGTTCGCAGGAACGCACGACGATCCACCGCGCGGATTTCAACATTGCTGGCGATTCAGTGTATTTCGATACGAACACCCGGACCGGGCGATTGATCGGGAATGTGAAAATGGTGATCACTGATCAATCGCATTTGACTGCCAAACCGAACAGCGGCGAATGAAGAAACTGGCGGTGTTCATCATATTTGTCGCCTGTGTGACTGGGGCCCGGGTCCAAGGACAGACTGCTGCGGAGTCCCCGGAAGCTTCCCGCGTTGCGCCCCAGAAGAACGCGAAGAAAGCGGCGGCCAAAAAAGAAAATACCTCGCCTGCCACGAAATTATTTGGCCAGCCTTCTACTGGCTTGCAGTCGAACGCACCGACCGTAACCGACATCTACGCCGATGAAGCCTTCTTTGATTCAACAAAGAACACGGGCATCTTTACCGGCCGGGTGAAGGTAACCGATCCGCGTTTCAATCTTCAATGTGACAAACTAACAGTGTTCATTACCAAAGGACAAAATCAGGGTTTGGAGAAAGCCGTTGCCGAAGGGAATGTTGGGCTGGTGCGCGAGCGACCTGATCCCAATGGCGGACCACCAACGCGCGCCGTTGGCCGGGCGGATAGAGCCACTTATACGGCAGCAACCGGCGATGTTGAATTGAAAGGAACCCCGCGCGTGCAGGAGGGATTAAACATGCACGTGGCGACCAGTCCTGATACAGTTATGGTCATTAATCAAAACAGCCAATTGACTACTCACGGACCAAGCCGCACGGAGATTCGTCAACAGCCGAATGAGGAAAAGAAGGCCGGAGCAACTCCTTCTCAGAGTCCACCGACGTCGCAGATCTCGCCTGCCCCGTCTTTGCCGAAACCATGATTAGCCAGACTGCGCCAGTTTCAGCTGCCAAGATTCATCCGCCCGTCACAACGAAAGCGGAAACTGTTCTGACCACCGAGGAACTGGTCAAGATTTATGGCGGTCGCGCCGTCGTGGACGGTATGAACATGCATGTTCGCGCGGGCGAGATCGTCGGACTCCTCGGGCCGAATGGCGCCGGCAAGACCACGAGTTTTTACATGATCGTTGGTTTGGTCAGGCCAAACAGCGGCCGCGTGATTTTTTCGAGCACCGATGTCACAGACTACCCCATGTACAAACGGGCCCGGCTCGGGATGGGTTATTTGCCGCAGGAGGAATCGATCTTTCGGAAGATGACGGTGGAACAAAATATTCTTGCGATTTTGGAAACACTTCCGCTGAACAAGGCCGAGCGGCGGAACCGTTGCGATCAACTGCTTCACCAGTTTGGGATCGAGCGGATCGCAAAAAACACAGCACTAACCTTGAGCGGCGGCGAGAAGCGACGCTTAACCATTGCGCGTTCGCTGGTCACACAACCGAAGTTGTTAATGCTGGACGAGCCGTTCAGCGGTGTCGATCCCATTGCGGTATATGACGTGCAACAGATCATCGTAAACCTGCGCAAGTCGGGGCTCGCTATCATGATCACCGACCACAACGTGCGTGAGACGCTCTCAATCGTGGACCGCGCCTATCTGATTTACGATGGCCGGGTAGAGAGCGAAGGCACAAAAGATTTTCTGATCAACGATCCCATCAGCCGCCAACTGTATCTCGGCGAACGCTTCAAGATGTGACGGCGCCTCAGCGTCGTCATTCCGAACAAAGTCGACGAATCCCGTGGCAGCACCCTCATGGTGCAACGGCAAATCTCCACTTCGCTCGACATGACAAAGGGAGTGTTGTAGAGTGTGGGTAAGGCAATGGAGTTTGCCTTCCCCCGCCGGTGCGGGAGAAAACCGCGTGAGCTAATGACTCCTTCCAAGAAAGAAGGAGTTTTTTTATGCTCGAAAATATCTGGTTGATCGCTGCGGTTTGGATGGGATTAGCGCTCATCGGTAGCTTAGTCTCGATTCGGACGGGAATCTCGGTTGCACTGGTTGAAATTCTGGTGGGCATTGTTGCCGGCAATCTTGCCGTCGGTTTGGAGGGCGGCACGTTGCATATCGGGATTGCTGCTCCGGGCGCTGGCACGGGACATCTGCATCACGTACTGCAATCAACGGAGTGGACCAACTTTCTCGCCCTGCTTGGCAGTGGCGTGCTCACCTTTCTCGCTGGAGCAGAAATCGATCCAGTTTCGTTGAAGGCCAATTGGCGGGGGAGCGTTCTGATCGGAGTGCTTTCTTTTGCTGTCCCATTCGGCTTCGTTTGGTTTGTTGCGCAATTCGTTTTTAGCTGGCCTCTGCACCAGGCGCAAATCGCAGGAATCGCGCTTTCGACAACATCGGTCGCGGTCGTTTACGCCGTCATGATCGAGGGCGGATTCAGCGATACTGCCATGGGCAAAATGATTCTTGCTGCGTGTTTCATTACTGATTTCGGGACGGTGCTCGCGCTGGGCATGTTGTTTGCGAACTATAATGTCTGGCTCCTGCTGTTTGTGATGGTGACGTTGATCGTCCTCTGGTTCATGCCGCGCTGGACACAAGCGATTATCACGCGCCTCGGCGCAACGCAGGTGAGTGAACCCGAGG
>Ga0209474_10002690_pt1 | contig 16095 bp, 16 predicted proteins | sample GraSoiAngelo_145_FD_185902 | JGI IMG/M metagenome (GOLD analysis project Ga0209474, IMG submission 185902) | Grasslands soil microbial communities from the Angelo Coastal Reserve, California, USA - 14_1009_05_20cm (SPAdes) (version 2) | ecosystem: Environmental > Terrestrial > Soil > Grasslands...
GGTCGCCGATGAACCATTGCAGAAGGGCCTCGTTCTGCGGGTGGTAGGTGAAGCCGTTCGGCATGGTGACGGGGAAGGTGGCGTTGGGGAGCCCCTCGATGACGTCGCCGGTCTCGAGGTTGTTCTGGCAGAGGCCGTTGGGCGCCTCCCACCAAGGCGTGATGTTGTGCACCAGGTCGAAGGAGACGAGCGGATCGTTGTAGGCTTCCGCCACTTCATGGCTGACGGCGGTGACGTCGGTGAAGGAGTCGCCGAACAGGCCCGGCGAGATCCAGCTCGAGTAGTTCATCACGAACGCCTTGTTGGGCACCTCGAAGTCGAAGCTATGGAAGCCGAGGATGCAGCAGCCCGCGCTGTCGAACAGGAACGTGTTGGGGAAAAGCAGCGTGGTGAAGTCGTTGGTGGTCATCTCGCCTGCCGCCTGGGCCTGTCCGATGATGGCCCGGGGATCGCCCTCGGTGGGCGGGAAGAGCTTGTTCACGAAGGTGCCGGAGTCCACCAGGATGAAGGCGCAGCAGCTGCCGTCCGGGTTGAGTGCAAACTGGTAGGTGCCGCGGGTCAGCACCATGGTGCGGGTGGTCTTGACCGTGGGCTTGAGCAGCGTGTGCCAGTCGCTCTTGGCGTCGTGGAAGAACTCGGCGCGCTGGACGGCATCGGTGACCTGGGTGGGCACCGGGCTGCTCGACCAGTTGGCGTTGGTGAAGACGGGCGATTGCAGCGTGGGCTGCACGAACGGCGCCACGTGGGAGATCAACCGCTGGCCGTTGACGAACCGGGGCGAGCCGTCGAAGTTCCGCAGGTCGACGTCGACCGGGACGATGGGCGCGTTGATGGTGGTGGTCCCGCCCAGCTCGGGGCGGTTGCCCATCATGTTGTAGTACCAGATGACCTGGGGGTTGCCGAAGATGTCGATGCCCTGGGCGTTGAAGTGGCCGTTCCAGTTGGGCAGCGTGTCGAGGGCCGTGACTCCCGAGTTGGTGTGGCCCTGGCCGATCTTGCTGCGGAAGCCGCGCGAGTTGAGCTGCTGGCCGGTGCGCACCCCCGCGTCTTTCAGGCCGCCTGCGGCCGGCAGCTCGTCGGGTTCGAGCGCGAAAGCGGATCCGGCCACGGCGGCCGCGAACAGTCCTGCGCACAGCGCCTGGTACAATCTCGTCATTGTTGTCTACTCCGGGATGGGCGAAAATTACGGGAGCGTACAGTTGCACACCCCCCGGAGTAGGATCAACCACTTCCGGGCGGGCTACTTCTGCAGCTTTCCGCAGCACCGTGATTACTGGCAGTGCTGCTGCCCGGCAGGCACTTCGTCGGCGAACCAGGGAAGTTCCGTCTCGTCGCCGCAGGTGCCCGTCATGTTTCCGGAACCTGCCACTTACCGGGCATTGCGTCCGTTCGTGATCAACGCGGGAAGGGATTCTCGATCAAGACGACGCTGCACCCGGCAGCCCGAGCAGAGCGCACGATCAGCGCGTCCCTTCACGCCTCCTCCACCCTCCGAGTTACTGAGTGCGGGACCATGATGTCGGGCGCAACCTGCGGCAGTGCCGGTGCAAGCCAGCGGAACAGCAGGGTCGCCGCGGAGGCGCCGAGCAGTTGGGCGACGATGAAGGCGGGCGCATCCGCGGGCCGGATCCCCGCGAACGTATCGCTCGCTGCCCGCGCCAGCGTTACTGCCGGGTTGGCGAAGGACGTGCTCGCCGTGAACCAGTACCCGGCGACGATGTAGGCGGCGACCGCGAACGGTACTGCGGTCGCCCGCCGCCTCGCCACGCCCCAGATCGTCGCCAGGAGCCCGAAGGAGGCGACGAACTCGCTCAGGAACTGCGCCGCACCCGCCCGGACGTGGTGCGAAGGTGTGAAGACCGGCAACTCGAACATCCCGTGTGCAACTGCCACGCCGAGATAGGCCCCGACGATCTGCGCGACGATGTACGGGAGCACGTCTCGCCGGGGGAGTCCTCCCATTGCGAAATCCGCGAGCGTGACCGCCGGGTTCATGTGCGCGCCGCTGACCGGCCCGAACGCGAGGATGAGCGCGACGAGTCCGCCGCCCGTGGCCAGGGTATTCGCAAGCAGGGCGACGGCGACGTTCCCGCCGGCGAGCCGCTCGCCCATGATGCCGCTGCCGACCACGATCGCGAGAAGGAGCGCCGTGGCCACGAACTCCGCCACCACCCGCTGCAACAGGGCCCCAGGACGCAGTGTCACTTGCAGGCCCTCGGCCCGCGCGCCTTGACCAGATGCTCGACGTCCTTGCGCAAGGCGCCCTTGTCTGAGAAGTCATCCACGAGCGCGCGAAGCTGCCGGCGCCGGTGGTCGTCAGCCTGCGGCGCCAGCTTGTAGTAGGTCCACGTCCCTTCGCGGCGAGATTCCACGACCCCCGCGTTCTTGAGGATACCTAGCTGGCGGGAGGCGTTCGGCTGCGTGAGCCCGAGGGCTTCCTGGACGTGGCAGACGCACAATTCGCCGTGGCTCAGAAGCGCGACGATGCGCACCCGGGTATCGTCTCCGAGCGCCCTGAACAGGAGCGACACAGGGTGCACGTGCAAGGCGGCGGAAGGACGGAGCGCTGGCATCACGGCATGCAGATACCCGCATGTCCTTATGCCGTCAAGGCTGTCACCTCGCGGTGCCGCCCGTCAGGGTCGGCTGGGTGTCAGCGACCTTTACGACGAAGACTTCCCATCGGTTGCCGTTCGGGTCCTTGACCCAGACCTTGTCCTGGAGGGCGTAGCAGCAGTCGGTGCCATGCTGCTCCTCGTGCGCCAGACCCGCGGAGCGCAACCGGTCAGTGGCGGCAAGCACGGCCGCGGTCGAGGAGACCTGGATGCCAAGATGGGAGAGAGCGCCGGGCGTGGGCGCCGGGCCTTCGTTCAGCGTCAGGTTGAGGGGGTGGCTCGGCCACGTCGAACTTCGCGTAGCCTGGCTTGAGCTTTACCGGTTCGATGCCGAGGAAGGCCCGATAGAACGCGACCGACGCGTCGAAAGCGGGCGTGTTGAGAGCGACGTGGACCTTCAAGTTCGTGGACATGGCGATCTCCTATTTTCGGTGGTTGATGGCCGTAAGGGACGACGGAGCCACGGCCCGGCTCCGGGTGCAGCACTCGGCGTAAAGGAAATCGATGAGCGAGCGCAGGCTGTCGGACTGCGCTCGGTAGCGCTGGAACTTGCCCGCGCGGAACTGCTCGACGAGTTCGGCCTGGCGAAGAACGTCGAGAAGAACGTCGAGATGGTGGGATAGCGTCGAGGCGGGGATGTCCAACTCGTCCTGGATCTCGCCGGCGATTCTGGCGACGAATCACGCGGCGACTACTTCACCTTCCCCAATGGAGCGCCGCGGTATGCACCGGAGCATCCCATAGACGGAGCAGCTCATCGTCGAGACGAGCGAGAGTCACCGAGCAGCCCGCCATCTCCAGAGAGGTGACGTAGTTCCCGACCAAGGAACGCGCGATGACGAGCCCGTCCGCCTCCAGGCGGCGCGAGACCGTTTCATACATCAGGTACAGCTCGAGTAGCGGCGTTCCGCCAAAGCCGTTTACCAGGAGGAGCAGAGGTTCGTCCTTGCGGGGCTGGAGATCGTCCAGGACGGCCGCGGTCAGCTCGGCCGCAATGATGTCCGCCGGCGCCAGCGGCACGCGGCGGCGGCCCGCTTCGCCGTGGATGCCGACGCCCAGCTCCATCTCTCCCTCGCCGATCTCGAATGTCGGCTTGCCGGCCGCGGGAATGGTGCAACTGGTGAGCGCGGCCCCCATGCTTGCGCAGGCGCGGGCGGTGCGCTCCCCGAGCGCGGCACACACCGCCAGGTCCTCGCCGGCCTCGGCGGCGGCGCCGACGATCTTCTCCACCACCAGCGTACCGGCGACGCCGCGCCGGCTCGACCTTCCGGATGCGCTTTCCACCGCCACATCGTCCTGGACCAGGATGCTCGCGCTCTTTCCTGCGAAGCTCTCCGCGGCCATCTCGAAGTTCATCACGTCGCCCGCATAGTTCTTGACGATGAAGAGCACGCCAGAGCCGCCATCGACTGCCTCCGCGGCAGCGCTGATCTGGTCCGGTGTCGGCGAGGTGAAGATCTGACCGGGGCAAGCAGCGTCCAGCATTCCGTAGCCGACAAATCCGCTGTGGAGCGGCTCGTGACCGCTGCCGCCGCCAGAGACCAGGGCCACCTTCGCGGACTTCGGCGACGCCCTGGTGACGTATGCGGGCTTTTCGTGCACCACGACGAGGCCGCGATGCGCACGACCAAATCCGCGCAGGGCTTCGGGGACGACGTTCACCCCGTCGTTCACGAACTTCTTCATGGGATCTCCGAATCGAGCAATTTGCCGATCCGCTCGCCGAGCTCGCGCAAGAGCGATTCTAGCGCGCGTTGCTTGCGGGGATCGCTCAGCTCCGGAATCTCCAGCGAGATGGTCTTCCGGCGCGAGGCCTTTTCGCCCTCCTCGCCCGGCTCGGAAACGGCCCCGGGATGGGCGCGCTCGTACGCCTTGAGAAAGGCCCGTCGCTCCTCGCGGGAGAAATGACAGATGTCGAATATGGTCGCGATGTGCCGGGCCGGCACCGGCATCGGGTAGATCGGGTTGGAAAGCTGCGAGACGAAGCTCTTGTGCTTGCCTAGCGCGACGGCGATGCGCGCCCGCATGCCGGCGGGGCGGCGATCGAGGCAGTCGCGCAGGATGGTCTTGTAGGCCGCGATGGGTCCCGCATCGGAAACCTTCATTCGCGCCGCCGATCTAGCGGCCATGGGCGGAGACCGCGTGCTTGACCGATCCCAGTGCGGCAGGCGTCACCGAGAGACTGGTGATACCGGCCTCGAGCAGGTACCGGACCAGCTTCGGATCGGAGGCCATGTCGCCGCAGACGCTCACCTCGCGCCCGACGGAGCGCCCGTGCGCCGCCACGCGGGCGATCAGCTCGAGGACCGCGGGGCTCGTGGCGTCGTAGAGGGGCGCCAGCGCGACCGAGTCGCGGCTCGAGGCGGTGACGTACTGGATGAGGTCGTTGGTGCCGATCGAATAGAACGCCGCATCGAACCGGGCGATGGAGATTGCCACCGCCGGTACCTCGACCATGATTCCCACCGGCGGCATCGCCGCGGCAATGCCCCGGGAAACGAGCGAGTCCACCTCTTCCCGCAGCATCTCGCGCGCCGTCTTCAACTCGTCCGGGATGGTGACCATCGGAAGCATGATCTGGAGCGGTCCGAGCGCGGCAGCGCGCGAGAGCGCCCGGAGCTGCACCCGGAACACTTCGGGGTTCGAGAAGCTCAGGCGGATTCCGCGCACGCCCAGGAAGGGATTCTGCTCGCCGAGCAGCGTGAGGCCTGCAATGGGCTTGTCGCCGCCGGCGTCGAGCGTACGGATGACGACGGGCTTGCCAGAGGCCCATTCGATGAGCCGCCGGTAGAACCGGTACTGGACCTCCTCGTCCGGAAGACCGTCGTGGAAGAGGAATTCGGTGCGGGTCAGGCCGATGCCGTCGCAGGATTCCGGGTCCAGTCGCTCGAGCGTCGTCTCGCTTTCGACATTGATCTGGACGGTGATCCGCGTCCCCGAGCCGCTGACGGCAGGAATGGATCGGTACTTCGCTTCCGACTCGGTCTGCGCGATACGGGCGCGCTTGCGCAGCTGGAACTGGCTCGTGGCTACATCCGAGGGATTGACGATCAGGCGGCCGCTTTCCGCATCGAGCACCGCGGGTTCTCCGTCCGCGAGCTCCTCGAGGTCCGCGCGCAAGCCGACGAGCAGCGGCACTCCACGCGATCTCGCCAGGATGGCCACGTGGCTGGCGGTGCTGCCGCCGAGCAGCGCGGCTCCCCGCCAGCGCGACCAGTCGAGCTCGAGAAAACGCGATGGCGTCAGATCGTCTCCCACGTAGATACCGCCGTCTTCCTGCGCTGCCGCCGGAACTTCTACCGAGACGGGCGCGAGCGCCGACAGCACGCGGTCGCGCAGGTCGGTGAGATCGCTCGTTCGCGCGGCGAAGTACTTGTCGCTCGAAGATCGATATTCGGCGATCTGCATCTCCAGGGCCGCCCGGAAGGCCTTCGACGCGGATTTGCCCTCGTCGATGGACTGGAACGCCGGCTCGAGGAGCGCTGAGTCCCGGAGAAGCTCGATCTGGAACTCGATGATTTCGGAGCCTACCGCCCCGCCCGCCGGCTTGAGACGCTCGAGCTCGGAAGCCGCCTTCCGCACGGCGGACTCGAGGAGTTGCCGTTCGGTGGCGGGGTGCGTGGTCCTTACGCCATTGACACCGTCGAGGTGCGGCAGCGCGCGACGGACGATGAATCCCTCGGTCAACCCGGCGCAAGCCACCTGCCCCTCGAACTGGCGCTCGAGCTGCGAGCCTTCGTCGAAATTGCGGCGCACCAGCTCGGTCATGCCCGAGAGCGCCTCGGAAGCGTCGGGCCCCTCGGCCTCGAAGAAGAGCATCTGTCCCTTGGGGGCCTTGAGCGCGAGGACGCGGGCGACGCTCTTCGCGTCGGTCCATTTTCCCTCGGTGCCGACTCGCAGCCGGAGCTTGGCGGCGAAGGTCTTCGCGAGCTTCGTCAACTTGACCGCCGGGCGCGCGTGCAAACCGGTGGGATTGGTAATTACCGCCTTTCCGGAAAGTGGGCTCACCGGAAGTATTCCTCTGCCGTCGCCCGCACCTTCTGCAGGCTGCTTCCCCCCGACGCCTCGGCGGCGGCCATCACCGCGCCCTCCACCACCGGAGCCCGGCAGATGACGACGTTCGTCTTCCATTCGCGGGGAAGCATCTCGATGGCCATCTCCGAGTTCGTTTCCGCTCCGCCCATGTCGACCAGGATGGCCACTCCGCGCGGACCATAGACCTGCTCGATGCACTTCTTGATGGCGGCGACGTTGGTGCCCAGCCCGCCCTCGGGATTGCCGCCACAGTGGGCGACTTTGACCTCCTTGCCCGCCATCTGCCGCACCATCGCGGCCGCGCCCCGCGCCACATCGGCCGAATGCGAAACGATCACGATCGAGACGCGTTCCGTCATGGCTCGACCTCGAGAAAAGCGCGGCATGTCGCGTCGACCAGAAGGAAGCTCGAGAAGGCTCCGGGATCGAGGTGTCCGATGCTCCGCTCGCGCAGGAAGGACGCACGCCCCTTGGTCGCCATCAGCGGCCGGGTGGAGTCGAGCCCTTCCTTTGCCGCACGCCGGAGGCGCTCCAGCGCGTCGCGCGGGGCCAGGCCTTCCCGGCACGATTGCGCCCATGCGAGCTGCACCGGGACGAGCACGTCGAGCATGGTCTTCTCGCCGCGGTCGGACTTGCCCCGCCTCTTCACCGCCGCGACGCCTTCTTCGAGGATCGTCGCGACCGACGCACCGTCGCGCGCCGCGGCCTTGCCCATGGCGATGAGCAGGCTTCCGTAGAGAGGCCCCGAGGCGCCGCCCACGTTCATCACCAGGAGCTTTCCCATCGCGTCGAGGGCCGCTGCAAGCGGCAGCACGGCGAGGTCGTCGCGCTGGCCAGCAACGGCCGCGAAACCGCGCAGCATGTTCAGGCCGTGATCGCCGTCGCCGATTGCGCGGTCGAGGTCGCCGAGGAGATCGGCATTGGTACCGATCGCCTCGATGGCCGCATCGAGAAGCCGGGCGAGAAGCGGATCCGGCGCTTGCGCCACGAACGCCTCCTGGGTCGCGATCACGGACGCACCCTCTCGCCCCCGGCATCGAAGAATAGCGGAGCCACCATCTCGATGCGCACTTCGTCGCCGACGGCCAGGTCGGTGTCCGGATCGACCAGCGTCACGACGTCGGTGGCGTCACGGACCCTCACGTGCAAATGACTCTGATCGCCGAGGTGCTCGATCCAGCGGACACGGCCGGAGGTCGACCCGTTCCTTCCCTTGTGGATGCGCACGTGCTCGGTCCGTACGCCGATGGTCGCGGCCCCGGGGGGCGCGCGCACGTCGGGGAAGAGCTCGCGTGGCACCAGATTCACTCCGGGGCTGCCCAGCCGCGTGGCGACGTGGACATTGCGCGGGTCCTGGTAGATCTCGCGCGGCGTACCGAACTGGACCAGCCTTCCCTGCTCGAGGACTCCGATGCGCGTCGCCATCGTCATCGCCTCGGTCTGGTCGTGGGTGACGTAAAGGATCGTCGCCGAGAGCTCGCGGTGGACGCGTTTCAGCTCGATGCGCATTTCGGCGCGCAACTTCGCATCGAGGGACGAGAGCGGCTCGTCCATCAGGTACATCGCCGGCCTCCGCACGAGCGCGCGACCGATCGCAACACGCTGCATCTGTCCGCCCGACAATTCGGTAGCGCGGTTGCGCAGCTTGTTATCGAGATGCAGAAGGCCGGCGATCTCGCGCACCCGCGTCTCGATGTCCGCCTCGGGTACGCGTCGCATCGGTGAGCGCAGCGGGAAAGCGAGGTTGTCGTAGACGGAAAGGTGTGGATAGAGGGAATACTGCTGGAAGACGAACGCGACGTCGCGCGCAGCGGGCGGCTCGAACGTCGCATCGCGTCCGGCGATGCGCACGCTGCCGGCATCTGGCTTCTCCAGCCCGGCGGCGAGCCGCAGCGTGGTGGTCTTTCCCGCGCCGGTTGGCCCGAGGAGGACGACGAACTCGCCGTCCCCGACCCGCAGGCTCAGATCCGAGACGGCCAGCGTGGCGCCGAATCGCTTCGACACGCCTTCCAGGATGAGCTCAGCCATGTGCCACCCGCTCGTGCAGGGCCGACCGGAGCACGCGCCCCGATGCCCGGTGGAAAAGGGAGAGCTTCCCCGAACGGAACTCGAGGCCCGTCGTTTCACCCGGTCTCGCGCGCACCTCGGATGGGACCCGGGCCTTGACGAGCGTGCCCTGCGAAGTGACGAGAGTGACGATCTGGTTCGTGCCCAGATACTCCGCCTCCACCACCGAGGCACGCAGAGGCGCGCTCGCCGAGAGCCGCACGTGCTCGGGGCGCGCTCCCAGCATGAGGTCGGCCTCGGGAGTTCCCTCGCGCGCCTCGGGGATTTCGATCGCTGCCTCGCCGGCGTGCACGCACTTGTCGCCCGGCAGGAGGCGGCCGCGGAAGGGAATGAAGTTCATCGGCGGCGAGCCGATGAAGCCGGCGGCAAACATGCTCTTCGGCCGGTCGTAGATCTCTTGCGGAGAGCCGACTTGCTCGACGACGCCGTCGTTCATGAGCGCGATGGTATCGGCCATGGCCATCGCCTCCAGCTGGTCGTGGGTGACGTAGACGGTAGTGGCGTGCAATCGATCGTGCAGCGCGCGGAGCTCGTCGCACATCAGCTCGCGGAATTCGGCGTCGAGCGCGCCGAGTGGCTCGTCGAGCAGGAAGGCGGCCGGCTCGCGGACGATGGCGCGCCCGAGCGCCACCCGCTGCCGGTCGCCGCTCGAGAGTCCCGACACCGAGCGGGGAAGAAGCTGCGTGATGCGGAGGATCTTCGCCGCGTCCTCGACCCGCCGGTCCACCTCGGCGCGCGGCATCCCCTGGCACCGGAGCGGGTAGGCGATGTTGCTGCGCACGCTCATGTGCGGATAGAGCGCGAAGAGCTGGAAGACGAACGCGATGTCGCGACGCGAGGCTTGCTTGAAGGTGACGTCCTCGCCGCCCAGCAGGATGCGCCCCGAGGTGGGTAACTCGAGGCCTGCGATCATCCGCAGCGTCGTCGTCTTCCCACACCCTGATGGCCCGAGCAGGCAGAAGAAGTCGCCGTCGCGGATCGTGAAGGTCGAATCGCGCACCGCCGTGAAGTCGGCGAACGCCTTGTGCAATGTTTCGACGCGGATCTCGGCCATGGCCTCATTCCGGGAATTTGGAGACGACGGTGAAGAGCGCCGTCCCCGAGAGGGTGGTGACGAAGGAATACGTGTAGAGCGACATGGAGAAAGGCTGCAGGAGCATGAAGACGCCCGCCGCGATGATCACGATGGCGGCTGCTTCCATCCTGCCGCGACGCAGGATCCGTGGCCAGTGCGAGGTCATTTTCTCACCGCCCCGAAAGTGATTCCGCGCAAGAGGTTCTTGCGCAAGAGCACCGTGAATCCCAGGATGGGAACGAGGAAGAGCGTCGTCGCCGCCGCCACCGCCGGCCAGTCCTGGCCGCCCTCGCCGATGATGAAGGGGATGAAGGGCGGCGTGGTCTGCGCCTGTCCGGAGGTGAGGAGCACCGCGAAGGCATATTCGTTCCAGGCGAAGATGAGGCAGAAGATGGCGGTGGCCACGATCCCGGTCGCCGCCTGCGGCAGCACGATCTTGCGGAAAGCCTGCAGTCGCGTGTAGCCGTCGACCAGCGCCGCCTCCTCGTACTCGCGGGGTATCTCGTCGATGAACCCCTTGAGCAGCCAGACCGAGAGGGAAACGTTGACCGCGGTATAGAGGAGGATCATTCCCGACCGCGTGTCTGAGAGGCCCAGCCACCGGTACATGAGGTAGACGGGAATGGCGACCGCGATCGGCGGCATCATGCGCGTCGATAAGATGAAGAAGAGCAGGTCGTCCTTGCCCGGCACGCGGAAGCGCGAGAAGGCATAGGCGGCCATCACGCCGAGCAGCACCGAGAGTGCGGTCGATCCGAAAGCGATGACGAGCGAATTGACGAAGCGGGGCAGGAAGTTCGACGGCCCCGCCACCACCATGTTGCGAGCCCGCGCCACCTTGTCGCAAATGCTCGTGGGCGGCGGCAAAGAGGCGATGTACTCGGGGGTCTGCCGCGAGATGGTGCTGAAGAGGCCGCAGTAGCCGTCCATGGTCGGCTTGAAGATCACCTTGGGCGGATAGGCGATCGAGTCGGGAGGCGACTTGAAGGCGGTCAGGAAGATCCAGAAGAGCGGCAGCATCGAGAGCAGCGCGTAGACGACGACGAGGCTCCCGGCGATCGACTTCGAACGCCCGGAAGGCTCGACTACTGAATGTGCGCAGATGGCGGAAGTCATGGGGTCCTCGTCAGCGGCTCTTCACGCGGTTCAGCGCCTTGACGTAGATGTTCGCCAGGCCGAACACGGTGACGAAAAGGATGATGGCGAACGCCGACGAGTAGCCGGTACGCCATTTCTCGAATGCCTCGCGCTTGAGGGTGATCGAGGCGACCTCGGTAGTCGAGCCCGGCCCGCCGTTGGTGAGCAGGTTCACCATGTCGAACATCTTGAAGTTCTCGATGCCGCGGAAGAGCACCGCCAGCATGATGAACGGCAGCGCCATCGGTACCGTGATGGTCCAGAACTGCCGCCAGGGAGAGGCGCGGTCCACCTCGGCCGCCTCATAGATGTAGCCAGGAATCGAGCGCAGCCCCGCGAGACAGATCAGCATCACGTACGGCGTCCACATCCAGGTGTCCACCACCACGATCGCCCAGCGAGCGAGCTTTACCGATCCGATCATGCTGAACGATGCCGCCGGAATCCCGGTCAGGAACTGGACCGCGTAGTTCCATAGCCCGATCTGCGGCTGGTAGAGGAACGTCCAGAAGTTCCCCACCACTGCCGGCGAGAGCATCATCGGAACCAGGATCACCGTGGTCCAGAAACCGTGGCTCTTGAAGCGACGGTCGACGAGCCAGGCGAGCGCGAAGCCGAGGGCCGTCTGCAGCAGGATGGTCCAGAATAGAAAATGGGCCGTGGACTGCATCGCGGCCCACACGTCGGGGTCCGTCAATACCGAAACGTAATTGTCGATGCCCACGCCGAGGATCTTCGCGTTCGGCCGGTTGGCGCGGAAGTTGGTGAAGGAGAGCCGGACCGTCCAGACGAGCGGGAAGATGTTGATCGCCAATAGGAGAAGGATCGTGGGCGAGATGAACAGCCAGGCGATGGCGCGATCGGAGAGACCGCGCACTTGGCGTGCCACCGCGTCCGGAGTGGCCCGGGCGGCGTGTTCGGCAATGGTCAGGGGCACGGTGGTCTCGCTCATCGGAGCCTCGTCTTCTGGATCAAAGGGGCCGCGCCCAGCGTCGGGCGCGGCCCTTTGGTCGGGAACTAGATCTTGCCGTCCTCTTTGAAGACCTTCTCCCAGTCGGCCACCAGAGCATCGAGGGCCTCCTTCGCGGTGCCCTTGCCCGCCACGACGAAGTCATGGACGCGCTTCTGCATGGCGAGCAGGAGTTGCGCGTAGGAAGGCTCGGCCCAGAAGTCCTTCACCATGCCCATCGAGGTGAGAAAGTCCTGGGCGAACGGAGCGCTCTTGGCGAAGCCCGGATCGTTGAGCACCGCCTTGTGGCACGAGTAGCCGCCCAGCGCCCACCACCGCTTCTGCGCCTCGGGCTGCGCGAACCACTTGATGTACTGCAGCGCCTCGTCGCGGTGGTTGGAGTACGAAACCACCGAGATCCCCTGCCCTCCAAGCTGCGTGAACCGTCCTTTCGGACCCGCGGGGTTGGCGAAGAAACCGATCTTCTCGCCACCGACGTTCGGGTCCTTGTAGAGACCCGGGAAGAAGGCGAACCAGTTCATCTGCATCGCCACCTGTCCCGACTTGAAGGCGTCGAGGCCTTCCTGCATGTAGGCGTTGGTCAAGCCGGGCGCGGTGCAGCAGTCGTAGAGCGCCTTGTAGAACTCGAGCCCCTGGACGGCGTCGGGCGAGTTGACGAAGCCGCGCATCTCGTACGGCTTCTTCGGATTCTCATACGCGAAGCCGTAGTTGTAGAGCGCGTTCGTGACTCCCATGGTGATGCCTTCCGAGCCGCGCTCCGTGTAGAGGTACGCGCCGTACACGGTCTTGCCGTCGATGACGCGCCCCTGGAAGAACTGGGCGATCTCCTTCAACTCGTCGAGCGTCTTCGGCGGAGCCAGGTCGCGCTTGTGCTTCTCCTTGAACTCCTTGCGGATCGCGGGACGGGAGAACCAGTCCTTCCGGTAGGTCCAGCCGACCGCGTCGCCCATCGCCGGCAGCGCGTAGTAGTTGGGCGTGTTCTTCGGCCATTCCGAATAGCCCAGGACCGTGGCCGGCATGAAGTCCTTCATGCTGATGCCGTTCTTGTCGAAGAAGTCGTTGAGCTTGAGGTAGTGGCCGTTCTCCGCGGAGCCACCGATCCACTGGCTATCGCCGATGAGCAGATCGCAGAGCTTGCCTTTCGAGTTCAGCTCGTTGAGGAAGCGGTCGGCGAAGCTCGTCCAGGGGACGAACTCGAACTTCATCGCGATGCCCGTTTTCGCGGTGAAGTCCTTGGAAAGCTCCACCAGGGCGTTGGCCGGGTCCCAGGCCGCCCAGCAGAGGGTGAGTTGCTTCGTTTGCGCCGGTGCCGCCGGCGCGAGAGACAGCGTCATCACCGCCGCGGCAACTGCGGCGATCCGTGCGACGAGCTTGTCCATGACTGCACCTCTAGGATTGGGGTTTACTGTACTGCAGTTCGCTGAACTAAACTAGAAGCCGGCTCCCGCGCCGAAGGCGAGGCTGTTGTCGGCGACCGAGCCGCCGGCCTGGTTCCGGGAGATGGTGTGGGTCCACTCGGTCGCAAGCGTGACCACTCCCCCGATCGTGTAGTACGCCCCGCCGATGACCGAGCTGTTGCTCTTGAGGAGCGTGTCCCCGCTTTCACCCGTGGCGAGGTTCTGGCCGCAGGCGCCGTAGCTCGTGCCGAGCTTGAGGTTCTTGATGATGTTGTACGTGAGCTGGCCGAAGTACCCGTAGGTGGTCCGAGCCAACGGGTCGCCGGTGGGACGCGAATAGATGCCGTCGACCAGGAAGCCCGCAGTGCCGACGCCCTTGCCGCCGAACAAGTACCCGACCAGCGAGAGTTCGCCGTACTCCAGGCGGGCGCCGGCGTCGATCGCCGAGGTCACCAGCGAGGTGCGGCCGTCCGGCGTGGTGGAGCTCTGCAAGAAACCGCTCGTCCAGGCATTGCCGGGGAGGACGCCTTTCCAGGCGTAGTTGGCTTTGGCCATGAAGCCGGGAACCCGGTGCTCCGACAGCGTCGTGGAGGAATCGGTGAACGCCTGGATCACCGAGCCGGTGAAGGACAGGCCGTCGAAGTCAGGAGTCGTGTACTGGATCTGGTTGAAGAAGCCCGCAAAGAGGTAGCCGACGCCGATGCGCCCGAGGCTGGAGTTCCCGCCACCTCGCACGGCAGCCGAGCCGACTCCGTTCAGCGTCATGTCGTTGGCGATCGCGTCGGAGCCGAAGACGCCGAACATGCGCCCCACCTTGAAGGTGCCGATGCCGTTGCCGAAGAAGACGTAGCTCTGGCGGAGCGATGGGCCCTGGCTCTTGAAGTCGGTGGTCTCGGAGAAGCCGTTCCCGCCGAGGATGCCCGACCAGATCTCGCCGGTGCCGCCGAGCGTCCAGCCGTCCTTCACCGTCGAGGCTGATACGCCGAAGTGGCCGACGCCCAGGCCGTTCTGGATGCCCGAGCGGCTGCTCAAGGTCGACGGCGTCTGGCAGGCGAATCCGCCCTGCACCGTGACGCCGCCGTGGTTGCAGAACGCCAGCTGCTCGTAGCCGTTGGCGTAGCCGGTGACCGCGAGCTTCCAGTCGCCCGATTGAATGTCGATCGCGTGAGCCGCGGATGCGACCAGCATGACACCGGCCGCCGCCGCGAGGGATGAAGGCAACCAACCAACTCGTTTCCGCATGAGCTTCTCCTGACCGTTTTCTGGTTTGGGACTCCGCCGTGCCGTCCGCTCGTTTAGTTCAGTGAATCAAACTAAACTAGACGCGATCCGCTTGTCAAGAGCGCAGGCGCGAGACGTTGACACGGACAGTGAACTAAACTAAACCGGCGGGCATGAAACGATTCCTGAACGCCCGCGAAACCATCGTTCACGAAGCCATCGACGGCCTGCTCTCGAGCTCCGCCGGAAGGGACCTCGCCCGGCTCGACGGCTACCCGCACATCAAGGTCGTGGTCCGCAAGGAGTGGGACAAGCGCAAGGTCGCCGTCGTGTCGGGCGGCGGCGCTGGCCACGAGCCGGCCCACGCCGGTTTCGTCGGCAGGGGAATGCTTGCCGGAGCGATCTGCGGCGACATCTTCGCGTCGCCCAGCGTCGACGCGGTGCTCGCGTGCATCCTCGCGGTCACCGGCGAGCCGGGATGCCTGCTCCTCGTGAAGAACTATACCGGCGACCGCCTCAATTTCGGTCTTGCCGCGGAGAAGGCGAAACGTCTCGGCTACCGGGTGGAAATGGTCGTCGTCTCCGACGATGTCGCGCTGCCGGACGCCGAGCGGCCCCGCGGGATCGCGGGTACCTTGTTCGTGCACAAGGTCGCTGGCCATCTCGCCGAGGCGGGATCCGAGCTTCGAACGGTTGCGGCGGCGGCCGAAGAGGCGGCGAGCGCGGTCCATTCGCTCGGCGTTTCGCTCTCGACGTGCACCATCCCGGGACAGCGCCCGCAGAGCCGCCTCGGTGAGGGCGAGGCGGAGCTCGGCCTCGGCATCCATGGCGAGCCAGGGGCAGCGGTGATCGAGCCCCGGTCCGTCGAGCACGTCGTCGATCTGATGGTCGAGAAATTGTCCGCCAGGTTGCCCTCCGGGAAGACCAGGCTCGCCGTCTTGATCAACAACCTCGGCACCGTGCCCCCGATGGAGATGGGCGTCATCGCCAACCAGGTGGCGAGCTCGCGCCTGGGCCCGCAGATCGAGCTCGTCTTCGGTCCGGCGACGATGATGACCTCGCTGGACATGAACGGCTTCTCCCTCTCGCTCCTCGAATTGACCGACCGCCGCCGCGAGGCGCTGCTCTCGCCAGTCGGACCCCTTGCCTGGGCGCCTGGCGTCACGCTCGAGCCGAAGACGATCCTGCCCCTTCCCGATGTCGCCCGCGCGGCGCGGTTCCAGGGCTCCCCCAACGACCGCACGGCGGCCATCGTGCGGCACGTCTGCGACGTGCTGGTGGAGCACGAAACCGAGCTGAACGCGCTCGATGCGCAGGTCGGCGATGGAGATACCGGCACGACGTTCGCAAACGCGGCACGCAGCGTACTCGACGAGTTGATCGCGTCGGCGCTGCCGCTTCAGCACCCGGACCAGCTCTGCCTCGCAGTAGGCGAGCTTCTGGGAAAGACCGTTGGTGGTTCGAGCGGCGTGCTGATGTCGATCTTCTTCACTGCCGCAGGTACTGCGATGGCACGTTCGCCGAGCTGGTTTCTCGCCTTCGAGCACGGGATCGCCGCGGTATTGCAGTACGGCGGCG
>Ga0209474_10002691_pt1 | contig 16092 bp, 20 predicted proteins | sample GraSoiAngelo_145_FD_185902 | JGI IMG/M metagenome (GOLD analysis project Ga0209474, IMG submission 185902) | Grasslands soil microbial communities from the Angelo Coastal Reserve, California, USA - 14_1009_05_20cm (SPAdes) (version 2) | ecosystem: Environmental > Terrestrial > Soil > Grasslands...
ACCGGTGCGGAAGAACCGCCCGCCGAAGGTCGCCGGCGGACGCGGCAGGGGGTTCCCCTTCGCGTCCTTGCCCTGATCGACCCACCAGCGGTTCTCGACCGCCGGACGATCGCCCTTGCCACCCACGGGGCGAGCGTAGCGGAGCGCCGCGGGGCCTACAACTCGCGGCCGGGGTAGCGTCGGCGACGGGCTTTCGTTATCGTCGCCCCCGTATGCCCGACGATACCGCCTGGCGCCCGTTCGCGGGCGAGTGGGGGCTCGTCCTCGGCGCCTCGAGCGGTTTCGGCGCCGCCACGGCCCGCGAGCTCGGCCGCCGCGGCATGGGCGTCATCGGCGCGCACCTGGACCGCAAGGTCACGCTGCCGCAGGCCGAGGCGGTGGCGGAGGACGTGCGCGCCGCCGGCTCCCCGGCCCACTTCTTCAACGTCAACGCGGCCGACGACGAGAAGCGGGTCCAGGTCTGCGAGCGCGCCCGCGAGCTCACGGGCGGGAAGCCGCTGCGCGTGCTCCTGCACTCGCTCGCGTTCGGGACGCTCAAACCCTTCGTGAGCGACGTCCCGGACCAGCAGACGACCAACGCCCAGCTCGAGATGACGCTCGACGTGATGGCGCACAGCCTCGTCTACTGGGTCCAGGATCTCCATGCGCGCGGACTCCTCGGCGAGGGGAGCCACGTGTTCGCCATGACCAGCTCGGGCGGCACGCGCGTCATGCCGTTCTACGGGGCGGTGTCGGCCGCCAAGGCGGCGCTCGAGTCCCACGTGCGGCAGCTCGCGCTCGAGCTGGGGCCGGCGGGCGTCGCCGTCAACGCCATCCGCGCCGGGGTGACCGACACGCCCGCCTCGCGCAAGATCCCGGCCGCCGAGTACCTCTTTCAGGAGGCCCGCCGCCGCAACCCGGGCGGCCGCCTCACCTGTCCGGAGGACGTGGCCGGCGCCATCGCCGCCCTTGTGCTGCCGGGCACCCGCTGGATCAGCGGGAACGTGATCGGCGTGGACGGCGGGGAGGACGTGATCGCCTGAGGGCCGCCCGCTTGCGGCGTGCCCGGCTGGCGGCCGTCCCGACCAGGCGCGTGCGGCCGCCGCCCCGCTTCTCCGGCGAGACGCCGCGCACGAAGCGGTAGGCGAAGCCGTCCGCTTTGCGCTCTGCGTCGGCCCACAGCACGTAGTGGCCGAACTCGTGGTAGACGGTATGGATCCACTGCCGTTCCGAGTTGTACTTCCGCCCCCGCTTCCAGCTCTCGGGGTGGACCAGGTGGATGTCGCCGTTCTCGTAGGTCCGCCCGGCGGTCTTGCCCCAGTCGAGGTACTCGAACCAGCGCACGCGCGGGCGCGGGAGGTGGTAGAAGCGGCCGAGGAGCCCGATCCCCCGCCGGAAGTCGAGCTCCCGGTGCTCCCGGAAGAAGGTCGTGAGCAGGCGGTCCACCGTCCGGCGCTCGCGAACTCCCGGGAACATCATGCGCATGGCGTCTGAGCGTCCTTTCGGCCGCCCGGCCGGGGCCTCTCCGGGAGGGCGGGGCCGGAAGATACCGGCGCCCCCGGGGCGAGTCAATGATGCGGAAAATCCGCGCCCGGCGCGGCTTTGCAGGGTTCACTTGAAAGCTGGCATGATGTCTTGCGCGAAGCGGCGGAGCAGCGCCCGATTGAACGGCGGGCGCAGCGAGAGGATGATTTCGGTGGCCCCCGCCTCGACGTAGTCCCGGATGCGCCGCTGGATGGCGGCCGGGCTGTCGGCGAGGATCGCCTGCGCCACCTCCTTCTTGACCAGCGCGCGCGCGCCGAGCCGCACCACCGGCCCGGCGAGCGGGATGTCGGTGATGGCGACCAGGGGCAGCAGCACGGAGACGTCGTTCGGGCAGGGGTTCCGCCCGATGCGCCGGCACTCCGCCTCGATGATGGCGCGCCGCTCGCGGATGCCGTCGGGCGTGACGCCGCTCACCGCGTTCCAGCCGTCCGCGTAGCGCGCCACGAGCGGTACGATCCAGCGCTTGCCCTGCCCGCCGATCACGATCGGGGGGTGCGGCTTCTGCACGTTGGGTGGCGCGAAGGGGGCTTTGTCGAGCTGGTAGTACTTGCCGGCGAAGCTCGGGTGGTCCTCGCTCCAGAGCTTGGTGATCACCTGGAGCCCCTCGGCCAGCTTGCGGGCCCGCTCGCGCGGGCTCCCGAAGGCGAAGCCGTAGGCGGCGTGGTCCCGCTCGAACCAGCCCGCGCCGATGCCGAGCACGAGGCGGCCGTGGCTCACCTGGTCGACGGTGGTCGCCATCTTCGCGAGCAGCGCGGGGTTGCGATAGGTGTTGCCGGTCACCATCACGCCGACGCGCAGGCGACGCGTCTCCGCGGCGAGCGCGGCCAGCATGGTCCAGCCTTCGAGGCAGGGGCCGTCCTGGTTGCCGAAGATGGGGATGAAGTGGTCGAAGACCCACGCGCTGTCGAAGCCGAGGGCCTCGGCCTCCTTCCAGGCGGCGAGGAGGTCGTCCCAGGCGACACTCTGATTGGGCGTCTGGATGCCGAAGCGGATGCGCGCCGGCGCCTCCGCCAGCGCGGGCCGCGCGAGGAGGAGCGCCAGGGCGACGAGGATGGCGGTGTGCATGCCGCCCTCTAGCCCGGCCGCCGCACGCCGGGCAATGCGCCTCGGCTCTCAGCCCTCCGGGCCGCTGCCGGCGCTCCGCCAGAGGTGGCGCGCGGGGGCTGGCCGCACGGACTCGTCGAAGCGCACGATGAGGTTCGGGCGCGGCCAGTCGCTCCACGGCTTCTCGAGCGGCTCGAGCGTCAGGATCTGGAACGCGCCCGTTCGAGTTCGTCCGCTCTCGGCCGCCGCCACGCGACAGAGCAAGCGCCGTGGCAGGTCGGCCGGGTACACGTAATCGCCGGGTCGAAAGGCCATCCGCTCCACCTCCCCAACGTCCTCCGCCCTCGACGGGAGCAAAGCGCGTGCCGCGCGAAGCGGCGGCACGCGCCTTGCTCGACTCCTGGATATGCGACTGATCACTGCAGCGGGACTGCTGGTGTTGTCTACGGGACCGGCGAGCGGATGACGGTGGACAGCTACTGGGAGGAGGGCGACCGGGTGCACCTCATGCGCGGCGGGGTCGATCTGATCGTGCCGCGTGGCCGCATCCGGAGCCTGAAGGAGGCCTCCGGCGCGGTGGGGTCGGGCGACACCCCCGCCAGGCCGGCGAGCACGCCTTCCCCCTCGCGCGCCGCGTCCGCGAAGGGCACGGCGTCGCCGGCGGACCTCAAGGCGGAGCAGCGGCGCATCGAGCATCACCTCCTGCGCGTCCAGCAGGAGCGCTTCGAGGCGCGGAACCGGAAGGATCCTCCCGGCAAGCTGAAGCGGCTCGAGAAGGAGTTCCAGCGCACGCAGAAGCGCCGCCTGGGCGTGATCCGCGATCTCGCCGAGCGCTGAGGGTCGAAGAGCTAGAAGTTCCCGTTGAGCGAGCGGTTGCGGATCTCCACCTCGGTCTCGGCGAGCGAGGCGATGGGCGTGGGAATGCGGGGGTTCGGGTTGGGCAGGTTCGCCCTGACGGTGACGCGCACTTTGCCCACGCTGTCGCGCTGGCACTGGTTGAGCACCGCCCCCGGCCCGATCTGGCCGGGCGGGTTGCCGTTGTCGAAGTAGAGGAAGCTGAGGCCGCCCGTCGGGACGCCGCTCGCGAGCACGACCGGCTCCGCGAGGCCGTCGGTGCGGCGGATGGTGCCGTTCGAGAGGTCGTAGGTGATGTCCTCGCCCGGGGCGCCGATGGCGTTGTCGCCGTTCAGGTCCTGCTGGAAGTGGATCCTGGTGGGCGTCGCCTCGATGATCCCCTGCTTGACGTCGGGAGCGCACGGCCCGCCCGACTTGTTGATCGCGGTACCCGGGTCGTAGCAAGCCATACGGAGCTCGCGCGCCATCAGGTCGATCACGCTCCGGGTCACGTTCTGGCTGTCGCTGTACACCTGTTGCGTCGAGAAGGCCTTCAGCTGGGCCTGCTGGAAGCTGTAGACCGCGGCGAGCAGGATGAGGGTCAGCCCGAGGCCCGCGAGGACCTCCATGCTCGAGAAGCCGCGCGCGTGCGGCCGGCGGCGGGCGGCGCTCAGCATGGGATGGTGCTGCACCGGATGTACGCGGCGAGCGTGGTGACGTGGAGCCGCGTGTCCCGCCACGAGACGCGCACGGTCACGGTGCGCAGCCCGAAGGTCGGCGAGTCGTTGGCCGAGACGGTCCAGGTGCGGCTGAAGGTCCCTCCCCCGGTCCCGTCGGCCCGGAGCGGGTTCGCCGGGTCCGTGTAGGAGTTCGGGGCGACCTGCGCCGCGCCGAGCGGCATGCTGCGCAGCTGCTCCAGCTTCTGCTGCGCGAGGGCGTGGGCGGCGCTGGTCGAGTCGGCGCTCTTCTCGTCGTGGGTGAGCCAGATCGTGTTGGCGGCGAACGCCATCAGGGCGACGGCAAGGAATGCCGTCGCGGCGACCGCCTCGAGCAGCGAGAAGCCGCCCGCCGAGCGCCTAGCTGATCGTGGTCTTGCCGAGCACATTGATGGTCACCGTCCTGGTCCCGGAGCCGCTCACGGTGACCGGGACCGTCACCTGCGCGCCGAGCATGCCCCGCGTGTCGAAGACGGGGTTGCCGGGCGACACCGTGCCGAGCTGCGCGCCCGTGGGAAGAGGCTGGGGCGCGGAGTCGGCGACCCAGCTGCCCGCCTCCGAGCGCTCGATCGTGTACGAGCCTTGAGCGGCGTTGAAGTTCACCCGGTAGCTCACGTTCCGCGCGATCGCCCGCTGGCGGGCGGCCTGCAGGTCGGCCGCGATCTGCCGGGTTGCGCCCGTGAGGGTGTACGGCGAGCGCAGCCGGCTCAGGTTGGGCACCCCGATCGCGAACAGGACGAGCATGATGGCGGCTGCGATCAGGACGTCGAGCAGCGTCGCTCCGCGGCTCTTGCCGTGGCGTCGAGAGGCCATCACCCACAAAGCAACGGCGGTGCCACGCGGACGGCCAGGCGACACGGGCGGGGCGCGGTGGTGCTGTGGCAGACGCGTGTCAGGTCCGTGTCGTTGTGGTGCAGGCGCGTGCCGCGCATGCGCTGCCGCACCCCGCAGCGAGCCGCGCCCCTCAGGGGCAGCCGGACGTGCCGGCGACCGCCTGCGAGCAGTCGATGAGCGAGGTGAGCTGAACCGGGGTGGGGAGGGTCATGCCGCCGCTCGCCTGGTTGGCGAACGCGAGGGCCGCCGAGCTGTAGTTCATGACCGCGCTCCCGCCGATGGTGAGGTTCAGGTCGTTCGTCCACAGCGCGCCGTAGAGCGTCGCGTTGCCGGTATCGGTGGTCGTCCCGATCACGCGCGTCCGTCCGCGGACGATGATCAGGCCGCTGAAGCTGAGGCTACCCTGGATGGTGAGGTCGCCCTCCACGATCAAGATCCCGACCCCCTCGACGTTGCCGGCGCCCTTGACGGTGACGCCGCTCGGATCATTGAAGTAGGTGATCTGCGGGTGCTCGGTCGTCCCGAAGGGCGGGAGGCCGCCCGTCACTTGCGTCATCGGGGTCACCACCACGCCCGGGCGCGAGATGAGGTCGTTGGCGAACTGGTTCAGCTGGTCGGTGCTCGGGGCCGCGGGCGAGGTGAGGATGCTCGGCACCGGGGACGGCCCGGCAATGAAGCCGAGCCCGGTCACGTTGTCGCGCTGCCCCGAGTCCAGGCTGTCGATCGCCTCGTGCGTGTTGGTGTCGTTGCGGGTCGAGATGCCGGGGACGGGGTGGTTCGGGTTGGCGAGCCCGCCGCTCAGGAGGTGGTCGTTGCCGTCGATCGTGAAGCCGTTCCCGTTGAAGGTGGAGTTGGTCTTGCCGTCCTGCGAGAGGTAGATGGCCCCGGGCGCGGTGGCCGGGATGTTCGAGCGGACGACGCGCGCCACCACGACGTTGCGCGCCCCTTCCAGTCCCGTCGCGGTCGCGACGAAGCGCCCCGCGTTGACGACGTCCGCGGGGTCGGCGGCGGCCGACACCGTGTAGGCATAGCCTGCGACCGGGCCGAAGCTCCGCGTGCCGGTGCCGAAGAGCGTCCCCCAGTTACCGACGACGTCGTTCTGGAAGTTGACCACGCCCGGGCCGTTCACCACCTGCAGGGCGTGAGCGATCGCGGACTCGGCGGCGAAGTGGACCTGCGAGGCCTGGCGGTAGTTGCGCGTGGCGCGGATGTCGGCGCTGGCGATGAGGAGGGCGCTCGTCGAGGCCACGACGATCGTGGTGAGCGCGAACATCGCCAGCACGAGGGCCATGCCGGACTCGGCAGGGCGGACGGCTCGCTTCGGCGGACGGGCGTGCGGAGACATGGTGGCCTAAAATCCCCCCTAGAAGTTCAGCAGCGAGCGGTTCCTGATCGCCACCTCGGTCTCGGCGACCGATTTGATCGGGGTGGCGATCCTGGCGTTCGGGTTGGGCACGTTGGCGGTCACCGTGAGCCGCACTTTCGCGACGCAGTCGCACTGCGCCGCGCTGAGCGCTCCCGCCGCCACCAGCTCGACCGGGGGGTTGCTCCCGTCGAAGTAGCGGAAGGCGAGGCCCCCGGCGGGGACGGAATCGACGATCGCGAGCGGCGGGGCGGCGCCGTCGGTGCGGCGGATCTGGCCCTCGGACAGGTCGTAGGTCACGTCCTCGCCCGGGCCGCTGAGCGCGCCGTCGGCGTTGAGGTCCTGGCGGAAGTGGATCCTGGCCGGAGTTGCCTCGACGATGCCCTGCTTCACGCCCGGGCAGGTGAGGGTGGTCGAGACGGGGAGCGCCAGGTTGGTCGGGTCGAGCGAGGCCATGCGCAGCTCGCGCGTCATCAGGTCGATCGCCGTACGCGTCACGTTCTGGCTCTGGGCGTACGAGCTCTGGGTTGCGAGGGCCTTCAGCTGCGCCTGCGAGAAGGCGAAGACGGTCCCCATGGTCATGAGCGTGAGCCCGCTGCCCGCGAGCACGTCGATGGTGGAGAGACCGCGGCAGCGCTTGCGGCGCGCGATCGCTCGCATTTCACTTCGGGACCGCGCCATGGTCGTTGGCTTCCTCACTGTTGCCTCGTCACTCGGGGTCACGCGAAGTAGGGAGCCAGAGCAACCATGGTGCCGCCGAAAAAGGCTCGATTGTGCCGCGGCGGAACGCCGCGCCGTGCGCGATGCGCATGACGCGTCCGGCACTCGCCGTGCCAATCGTGCTACGGGCTTGCAATCGTGCCGAACCTGCCCATCTTTCAGCGAGCGGTGCAGGTGCGCTAGTAGCGGGACACACCACCCGGACGAAGGAGGTCTCATGGCGGTCACCGTCAAGCGGATCACCCTCTGGCGCGCGGACGTCGACAACCAGCCGGGCGTGCTCGCGCGAGCCCTCGAGCCGCTCGCCCAGGCGGGCGCGGACCTGCGCCTGGTCATGGGCTTTCGCCTGCCGCACACCCCGGAGCGCGCGGCCATCGAGCTCTACCCCGTGAGCGGCAAGCGGGCGACGGCTGCGGCCGCGCAGGCCGGGCTGGCGGAGAGCCGGGACATCCCGTGCCTGCTGGTCGAGGGCGACAACCGTCCGGGCCTCGGCGCCGCGATGGCGCGCGGGCTCGCGGACGCCCGCATCAACATCAACTTCCTCGTGGCGCAGGTGGTCGGGCGCAAGTTCACGGCTACCTTCGGCTTCGGCGACGAGGCCGCGGCCGCCAGCGCGACGCTCGCCATCAAGGCGGCCGCGGCGCCGCCGAAGAAGGCGAAGCCCGCGCCACGCAAGCGTCGCTGAGCTACGCGAGGCGGTAGAAGCGGGCGGCGGTGTCGCCGAGGACGAGCGTGGCGAAGCCGTCCGGCAGCTCGGTGTACGAGCGGGGCAGCAGGCCATCGCCGGAGAGCGGGTAGCGCGTCGGAACGAGCGGGTGCTCGGGCACCCAGAGCGATTCGAGGCTGAGGACGCCGATGTCCACGCGGCGCTACTTACTTCGCGTCGGCCGGCCAGGCGGCCTTGGCCTTCTTGAAGTGATCGAGCGCTTCCTCCTGGAGCCCGTCGGCGAGCGCCTTGTTGCCGGCGTCGAACTCCTTGCCGGCCTCGCCGAGATCCTTCCCCTCGGCCTGCGCCTTCTTGTACTTGGGGAAGAGTTCCTTCTTGATCTCGGTCGCGGTCTGAGCCCACGCCGGCACGGCCAGCGCGAGCGCGAGGCTGACGGCGGCGGCGCGGAAGACGTGTCGCATCGCGTTCTCCTCCTCGTCTTGGTATCCGGCTCCTTAGCCGGGGGGGATCGACCGCGCAAGGGGAGCGAGCTTGCGTCAGGCCTCGGTCAGGTGGCGGTACCTGCCCCGGAAGAAGAGGAGCGGGTCCCCCCCGCGCGCCTCGGCGTGCTCGACCTCGCCGATGTGGATGACGTGGTCGCCGCCCTCGAGCGTGTCGATGATCCGGCACTCGACGTGCCCGAGCGTGCCCGCGAGGATGGGCGTGCCGAGCCGGCCGAGCTCGAACTCCAGGCCGCGGAACTTGTCCCCGCCGGTGGTGGCGAAGCGCCGTGAGATCGCCTCCTGGTCCTCGGCGAGGATGTTGAGCACGAAGGTCTTCGAGTCGAAGAAGTGCGGGTAGGTCTCGGCCTTGCGATCGACGCAGATCAGGAGGAGCGGGGGCGTGAGCGAGAGCGAGGTGACCGCGTTGGCCGTGAGCCCGTAGGGGTTCCCGCTCTGGTCGCGCGTGGTGATGACGGTGACGCCGGTCGCGAAGCACCCCATCACCTTGCGCAGCTCGCTCGGGTCGATCGCCATCCGGACCGACTAGTGCCCCCGGGGCGGACGTGTCAACGGCGCGCCCCGCTTGCCGCCGTTCGATGCCGGGGTGTAACCAGGTCGCCGTGGAGCTCGTGATCGATGCGGACGGCCACGTGCTCGAGCCGCCCGACGTCTGGGAGCGTTACCTCGAGCCCGCGTATCGCGCGCGGGCGATCCGGGTGCGGCGCGGCGGTGACGGGCGCGACTTCCTCGAGATCGACGGCCGCCCCGCGCGCCTCACCACGCCCGAGATGCTGGGCGGCCTGGGCGGCATGGGGGAGACCCTCGAGGCGCTGACGGCCGCGTGCCTCGCGGGGCGCTACGCCGAGAGCGCCCCGCCGGCGGCTACCGATCCCGCCGCGCGCCTACGACTCCTCGACCACGATGGCATCGCGCGCGCACTCCTCTACCCGAGCCTCGGGCTCCAGTGGGAGGCCGAGGCGCCCGACCCCGGCTACGCGCTCGCGCACACGCGCGCCTACAACCGCTGGATCGAGGAGTTCTGCGCGGGGAGTGGGGGGCGTCTCGTCCCGATCGCGCACCTCTCGCTCGGCGATCCCGAGGACGCGGCGCGCGAGCTCCGGCGCGCCGTGCGCGCCGGCGCGCGGGGCGGCTTCCTCCTCCCCTTCACGCTGAGCGGCGTGCCACACGGCCATCCGGTGCACGATCCGCTCTGGGCCGTGGCCGAGGAGCTCGACGTGCCGATCGCCATCCACACCGGCGTCGACCCGACGGCGCGCGACCTGCACCGCCGCTTCGACGGCCTCACCTGGCCCGAGGGCGTGGTGCAGGGCATCTGGTACCTGTCGCTCATGTTCGCGCAGGCCGTGCAGCAGGCCTTCTCGACCTTCTTCCTCCACGCGACCTTCGACCGCTTCCCGCGGCTCAAGCTGGTCGTGCTCGAGTCGGGCGCGGGCTGGCTCGCCTACTGGCTCGATCGCATGGACGCCTTCGCGTCCGGCCCGCTGCGCGTCACGCTGCCGCTGCGCGAGCGGCCGAGCGCCTACGTGCGCCGGCAGTGCTGGATCTCGGCCGATCCCGACGAGCGCACGCTCCCGCCCGTCATCGAGTGCGTCGGCGACGATCGCTTTCTCTGGGCCACCGACTACCCGCACAGCGACCACGGTGCGGGCTACATGGAGGAGCTGCGCGAGCTGGGGGAGCGGCTGCCGCCCGCGAGCCGGCGGCGGCTCTTCGGCGAGAACGCGGCGCGGCTCTACAGCCTCTAGTCCGACCCGAGACCCTGTCTCGGGCCGGCGGGAGTCTCGGGTCGGCGTGCTAGCGCCGAGGCGGCGGGCCGAGGAGCCAGCTCTCGCCCTCGGGATCGCGATACCACCCCGCCGCGGCGCGCGTGCCGCCGTCCACGGGGAGCGTGACGCCGGTCACGTAGCCGGCCAGGTCCGAGGCGAGGAAGACGGCGGCGCCGGCGATGTCCTCGGGCACGCCGGCGCGCCCGAGCGGCACGAGGAAGCGATGGCGCGCGCGCTCGGCCTCGCCGAGCATCTTCGCGAGCCCTTCCGTGAGACAGATATCGGGCGCGATCGCGTTGACGCGGATCGCGTGCGGCGCCAGCTCGAGCGCCATCGACTGCGTGAAGCTGACGACCGCCGCCTTGCACGCGGCGTAGAGCGCGTAGCAGGGCGCCGCCCGCTCGCCCTCGATCGACACGATGTTGATGATGCTCCCGCCGCGAGCCCGCGCGATCATGCGCGGCGCGACCGCGCGCGTGCCGTGCAGCACCGTCTTCAAGTTGGCGCGCACGAGGGCGTCCCAGCCCTTCTCGCTGGTCTCCAGGAAGGCGGCGCGAAACGTCCCGCCCACGTTGTTGACCAGCACGTCGATGCCGCCGAAGCGCTCGACGGTGGCGGCCACGGCGCGCTCGACCGCCTCCCCGTCGCGCACGTCGGCGGGCAGTGCGAGGGCCTGCCCGCCCGCCCGCTCGATCTCCGCGGCGGTGGAGCGCGCCGTCGCCGCGTCGAGCTCGAGGACGGCGACCCGGGCGCCGAACGCGGCGAGACCGAGGGCGATCCCCTTCCCGATGCCCGCCCCGGCGCCGGTGACGACGGCGGTGCGCCCGCCGAGGGACGCCTGTTGTGCGTCCATCGCGCTACTTCGGGGTGTAGCGGACGAGCACGCGCTCGCCGCTCTTGAAGCCGTCGCGGAACTTGTCCGCGAAGTGCGACCAGCCCGCGGGGTACTTGCGGGCGTACTCGTCCATCAGGCGCTGCTCGGCGGCGGCGTCGTGGACGACCTCGCCCCGCGCATCGAACGCTGGCCCGTCGGCCTTGCCGACCGCGATGCGCGCCTTCGGGCGCCCCTGCTTGATGCGCCGCACGCGCCACGAGGTGGGCGGCGTGCCGACGTAGACGGCCTTGCCGTCGTAGTAGAACCAGATCTCCGCCGCCTTCCCGAGCGCGCCCGACTTCCGCTCGCTCTGGATGTAGACGTATTTGGCCTCGTGCAGCGCGCGGTCGAGCTCGGGTGAGAGCGCGGCGCGCGCGCCGACGACCAGCGCGAGAACCAGGACGAGGGCGGCGATGCGGCGCACGGGAACCTCCTCGGCGGACAGGCCGCGGACCTTACTGCCGGCCGCGCGGCGGATGCAAGCGGGCGTGCCCGAAGCGAACCACTGGCCTGGCGCGGGGCCGGGGATATAATCGCCCGCTCCTCATGGACGCCTTCGCGCGGTGGCTCGCCCGTCACCCGCTCGCCGTCGTGCTCGCGAACCTGCTCGTGACCGCGGTGCTGGGCTTCTACGCGCTCCAGCTCCGCATCGAGAGCTCGCTCGAGAGCATGCTGCCGGCGGGCGACCCCAAGGTCGAGTACTATGCCCAGACCCGCGCCATCTTCGGGAGCGACGACGTGGCGGTGGTCGGGGTGCGGGCGCGGGACATCTTCGCGTCCTCGACGATCGAGAAGATCGCGCGCGTCACCGACGAGATCGCGAAGGTCGACGGCGTCGAGCACGTGCTCAGCATCGCCAACGCCGTCGACCCCGCGGCGGACGTGCTCCATCCGCCGCGCCTCCTGCCGCGCATCCCGCCCGCGCCCGAAGAGGTCGAGGCGCTCAAGAAGAAGCTCGTCGCCACGCCACTCTACGGCAAGAACCTGGTCGCCGACGACTTCACGGGTGCGGCGATCAACGTCTTCTTCAAGAGCCTGAACGACGAGCAGTACCTCGACCTCGGCGTCGACCGGAAGATCACGGATATCCTGGCCACGCGGCAGGGCCCCGAGGAGCTCTTCTACACCGGCGCGGCGCACGTGAAGCAGGCCGCGGTCGAGCTCATGCGCCGCGACCTGGTGCGCTTCACACCCATCGCCCTCGTGCTCGTCCTGATGGTCCTCTGGTTCTCGTTCCGGACGGTTCGGGGGGTGGTGCTGCCCGCGCTCACCGTCGGCGGGGCGCTGGTGTGGACGCTCGGTATCATCGTGCTCGCCGGCAAGACGATCACGCTCGGCACCTTCGTCCTCCCCCCGCTGCTGCTCGTGGTGGGCAGCTCGTACGCGATCCACGTGATGGCGCGCTACTACGAGCAGGTGGCGGCCGGCGCGCCGCCCGACGAGATCGTCGTGCGCGCCTTCGCGCGCGTCTGGCTGCCGCTCACGATCTCGGCCGTCACCACCGTGATCGGGTTCGGCTCGCTCATGGTGAACCGCATCACCGCCATCTGGGACCTGGGGCTCTTCGCGGTGGTGGGGGTCGTCTGCCTGACCGTCGCCTGCTTGACGTACCTCCCCGCCTCGCTCCAGCTCATGCCCACCCGCCTGCGCTCGGCGCGCGCGGGCAAGATCTCGCCGGCGCTCTCCGAGAACCTGCGCCGCCTGGGCGAGCGGGCGTTCGCCAAGCGCCGCGAGATCCTGTGGGGGGCGGCGGCGCTCGCGCTGGTGGCGCTCGCCGGGGCCTGGCGCATCCGGGTGGACTCCGATTTCCTCTACTACTTCGAGCCGCGCTCGGAGGTGCGGCGCGCGAACGAGACCATCAACCAGAAGATCGTCGGCAGCAACCCCTTCTACATCGTGATCGACGGCGGCGCGCCGGGCGCGCTCCGGCGCTGGGAGGTCGTGAAGCTCATCAAGGACCTGCAGGGCTTCCTCGCCCGGCAGCCGGGCATCACCTCGTCGATCTCGGTGGTCGACTACCTCGAGGTGCTCGAGGCCGGCTTCAACAAGCAGGCGGAGGGCGGCGACCTGGTGATCGACGAGCAGGGGAACCTGGTGCCCGCCGCGGCGCCGAAGCCCTTCTGGCAGGACCCGAAGAGCCTCGGGCCGCTGCTCGACACCATGATGAAGAGCCCGGAGACCTTCAAGAGCGTGGTGACGAAGGACTTCAGCCGGGCGAGCATCCTGGTGCGCACCAACCTCTCCGGCTCGCGCCGCATCGAGGACACGCTCGACGCCATCCGCCAGTACGTCGCCGCCCGCTTCCCCGCCCAGATCCCCGTCACGCTGACCGGCACGCTCGTGCTGCTCACGGGCACGACCTCGGACATCGTCGCCGGGCAGATCAAGAGCCTGACGCTCGCCCTCGGCATCATCTTCCTGGTGATGACCGCGATGTTCCTGTCCGCCAAGATCGGCTTCTTTGCCATCCTGCCGAACGTGCTGCCTATCATGATCTTCTTCGGCGTGATGGGCTGGGTCGGCATCCTCCTGAACCTCGGCACGAGCCTGATCGCCGCCATCGCGCTCGGCATCGCGGTCGACTCGACCATCCACTACATGGCGCGCTTGAACCTCGAGCTGCGTGGCGAGACCGACCAGACGGCCGCGCTGGTGCGCACCCTCCGCACCGTGGGCGTCCCCATCGTCTACACCACCATCGCCCTCTTCTTCGGGTTTCTCACCTTCGCGCTCTCGGGCTTCGTGCCGATCAAGAACTTCGGCATCCTGGCGGGCGTCACCATGGCGACCGCGTTGGGCGCGAACCTGGTCCTCCTGCCCGCGCTGCTCGCCACCACCAAGATCATCACGCTCTGGGATCTCCTGGGCGTGAAGCTGGGCGACGATCCCGCGCGGACCATCCCGCTCTTCGCCGGCCTCCGCCCCTCGCAGGCGCGCATCGTCGTGCTGATGGGCGAGCTCAAGCACTTCCTCCCGGGCGAGGCGATCGTGCGCACCGGCGAGCGCGGCGACGAGATGTACGTCATCATCGAGGGCACGACCGAGGTGCTCGCCGGGGACGGGAGCGGGCGCCAGCGCATCAACCAGCTGCGACGCGGCGACGTGTTCGGCGAGATGGGACTGGTGCGCCGGGCGGAGCGGACCGCGGACGTGGTGGCGGCGGGCGCCGTCGACGTGCTGGCGCTCGACGAGCGCTTCCTGCGCCGCATCCAGAACCGCTACCCGCGCATCGCCTCGAAGGTGTTCCTGAACCTGACGCGCATCCTGAGCGACCACCTGCAGCGCACGACCGAGCGGTTCGTTGCGGCGCGCTCGGCGTGAGCGGGCGCTGGTCGCCCTGGCGCTGCTCGCGGCGTGCGGGCGCGGGCTGCCCGAGCCGGGCGCCGAGGAGCGCGCCGCGCTCGCCGCGGCGGCGGCGGAGGCGCCCGAGCCGAGCGCCGGCTGCCGCGCCGGGGCGTTGGCGCGGGCACGCGGCGAGCGGGGCATCCGCACCGTCGGCGGCGAGGAACGCGCCTATCTGATCGACGCGCCCGCGGCCCCCGCCGACCGCCCGCTGCCGCTCGTCCTCTCCTTCCACGGCTTTCGCGGCAGCGCGCGGGGCCAGCGCTGGTGGACGGGCCTGGGGCGGCTCGCGCTCCGCGAGGGGTTCGTCGCCGTCCATCCCGAGGGTCACGACGGAGTCCACCTGCTCGGGACGACCGGGCGCGGCTGGGACTTCCGGCCCGGAGAGACGCGCGACACCGACTTCGTGCGTGCGCTCCTCGACGGCCTCGAGCGGGAGCGCTGCGTGGATCGCCGCCGCGTGTTCGCGACCGGCATGTCGAACGGCGCCTTCTTCGCGAGCCTGCTCGGCTGCGTCGCCGCCGACCGCCTGGCCGCGGTCGCGCCGGTGTCGGGGGGGCTCGACCTGCGGACCTGTGTGCCCGTCAGGGCCGTGCCCGTGCTCGTCGTCTACGGCCGCGCCGACCGCATCGTGCCCGCCGAGATGGTGCACGGCGCGCGCGACTGGTGGGCCCGGGCCAACGGCTGCGGACCGGCGGTCGAGCGCGAGGGCTGCACGCGCTACACCCGCTGCGCCGCGGACGTCGTCTACTGCGAGGGCCCGCAGGCCCACCGCTGGCCGCGCTCGGCCACCGCGCGCGTCTGGCGCTTCTTCCAGGCCCACCCGCGGCACTGAGCGCGTGCGGTGGGAGCGGGCCTGCTCATTCTTCACGCGCCGGCGGCGCGACCTTCCTTCCCCGCGGCGTTCGCGGGAAGGACGAACGCCAGCACGAGCACGGGGAGGAACGTGGTCTGCATGACGGAGCGCTGTGCCGGCTGGCGAGGAGGGTCAAGGCTTGACCGACGCGCCGGCCCGGCGCAGGACCACCTGCATGGTGAAGCTCGTGTTCCTCTGCCGCCGGCGGTCCGACCTGACGCACGAGCGGTACGTCGCGCGCCTGCTGGAGGGCCACGTGCCGCTCGCGCTCCGGCATCACCCGACCCTCCGGCGCTACGTGGTCAACATCGTCGAGGGCACGCGCGGGCCGGCCCCGCCGCTCGACTCGATCGGCGAGCTCTGGTTCGACACGCTCGCCGACTACCGCGAGCGTCTGTACGACTCGCCGGCGGGCGCCGGCATCATCGCGCGCGACGTGGCGGGCTTCATGGGAAGCACGGCGGCGTACGTCACGACCGAGCACGTGCACCGCACGCCCGCCGCGCCGCCCGACCTGGGCCGGCGCGCGCCCGGCGGGAAGCTCTTCGCGTGCCTCGAGCGCATCCCGGGGATGACCCGCGCGGCCTTCCGCGCGCACTGGCTCGAGCGCCACGTCCCGCTGGCGCTCCGCCACCACGCCACCACGCGCTACGTGACGAACGTCGTCGACGAGCGCCTGGGCGGCGACGGGCCCGACTACGACGGCTTCGGCGAGCTTGCCTTCGCGTCCGCCGAGGACGTGCACGGCCGCATCTACCTCTCGCCCGCGGGCCAGACGGAGATCGAAGCCGACATGCCGCGTTTCATCGCCCGCGTCCACGCCTACCTGGTGGCGGAGTACGTCGAGCGCTGGTGAGGCCGGCGAGCCGTCCCCGGAGGTCTACGCCTGGCCTGCGGCTTCCTCGCCGCCCGCGCCGAGCCGTGCCGCGCGCGCGAGGTAGTGCCCGAGGCGCATCTCGCGCGCGATCGCGAGCGCGCGCTCGAGCTGCCGGGCGCTGGTTTGCGCATCGCCGCGCGCGGCGGCCACCTGCGCCGCCCCGAGGGCGGCC
>Ga0209474_10002692_pt1 | contig 16091 bp, 12 predicted proteins | sample GraSoiAngelo_145_FD_185902 | JGI IMG/M metagenome (GOLD analysis project Ga0209474, IMG submission 185902) | Grasslands soil microbial communities from the Angelo Coastal Reserve, California, USA - 14_1009_05_20cm (SPAdes) (version 2) | ecosystem: Environmental > Terrestrial > Soil > Grasslands...
CCCGGCGCACCATGGCGCCGCTGCTGGACGTGCTGGAAGAGATGGACATGCTCGACCGCCTGCACTCCAACGGCGTCCTCAGCGACAGCGAGTACTCGAGCAAGCGCACCGCGGTCCTAGAGCGGCTCTAACCCGAGACTCCTCCCCACACTGTGGGGAGGTGCCGAGCGCAGCGAGGCGGAGGGGGTCGCGGGGCGCAGCAGCTCTGATCCTCGTAATCGCGGCCTGCTCCACCGGCAGTCCCAGCGCCACACCACCCCCGACCGCCGCCACCGCCTCGGCGCTGGCTCCCGCCCCGCGCTACCAGGCCGAGCCGGCACGCCACCAGGGCGGCGTGGTCACGATCGGCGACTGGCAGTTTCCATCCAGCTTCCCGCCGACCTACCTGCCCGGTCCGGCGGGCGCCGAGCTGGTCGAGCAGACCCTCTTCAACGGCCTGCTCGGCGTGGATCCCGGCCTCGACTTCTACGGCGACCTCGCCCGGTCGGTACCGAGTCCCAAGCCCATCGGTGCCGGCATGGACGTCGCGTACGAGCTGCGGCCCGGCCTGCACTGGTCGGACGGCCAGCCCATCAACGCCGATGACGTGATCTTCACCTGGCAGGTCACGCCGCGCACCGAGGGATACGACCAGATCTCCGGCGTCGACAAGACGGGCGATCTGGCGTTCACCATCCACTTCAAGGCCGTCTATCCGGCCTTCGGGCTGCTCTTCCCGGCGATCCTGCCCAAGCACCGGCTGGCCGGCGTCGACCGGGCGCGGCTGGACACAGACGCGTACTGGTCGGCGCCCAGCGTGGTCTCGGGACCCTTCATGGTCGCCGAGTCGGTGCCGGCCGACCACATCACGCTGCAGCGCAACCCGCGCTATGGCGACGGCCGCGCGGAGCAGCCGCTCCTGAACCACAGCCCATACCTCGAGAAGCTGCTGTTCAAGGCCTTTGCCACCAAGAGCGCGCTGCTTTCGGCACTCAAAGCGGGCGACGTGCACGTCGCTCTACAGCTGGATGAGTCCGACCGCGCCGCCGGCGCACGCCTGCAATCGGTGCCGGCCCTCTCCTACGAGCAGGTCACGTTCAACCAGCAGTCTGCAGTCTGGAAAGACGACCCGCAGCTGTTGACGGCGCTCACCGAAGCCGTCGACGTGGATGGGGTGATCGCCGGGCCGCTCCAGAAGCGGGCGCCGGCGGCGGTGGGCCCGATCAGCCCCCAGCTCGACTGGGCCTACAACGGTGACCTGGCGCCTCCGCACGTACAGCTGGATGCGGCCCGGGCGATGCTCGACGGCGACGGCTGGGTTCCCGGCCCCGACGGCATCCGAGCCAAGTCGGGCCGGCGCCTGCAGTTCAGCCTGGTCTCGCTCGCCGGCTCACCGCTGCGCGAATCCGAGGCGGCGACGCTGGCCGCCGGCTGGCGCCAGGCCGGCGCTGAGGCGCGGCTGCAGTACTACAGCCCGGACCAGCTCTTTGGAAGTGTGTTGGCGCCGGGCGGCTTCGACGCAGCCCTGTTCGCCTGGGACTCGCCGGCGGATCCCGACGGGCTGTTCGCGACGCTCCACAGCTCACGCGTGCCGCCCGCCGGCGCCAACTATTCGCGTTGCTCCAGCCCGGCTCTCGACGCCGACCTGGTTGCCGGCCGCGCCACCCTCGACCGTGCCCGGCGAGGCGCCGCCTACCGCGACCTCCAGGCCCAATATCGCAAGCTGACCTGCGAGGTGCCGCTCTATCAGCGCCTGGACATCGGGGTCAGCTCACGGCATCTGCACAACTACGCGCCCAATCCTGCCGGCCCCGGGAATACCTGGAACGTGGCGGATTGGTGGATCGATGGTTAGATTCGGGACGGGATGAGCGGAGATCTTCTGCGCGTCGAGAACCTGCGGACACATTTCCACACGCAGGCCGGTGTGGTGCGCGCGGTGGACGGGGTCGACCTCAACATCGCGCCGGGGCGCACGCTGGGCGTGGTCGGGGAGTCAGGCTGCGGCAAGTCGGTCACCGCGCTCTCGGTCATGCGTCTCATCGACCATCCCGGCCGCATCGAGGCCGGGAGCAAGATCCTCTTCGGCGAGCGCGACCTCGCGGAGCTGGAGGAGGACGAGCTGCAGCGGATCCGCGGCAACGACATCTCGATGATCTTCCAGGAGCCAATGACCTCCCTCAACCCCGTCTACACGGTGGGGGACCAGATCGCGGAAGCGGTCCAGCTGCACCAGAGGGTGGGCGCGCACAAGGCCACCGAGCGGGCGGTGGAGATGATGCGGCTGGTGGGCATCCCGTCGCCAGATAGGCGCGTTCGCGACTACCCGCACCAGATGTCGGGCGGCATGCGACAGCGCGTCATGATCGCCATGGCCCTCTCGTGCAACCCCAAGCTCTTGATCGCGGACGAGCCCACCACCGCGCTCGACGTGACCATCCAGGCCCAGATCCTGGAGCTGATGAAGGAGCTCCGCGACCGCCTCGGGATGGCGATCATGCTGATCACCCACGACCTCGGCGTGGTGGCCGAGATGGCCGATGACGTGGCCGTCATGTATGCGGGGCGGGTGGTCGAGCGAGGGCCGGTCGAGGCCATCTTCAACAGCCCGCAGCATCCTTACACCGAGGCGCTGCTGCATTCGATCCCGGTCCTCGGTATGACGCAGGCAGAGCCACTGAAAGTGATCCGCGGCATGGTGCCGAGCCCGCTCAACTGGCCGGGAGGCTGCCGCTTTGCGACGCGCTGTGACTACACCTTCGATCGCTGCCTGAAAGAGGACCCGCCGCTGCTGGAGGCGGGTGTGCAGCGGAGCGCTTGCTGGCTGTGCGAGAAAGGCCCGCGCAACTCGACCGGGCTCGAAGTTCCAGCGTGACCGCTGTGACCGGGAGGGCCACCGAGGCCAAGCCATTGCTTCAGGCTCGGGGCGTGACCAAGCACTTCCCGATCCGGCGCGGGATTCTGCAGCGCACGGTTGGCAAGGTGCAGGCGGTCGACGGCGTCGACCTGGACGTCCTGCCTGGCGAGACCGTGGGGCTGGTCGGCGAATCAGGCTGCGGCAAGTCGACGCTGGGCCGCACGCTGCTGCGCCTGGTGGAGCCGACCGCGGGCGAGATCCTCTTCGAAGGACGCGACGTGGCCCAGATGCGCGGCCGCGAGCTGAAAGGCGTGCGCCGCGACATGCAGATCATCTTTCAGGACCCGGTCGGCTCCCTCGACCCGCGCATGACCGTGCGCGAGATCGTGAGCGAGGGCCTGGCGATCCACGGACTGGCGCCCGGCCGCCAGCGCGCGGCCAAGGTGAAGGAGATCCTGCAGAGGGTGGGGCTGCGGCCCGAGGCCGCCGGGCGCTACCCGCACGAGTTCTCGGGCGGCCAGCGCCAGCGCATCGGGATCGCGCGGGCGCTGGTCCTGCAGCCCAAGTTCGTGGTTGCCGACGAGCCGGTATCGGCGCTGGACGTCTCGATCCAGTCGCAGGTCCTGAACCTGCTGGTCGAGCTGAAGCGCGAGTTCAATCTCACTTACCTTTTCGTGGCCCACAACCTGGCGGTGGTCGGCTACATCTCCGACCGCATCGCCGTGATGTACCTGGGCAAAGTGGTCGAGCTGGCGGAGGCCGCCGAGCTCTACCGCCGGCCGCTGCACCCGTACACGATGGCGCTGCTCTCGGCGATCCCAGAACCCAAGCCGGGCGCCCGCCGCCAGCGGATCGTGCTGCGTGGAGACGTGCCCAGCCCGATCAACCCGCCGTCCGGCTGCCGCTTCCGCACCCGCTGCCCGATCGCGCAGCAGATCTGTGCGGAAGTCGAGCCGCCGCTCGAGATGAAGCCCGAGGGGCACGTGGCGGCCTGCCACTTCGCCGGCACCCCGATCGAGGCCTCCGCCTAACGCAGGTCGTCGGGCCAAGTGCCGGCACTTGGCGCTCCAAGGTCGTGCTTCGCGGCCCAACTGCCGGCACTTGCCGCCTTTACAAGCAGCGTTGACGCCCTTCCGCGCCCTCGAATACCCTCGGGCCACATCCCCCGGGTGGGTGGTTATGGGGGAGGGCAGCTGCGGCCGCGAGGGGCGCTAGACGGCGGCGGGGGCGGCGGCTCCGAGGGCGGCGGGGAGGCGGACGGTGAAGGTCGAGCCGCGGCCGGGCCGGGCGTCGAGCACCAGCGACCCTCCCATCAGCTCCATCAGGCGGCGGGACAGGGCCAGGCCCAACCCGGTGCCCTCCTCGCTGCGCGTGCGCCCGGTGCGGACCTGCGTGAAGGCCTCGAAGATCCGCTCCCGTTCGGCGGCCGGGATCCCCACGCCGGTGTCGCGCACGTGAATCAGCACCTCGCTTCCATCGCGCTCCGTCTCCAGCGTCACGACCCCGCCTTCGGGCGTGAACTTGATCGCGTTGGAGAGCAGGTTCAGGATGACCTGCCGCAGGCGCCGGGAATCCGACCGCACGGATACGTCGGCCCGCGCCTTGACCACCACCCGCTGCGTCTTGTGCCGCGCCAGCGGGCCGATCTCCTCGACGCACCCGGTCAGCAGCTGCTTCAAGCCGACCACCTCGGACATGACCTCCAGCTGCCCGGCCTCCACCTTGGTCAGGTCGAGCACGTCGTTGATCAGGGAGAGCAGGTGTTCCCCGCTGCTGGTGACGTGCGCCACATAACGGTGCTGCCGCGCGTTGAGGCTCCCGAACTCCTCGCCGGCCAGCAGCTGCGCAAAACCCAGGATCGAGTTCAGCGGTGTGCGCAGCTCATGGCTCATGTGGGCCAGGAACTCGCTCTTGTGCCGGTTGGCGTGCTCCAGGTACTTGATGAGACGGGCCACGTTCAGCGAAGAGGCCACATGCGGAATGGTCATCAAGGCGCGGCTCAGGTCCGCCTCGGTGAAGGCGGGCTGGTCCACCCGCCGCCCGAGCGCCACCGCGCCGACCAGGTCGCCGGCCGAAACCATGGGCACCAGGACCATCGAGGCCAGGCCTGAGCGGCTTGCAAATTCGGTCAACGAGGCGGGCCAGCGCCCGTCGCGGGCGTCCGTCAGCATCGGCCGCCGCGTGCGCAGGCAGTGGCTGACCGGTGAGCCCGGCGGAACCGGCGCCCGGTTGAGGCCCCCCAGGCCCAGCCCGGGTTCCGTGGTCAGGTGTGTGATCAGCTCGTTTTCGGGGTCCAACACGGAGATGCCGACCAGGGCCGCCGAGAACTGGCGTGCCAGCAGCCGGCCGGCGCGGGCGAGCACTTCGTCCGGGTCGACTTGCTCGTTGACCGCGGCCATGTCCTCGGCGAGACGGAGCCGGGCATCCATGAGGCCGCGCCAGACCGCCAGCGCATGGCTCAGCTCCCGCACCTCCTGCGTGCCCTCTCCGGTCGGAATCACAGCGTCGCGGCCGGCGCTGAGCTGGATGGCAGCGGCGGCCAGACGCGTGATCGGCCGCAGGTTTCCGATGAAGAACAGCCACGACAGCATGAGCAGGCCGACCACGCCGACAACACGCCCGACCAAGGTGAAGGTCAGGATTTGCTGATCGGCCGCAGCCGCGGCGTCGCGGGCGGTGTTGGCCGCGCTGCCGGCGCGGAGATCGAAGATGCCCGCCTCACCGTCCAGGGTCTCGTCCAGGGCCGCGCCCTCGTCCCAGAAGCTGCCGGGGATCGACTCTCGATCCTCTATCCGGCCCAGCAGCTCCTCGGTCCACACCTGCACGGCGTCGGCGGCGGCCAGCAGGCGCACCCGCTCTGCCGCCACCGTGCCCGATGCGGGCATCCGGGCCAGCGCGCTCCGGGCCTCCACCACCCGCTGGCGGTCGCGCTCATAGACCACCAGCTTGGAGGCGTCCTGGGTCAGCTCGTATTCGTTTAGGGCGTTCTCCTCGGCGGTGATGCGCTCGGTGTAGACGTAGGCGCTGTAGCGCAGGCTGGCCGCCGCGTCGGCGGCGCGGCTTTGCTGGTCGGCCGAGGTGAGCGAGCTGATGATGACGCCGCTGGCGATCGCGACTACGACCAGCAGCGCGCCCACCAGCGTGAGGCCCTGGAACCGCAGCGAGCGGCCCGTCCACAGCCTGGTCCGGCCCGCCAGTTTCACGAGATGCAATTGAACCCGCGCACGCGCGCGTAAGAGGTGCCCTAGCGGCGTCGACCCGACGTCATTCGAGCGTCAGCCCAGCCACCAATCCGCGGCGTTCCAGCCGTCGACGGCCGGCCCGCCGGCGGGGGCGAAGTTGTGCAGAGTCTCCGCCACCTGACGCACCTCCGGCCACTCGTAGAGCGTGATGGTGCAGTGATAGGCCAGCCATTCCCGCTGCAGTGCCAGGTAGGCCGCCTGCCGGCGGGCCCGGTCCAGGGTGGCGGCGCCGGCCGCCAGCCGGCGGTCGAGCTCGGGGTCGCGACAGCGGTTCCAATTCGCACCCGCATCAGCGAAGTCGGCCCAGGCACTGGGGTCGGGCAGCCATTGGTTGGAGTACACCGTCATGTCGAACGCCCCGTCGGGGTTGGTGGTGCCGAAGAAGGCCGACCGGGGCTGGCAGGCGGTGTCGACCGCGGCGCCGACCTCCTGCCACTGCTGCTTCAGGATGGCGAGCTCCTGGTCGGCGGCCTGGGTCGCGCACGCGGCCAGCAGCTGGAACTGGAGCCGGCGGCCGTTCTTCTGGCGCACTCCGTCGGCACCCGGCTTCCAGCCGTCGTCGTCGAGCAGCTTGCGAGCCCCCGCCAGGTCTCGCGAAGGGCCGGGCGCCGAGGGGTCTACCCAGGTGCCCATGGCGCTCGGGAAGAGCGCGCGGCTGGGTTTGCCCTGGCCGCTCAGCTCGGTATGCGTCAACGCCGGCCGGTCGAGCGCCCGGTCCAGCGCCTCCAGCACCGCGCCATCGTCCAGCCAGGGCGGGCTCTGACCGGTGGCCGTGTTGGCGGCATGGTTGGGGTTGAGGAACTCTGTGCGCAGGCCCGTGAAAACCAACGGAGCTGAGCGGCTCATGCCCTGCAGGTCGTGGAGGTCGTTCGTGCTGAGGTTGAAGCCCAGGTCCGCCTCACCCGCACGCAGGCCGGCCAGCAGCGCGGTCTTGCTCGGGTAAATGCGGTAAACGAGACGGTCGAGGTAGGCCCGGTGCGCGAAGTACCCGTGGCGGCCGTCGGGATAGCGCGGGTTAGCGACGTATGTGAGGCTGTGGCCCGGCTCGCGGCCGGCCAGCTCGAACGGCCCCGAGGCCACCTCCGCCGGCTGTGGGTGGTGCGCCGGGAGCACCCAGAACTGCGGGCCGATCTGCAGGTAGGGCGCGTAGACGGAACCGAAGCTCCAGACCACCTCGGTGTCGGAGCGCCGCTCCATGCCCTCGATCCGGCCGAAGGCGGAACGATGTGCCTGCCAGGTGTAGACGATATCGTCGGCGGTCAGGGGCTGGCCGTCGCTCCAGGTCAGGCCGGGCAGCAGTTTGACGTCGACGGTCATCGAGCCGCCGGCCGCCACCTTGACGTCGCCGTTCTCCACGGTCGGCACCTCGCGCACCAGGTCCGGGTACGGCTGCAGGCTGGGATCCACGCCCCACAGCCGCGCGTACAGGAGGTCCGCCGCCCGGAAATCGGCCTCTGTGGCGGCCGAATAGATGTCGAGCGTTTGCGGGAACTCCCAATCCCCCAGCACCAACGTGCCGCCGCGGTGGGCGGGGGGGCTGGGGCGGTAGCCGGCCGGCAGGTGCGAAACCGCCGGCGGAGGAGTCAAGAAGGGATTGCAGGCGACCGTCAGCAAAAGTGCGGCCGCCGGCAGCCAGCGGGAGCGCAAGCTATCAACGGTAGCCGCGAGGTGCCCGTGGGTACAATTCGGGCACTGTGACCGAACCCAACGGCAACGGCGTCCTCAAAGGCTCTTTCAAGGTCAAGGCCGGCCTGGCCGAGATGCTGAAAGGCGGCGTGATCATGGACGTCGTCACGCCCGAGCAGGCCAAGATCGCCGAGGACGCGGGCGCCTGCGCGGTGATGGCCCTGGAGCGGGTGCCGGCCGACATCCGCCGCGACGGCGGCGTGGCCCGCATGTCCGATCCGGCCCTGATCAAGGGCATCAAGGCCGCGGTCACCATCCCGGTCATGGCCAAGTGCCGGATCGGGCACTTCGTCGAGGCCAGGATCCTGGAAGCGCTGGAGATCGACTACATCGACGAGTCCGAGGTGCTGACGCCCGCCGACGAGGAGAACCACATCGACAAGCACCCCTTCAAGGTGCCCTTCGTCTGCGGCTGCCGAGACCTCGGCGAGGCGCTGCGCCGGATCGCCGAAGGCGCGGCCATGATCCGCACCAAGGGCGAGGCGGGGACCGGCAACGTGGTCGAAGCGGTGCGCCACATGCGGGCCGTCAACAACGGCATCCGCCGCCTGCACGGCCTCAGCCACGCCGAGCTGGTGCACGAAGCCAAGCAGATCGGCGCGCCCGTCGACGTGCTCGCCGAATGCCAGCGCTTGGGGCGGCTGCCGGTCGTCAACTTCTCGGCGGGCGGCATCTCGACGCCGGCCGACGCGGCGCTGATGATGCAGCTCGGCTGCGACGGCAACTTCGTGGGGTCCGGGATCTTCAAGTCCGAGGACCCGCTCAAGATGGCCAAGGCGATCGTGACCGCGACCACCTACCACGACCAGCCTGAGGTCCTCGCCGAGATTTCGGCCGGGCTCGGACAGCCCATGCGCGGCCTGGAGATCCCCCAGATCCCCAAGGAGGAGCTGCTCGCGGCCAGAGGCTGGTAGAGACGTGTCTCGCGAAACCCGAGTGGTGCCCTCCCCAGAGGGGGAGGGCGGAGGGTAGGGGGAGCGAGTGACTGCAGCTGCCAGTCCCCTGGTCGGCGTGCTCGCCCTGCAGGGCGCGTTCAAGGAGCACGAGCGTGCGCTGCAAGCCATCGGCGCCCGCACCCGCCTGGTGCGCCTGCCCGCCGAGCTCGACGACCTCGACGCCCTGGTCATCCCCGGCGGCGAGAGCACGACCATGACGATCCTGATGGAGCGCATGGGACTCTGGGAGCCAGTACGCAAGGCCCTGTCCGAGGGCCTGCCCGCGCTGGCCACCTGCGCCGGCATGATCGTGCTGGCGCGGGACATCACGGACGGCGTGAACGGCCAGCATGGCTTTGGCCTGCTCGACATTGCCGTCCGCCGCAACGGTTACGGCCGCCAGGTCCACAGCTTCGAGGCGCCGGTGCGCGTCGAGGGTCTGGACCACGAGTTCCCGGGCGTCTTCATCAGAGCGCCCTTCGTGGAGGACACGGGCACCGCCGACGTCTACGCGGTCCAGGACGATCAGCCGGTCGGTGTGCGCCAGGGCCGGTTGACCGCGCTTTGCTTCCATCCCGAGCTTTCGGGCGACCTGCGCCTGCACAGGGAGTTCGTCAACACGCTGTGAGAGTCCGCAGCGCCACCGTCCTCGACCTGGGCAAGATCGAGGACCTGCACCGGGCCACAGGGGCCGTGTTCTCGGCCCAGCCCCCCTCGGTGCGCCTGTGGTCCCTGGTCTCGCACACGCTGTCGGCGCTGCTGCCCCTGGGCCAGGACACGCTGCTGTACGTGGCGGAGGACGGCGGCCGCATCGTGGGCTTCGCCCAGGCCTCGGGCGCGGGTTCGGCGATCGGACTGCAGCCCGGCGCCACCACGCTCCAGGTCCTCAACCTGGTGGTGGCCGAGGGCGCCGATCCCAACGAAGTCCTGCCCGAGCTGCTCGAGCACCTCGCCAACCGGGCACTGGGCAGGGGTGGGCTCCGGCTCACCGTTCGCGTGCCCCTCGACGATCCGCTGCTGCGCACGATCCGGATGCAGGGCTTCCGCCAGTACGCCACCGAGAACGTGCTCTACGCGGAGGAGCCGAAAGCTCAGCGCGACGTCAGCCTGGCCGGCGTGCGGCCGGCGCGGGGCAAGGACGACCGGGTGCTCTACCACCTCTATCGCAAGGTCACGCCTCAAGGCGTCTCCAACGTGGAAGCGCCTACCTTCCGGGAGTGGAAGCGGCTGCGCCAGGAGCCAGGTGAGCAGTACGTGGTCGATAGGGTGGAGATGGTGGCCTGGTTCGGCGTAGAGCGCAGCTCGGAGCCGGCACGTCCCCACACCCTGCGCTTCATGGCGCTGCCCGAGGCCGGCCTGGCCGAGGACGTGGCCGACCACGTGCTCGGGCTCACGGGCGGCGGCCCGGCCTGGTCGAGCCTCCGCCACTATGATGCGAACATGATCGACGCCCTCAGAGGGCGCGGTTTCTCCAACCTGCTGACGCAGGCGCTGTTGGTCAAAGAACTGGCTCTTAGGGAGCCTCTGCGCGAGAAAGGCCTTGTCCCTTCCTACGGCTAGCGACCTTCCGTTTCAGCGCTGGGAGCCTGAGCTGGAGCTGCTGGCGCAGGCCCTGCCGCCGCACCTGTATCGAGCGCTGCATGAGCGCACGGCGTCGGCGCAGCTGCTGGAGATCGTCCTCGACCTGGGTCGCGAGCCGGAAGCGAGGGTGCCGGGCCGCGAGATCCTGCTTTCCGAGATGGCGGTCACCGAGGCCGACCTCGAGTACGTGGCCGAGCGCGTGGGCGAGTTCAGCGACGACAACCGCGCCGGCATCGCGCGCACGCTGCATCGCATCTCCGCCATCCGCAACCGGCGCGGCCGCATCGTCGGCCTCACCTGCCGCGTCGGCCGCGCTGTCGGCGGTACGGCCGAGATCATCCGTGACATCGTCGTCAGCGGTGAGTCGATCCTGCTCCTGGGCCGGCCCGGGATCGGCAAGACAACCATCCTCCGCGAGTGCGCACGCATGCTCGCCGACGAGCAGCGCAAGCGCGTGGTGATCGTCGACACCTCCAACGAAATCGGCGGCGACGGCGACATCCCGCATCCGGGTATCGGCCGCGCGCGGCGCATGCAGGTGCGCACGCCGCTGCTGCAGCACAACGTGATGATCGAGGCTGTCGAGAACCACATGCCCGAGGTCATCGTCATCGACGAGATCGGCACCGAGCTGGAGGCCGCCGCCGCGCGCACCATCGCCGAGCGCGGCGTGCAATTGATCGCCACCGCGCACGGGCAGACGCTCGAGAACCTGATGGTCAACCCGGTCCTCAACGACCTGCTGGGCGGCATCCAGAGCGTCACGCTCTCTGACGAGGAAGCGCGCCGCCGCGGCACCCAGAAGTCGGTGCTGGAGCGCAAGGCGCCGCCCACCTTCGATGTGCTGATCGAGATCCAGGATCGCGACCGGATGGCGATCAACCAGCCGCTGGCCGATGTGGTCGACCTGGCGCTGCGCGGTCCGCTGCCCACGCCCAAGATCCGGGTGCGCACGCGTGAGGGGCGGATCATCTCCAACGTCGAGCAGGCCGTGGCGCCGAACGGTGAGCGGCCCACCACGGGAGTGCTCTCCAAGCCACGCACGATCTTTCCCTACGGCGTCAGCCGCAGCCACCTGGAGCAGGCCATCCGCGACCTCGAGCTGCCCGTGCGCGTGCTCGGCAACTCCGACGGCGCGGACATCGTGATGACGCTGAAGAACTACTACCGGCGCCGGCCCGACAGCATCCGCCAGGCCGAAGCCTCGGGCGTGCCCATCCACATCCTGAAGAGCAACACCGTGACGCAGGTTAAAGAGGCTTTGACGCGCATCTACGGCGCCGACCGTCCGGATGCCGCGACGTCGCGCGCGCTGCAGGAGGCGCTGGAGGCGATCCGGCGCGTCAAAGCCACGCTGCAGCCGATGGAGGTGTCGCCGCAGAACGCGTACGTGCGCCGCCTGCAGCACCAGCTGGTGGCGGAAAACGACCTGGTCGCGCGGAGCACGGGCAAAGAGCCGCAGCGCCGGCTGCGCATCTTTCCGTCGCCCGACCTGGTCGACTGAATTTGGCGGGCCTCTTCATCACCTTCGAAGGCCCCGAGGGGTCCGGCAAGTCCACGCAGGTTGAGCTGCTGCGCCGCTGGTTCGGCAAAGCCGTCGTGGTCCGTGAGCCTGGCGGCACTGCGCTCGGCGAGCGCATCCGCGACCTGGTGCTGCACGACCGCGCCATGTCCCCAGCTGCCGAGATGTATCTGTTCATGGCGGCGCGAGCCGAGCTCCTGGCGGAGCAGATCTGTCCCGCCCTGCGGGCCGGCGAGAGCGTGATCGCCGACCGCTACCACGACTCCACGCTCGCCTACCAGGGCGGCGGGCGCGGCCTGGAAACCTCGTGGCCGACCTTCTTCCCGAAACCGGATCGCACCTATCTGCTGGCGCTGCCTCCAGAGATCTCGCTGCGCAGGCTGTCGGACGCGGACCGCATCGAGCGCGAGCCGCTCGAATTTCATCAGGCGGTGGCCAAGGCCTACGAGCGCCTGGCCGCGGCGGAGCCCAAACGTTGGATGGTTTTGGACGCGACCGCCAGCCCGGAGGCGATCCACGAGATCGTCAGGTCCGACCTGGCCGGCTTTCTGAAGAGGTCGCAGCCATCAAGCTCGTAATCGCCATCGTTCAGGGCGAGGATGCCGGCCAGACGGTGCAGGCGCTGTCGGCCGCCGGGATCAGCGTCACCCGGCTCAACTCGGTGGGAGGCTTCCTGCAGCAAGGGAACGCCACGCTGCTGAGCGCGGTCGACGAGGAGAAGATCGAGCAGGTGCTGGGCGTGATCCGCGAGAACTGCCGAGAGCGCTCGCGCTTCCTGACTCCGATGCCGCCCATGGTGGAACCCGGCGAGATGCTGATGCCCTACCCGGTCGAGGTCCAGGTCGGGGGCGCCACCGTAATCGTGCTCGACGTCGCCCAGTTCGAAAAGCTCTGAAAGTCCTCCTGGTCTCCGGCAAGGCCGAGCTGGGACCGCTCGTTGCCGAGTGGTTGCGCGAGGCCGGGCACTCAGTCATCGAGCAGGGCAAGGCCGAGGTGGTGGTCGACGTCACCTTCGGCTGGCAGAACTCGCTGCTCCACGACGGCTGGAAGTGGCGCGGCTTTGCGCGGTTCGCGCCCGCACACGCCACCGAGCTGATGCGCGTCGCGCGCGAAGCCGAAGCCCGGCTCGTCATCTTCGGCGGTTTTGCGCTGGCCGCCGCGGGACCATTCGACGAACCCGACCTGCGGCCGCCGCTGGAGGTGGAAGGCGCGCTGCGCTCCAGCGACCTCCCGATCTGCGCACTCCGGCTGGGGTGGCTCTACGGCCCTGGGATGGAAAACCTCCGCCAGTACCGGACGGCGTTCCGGCGGCTGCGTCCCTACTACGGCGGTCCGCGCACCCAACAGTCCTGGCTGCACGAGGAGGACGCCGCCGCGGCGGTGCTGGCGGCGGTGGAGAAGGGCCAATCCGGTGAGCTTTACGGAGTCGCCGACGAGCGACCGGCCGGCAACCGGGAGGTGCTCGACCACTTCGCCTGGCACGTGGCCCGCCGCCCTCCCATCAGCTTTCCACGAGCCGGCCTACCGCTGAGCCCCGTGCGCGAAGCCCAGGCGCTGGTGCTCGAGCGCAGCTCGGTGGTCGACCCACAAGCCTTCCGGACGGCCACCGGCTGGCGGCCGCGCTACCCGACCTATGTCGAGGGCCTGGCCCAGGTCGCCCGGACCTGGAGCTAGGCGGGAATCGCCTGCGGGCGCCCGCCACGGCGCCGGCCGCCGCGCCGGCGTCCGCTCCGCCGCTCCGCCGACTGGACCGCGGCCACCGCCGCCCGGTAGCGCCACTGGCCGAGCTCGAGCAGCGCTTGGGCGTCCAGCTCGGGCAGGTCGGGCGCGCCCTCTCGGCGCAGCCGGCTCCACAGCGTCGAATCCTCGGGGGCCAGCAGCGTGATGGCCCAGCCCTCCGCGCCATTGCGCGCAGTGCGCCCAACCCGGTGTGTGAGCCACTGCGGAGTATCGGGCAGGTCGAAGTTCACGATCAGGCTGACGTGGCTGATATCCAGGCCGCGAGCCGCCACGTTGGTGGCGACCAGCAGGTTGCTGCGGCCGGACCGGAAGTGGTCCATGGCGCGATCGCGGGCGCCCTGCGTGAGGTCTCCCTGCAGGAGCACGCACTCATGCCCGAGACGGGTCAGATCGCGATGCAGCTTGCGGACACCGTGCTTGGTGCGGCCGAACACGATGGCGGCGCCGGGGTGGATCTTGAGCAGCCGGCTCACCACCTGCACCTTGTCGTCCCGGCGCGCCCGCAGCAGCCCGTGCTCGAGCTTGGACTCCTCCCCCGGCGCACTGTTGATGTGGACCGGGTCCTGCATGTGCTTGCGCATCAGGCGCGTGACCCAATCGGGCATGGTGGCCGAGGCCAGCACCATCTGCGGCTCGTAGGTCTGGGCGAGGATCCGCTCCACGTCGGGCGCAAAGCCGGCGTCCAGCATCTCGTCCGCCTCGTCGAGGACGGCGTACTCGACCCGGCTCAGCGCCAGCAGGCGCTTGCCGATCATGTCCAGGATGCGGCCCGGCGTGCCGATCACCACGTCCGGTCCCTGCTTCAAGGCCAGGGTCTGGGTGGCGTAGCCGACGCCGCCGTAGAGCAGGGCGCATTTGAGGCCCGACTCCAGGGAGACGAAGACACGCTCGACCTGGATAGCCAGTTCGCGTGTGGGAGTGACCACCAGCGCGCGCGGGCCGGGACCGCTGCGCTCGCGCAGACGATCCACCAGCGGCAGCAGGAAGGCCAGGCTCTTGCCCGACCCGGTCGGGGCTTCGATCACCACGTCGTCCCCATCCAGGAGGGCGGGCACCGCGTCGGCCTGGACGGCGAGCGGCTCGGTGATGCCCTGGCGGCTGAGGGCGGCCAGGGTGCGGGCGTTGACGCCCAGTTCAGCGAATGTCGACAAAAAAGCTCCTTTCCCTCTCGTTACGTTGATTGCCGCGACCTGTTGAGGGAAACGAGCCGGACGTGGCGCTTCGGCGGAAGCGTCCAGGTGGAGAGTCTACCCTTTCGCCGGTGATTTCGATCCTCGGCCTCGAGAAGGCGTTCGGCAGCGTGCTGGCGGTGCGCGGCGTGGACCTCCAGGTCGAGGCCGGTCAGCTCCTGGTCCTGCTGGGCCAAAACGGGGCCGGCAAGTCGACGACGCTGCGCTGCGCCGGCGGCATCCTGCACCCCGACGCCGGAGAGATCCGGTTCGGTGAGCTGCGGCTGCCGGCCGACCTGGACGCCGTGCGTCGGCGCCTGGGGGTCGTCGCCGACCAGGCCCGCCTGTACGGCCGCAACACCGCGGTCGAGTACCTCGACCACTTCGGCTACCTCTACGGCGTGCCGGAGCCCGAGCGCTCGCGGCGCATCCAGGAGCTGCTGGAGCGGTTCGACCTGCTGGCGGAGAGCGGCCGTCCGCTCGCCACCTTCTCCCGGGGCATGGCCCAGAAGGTGGCCCTGATCCGTGCCACCCTGCACCGGCCGGACTGGCTGTTCTGCGACGAGCCGACCTCCGGCCTCGACCCCGTGGCCGCCGCCGAGATGCGCGCCTACCTGGCCGAGCAGCGGGATCGCGGCGCCGCCCTGATCGTGACCACGCACATCCTGGGCGAAGCGGAGTTGATGGCCGACCAGGTGGCGATCATGCGCCAGGGTCGGATCGTGGCCGAGGGTTCGCTGGCCGAGCTGCGGCGGGGAGCCGCCCAGCGCCGGCGTGAGGGCGCCGAGCTGGTGCGCTGGGTGCGCTCCGAGGCCCAGGACCGGATGGCGGCCGCCGGCGTCCCCCGCTTCAGCCCGGTCGAGAAACCCCCCAGCCTGGAGTCGATCTATCTGACGGCAATTTCCGTAGGGGAGGGGCTTGCCCCTCCCTCGAGGGCGGGTCAAGACCCGCCCCTACGAGAGCGGGTGGGGGAAGGGATAAGGCCACGCCAGATGCTCGCCTCGCTGCGCGGACAGCCAGCCCTTCTGCGCCACCTGCTGCCCTTCTACGTCAGCTCCTGGTGGCGCCGCGGCGACCTCTCCTGGGTCCTCTACCTCAACGCTTTCGTGCTCCTCTTGATCGCGGGCGCCTCGCTCTTCGGGTCGCTGCCCGCGGGGGGCGGCATCACCTCGCGCCTGGGCAGAGGCAGCCTCGACGCCGGGCTCCTGCTGCCGCTCTTCTTCATGACCTTCGCGCTCCTGGAATCGATCAAAACCTCGATCGGCCTGTGGTGGGAGAAGGCGCAGGGCTCCCTCGAGGTCCTGCTCTACGCGCCTCTCGACGATCCCTCCCTGGTCTGGATGGAGGTGCTGCCGGGCGCGGCCGTGAGCGTGGTCTGGG
>Ga0209474_10002693_pt1 | contig 16087 bp, 16 predicted proteins | sample GraSoiAngelo_145_FD_185902 | JGI IMG/M metagenome (GOLD analysis project Ga0209474, IMG submission 185902) | Grasslands soil microbial communities from the Angelo Coastal Reserve, California, USA - 14_1009_05_20cm (SPAdes) (version 2) | ecosystem: Environmental > Terrestrial > Soil > Grasslands...
GGCGGGGCAGGTCAGCCAAAACGTTGTCGGAAACGGCTCCCCGTCTCGCGCGAACGGCGCCTGCTCCGTTACGGCAGGTCGTCCAAACGGGCAGCGGACGACGACGCGCCGGAAGGCGCGCGGCTCCCGTCCGAGCTGCTCGGCGACGATCGCTCGGTCATCGTCCATGCGCGCTCGTATTGTGCGCCCGCAGCCACCCGTCGATTCCCTGGACGATGAAAAGCTGCTCGCCCGGCCGCACGTAGCCGAGCTCGCGCGCTTGCCGGGCCAGCGAGTCGGTGCTCGAGGCTGCGCTCAACTGTTCGCGGAGCTGCCTCTTTTGCGCCGCCAACTGCGCGACGTGCGTGCTGACGGAGTCGAGCTCGTGCCTCGTGGCGAAGTACGTACGCAGCGGGTGGTAATACAGGTAGGCGACGATCACGACGGCCGCGATCACGGACCACCGACGCGCGAGTGTTCCAGCCGGCGGCCGGCGCGAGCGCTTACGGGGCATGGCCGCTCCATTCGGGAGCGGCGGCGGCGCTCCTACTAGACGACGTCGACCTTGATCACGTTCGTGGAACCGGGGATGTTGACCGCGGTTCCTGCAGTGATCACGACTGTGTCGCCCTCCGCGACGAGCCCGCCGTCGCGCGCCGCTTCGACGGAGCGCTGCCAGAGATCCTCGACGTTCTCCGTCTCCGGAATCCAACGCGGCGTGACGCCCCACTCGAGCGCCATCTGCTGAATCGCCCACTGGTGGTGCGACAGTCCGACAATCGGCCGGTGCGGACGCAGCCGCGCGACCGCGGACGCGGTCTTGCCCGTGAACGTCGGCACGAGCATCGCGGCGGCCCCGAGCGCCTCGGCGATATCGCAAGCAGCGTTCGACATCGCGTTTCCAATCGTCGGATCCTCCGTCGCCTCCGGAATCTGGTGGCGATACCCGAGGCTCGGCTCGATCGCGCGCGCGATCTTGTCCATCGTCTCGACCGCATGCACCGGGAACTCGCCGGTTGCCGTCTCAGCCGACAGCATCACCGCAGAGGTCCCGTCGAGGATCGCGTTGGCGACGTCACTGGCCTCCGCCCGCGTCGGTTCGGGTTGGTGGACCATCGACTCGAGCATCTGCGTCGCGGTGATCACCGGTTTCCCCCGCTCGAGCGCGCGCGAGATGATCCGCTTCTGCAACAGCGGAACGATCGCCGGGCCGATCTCGACGCCGAGGTCGCCGCGCGCGACCATTACCGCATCCGTCTCGGCGAGGATGTCGTCGAGCGCGTCGATCGCCTCGCTTTTCTCGATCTTCGCGATCACGCGAGCGTCCGATCCCTCCTGTTCGAGCAGCGCCTTGAGATCGCGGAGGTCGGCAGCGGCGCGCACGAACGACAAGGCGACGTAGTCGACGCCGAGCTCGAGCGCGAATTCGAGGTCCTCGAGGTCCTTCCGGGTCAGCGACGGGATCGGAATCGGAACGCCGGGCAGGTTGACGCCCTTCTGGGAACGCACGGTGCCGCCGACGACGACGCCGCAGCGCGCGCGCTCGTGCTCGACCTCGTCGACACGGAGCCGGACGAGACCGTCGTCGATCAGCACCTCGTGTCCGGGCCGGAGGACTTCCCCGATCACCGCCGGCGCCAGCGGCAGCTCGCCGTTTTGCGCCGAGTCCGCATAGACGACGGTCACCTCACTTCCGGTCGCAAGCGGCAGCGGCTCGACCAGCGTGCCGACGCGGATCTTCGGCCCCTGCAGGTCGGCGATGACCGCCAGCGGCCTACCGCACTCCTCCTGCAGCTCGCGGACGAGCTGCGCCCTGGCGGCATGGTCCTCGTGCGAGCCGTGCGAGAGGTTGAGGCGGGCCGCATCCATCCCCGCGTCGATCAGCGAGCGCAGCACGTCGGGCGACGCGCACGCGGGCCCAATCGTCGCGACGATCTTCGTGCGGCGCGGCACCTCTGCGGCCATGTACTGAGAGTAGCGCCGCGGTCAGCCGCCGCGGTGCGCGCGGGGAAAGACTTTCCAGCCGCGTAGCGGCTCGTCCGCGCAGCGGACCGGTGGAAGGGGTCTGGGGGAACCGAGAGGTTCCCCCAGCGGGTCAACTCAACGTACGAATCGCGGAAACATTTTCCACCCCGGATACACCGCCGCGTCACCGAGTTCCTCCTCGATGCGCAGGAGCTGGTTGTACTTCGCCACGCGGTCGGTGCGTGACGGCGCGCCCGTCTTGATCTGGCCGGCGTTCGTCGCGACGGCGAGATCCGCGATCGTCGTGTCCTCCGTTTCGCCGGATCGGTGGGAGATCACCGTCGCGTAACCGTTCGACTGCGCCAGCTCGATCGCCTCGAGCGTTTCGGTGAGCGTTCCGATCTGGTTGACCTTCAGGAGGATCGCGTTCGCGACTCCGGCATCGATCCCCCGGTTAAGCCGATCTGGATTGGTCACGAACACGTCGTCGCCGACGAGCTGCAGTCGATCGCCGAGCTTGCTGGTGAGATTGCTCCACGCGTCCCAATCGTCCTCCGCGACGCCGTCTTCGACCGACACGATCGGGAAGCGCCCGGCGAGATCGCCGTAGAAATCAGCCATACCCTCGCCGTCCGCCTCGCGTCCCTCGAACCGATACGTCCCGTCCCGGAAGAACTCGGTTGCGGCCGGATCGAGCGCGATCGCAACGCGCTCGCGGTGACCGACGCGCTTCGCGGCCTCGAGGATCGCCGCGATCGCCTCCTCGCTCGAACCGAGGTCCGGCGCGAAACCTCCTTCGTCACCGACCGCGGTCGCGAGGCCGCGCTCGTGCAAGACGTTCTTCAGCGAGTGGAACGTCTCCACGCCGACCCGCAGCGCCTCCGCAAAGGTGTCGGCGCCGACCGGGACGACCATGAACTCCTGCAGGTCGATCGAGTTCTCCGCGTGCGCGCCGCCGTTGATGACGTTCATCATCGGCACCGGCAGGGTCCGGGCGTCGTCGCCGCCGAGCGAACGGAAGAGCGACAGACCACGCTCGGCGGCCGCCGCCTTCGCACTCGCCAACGACACACCGAGGATCGCGTTCGCGCCGAGCCGTCCCTTGTTCGCCGTGCCGTCGAGCTCGATCAGTCGCCCGTCGACGGCCGCTTGATCGGAGGCGTCCAACCCGCGAACCGCGGTGGCGATTTCACCGTCGACGTTCGCAACTGCGTGCGTCACCGCCTTGCCGCCGTAGGCCTCGCCACCGTCGCGGAGCTCCACCGCCTCGTGCACGCCGGTGGAAGCGCCGGATGGAACGGTCGCGCGGCCGAAGGCGCCCGATTCGAGTCGCAGGTCCACCTCGAGCGTCGGATTGCCGCGCGAGTCGAGGATCTGGCGCGCGTGAACTTGCCGGATCGCCGTCACTCGAAAGCGACTTTCGCGCGGTCGAAGTACCGATCCTGTTCGGCAAGGTCGAGCCTCGTCCAGTCCTTGCCTTCCTCGGCCGCGAACTTCTCCGCCCGCTCGACGCGTTCGACGAACCGTTTCGTCATCGCGCGCAGCGCCAGCTCAGGATCCACGTTGAGCCGCCGAGCCACGTTCACTGCGGCGAAGAGCACGTCGCCGAGCTCCTCGAAGACATGTGGATCGGCCTCGGTCTCCGGCGCAGGCTCGCCGGCGGCCGCCAGAGCTTCCTTCAACTCGCGAACCTCGTCATCGAGATCGGCAAGCGCGCCCGCCGCTCCCTCGTATTCGAAGTTCACCGCAGCCGCTCGGCGCTGCACCTTGCGCGCGTACAGGAGTGCGGGAAGCGAGTCGGGGACGTGGTGGAAGATGCCTTCGCGTCCCTCCTCCCTGGCCTTGATCTGATCCCAGCGCTCACGCACGCGTCCCGCCGTCCGCGCCTCGGCGTCGCCGAACACGTGTGGATGACGCCGGACGAGCTTTGCGTGTACGTTCCGCGCGACCGCTCCGAGGTCCGTCGCGCCGCGCTCCTCGAGGAGCAGCGCGAGGAAGTACACCTGGAAGAGGAGATCGCCGAGCTCGTCCGCGAGTCTCGCGTCGTCGCGCGCGATCGCGGCGTCCGCGACCTCGTAAGCCTCTTCGACCGTGTGCGGGACGATCGTGCGCGCGGTCTGCTCGCGGTCCCACGGGCATTCGCGGCGGAGCCGCGCCGTCAGTTCTTGGAGGTCCTCGAGCGCGCGCCCGAGGTCGCTCACGTCGTCGTCGTCGAACTTGTCAGCGAGAGGCAGGGATCCGGCGTCGGCTCATAACCGGGCTGGTACTTGACCTTGCCAGGCTTGCAGAAGGCCTTCTCGACACCGTGGGCCCAGTTCGTGATCGTCGTTTGCTTCGCCGTTTGCTCGAGCTGGCCCCGAATCTGCTCCTTCACCTTGCTGAGCGGCTGGGTCGACGGCGGACGAATCGGCGACAGCGCCTGAATGATGTGCCAGCCATAGCTCGAGTGGATGGGCTTTGCGATCGCGCCGGTCTTCAGAGAGAACGCGACCTTGTCGAATTCTGGAACTGTCCGGCCCTTGATGACCGTCAATTTTCCGCCGTTCGCCGCGGAGCCGGGGTCCTTGGAGTACTTCTTGGCGAGTGCCGCGAAGTTCTTCTCGTGATCGGCGGCGAGTTTTGCGTAGAGGGTGTTCGCAAGTGACCGCGAGTTGACGAGGATGTGCCGCACATCGCGGGTCGCCGGCTGGAGGTACAGCGACTTGTGCTGGTTGTAGTAGTCGGTCACGGCCTTGTCCGAGACCTTGACGCTTCCCGTCACCTTGTTGTAGAGCGCTTCTGAGATCAACTGCGTCTTGATCTCGTTACGGGCGGTCGCAGGGGTCAGTCCTTGCTTTCGCAACGTCTGCTCGTACTTCTTCTCGCTGCCACCGTATTGTGGCGACTTCTTCAGCTGCTGGATGCGGTCGCCGATCTGCTTGTCGCTGATGTGGATGCCCATGTCCTCGGCCTTCTGTGCGAACTCGGCCCGCTGCACAAGGGCCGTGATGAGCTGTCCCTTCAGCGACTCGTACGCGGGAGTGCCTGGCTTTGGAAACGGCGTCTTTTGCGACTCGTAGTTCTTCTTCCCGACGTTCAGCAGGGTCGTGAATTCGTCCTTCGTAATCGTCTGCCCGCCGACGACGGCAATGTCGCCGGATTTCAGCGTGGCGGTCTGGCCCCCGCCTCCACACGCCGCGACGAGCAGCCCGAGGGCGAGCGACAGAATGACGAGCGAGATGTGACGCTTCATGGAAAAAGCGCCATCAGCAGCGGTCGCGCTCACGCTGCTTGGCGCGCGGCGAGTATAGCATCGACCAATCGGAGCGCCTGCGGGAAGCCCTCCTCGCGGAGCGTGATCTCCCGGTTCGCGACGGTGTAGACGGCGGTCGAGACGCGATTGCGGAGCGCCCGGAGCTCGCCCGAGCCGAGGACGACTTGGCCCACGCTCGCGCGGCCGCCGCGAAAGACGAAGTAGTCGGCGCCCAGAGCCGCGAGCTTCAGCTTCGCCTCCTGGATGAGGAAGAGGTTCTCGACGGGTTCCGGTAGCGGGCCGTAGCGATCCTCGGTCGCCGCCTGTAGCTCGCGGAGCTCGTCGTCGGATTCCGAGAGCGCCAGCCGGCGATGCAGATCGATCTTCAGCGCCTCGGAACCGATGTATTCGGCCGGCACGTAGGCGTCGACGCGCGCGTCGACCCGGACCGGACGGACGGCGATCCGCCGCTCGCCGCTCAGTTCCGCCACCGCCTCGGCGAGAAGGTTGCCGGCGCCGCGGATCTCGAGGTCACGCATCGCGATTGCGAAACCGGCACCGAGCTCGGTGTGGTCCGCGAGCGTCGCGAGTCGCGCACGCGCATCCGGCGAGAGCTCCGACATGTCGGGATAGAAGAGATACGCGTGCGCCGTGACATCCGAGCGCCCGACGCGGCCGCGGATCTGGTACAGCTGCGCCAAGCCGAGCGCGTCGGCGCGTTCGACGACGAGCGTGTTCGCCTGCGGGATGTCCAGACCGGACTCGATGATCGTCGTCGACACGAGCACATCGCCATCGCCGCGAAGGAACGCGTGCATCTTCTCCTCCAGGTCGCGCTCGCGCATCTGGCCGTGTGCGACGATGAAGCGGAGGTTCGGCGCGAGCTGCTGGAGCTTCTGCGTGACCTCGTCAATCGTCTCGACGCGGTTGTGCAGATAGAAGGACTGTCCCCCTCGCTCGGTCTCGCGTTCGAGCGCAAGCTTGACGAGCTCCTCGTCGTATTCGGCAACGGTCGTGCGAATCGGACGACGCCCCTCTGGAGGGGTCTCGATGATGGAGATGTCCCGCAACCCGGAGAGCGACATGTGCAGCGTGCGCGGGATCGGAGTCGCGCTGAGCGCGAGCACGTCGACCTCGAGCCTAAGGCTGCGCAGCAGTTCCTTCTGTGCGACGCCGAAGCGCTGCTCCTCATCGAGGATCACGAGGCCCAGCTCATTCGGGATCACGTCGCGACTGAGGATCCGATGCGTCCCGATGAGCACGTCGACCTTGCCCGCCGCGAAGTCCGCGAGGATCCTCTTGACCTCGGCGGGTCTGCGAAAGCGCGACACCATCTCGACGTTGAGCGGAAAGTCACGGAAGCGCTGCCGGAACGTGTGCCAGTGCTGCTCGGCGAGGATCGTCGTCGGGGCGAGGAAGAGCACCTGCTTGCCGTTGACGGCGACGGCGAACGCCGCGCGGATCGCGACCTCCGTCTTGCCGAAGCCGACGTCTCCGCAGACGAGGCGGTCCATCGGCCGCGGCGCCTCGAGGTCCTCCTTCACGGCCTCGATCGCCGCCTGCTGATCCTGGGTCTCCCGGTACGGAAATTCGGCCTCGAGCCGTTCGAGCCACTCGTTTCGCAGGTCGAACGGCACTCCGGCGGCGTTCTGCCGCTGCGCGTAGAGCGAGCAGCTCGCCTGCAAGCTCGCGGACGCTTTCGCGCGCGCGGGTCTTGAGGTTGTCCCACGCCTTGCCGCCGAGCTTCGACAGAGCGGGCGCCGTCGAGTCGGCGCCGATGTAGCGCGACACCTTCCCGATCTGCTCGTGCGGAACGTAGAGCCGGTCGTCTCCTCGGAACGCAAGCAATAGGTAGTCGCGTGTGACGCCGGCGACGGTCTTGGTCTCGAAGCCGAGCAACTTGCCGACGCCGTGGTCCTCATGCACGACGTAGTCGCCCGTGCGCAGATCGGCGAACGACTGAAGCGCGCGTCCACCGATCCTCCGCTCGCGGGGCACACGGCGGCGGAAGACCTGTGTGTCGGGGAGCAGGACGAGCCCGAGATCGCGCCAGACGAAGCCGCGGCGCGCAGGCGTGACGGCGAAGAGCAGCGCCGCTTCATTCGGCAGGGGCTCGCCTTCCTCGAGGATGCGCGCCTCGATGCGCCGGAGGAGATTTTGTTGGCGCAGCGCTTCGCCGCGGTGCGGGAACGCGACGACGACGCGATGGCCTGCGCGCACGAACGCGGCGAGCTCGTTCTCCGCTTCGGCGAGCCCGCGCGCGACGAGAGCCGGGCGCTGGGCCTCGAAGGCGAACGGCTGGCGCTGCGGCAGCGGATCGAGCTCGGCAGCGCGACCGAGCGAAACGGGATCAAGGCCCTCCTCCTCCCAGACGGCCCTCACCTCGTCGCGCTGCCAGACGAGGTCGACGGGTTGCGGCAGCGTCCGAACGAGATCCGTCGGGATCGGGATCGGTTCGTCTTCGCCGAGGAGTTCCGGCGCGGTGAGATCGAGGCGTCGTTCGGCCGCTGGATAGATCACCGCCTCGTCGACCGGATGGAGCGCGCGTTGCGTGAACGGCGAGAACGCGCGGATGTTCTCGATCTCGTCGCCCCAGAACTCGACGCGAAGCGGCTCGCGTCCCGTGGTCGGGAACACGTCGACGAGGCCACCGCGCACTGCGAACTGTCCGCGCTCGTCGGCGCGCTCGACGCGCTCGTAACCCGCCAGCGCGAGCGCCTCGGAGAGGGCTTCGAGGGAGAGCTCGGTGGACGGTGCGAGCCGAATCGCCTCGGGGCGCTGGTTCTGCGGCGGCAGCGGCTCGGCCACCGCCGACGCCGAAGCGCAGATGAGCCCGCCGCGAGCGAGCACGTCCAACGCGCGCGCCCGTTCGCCCACGAGGTGCGGCGGCGGCTCGAGGCCCGACCCCCAGTGAACGCCACGGCTCGGCATGAACGCGACGTTTTCGGCGCCGATGAACCACGCCGCCCCCTCGGCAACGTCGCGCGCGTCTTGGTCCTCGGGGGCAAGGAGGACGACGCCGCGCGCGACCTCCTCGTGCAACGCGGCGACGACGAGCGGGAGGGCCGCTTCGGAGACTCGGGCCTGCGCAGGCAGGGCCTCGGCAAAGGCGCCCAGGCGCTCGCTCTCGCGAAGCTCTTCGACGAACGGATGCAGGATTGGACGGTCCATGACAAACGGCCGAACCGGGCCGGTTCGGCTCGGATCATCGTAGCCGCCGGCTTCGGTTAGTTGAAGCGCGCCTGCGTTCGCTCCAGGCCTTCTGCGTCGAGCGCTTCGACCGCATCGGCGACCCGCGCGACGATCGACTCGGCGTCGTCCTCTGGCCGGAAGTCCGAAAGCACGTGCCCCGCGAGCGGATCGCGATCGCCACGCTCCGGACGACCGATCCCCACCCGCAAGCGCAGGAAATCCTGCGTTCGCAGGTGCTGCGCGATCGAACGGAGACCGTTGTGGCCTGCGAGTCCTCCGCCTTTGCGCGCCTGCAGCCGCCCGAGGTCGAGATCGCCTTCATCGTGGACGACGAGGATTGCGTCCGGTTCGAGCTTGTAGAACCGCGCCGCGGCAGCGACCGAGCGACCCGACTCGTTCATGTACGTCTCGGGCTTCAACAGCGCCACGCGGTGGTCGTCGATCCGCACCTCGGCGAACTGCCCCGAGAACTTGCCGCGCCACGAGGCGGAGTGACGGCGCGCGAGCTCCTCGACGACCATCCAGCCGACGTTATGCCGGTTGTGCGCGTATTCGCGGCCTGGGTTTCCGAGACCGACGACGAGCAAGTCCAGCGACGAGGCACGTTCGCCTCGGCGCCACGGGAGGCGCATCTAGCCTTCGACGGTGCCGGCTTCGCCTGCGGCTGTCTCGCCGCCCGTCTCCCCCGGCTCCTCGGCCGCACCCTCGGGCAGCTCCTCCGGTGGCACCTCGCCTTCCGGCAGCTCCTCGCCCTCGACGACTTCCGGCTCCGGCTCGACTTCGCGGGTCGGCAGGGTCACCGTCGCGAGCACGGTCTCCTCCGGATTGTCGAGATAGGTCACGCCTTCGCTCGCCGCCAGGTCCGCCAGCCGCAGCGTGTCGCCGATTCCCATGCCGCTCACGTCGAGCTCGATGTGCTCCGGGATCTCCATCGGCAGCGCCTCCACGTTGATCTCGCGCTGCACCTGCGAGAGCACGCCGCCTTCCTTCACGCCCTCCGGCTCGCCGACGAGCTGAACGGTGACGGAAGCCTGGATCGGCTGGTCGAGCCGGACTTCTTGCAGGTCGACGTGCGAGATGTGTCCGCGAATCGGGTCCTGCTGAAAGTCCTTGAGAATCGAAGCGTACGTCGTCTTCTGCCCGTCGAGGACGACGTCGAGGATTGCGTGCAACCCCGAGGTTCCGGTGAGGACGCGCCGCAGCTCACGTTCGGGGATGCAGATCGCGTGCGGCGGCTTCCCCCTGCCGTACAGGACGCCCGGAATGAGCCCCTCGCGGCGCAGGCGGCGCGCATCGGCGGAACCTTTCCGCTCGCGCTCCCGCACCTGCAACTTGACTCGTTCGCCGGCCATGACGGCGGCGAAGTGTACCTACCGCTTTATGTGCAGGTTGATCCCGAGCAGGACGAGCGGCCAGAGAACGACGGCGAAGATCGCCGACAAGACGCCGCGCCACCCGTGGACGTGCGCGAAGTAATGATGCGTTGCGGCGATCGCTACCCCGACGCCGAGGTAAACGACACCGACGAAACCGATGCCCCCGCCTCGCCTCACGGACGACTCGTACCGCGACTGTGGATTCGGAAACGCCGTCTAGAAGAGCTGGTTCTCGCCGCCGAAGATGGCGGAAACCGACTCGTCGCCGAAGACGTTCATGATCGTCTCCGCCAACAGGCCGGAGACCGGGATCACCGTCACGTTGTCGGGCTTGCTGATCGGATCGACGGGAACGGTGTCGGTGACGACGAGTCCGCTGATGTTGGAACGGGCGACACGCTTCAGCGTTTCCGCATCGAGCAAACAGTGCGTGACGAACATCCAAACCTCGCGCGCGCCGTGTTCGCGGAGCACCTTCGCACCCGCGATTTGCGTGCCACCGGTCGTCGTCACGTCGTCACCGACGACGGCGACTTTGCCGCGCACGTCTCCGGTCACCTCTACCATCGAGACCTCGTCGTGCGCGGGGCGCGTCTTATGCATGATCGCGAAGTCCGCGCCGATCGTATCGGCGAACTTGAGCGCGTACTTCGCACGGCCGGCGTCGGGCGCAACCGAGACCACACCTCCGCCTGTCAATCCGAGATCACGGAAGTGCTGCGCGAACAGCGGCATCGCCGTCATATGGTCGACCGGGATCGTGAAGAAGCCCTGGATCTGACCCGCATGGAGGTCCATCGTCAGCACGCGATCGGCGCCGGCGAGCTGCAGCATGTCCGCGACGAGCCGGCCGGAGATCGGTTCGCGCGGCCTGGCCTTGCGGTCCTGGCGCGAATACGGAAACCACGGGATAACCGCGGTGATGCGCTTCGCCGACGCGAGCTTCGCCGCCTGGATCATGAGCAGCAGTTCCATCAGGTTGCGGTCGACGGGCTCGCAGCCGGTCTGGACGATGAAGACGTCGGCGCCTCGCGCTGATTCCGCGTAGCGGACATACGTTTCGCCGTTCGCGAACGTCTTCAGCTCGATGTCGCCGAGTTTCACCCCGAGATGCTCGGCGATCCGCTGCGCGAGTTCCGGATGCGAGCGGCCCGCGAACACCATCAGCCGCTTTTGTGGCGTGCGCTCGAGCCAGTGGTCCGGCCGGGCCTCCGGCGCCGTCTCCGGCGCGGCGAGTCCGGGAAGGGTCAGCTCAGCGGTTGTCGTCACGCTTTCCACGGAGATAGCCCTCTTTCGTTACCTGCTTAGGCGGGAAACCAGCCAGCGATTCGGGAGGGACATCTTCTGTTATGTACGCCCCGCCCGCAATCCATGCATCGTCTCCGATCTCGATCGGCGCTTCGAAGCCATTGTGAATGCCGGTCCTGACGTTCCGTCCGATCTTCGTCGTCTGCTTGGGTTTTCCCGGCTCGTGCGGATAGTTGGCGGTGATGTTGCCGGCGGCGATGTTCGTATCCTCGCCTACATCCACGTCGCCGAGATACGACATGTGCGGCACCTTTGCCCGCTCTCCGATTCGGGCTTTCTTGAGCTCCACGAACGTCCCGGCCCTCGACCCCGCTTCGAGGACCGTGCCGGGTCGCAGGTAACAGAAAGGCCCCACCTCGACGTCGCGTCCGATGTCGGCATCGACGGCGACGACGTGCGGACCGACGCGCGCGCCGGTCCGGACCTTGGTCGTACCGCGGAGGACGGTGAAAGGCTCGATCGTGGAGTCCGGCTCGAGCTCGACCTGCGGATCGATCCACGTCGTCAGTGGGTCGACGATCGTCACACCCGACAGCATGTGTCCATCGTTCACGCGCGCCCGAAGGGCCGCTGCCGCCTCGGCGAGCTCGGCACGCGTGTTCACGCCCTCGATCTCGGCCGGATCGGACGCCTTCATCACTCCCACATCATCCCCGTCCGAGACGAGAAAGCGAATCGCATCCGTCAGGTAGAGCTCACCCTGGGCATTCGCCGCCTGGAGGCGGCCGACCGCGGGCCAGAGCTTCTCGGCGGCGAAGACGTAGATGGAGGAGTTCAGTTCGCGGATCGCGAGCTGTTCAGCCGTCGCGTCCGATGCCTCGACGATCGCCTCGAGCGAACCGTCGGCCCCGCGGACGATCCTGCCGTAGGCGCGCGGATCCGACGGCTCGAACGACAGCACAGTCGCCGCGGCGCCGGATCGCCGATGTTCGTCGACAAGCTCGTGCAGGACGCCGGACGTCAACAAGGGATGGTCGCCCGAGACGACCAGGAGCGTCGTCGCAGCGCCGACCTTGTGGCGCGCGCTGCGAACAGCATCACCCGTTCCGAGTGGCTCATGCTGGACCGCCACCGACACGCCGTCGAACGCGTCCGCGGACTCAGGCGACGCGACGACGACGAGTGGGTCTGCGCCGACGGAACGCACGGCCTCGATCACCCAGTCGACAAGGCGACGACCGAGCAGTGGCTGAAGGTGTTTCGGAACCGCGGACTTCATCCGCGTTCCCTGACCGGCCGCCATCACGACCGCAGCGAGATCGTTCTTCAAGGCTGGGGCGCCAGGATTCGAACCTGGGATCGCGGGACCAAAACCCGCTGCCTTACCACTTGGCTACGCCCCATCGCTTACACACGGTAACGCGAACTGCCGCTGGTGATTCGGGGTGTCGCCGGTTAGGTACGCCGCAGGTCGGAGACGAGATAAATGAGTGCAAGCACGGCGAACAGGCCGACGAGCACGAGCGCAATCACACCGACGACAAAGGCGAGGATCACGACGAGCAGGGCCATCACCTGCGACGCGGCGACGACCCACAGAACTTGGCGTCCCGCGTCCCAGCCGATGCGATCTCGCAGCGACATGTAAAGGAGCAGAACGAGCGCGGCGATGATGACCACCGTCCACCGCGAGATGTCGCCGCGGATCGCAACGACGATGCCCTCTGCCACCGCGATCCACAAAGCGAGGCGCAGGCGTCGTTCGCGGAGCCACCTGCTGGCGCGCGAGGAGTGGGCGTCGATCACCGGATGTTCGCGTGATCCGAGCACCGGTCAAACGTACCACGCAGGTGCCGTGAGCCAGGTTCTCCCGCGCCCCCGCATCCGATTTCGAGCCTCCGCAGCCGCTGCACGGTGCAAGAACAGGCCGTAGACGGCCGGGCCGGCGCCGGTGACGTCGGCGCGGAACGCTCCGAGCTCGCGCAACTCCTCCGCGATCGGCGACGACGCGAGGTCGTTGGGAGGAAGCTTCGCCAGGTCGCGAGGGCGTCGAACGCCCTCGAGCGCCGTGAGCAGGGCGGCGCTGCGTGCTGCGAACCCACGGTCACCGCGACGTTCGTCGAAGCGCGCGTACACATCCCCGGTCGACGTCTTTTGTTCGTCGTGTGGGACGACGATCAGCACCCAGTAATCCTGAGGAAGGTCCAGCGCGCGCAGTTTCGTCCCGTCCCCCCCGCCGAGCTGAGGACCGTGCCGAAGGAAGAACGGCACATCCGAACCAAGCTTCCGCGCCAGCGCCTCGATGGATTCTGGGCGCAGCGGCTCGGCGAGAAGCTCGTTGCCGAGCGCAAGTGCTGCGGCGGCGTCGGCGCTCCCGCCGCCAAGCCCCGCAGCGATCGGGATCCGCTTGTCGATGTGCGCCGCGAAACGACCGTTGCCGTTTTCGGCGAGCGCATCGAGGGCGCTACGCACGAGGGTATCTTCCGCGAACCCGGTCACTCTCGTCTCGTCCGACTCGCGGACTTCGAGACGGTCGCAGAGACCGACGCGTTGGTAGACGGTCATCAGCTCGTGCTTGCCGTCGCGCCGCCGACCGCCGACGACGAGTGCAAGGTTGATCTTCGCCGCCGCGGCGCCGCGCTTCATCGCAAGGCTCTCGTCAAGGCGACGAACTCCGGGGGGGAGAGCTCTTCCGCGCGCGTCGCCGGTGGACGTGCGATTGCGGCGAGTGCTCGCACGGCCTCGTCGCGGCTCGTCAGGCCGCTCAGTTCGACGGAATTCGCAAGCTTCTTGCGGCGGTGCGCGAAGGCGGCCTCGACCACTCGCTTCAGCTGCGCATAGTCCTCCGGCAACGATGTGCGCTCGAACGCGACGAGCGCGGAATCGACGTTCGGCCGCGGCCGGAACACGGTGCGCGAGATCGGATGGAAGCCCGTCCGCCGCGCGGCGAGCTGGATCAGCACCGACACGGCGCCGTACGCCTTCGTCGACGGCTCGGCGAAGAACCGATCTGCGACCTCGCGTTGCACCATCACGCACCACGCCTCGATCTGCGGCAGCGTGTCGAGACTCTCGACGACGAGCGGCGTCGCAACGTTGTACGGAAGGTTTGCCACGAGCTTGCGCGCGTCGGGAGCGAGCGCCGCAAGGTCGAGCGCCAGCGCGTCGCCATAGTGCAGTTCGACGTTGGGTCGGCCGGCAAGCCGTTCTTCCAGGTTCGGTCCAAGCGATCGATCGAGCTCGACGGCGATGACACGGGCGACGCGATCCGCGAGGTAGCTCGTCAGAACTCCCATTCCGGCACCGATCTCCAGGACGACGTCGTGTGGAGCGAGTGCTGCGAGCCGGCCGATGACGCCGAGGATGTTCTCGTCTGCGAGGAAGTGCTGCCCCAGCTCCTTCTTGGGACGCGTGCTCATGGCAGTGAGAACACTTCACGCGCGTTCGCGTCGATGCGGCGCGCCAGCTCCGCCGCGTCCTCGCCGCGCGTTTGCGCAAGCGCGGCAACAGTGTGGACGACGTAGGCCGGCTCGTTCCGCTTTCCACGGACCGGCTGCGGCGCGAGATACGGGCAGTCGGTCTCGGCGAGCAGCCGATCGGTCGGGACGCGCGCGGCCGCGTCGCGAAGCTCCTGTGCCTTCGGGAAGGTCACGTTGCCTGCGAACGAGACGTAGTAGCCGCGCTCGAGCGCGACTGGCAACAACTCGGGAGTCGAGAAACAGTGCAGGACCACGCGACCGTCGAAACCGGCCAACATTGCTGCGGTGTCCTCGTCAGCTCCCCGCGTGTGGACAATCACCGGTTTGCCGAGTTCGGAAGCCCACTGCAGTTGCGCCTCGAAGACGCGGTGCTGCTCGTCGCGCGGCGCATAGTCCCGATAGAAGTCGAGACCGATCTCACCGACCGCGACGACACGGTCGTCGACGAGATCGCGCAGATCGGCGAGCGACTCATTTTCGGCGGCCTGATGCGGGTGAATTCCAAGCGCCACGAACACGCTCCCGTCCGCCCGGGCAAGCGCGCGCGTCGCGCGCGCCGACTTCAGCCCGGAGCCGATCGCGATCACTCGCGTCACACCGGCCTCGCGCGCGCGGGCGAGGGCGGCGGATGCATCGTCAAGCGCATCGAGGTGCGCATGCGTATCGATCACACCGGATCGAGCTTCTTGAAGAGCGGCGTCGGCTCTCGCAGCTTCTGACCGGGCGGCGGTTCGCTCGAGCTCCACCCGCGTCTCCAGCCGCCATAGTTCCCGGTGAGGATCGCATGCGTCTCGCCGTCGTCGGCGACGTCGCGGAACTCCAGCTCGCCTGCGACGACGTCGTCGTAGCCGAGCATGCCATGCACCGTCTGGCTCGAGAAGGGCAGAAACGGCGTGAACAGCACCTTCAGGCTGTCCACGCAGCGCAGACCGACGTTCAGAATCGTGCCCGCACGTGCGCGGTCGTCTTTGATCACCGACCAAGGCGCCTGTTCCGAGATGTACTGGTTGGCGAGCGTTGACGCGCGCAACGCTTCGGCGAGGGCGGCCCTGAAGCGTGACTGCTCGATCAGCCCGCCGACGGTGTCGAAGGCCGCGGCTACACCCTCGAGGACGCCGCGATCCTCCTCCGTTAGCTCACCGGCGGCAGGGATCTCGCCGAAGTTGCGGTACGCGTTCGTCAGCGTCCTGTTGACGAGATTGCCCCAGTTGGCGAGCAGCTCGTCGTTGTTGCGTCGCACGAACTCCGGCCAGCTGAACGACGAGTCCTGCGTCTCCGGCCCCGCGGCGGTCAGGTAGTAGCGAATGGTGTCGGCATCGAACCGCTCCAGGACGTCACGCACGTTGACGCCCACGCCGCGGCTCGCGGACATCTGCTCTTCTCCGAACATGAGGAACTCACTCGCGACGACTTCGTCCGGCAGGTGCAAGCTGCCCTTCGCGGCGCCGAGCTCGCCGCCCTCCCCGTAACCGATCAACATGCTCGGCCAGATGACCGTGTGGAAGACGATGTTGTCCTTCCCCATGAAGTACGCGTGGGTCGAATCGGGGTTTTGCCACCACTCGCGCCATGAATCAGGGTCGCCCCGGTTCGCCGCGCATTCGACCGAGGCTGAG
>Ga0209474_10002697_pt1 | contig 16075 bp, 16 predicted proteins | sample GraSoiAngelo_145_FD_185902 | JGI IMG/M metagenome (GOLD analysis project Ga0209474, IMG submission 185902) | Grasslands soil microbial communities from the Angelo Coastal Reserve, California, USA - 14_1009_05_20cm (SPAdes) (version 2) | ecosystem: Environmental > Terrestrial > Soil > Grasslands...
GGGCGTCCATCATTGGCTCTGCCCCCATCCCAGCCCTCCCCCGCGAACGGGGGAGGGAGATGCCTTGCCCCGTTGGCGTGAACGGCGCCAGTGGCGGAGGACGTCGAGTGACCTCGCCGGAAAGACCGCCTCGGCGGCGGTCTCCGTCGCCGCCCGAAGCTGGCGCGCGCTGGCCAGCAGCCGGGCTGCCGGCCGGCGAGCCACGGCCTGCGCGCTCAAGGTCACGCGTGCCCCGCCCGCCCAGTCGAATTTGTAGGTCTCGGTCCCGCGTAACAGGTCGTACCAGCGCACGCCCCGTTCCGCCGCCTCCTTGATGGAGAGACCCATGCGCACGAAGGCGACGCTTTTCTTCGCCCAGCCCGGGTCGTACCCGGTCTGGTAGAGCCAGTAGTGATCGCCACGCTCGAAGCCGTAGTAGCTCGCGCGACATGCCCCTTCCACCCAGAGTTCCTCGAAGCGGACCATGCCGCGTTGTGCCATCGCCGGCACCAGGAGGTGGTGGAAGGCGCGCACGGTCGGCAGCGTCATCGCGTCCGACCCGCCCTGCACCGCCCAGCGCTGGTCATGAAGCGCGAGCAAGCGATCGAGGGCCGCGCCCACCAGTCCCGGCTCGTTCACGCTGCGGGTTTCGAACCGGTCGAGGCCGCTGACGGTCCGCAACAACCGGCCAAACTGATGCGGTCGCCGGCTTTTCGCGAGCGTCCCATCCCAGCCGGCGCTGAGATCGAGGTAGGGACAGATCTGATGCGTCGCGAGCGTGTAGGCTCGCCGGCCGTCGTTGCCCAATTGCCAGGCGAGCAGCGACAGCATGGGTGAATCGGCAGGCATGCCGTCGAGCGCCAGCAGGTCGATCGGTTCCGCCGCGAGGCGCGTTACGATCGCCGCCACGGCCGGGCGGGCGTCGTGGGGAAGCGCGAGCACGTCGAGCCCATCCGCGGCGACGATGCGCTCGCCCATAAAGGACACCCGGCGGACGGCGGTGCCGATCGCGGCCGAGGTCCGCTCACTCAAGGCGAGCAAACCGACAAGCCGGCCGCCGTCGCGAGCGCAGAGCAGCAATGGCTCATGGCCCGCCCCGACCGTTGCCTGCCAGGCGGCCATCCACGAGTAGGTGAGGAAGGGTGGTGCCGACGGCACCGCCTCGAAGAGTTCCTCCCATTCGCCACGCAGCGAGGCGAGCGCATCGACCCCGCGCAGCACCTCGACCGAAAGCCGGCCCGTCATCGCTCCCCCAGCACGGCCTGGCGGACCTGGAGCACCAGCCATTCGAGCGCCTCTTGGGTCATGTCCTGGTGACACGGCAGCCAGAGCGCCGTTGCGCGCAGCTCGTTGACCCCCGGAAACTCGCCATCGGGCGTCATCGGGTGCCGCTCGGGCCAGAACTCCCCGAGCGGGACCGACTGCGCCTGGAGTCGCGCCAGCACGGCGTCCCGCCGCGCGACCCGGAAGGGGTAGAACAGCGGGCATCCCTCTTCCGGCAACGCCCCGACGATCGGCGGCGCGACATCGTCCAGCCGCTCGAGCAGATAGCGATAGTTGCGGCGCCGCCTTAAGACGATCGCGGCAAAGTCCTGGCGCATCAAGATCCGCCGCGACAACGCGCTCATGGTGGTGTCGGCCTGGGCCAGGTCGAAGTCCGGCGTCCCCATGGGGACGTAGGCGGCACCCGTTGCGGCATAGGCGGCCTTGCCCATGCGCAGCGCGACGGCCCGCACCTCGGCCGCCGCCGGCAGGTGACGCATCTGCAGATTCGCGAGCAGCAGCGATGCGGTGTGGGCCGCGAGCCAGGCGCGCCGTGGTTGCCGTTGCCGGCGAGCGCCCTCGGACCAGCCGCCTCGAAGCAGCGCGATGCCCCCGTCCGGTGTTGGGAGCGATTTGGGCAGGCTGAACACCGCCCCGTCTCCGAAGGAGCCGAGTGGCTGACCCTCGACGCTCGACAAGAGCGCGTGGGCGCAGTCCTCGATCAGCGCCAGCCCACGGTCGCGGCAGAGGGTGCGGAGTGCTCGAATGGGCGCGGGGAAGCCGGCGTAGTGGATCACGTAGAGGGCGGCCGTGCGCGGCCCGATGCGATCGGCGATCGCCTGCGGGTCGAGTTGCAGGTCGGCGCCGATGGGATAGAGCGCGATCTTCGCCCCGGCCGCGAGCAGGGCATCGAGCTCCACGCAGTGGAAGAAGGCCGGAAAGAGGACCTCGCGCCCCTCGAGTCCCAGTGCGCGCGCGATGGCGTAGATCCCGTAGCGCGCGAAGCTGAACTCGCGCCGGCCGGGATCGGTCAAGGGGAACGGGAGCCCGGCGGCGCTGACCGCGCCACGCATCATCGATGGCCACAGCGTCGGGAACAGCGGCATCGACGCGGGTCGCGCCGGCGCCACGCTGCGCGGCCACCCGGCGGCGACTTCGGCGACGGCCGTCATGCCGGCACCCCCACGCGACCGAGGTGGCGCACGGCCGCGGCCAGCGGAAACATCCGGCTGGTGCGGACGCCGAGGTACCAGTCCGAGGTCTTGGCGCGCAGCGCGTTGATGCCGTCCTTGGGCCAGATGCCGACACGAGGCAGCGCGTGCGCGCCCCGGGGTTCGGGCCCCGTGGGCAGCGTGAACGCGTGGGTGAAGCCGGCGCGCGACGCCGCGCGGCGGACGCGTTCGTTGTGCCGGCCGCGCGGATAGGCCAGCCATCGAACCGGATGGCCGAGCAGGTCCTCGAGCAGCTCGCGGCTTTCCCGCAGGTCGCGCTCGCATTCGTCCTCGCCCAGGAGCGTGAGATCGTGGTGCGCGAGACTGTGCGAGCCGAAGGTGATGCCGGCCTCGCGCATCTCGAGCACCTGGTTCCGGTTCAGCGTGCCGAGTGGCTGCGGCGGCGGGTCATCGACCCAATCGACCGCCGGACGCCCCGTCGCCAGCGTCCCGGCGACCAGGAACACCGTAGCGGCGAGACCGTGCTCGCGGAGGATTGGCATCGCATGCGTGTGCAGCGTGTCGAAGCCGTCATCGAAGGTGAGCGCGGTGACACCGCGCGGCAAGCGCACGGCGCCGTTCACGCGGTCGACCACCTCGCTAAGGCTGACGACGCGCCGGTGCCGGCTGACCCAGGCGCACTGCCGGGCGAAGGCGTCCGGCGAAATCGCGAGCGGCGAGCGCCAGGCCGGGTCGATGGCGTGATAACAGAGGACGGGCACCGCGTCACCGCTCCCTGATCCGTACGGTCATGCCCCGGCCGGAAGCGCCTCGCTGGCCTCCAACAGGTGTTCCGCTCCCATCTCCACCAGACACTGGCCGAGCAACTCAGGATCGTGACGCGCCAGGTCACCGGCTACCGCGAGCTGCTCGGTCACGACCCGGCGCGCGTAGCGCAGCGTGTCCTGGACGTCCGGTTGGATCGGGTAGGACCCCGCCGCCGCATAGGCGCGCAGCTGCTGCCGGCTGAGCGGTCCGGCGTTCGCCAGCACGACATCGAATCGGGTGCCGATCAGCTCGGCGAGCGGCCGGACTTGATGCGAGGTGAGCGCGACTTCATCCGAGGCTTCGGCGGTCATGATCTTCGTCACCGCCACCTTGAGCGCGTGGCTCTCCCTCACGGCATCGATCAGCCCCGGGCAGCACAGGACGGGAATCAGGTCGAGCTCGAGGTGACCGGGCGCGACGACGATCAGGTCCGCCTGCGATACCGCGGCGAGCGCATCCCCGCCTCGCGTCTCCTCCTGTCCATGGGCGTCGAGGGCGACCAGGATGCGGCCACGCACTCCGAGGAGTTCGACGGCCGCGTCGAGGGCCGCGCGGCGTGCCCCGCTGATCTCCTCCAGCGCCCGCAGCAGCTCGGTCCCGAAATGCGCCCCGCGCCATTCGCGACCCTCCATCCGGTGGCTGAGCAGGCTGCGCAGCACCACGTTCTCTGTGGCCGTGGGGGCGAGCGCCACCAGGCAGAGGCTGGCATCCTCCTGGGGCAACAAGCCGAGCTGGTCCTTGGGGTCGTGACGGAGCACGCCCCGCTTGAGCCCGCTGATGACGGCGGTCAGGTCCCAGCTCCGGTCACGCATCCCGAGCAGCGTCGTATAGAGCCCGGTGCCGCCGCCGATCACCACGATCTTCAGGCTGGCCAGATGTGGCAACAGGCGAAGCCGGCGGTCCAATTGCCGGTCGGCCACCGACCCGCGCCGAGCCAGGTTCGTCAACCGCGCGATCCCCGGCGGCCGACTGATGCTGAGCTCGGTGCCGGACGCCACGGTCTTGAGGGTCCACCGCAGGCGCGATCCGAAGCTGTCATCCAGGTCGAGCAGGAACTCACGGACGTCGGGGCTGTCTGGACGGCGCAGCCGGATCGCGCCGAAGCGGCTGGCCAGCGCGATGCAGCGGTGCAGCGCCTGATCAAGCGTCGCGGGCAAGACGGTGCCGGTGCGAATCACCCTACAACCACACTAGCCGCGTGCCGCGGGATGCGATATAGGGAAAGGTCCTATGACCCGGGACCGCAGTCCCATCATGGCCAAAGTCCCGCCGAGCCGACCCGACTCTGGTCGCGTCGCATGCGAAGCGACCAGATGATGGCCTCGGAGCGATTACGGACCTCGAGCTTGCGGTAGATGCTGGCCATGTGGTTGCGCACCGTCTTGTCGCTGATGCCACGCGCCGCCGCGATCGATCGCGTGGAATGCGCCTGTCCCAGCAGCGACAGGATGGTGCGCTCCGCGGGAGAGAGCCGATCGTAGGCCCCGCCGGAAGCCGCCTCGCGCCCGGAAAGCCGGGCCAACGCCCGGCGCGCCAGGTTGCCGCCGATGGCGAAATGGCCCGCGACCACGGCCTGGACGCCCTCAATGAACTCTTCCGCCGAGGCGTCACGCGTGAAGAACCCCGCGGCACCACAGTCCAGGGCCGAAACGAGTTCCGGGGCGTCTTCTTCATCCCCGATCAGGATCACACGCGTGGTCTCGTTTCGCTGAGCGAGCTGAGCGGCAAGCTCCGTGGCCGGGATCGGCGGCGAGCGGAGATCGCACAGCACCAGCTCGTGATGCCGCTCCTCGATGCGCGTGAGCGCCGCGTCGGTTCGAGACATCATCTCGACGGGGATGTTGAGGGGCGGCCCCGAGACCAGTTGCGCAAGCGAGGCGAGGACCAGCCGGTGCTCGCCGACCAGCAGCGCGCGCGGCGCGTCGATGCGCAGCGATCCGTCGGCCGGGCGCGGAATGACCAGCACAATCGGAATCTATAGCGCCCGCCAAAGTTTGCGGAATGGGAAAGTCGTCCCGGCCGCCCGGGACACGACCTCAGATCGTCGTCAGACCCTGCTGCGCCGCGTAGAGAACAAGTTCTCCTCGGTGCCGGAAGTGGAGCTTTTGCACCATGTTGTTGACGTGGTTGGCCACCGTCTTGGGCGTGATGGCGCATTCGCGGGCGACCTCCTTGGTGCTCAGCCCGCTCGCGATCCGGACCAGGATCTGCCGTTCGCGCACGCTGAGCAGGGCGGGGGCCGCGTTCAGCACGGAATCCATGAGAAGCGGATCGAGGTATGAGCCCGACCGGTACACCTCCGCGATCGCCGCCTCCAACGTCGCGCGTGACGCGCGCCGCGAGAGGTAACCCTGCGGGTGCGCGTTGACGGCGTCGGCAAAGATCGACGGGTCATCGTCGGCGTCGAGCAGGAGGAGCGTGCGCATGCCCCAGGCCGATGCGCCGATGAGCGCGAAGAGTGCCGGCGCACGGACGTCGAGGACCATCACCGAGGGCCGTTCCCGGGCGAGCATCGCGCGCACCTCGCCGCCGCCGTGCTCCCGCCGCGCGATGCGGTAGGAGGGGTCCTTGAGCAACAGCGCGGACAGGGCGGCCGCGGAGAGCCGGCGATCCGCGACGATCGCCAGCGCCTTCACCGGCTGAAGCGCGCCGGAATAGGTGATGACGTCGCCGCTCAGCTCGTTGCGGCTGACGGAGTTAGGTGCTATGGCCATGGCTGGCCGAGGCCCCTCTCCGCTCTCCCTCGCCGCAACGATCGCTCCTTCCCTGTCGGTAACTATCCGTACACGTGCCCTGATCAATCAGGGCAATTTCACTTGTACGATAGTGTGAGTCCCGAATTGGCGTCAATCGGTAAAGTTACCGATGGGTAGCATTTCTTTTCTCCCAGCGCACTGTCAAATAATCACCACCCCGGACGTCGGTATTAGTGACGATGCCCGGGAAACGTCCGCCCGAGTCCAGACGGTTCAGCTTCCCCCCGCACAGGGAGGCTTCTTCAAGCCTCCCTCCCCCCTTTTGGGTGAGATTTTCTACACTAGGAGTGAAAAACGTTGCGCAGTCTGGCTGACGGAAACGGCGGGGGCGGGAACGGGGTCGATCTCAGCACCGTCCGGTTGACACCCCGGCAGGCTCAGATCCTCAACCTTGCCGCCAGCGGGATGTCGGATAAGGAGATCGCGAATCAGCTCGGGATCGCGCACCGGACGGTGCGCACCCACTTCGAGAAACTGTTTAAAGACCGCGGGATCCGCAACCGGTCCCAGGCGATCGCCCTCTGGTCATCGCGGAGCATGGCAGGTCGTCACGCGCGGCCGGCCGACGAGTGCCCCTACCCCAAGCCGTTCCCGCCCGATTTCGCCGACTGCCCCGCCTACCAGGCGACCCAGATGATCACGCTCGACCTCTCGCACCGGCCGCTGGGAATCGTGATGACCTGCCGTCACCTCGAGAGCCGGCTGATGCCCAACACCAACTATCGCTGGTACGGCGCCTGCGTGCTGGGCGATGCGGAAGCGCGCCGCCGCTGGAGCAATGCGGTCGGCATCGATCGGCTCCACGACATCAGCACGCTCCGCCAGGAAGTGTCGGCGCTGAGCATGCCCTACATCCAGCGGCTTCTCGACTTGAAGAATGCCCCGGTCGGCGACAACCCGCTGGCGCACGCGCGCCAGATGCGGGGCGTGGTCGATGACTTCATGACGAAGATGACGGCGCTCCTCCGGGAGCGCAAAGCGGTGCTCGATCAACTGCATCTCCCGCTCGACGCGTGCGTCCGGCTGCTGGGCATCGCGATCAACCGCTTCGTACAGCAAGGCTTCACCGAATCGGAATGGGAGGTGCCGGATGAGGTGCTGGTCCTCTTCCCGGACGACGTTCGGGCCTACTTCCGGCCACGGCGGGCCACCGGGAGCGTGGCCGAAGCCTCCCTAAGAGGCCAAAACCCCTCCGCCGCAAACTCCTAGCCCCGCCGCACATATATATAAGGATGAGAATCGAGCCGGCCCGCCCCCTCGAACCGCTTCCGCTTGCCCAGCGCGAGTTCCTGGTGGAGGTCTACGGCCCGCTGTTCGGCGCGATCGGGCGGCTGGCGCTGCCCTCACCGGTACGCCTCAGCGACTTCGTCAACGAGCGCGAGGGCTTCCTGCGACTGACCGATGTCGAGTTCGCCACCGATGGTGACATGAGCGCGACATCGCAGGAGGGTCCGCTCACCGAGTATCTGATCAACAAGACGGGAATCGAGTTGATCTGCCAGCCGCCGGCGGAGGCGATCGAGCGCCGCTCAGAGGTCGACCCCGACTACGGCAAGTCACTGTGGCAGGCCCTGAACAAAATGGCGGTCGACGCCAACGCCGACCTGCGCGTGCCCAAGGAGCGTCACTACGTCCAGGTCCATACCCATCGATTCACGGTCGGCGCCTACCTGCACCTGGCCAGGGGCGCCTCGCTGGACGCGGTGCTCTCGCACCTCCCCACGAAGTTCGTCCCGGTGACGGATGCCACCGCCCATTTCCTCGCCGGGACCGGCGAGCCGACCACCATCGAGCGAAAGCTGATGCTGGTCAATCGCGACCACATCCTGCTGGTCGCGCCCCGCGGCGATTAGCCCGACTTACGAGTCGGCCGCCTGCCTCGCTTCGTAGGCCTGGCGGTAGCGGACCAGGGCCTGCGATTGTTCACCCTGGGACTCCAGGGCTCGGCCGTAGTCGAACGCCACCCGGCTCATATCGGTCGGGCTGCCCACTGACGCCGCCAGCTCCAGCGCGCGCTCAAAGTGGCGGCGCGCCGCCTCGCCTTCGCCGGCCGCCGACATGACGCGACCGCCCACGCGCTCCGCGGCCAGCTTCGCCGTCGGATCGGCCGAGGCCTGCGCAGCCGTCAATGCGAGGGTCAGGTGCGTCACAGCACGCGCGCCGTTACCCTGGTTGAGCGCGGCTTCGGCTGCGCCGGCGAGCAGGTGCGGTAGGTGGTCGCGGTCGCCAACGTGCCCAAGCTGCTCAGCACCGGCGAGGAAGAGCACCTCCGCTTCGCTGGCACGCCCCTGGCTGAGCAGGATCTCGGCCATGTTGTTGCGCAGCTGCGCACTCATGCGCACGTCCTGCAGCGTGTCGAACAACCGGAGGCTGCGCTGCGCATACTCGAGGGCGCGGGTGAGATCGCCCGTTCCCCGGAACGATACCGCCAGCCCTTCATAGATCCCGCCGAGGGCCGGCATATCCATCACATTCTCAGCCGCCGCGATCGCCGCCTGGTAGCCGGCGATGGCTTCCCGAGGCTGGCCGGCAACATAGTGCAGGTTGGCGCGATGCCCGAGGATCCGGGCTTTGAGCAGCGGATCGGCCAGTTCCGCATCCTCGTAGGCGCTCATCGCCTTGTCCCACCAGCGGCCAGCCTCGTGGGGATGACGAAGCTGATAGTGGGCGGTGCCCATCCGGTCGAAGAGTTCGACCTTGAGGGCGCGCCAACCCGACGCCTCGCTGGCCCTGATGGCCACCCGCAGCACATCGATCGCCTCGGGGATGGCGCGCAGCCGCAGCAATGCCTCGGCGAGCACGAGCTGAGCTCGCGCCCGGATCTCCGGGGCGATCTGCGGACGGGCCAGCAGTTCAGTCATCAGCGCTTTAGCGCGCTCCCCGTCGCCCCGCCGGATCCGCGTCGTGGCCTCGGCAAGCCGCAACTCCAGCAGGGTCGACGACGACTCCGGGTCCTGCAAGAAATACTCGACGGGGCGCTTGAGCCGCTCGGCGATGATCTGAAGGATTTTTGTCGAGGGGCGAGAGCGACCCAATTCAATCTGACTGAGGAAAGCCCGGCTGAAGTCCTGCTGGGCCACCGCGGCCAGGCTGAGCCCGAGCGTCATTCTCGCCTTGCGGATTCGAGCGCCGAGTTGTTCGGGCGTCCTTGGACTACGGTTACCTATCCGAGTCTTCGACGCCACCTGTCTTTTACCCCTCTCTGCTCGTACGAAATCTCGCCTTGCGGTCGCCGCCGATGAGGCTGAGCTAGACGATTTTACTGGGAACCGTCCCCATCTGCCTGGATGAGCTCGCTTCCTGAGTCGTCGGTCCCCGTGGAGTCGATCACGGCGCTGTTGGGCCAGATCACGGCAACCGGTGCCAACGCGTTTGGCCAGATTTCCCCAACCTGGCGCTCGAGCTGCCGGGCAGCATTCGCCGGGAAGGTCAGGAGAATCGCGGCCGCCAACGAACTCAGGCCAATGGCCATGCGCCATCGGATTTTCAAACTATCACCCCTCTCTTGCGTCGAAAGCCTACGTATCATACAGGCACCAGACCCATTGCACAACTGGCAGTCCAATAATCCCACCAGGACTGGCCCATCGCCGCTGTCTCCTTCTCTTAGCCACGCGGCATGGCATTGTGCGGGTATGTCAAGCCCCGCGGAATTTGGCAACCAGGACTTTACACGGGCCAGAATGGACCGCCCGCCGATCGCCCAAGCCTCCGGCGAAATGCTCCGCCGGGCATCCGGACCGACGCCGATCGACCAGGCTTCCACCTCCTCCTCGCTATCAGAAATTGAGCGCCCCGTCCAATCATGCTTGGCCGATCTTGAGGCACCGCTCTTCCTCGCTGCTCAGTTCGAGGTGCCGTGTATTTGCTTTACAGGATCGGGCGATTCCTGCACCGCAAGTCACCAAAATCACCGCGATCCCTTTGACAGGAAAATCACTGCTGGTAGTCTTCGATGCGGAGCGCGCGGGAATCATCATCTAACTGGCCGGGCGATCGAGGCGGGGAAGACACATGAGGGCGGCGCGGTCGACGCTTCGTCCATTCGTGCCTACATGAGGGAAGTTCGGCGTGGCCACAATTTTGACCATCGACAGAGATCCGCTTCAGCAGGAGGTCCTGGCGTCGCTGCTGAAGCATGAGGGACACCGCGTCCATCCCACGCTCGACGGGGACACGGCGCTGGTCATCCTCCAATCGTCCCTCGTCGACCTGGTCATTATCGAACCGGCCACCCAGCGGCCGGACGGGTTGCGCCTCTGTCAGCAGATCCGCCAGCTCAACCCCTATCGCCCCCTCATGGTCCTCTCCGAGCGCGGCGACGAGGAGCAGATTTTCCGGGCCTTGATGGTGGCGGCCGACGACTACATGATCAAGCCGTTTTCGCCGCGGCTCTTCGTCGCCCACGTGCATGCCCTGCTGCGGCGGGCCGAACAGGTGCGGGGCCAGCGCTGGCAGGACCAGAACATCTCGATTGGCGAGATCTCCCTCAACCTGCAGCAGATGCACGCCCTGGTCAACGGCGACCGGGTGCCCCTGACCCCGCGCGAGCTGTCCCTCCTGCATGCCTTGATGGAGAACGCCAATCGCGTGCTCAGCCGGGACCAGTTGATGCGCATTGCCTGGGGCGATCGCTTCGTGGGCACGCCCAAGGCCGTCGACGTCTACGTCCAGCGTCTTCGTCGGAAGATTCAGCCGCATCTCACCGCCGGCTTTTATATCCAGGCGTCGCGCGGCTTTGGTTACAAATTCGAGATGCCGCGTCCGCAGCCCGTCGCGTCCTGACCGGCGATAACAAACTGGTTACCGTTCGGCGTGGCGCCCGGCGGCCCGTCATTGCATCTGGCGTTGCGCTCGGAAGTCAAGCCGCGAACGCAGCGACGCTCGCGGACCGGGCTCGAGGGTGGCCTTGCGAGCGACTTCAGGACACAGACTGTTACCCGGGGATCTAGGTAACCTTACCGGTCTGTTTCCAGGCCGCCGTACGCTCGAGCCTCCATGTGGAACGTCGCGCATACCAAGCCCCACCAGGAGGCGCAAGTGGCAAAGTTCCTGGGCCTGCATCAGATCGAGGCCTATGCCCCGCAGTTCGCCCCGCCGGCGCGGACCCGGGCGGGCAGCGTCCGCGATCGCCGCCAGCGCCTCGTCTTCCCCGGCTATCTCTTCCTGCGAGTTCCACCCCGCTTCGCCCGCTGGGACCTCGTCCACTGGGCGCCGGGCGTCCGCCGCGTCCTGACGGATGGCGGCTCACCGGCGCGGGTCCAAGACGGCATCGTGGAGCGGATTCGCGAGCGTCTCTTCGAAGAGGCGGGCAGCCGCACGCGGCTGGCGTTCACCCCCGGCCAGCGGCTGGTCATCGAGCGCGGCCCGCTGGCGATGGTCGATGCGATCTTCGATAAAGCCCTGAACTCGTCCGAGCGTGTGCAGGTGCTGGTTCATCTCCTCGGCCGGCCGATGACGGTCGCGGTCGACGCGGCGATCCTTCGCCCTGCCGGCTGAGCGGCAGCGCGATCGATCGTCGGTGTTCGAACACGAAAGTGTCCGAAGCGGCGGAGCCTGCCCGCGACCGATTCTGCCACCCGTTCGTTCGCCATACCACGACAGGGAGGAAGCCTTCGATGCAGCTGATGGAACGACCGCAGACGACGGCGACGGTCCTGGAGGGCCACATCAACGACGTCCGCACCGTCCTGAGCGCGATTCCGATCGATGCCATCGAGCGCGCGGTCGGGATCATTCTCGACGCCTACGACAACGGCGCTCACGTCTACGTGGTCGGCAACGGTGGCAGCGCCACCAACGCCACGCACTTCGCCTGCGACCTTTCCAAGGCCACCATCGTCGACGGCCGGGCGCGGCTGCGGGTCACCTCGCTGACCGACAACATCGCGCTGCTGACCGCCTGGGCCAACGACACCTCCTATGACCGGGTCTTTTCCGAGCAGTTGACCAACCTGCTCGATCCGGGCGACGTCGTCATCGCCATCAGCGCCAGCGGCAACTCGCCGAACGTGGTGTCGGCGGTGCTCGCCGCTCGGCTGATGCGCGCCAGCACCATCGCCCTGGTCGGCTTCGCCGGCGGCCGCCTCCTGGAGGCGGTGGATGCCGCCATCCACGTGCCCAGCAACGACTACGGCGTCGTCGAGGACTGCCACTCCGTCATCGAACACGCCATCACGGTCTCGACCCGTAAGGCGCTGCTTGCCTGAGGCGCGCGTGCCGGCGGTCTTCCTTGACCGCGACGGGGTGATCAATCGCCGCCGTCCCGATCACGTCAAAGCCTGGGAGGAGTTCGAGTTTCTTCCCGGCGTGCTGGCGGCCCTGGCCACCCTGCGCTCGATGAACACGCCCGTGGTGGTGGTGACGAACCAGGGGGCGGTGGGCCGCGGCCTTCTCTCCGCGGAGGCGCTCGGCCGCATCCACACGCGCATGCTGCAGGCGATCCGCGCCGCCGGTGGCCACGTCGAGGCGATCTACGCCTGCCTCCACGCGCCGGCCGAGAACTGCCGCTGCCGCAAGCCGGCCCCCACGCTCCTGCAGCGCGCGAGCCTCGAGCTTGGCATCACGTTGCCCGCCTCCATCATGGTGGGGGACAGCCGCAGCGACGTCGAGGCGGCGCGCGCCGCCGGATGCCGTCCCGTGCTGATCAGCGACTCGGAGCTCGCCGACCCTGATGTCCTGGCGGTCAAAGACTTGCCGGCGGCCGTGGCGCTCTGGCGCGATCTCTCGGCCGTGGGCGCGGCGCCATGCTGATCGCGCGCGCGCCCCTCCGCCTCAGCCTCGCCGGAGGCGGCACCGACCTGGAGGCCTACTACGCCAAGTACGGCGGCGCGGTCGTCAGCACGACGATCGACAAGTACTTCTACGTCATCGTGACGTTCAACGACAGCAACCATATCCAGGTCTCCTCGTCGGACTACCGGACCTTCTACCGCCATTCGCTCGAGGGCGCGCCCGCCTGGGACGGCGACCTCAGCCTGCCCAAAGTGATCATCGATCACTTCGGCGTCTGGACCGGCCTCTCCGTCTTTCTCGCCTCGCAGGTCCCTCCCGGCACCGGACTGGGGTCCTCGAGCACGGTCGCCGTCGCCCTCATCAAGGCGATGTCGGTGCTGCGCAACGTCCGCATGAGCCGCGGGGAAATCGCCGACCTCGCCTGCCAGGTCGAGATCGACAAGCTGAAGATGCCGATCGGCAAGCAGGACCAGTACGCGGCGAGCTTCGGCGGCCTCAACTTCATCCAGTTCACCCCGCAGGGCGTGGTGGTCGAGCCGCTCTCGCTCTCGGACGAACTGCAGGCGGAGCTCGAGTCGCGCCTGATGCTCTTCTTCACCGGCCGTTCACGCGATTCCGCGGAGATCCTGGGCGAGCAGAAACGCAGCAGCGAGCGTAACCGCGCCGGCGTGATCGACGCGCTCCATGTGATCAAGTCCCTCGCCGTCGCGCTGCGCAACGACCTGCTCCGCGGCGAGATCGACTCGCTCGGTGACTACCTTCACCAGTCCTGGGTCGCCAAGCGTCAGCTGGCAGCCGGCATCACCGATCCCTGGATTGATCAGTGGTACCAGGCCGCGCGCGACGCCGGCGCCAGGGGTGGCAAGATTGCGGGCGCCGGCGGCGGCGGCTTCCTCCTCCTCTACTGTGAGCGCGCGTTCCAGGAGCAGGTGACCGAAGCCTTGCGGAGCCAGGGCCTGCATCGCATGGATTTCCGCTTTGAAACGGGCGGGGCGATGGTGATCGTCAACACCTTGCTGCGCAAGGCACGCCCGGCCGCGGTGACGCATGCCTGAGGGCCGGCGCGACTGGGGGTGGCTGACGCTGACGCTGGTGGCGTCAGACCTGGGCGCCGTGCTCCTCGCCTTCTGGCTGGCGGCCGCCCTGGTCTGGCGTACCGGCGTCGGCATCAACGGCGGCAATGACAGCGATTGGCTCGTGCTCGTCATGGTGCCGGTGCTCGGCGCGATCTTCTTCGCCCAGGGACTCTACGAGCCGGCCAACCTTCTCGTGGGAGCCCGCGAGTTCGCCGGCGTCTTCCGCGCCAGTAGCTACGGCCTCCTGGCGATCACCGTCATCACGTTCGTGCTTCGCTGGCCGCTCTCGCGCTCCTGGACCGTCGCCTCCTGGGCGTTGATGACCGGCCTCGTCATTGCGCTTCGCTTCGGCATCCGGCGGGTCGCCGCCGCGCTCCGGCGGCGCGGCCGCCTGACGGAGCGCGCCGTCATCGTCGGCGCCGACGAGGACAGCATCGCCCTCGCCGAGCAGGTCAACCAGCCGGGCAGCGGGATGCGGGTGGTTGGCATTCTCGACGACTACATCCCGACCGGCACACAACTGCCAGGCGGGCTGCGCGTGGTCGGGCCGTCGTCGTCACTGATGGAGACGACCAGCCGCCTGCAGGTGCACGATGCGATCATCGCCCCGCAGGCGCTGCCCTGGGAAACGCTGCGGGAACTCATCCTGGTCTCGGCCACCCGGGCGAACGGGTTGCAGGTGCATCTGTCGGCCGGTTTCTACGACATGCTGACCGCCGGCGTGCGCTTCAGCGAGCGGAGTCACGTTCCGCTGCTGACGCTGCGCAAGGCGCGGCTGTCGCCCGTCGAGCGCGCCGTCAAAGCCGTCCTCGATCGCGGGTTGGCGACCGTCCTGCTCCTCGGGCTGTCGCCGGCGTTGCTGCTGATGGTGGCCTGGCAGCGGCGCCACGCCGGGCAGTCGCTCCTAGACCGCCGGCGGGTCCTGGGCGCCCGGGGTGCCAGCTTCGACCTCCTCAGCTTCCACTCCTCGGCCCCCTTTGCCTCCAACCTGCTGGCGAAGCTGCCCGGGCTGCTGAACGTCTTGCGTGGCCAGCTGAGCCTGGTCGGTCCCCGCCCGCTCACCGAGGCCGAGACGCGGACCCTCCCCAGCATGCCGCTCACCACCATCCAGCCGGGGTTGACCGGCCCCTGGCGGCAGGGCGCGGATCCCACCGAGCAGGCGACGCTGGACGTCTACTACGTCCGCAGCTACAGCGTCTGGCTCGATGTCGCCGTCCTTTTCGAGCGGGCGATGGTCCGCCTGCGTCCCTTCGTAAAGCGCTGCCTCGACCTCGCCGGCGCCACCCTCCTGCTGGTGCTCACCTCCCCCATCGTTTGCGCCTGCTTTGCGGCGGTCTGGATCGAGTCGGGCCGCCCCCTGATCCATCGACGCCGCGTGATCCGGCGCGGAGGCGGAACCTTCGATGCCTTCAAGATCCGAACCATGGTGCGCGACGCCGACCGCATCCTTAGCGAGGACGCGTCGCTGCGGTCCGCCTTCAGCGCCTCCAACAAGCTGGCGTCGGATCCACGCATCACCAGCGTGGGGCGCTGGCTCCGACGCCTGAGCCTCGACGAACTCCCCCAACTGGTGAACGTGCTGCGTGGCGAGATGAGCCTCGTCGGCCCGCGGATGATCACCCAGGCCGAACTCCCGGAGTGGGGCGCGAGCGGCCGCCTCCTGCTCTCCGTCCGGCCCGGATTGACCGGGCTGTGGCAGGTCAGCGGGCGACAGCTCCTCAGCAAAGCCGAGCGCATCCGTCTCGATGCCGAGTACGTGCGGCGCATGTCGCTTCGCCTCGACCTGATGATCCTCGCCCGCACCTTGCTGGCCGTCGCCTCCGGGCACGGCGCCTACTGATGCGCACCCTGGTCACCGGTGGAGCGGGCTTCATCGGATCGCACGTGGTCGACGCCCTTCTCGGCGCCGGCCATCAGGTCGCGGTCGTCGACAACCTGGCGACGGGCTCCCGGTCGAACCTCGATTCCCGGGCCGAGTTCTTCGAAGCGGACGTGCGCGATCAGCCGGAGATCGACCGCATCTTCAACCTCACCAGGCCGGCGGCCGTGCTTCATCTCGCCGCGCAGACGCTGGTTGCCGGCGCGGTGTCGGATCCCCACCGGGATGCCCACATCAACGTGCTGGGAACCCTCAGTGTCCTGCGCGCCGCCGCGGGCGCGGCCAGCCGCAAGGTCATCTTTGCCTCGTCCGGTGGCACGGTCTATGGGGACGCGCGCGTGCAGCCCGTCGCGGAGACCCATCCGCTGAATCCCATCAGCCCCTATGGCGTGTCCAACGTCGCGGGCG
>Ga0209474_10002699_pt1 | contig 16073 bp, 9 predicted proteins | sample GraSoiAngelo_145_FD_185902 | JGI IMG/M metagenome (GOLD analysis project Ga0209474, IMG submission 185902) | Grasslands soil microbial communities from the Angelo Coastal Reserve, California, USA - 14_1009_05_20cm (SPAdes) (version 2) | ecosystem: Environmental > Terrestrial > Soil > Grasslands ...
GGAGCCGGTCGCGCCCTGGTTGTCCGTGACTATGAGGGTGACGGTGTAGTTGCCGCCGGCGGAGTATGTGTGGGCTGGGTTCTGGGACGTCGCGGTCGCGCCGTCGCCGAAGGTCCAGCTGTAGGCACTGATCGAGCCGTCGGGATCGCTGCTCGTGCTCGTGAAGCTGCACGTCAGCGCACTGCAGCTCGCCGTGAACGCGGCGGTCGGCGGCTGGTTCGGGGGGGCGACGGTGACGGTCTTGGAGGTACTCCCCGTCGCGCCCTGGTTGTCAGTGACTGTGACGGTGACCGTGTACGTGCCGCCGGCCGCGTACGTGTGGGCGGGGTTCTGCGACGTCGCGGTCGCGCCGTCGCCGAAGGTCCAGCTGTAGGCGGCGATCGAGCCGTCAGGGTCGCTGCTCGTGCTGGTGAAGCTGCACGTCAGCGCAGTGCAGCTTGATGTGAAGGCGGCGGTCGGCGGCTGGTTCGCGGCCGCCACGGTGACCGTCTTGGCGGTACTCCCCGTCGCGCCCTGATTGTCGGTCACCGTGAGGGTGACGGTGTAGGTCCCCCCCGCCGCGTACGTGTGGGACGGGTTCTGCGACGTCGCGGTCTTCCCGTCGCCGAAGGTCCAGCTGTAAGTGCTGATCGAGCCGTCGGGGTCGCTGCTCGAGCTCGTGAAACCACACGTCAGCCCACTGCAGCTCGCCGAGAACGCGGCGGTCGGAGGCTTGTTCGGGGCCGCCACCGCGACGGACTTGGAGGTGCTCCCCGTCGCGCCCTGGTTGTCGGTGACTGTGAGGGTGACGGTGTAGGTCCCGCCCGCGGCGTATGTGTGGGACGGGTTCTGCGATGTCGCGGTCCCGCCGTCGCCGAAGCTCCAGCTCCAGGCCGTGACCTGCCCGTCCGCGTCCGTGCTGCCGTCGGTGAACGCACAGCTCAGCGCCGAGCAGGTCGTCGTGAACCCTGCCGTCGGCGGTTTGTTCGCCGTCACCGTCACCGCGGCCTTGCCGGTACCCGACCCCCCATCCTTGTCCGTCACTATCACCCGCACGGTGTCCGTGCCGCCAGCGGCGTAGGTGTGTGTGGCCGCCAGCGGATTCGACTGGCTGGTCGTGCTGCCTGAGGTTTGGGGCGAGCCGTCGCCCCAGTCGATCGCGTAGGACCAGGGCGAATCCTTCACGCCGGGATCGCTGAACGTGGCGCTGAGCGTGAAGGGGCTGCCTGCCTTGGCCGTCTGGCTCCCGCCCGCGTTCACCGTCGGCGGGGTATTCGCGATCGCCGCGGTCGTCGTCCCCGGGGCACTCGTCGCGCTGTGCGTGTCGCTGACGGTGAGCGTCACAGAGTACGGGCCGTTGTCGGCGTAGCTGTGGGTTGGCTTCACGCCGCTGCCGGTGGCGCCGTCCCCAAAGTCCCAAGCATACGTCAACGCATCACCGTCGGGGTCGGACGAGGCGCTACCGTCGAACGTGACGGCCGTCCCCTCGACGCCGGAGTAGGGTCCGCCCGGCGCGGCCGTGGGCGGATGATTCCCGGGCGCCCCGGGCGCGCCGTGGCACGTGCCGCTGCCCGCGTCGGTGAACGTCTTGCCTTGGACGGGAATGAACTTCCACGTGTAGCCGCCGTCGGAGAGCGTCAGCTTCAGGACACCCATCGTCTCGTTGTTGCGCACCTCGGAGTTCGCAGCTGTCGCGCCGAACGGGAACAGCCCTTCACCGCCACCCGTCCCGACGATTATCTCCCGAATGCCGTACACCGGATCCACCGCGCCCGCTGGCGTCTGAGGGGCGAACCGCTCATAGTCGTGGTGATGGCCGTTGAGCACGAGCTCGGCCCCGGCGTCGTACAGGTCCTGCCAGAAGTTTTGAGTCTGCGGGTCGACCTCGACCGTGCTGGAGCTGAAGAGCGGGTAGTGCCAATACGCCAGGATGCACGCCATCGGGTTAGCCGCGAGATCGGCGCGCAGCCACTGCTCTTGGGGCGACCCTACCCAGTGCGCCACGCTGCTGTTCAGTGCGATGATGTGCCAGGAACCGACGTCATAGCTGTAGTAGCCCTTGGCCGGGTCGCCAGCAGCAGCGCCGAAGTACCCGAAGTAGCCGGCGGCGCCGGCGGTACTGTAGTCGTGGTTGCCGGGCACCGGTCGGGTGCGCGCCTTGAAGCGCCCCCACGTGGGCGCGTAACAGTTGGCGTAATCGGAACTGGTCCCACTGGGGTAGGCGTTGTCGCCCAAGGCAAATACGGTGCCCGGGATGGTGTCCATCAGGTTTGCGGTGAGAGAGTCCCATGCCTTGTTACAGTCCGCGATGTCTCCGGCGCCGACGAGCACTGCGGGGCTGGCGGCAGCCGCGCCGGCCGCGTCCGGTCCGGGGGAGGGCGGGCCAGACGGTTCCTCGACGCAGGTGGCCAGCGCGAGGCACAACACAGACCGGAGAGCGGCAAGACGACGGACGACCATCGGAACTCGAGTACGCTTCGTTTCAAGAAGCCACTCAACGTTCGTGCCGCCGGGGTCACCAGCGCCCCGGCGGCCCGTGCGAGACGGGTCCGTGCTCACGTAGACGGTGGCGGGCAGGACCCGGGCCCCCACCCGGCTTGGTGCTGCAGGCCGGCAGTGCAGCGCGAACTCAAATGCTGTAGCGGTGGCGCTACGTCGACGGCCGTGAATCCCTGCCGGGGCTAAGCCAGCCCCGCCATCGCCGCCGTCACCAGCAGCGCCCGTACGATGCCCAGGGCGCCCTCGGTATTCTCATACCACTCCGTCGCAAGGTGGGCGTCGCCCGCCTTCCCGCCCGCGCCCAGCGCGATCGCCGGGATGCCGAGCGCGATCGGCACGTTCGCGTCGGTGGAGGCGCTCGCGAGCTCGGCGTCCCGGCCCAGCACCCGGTTGGCCGCGACCGCGGCCTGGACCAGCGGATGGGTGCGCGGCGTGACGCCCGACGGACGGTCGCCGACAGGCTGGCGCTCGAGCCGCAGTGGTGGCGTGCCGGGAGCGCGACGCCGGTTTTCGTCGTCGAGCGCGCGGTCGAGTGCCGCGCCGACGGTGACGTCGAGCTGAGCGAGCGCCTTGGGGTCTTCGCTCCGCAGGTCCAGGTCAAGCCACGCTTCCTGCGGGATGGAGTTGAGGCCGGTCCCCCCGCCCAGCCGCACGACCGCGCAGGTAGTGCGAGGCGCATTGAGCGTGGGCAGGTCGGCGAGCAGGGCAGTCGCGCGGCCCACGGCGTTCGCCGGGTTGGCGACGCCGAAGGCAGCCCAGGAGTGGCCGCCCGGGCCGCGGAAGGTGAGGCGGTAGCGCTTGGAGCCGAGCGCCCGGTGGACCACACGCTCCAGGCCCGCGCCGTCCAGCGCGATGAACGCGACCGGAGCCGCGTATTGGGTCGCACCCCGACGTAGGGGCGCAGCATGCTGCGCCCCTACACCGTCCCGACCGTCGAAGAGGTACTTCACCCCCCGCAAGTCCCCCGATCCCTCCTCGCCCACGGTGGCCGCAAACAACAGTGGCCGGGCGATGGGCACCCGTGCGGCGACGAGCGCCTCCGCCACTGCAACGAGCGCAGCTAAGCCCCGCGCGTTGTCGCTGATGCCCGGGCCCTCGAGCCGCTGGCCCCGCCGCTCGACGGCAACGTCCACCTCGGGCCCGAACACCGTGTCCAGGTGCGCTGAGAGGACGACGGGCGCGTGGAGGGGCGCAGCGTGCTGCGCCCCTGCGTCGGCCCTTCCCCCGTTACTGCCCACCCAGCCGTGCACGTTGCCGACTTCATCGATCAGGACGTCCTGGAGACCGACTTCGCGGAACAGTTCGGCCACGCGGGCGGCGCGGCGGCCTTCGGCGCCCGTCGGGGCCGGGATCGCGGACAACGCGGCCTGCCGCGCGAGCGTCACCTCATCGGTGCGCTCGAGATGATGGCGCGCCGCGCGGATGCGCTCGTGCGCGAGCAGGCGAGAGATGCTCTGATCCACCGATTCACAGTAACTCGCTTGACGGTGCCCGGCGAGTGGGCGACACTTCCGCCATGGAGGAGCGCGAGCTGATTTACGACTGGAACCGCTCGCCCACGGCGCTCGACTGGTCGCGGGCGCGGGTCGACCTGAACGACGAAACGCTGCGCGATGGGTTGCAGTCCCCCTCGGTGCGGGACCCGTCCCTGGAGGTCAAGAAGCGACTGCTTCACCTCATGGCGGACCTCGGTATCGTGGCGGCGGACATCGGGTTGCCCGGGGCGGGCCCGCGGGTGGTGGAGCAGGTGCGCGAGCTGGCCCGCGAGATCCGGGATCAGAAGCTGGCCGTCTTCCCGAACTGCGCGGCTCGCACGGTGATCGCGGACGTCGAGCCGATCGTCCGGGTTGCCGAAGAGATCGGGATCCCCATCGAGGCCGCTACCTTCATCGGCTCCTCTCCGATACGGCAATACGCCGAGGATTGGACGCTGGACCAGATCCTCCGCTCTACCGAAGAAGCCGTGTCGTATGCCGTCAAGCACGGCCTCCCGGTCATGTACGTGACCGAAGACACGACCCGCGCGAAGCCCGAAGCGCTCAAGACGTTGTATGGCGCGGCGATCGACTGCGGCGCGACACGCATATGCCTCGCGGATACGGTCGGCCATGCGACACCGGACGGCGTTAAGGCGTTGGTCAAATTCGTCAAGCAGAACATCGTCAAGCAGAACCGTGTGGCGATCGACTGGCACGGGCACCGCGACCGCGGGATGGGACTCATCAACTGTCTCGCCGCCATCGAGGCAGGTGTGGACCGCGTGCATGCCACCGCCCTGGGCGTGGGCGAGCGGGTCGGCAACGCCGAGATGGATCTGCTGATCGTGAACCTCAAGCTGCTGGGTACTCATGGGCACGACATCGCGAAGCTGCCGGAGTACTGCCGGCTCGTGGCGGATGCCGTCGGCGTGCCGATTCCGGTGAACTACCCGGTGCTCGGCGCCGACGCATTCCGCACCGGCACCGGCGTGCACGCGGCGGCCATCATCAAGGCGAAAAAGAAGGGCCACGCCTGGCTCGCAGACCGGGTGTACAGCTCGGTGCCGGCCGAAGAGTTCGGGCTCGAGCAGAAGATCGAGATCTCACCGGTCTCGGGGCTCTCGAACGTGAAGTACTGGCTCGAGACCCACGGCTACGATGCCGAAGACGAAGCGGCGTGCCGCGTCCTGTTCGAAGCGGCGAAGCGCACCGACCGCGTGCTCTCCGACGAAGAATGCCACCGCTTGGTCAGGCAGGGGGCATCGGGGGCATGGCGGTAGGATCGTTCCGCGACATCGAGAAGGCGTACTTCGATCTGCGGTGGCACCTCGACCCTGTGGCCGCCACGCAGGCCGGGGTGAAGACCTACGACGACCGGTACGGACGCTACAGCCCGGCCGCCCTCGCGCCGCATCTCGCGGCGCTCAAGTCGCTCGCGAGCGCGCTCGAGGAAACCACCGTCGACGGGCTGGAAGACGAGATCGATCGGACTGCCTTATTGAACGACATGCGGGTGGCGCTGCGGCGGTTCGAGCGCGAGCGGCCGCAGGCGAAGAGCCCGGCGTTCTGGCTGCACCATCTGCTCGGCGGCCTGCACTTCCTGTTGGGACGGGGCGACCGGCGCGGTGAAGAGCGCGCCCGCGCCCTGATCGGGCGCCTCGAGGACGTGCCGCGCCTGCTCGACGACGCGCGCGCCGCACTAGTCGAGCCGGTGCGAGTGTTCGTGGAGACGGCGCTGCGGATCAGCGAGGGGGGGCTGCTACTGGTGCGGGGGATCGGCGACGCGATCGGGGATACCGCACCCGGACCGGCCGACGTGCTGCGGGTGGCGGTCGAGAAGGCGGCCGAGGCGCTGACAGCGTTCGAGCACGATCTGGAGCGCTGGCTCGAATCGGCCTCCGAGCACTTCGCGCTGGGTGAAGACGACTTCAACTTCCGGCTGCATTACGAGCACGCGCTGCACGACACGGCGCCGGAGCTGTGGCGCTATGGGCTGCATCTCAAGGAGGAAGTCGAGACGGATCTGTCCGGCCGGGCCGCACGCCTCGACGGACGGAAGACGTGGCAGGAGGTGGTCGATCGGCTCCGCGCCGATCACCCGCCCGCGGATGGGCTCGTCGAGGCGTACGCGCGGGAAATGGTACGGGCGCGCGACTTCGTGGCCGAGCGCGGGCTCGCGCCCATTCCCGAGGCCCCCCTCGACGTCGTCCCCACGCCCGCCTTCATGCGGCCGGTGATCCCGTTCGCCGCGTACGACAGCCCCGGCGCGTATTCGAGCGACCGCACGGGCTGGTTCTACGTCACCGTCCCCGACCCGAAGCTGCCCCCTGGCGTGCAGGAGCGGGTACTACGCGACCACTGCCGGCACGAGCTCGCCGGTACGGCGCTGCACGAGGGTTACCCTGGCCATCACCTCCAGCTCGTGCACGCCCAGCAGCAGCCGTCCGAGACGCGGAAGAACGTGTGGACGCCGGTCACGGTAGAGGGTTGGGCGCTGTACTGCGAAGAAATGATGGGGGAGGAAGGGTTCTACCGCTCGGAGGAGGAGCGGTTCTTCCAGCGCGTGCACCTGTTGTGGCGCGCGGTACGGGTGCTGATCGACGTGGGGCTCCATACGCGGGGGATGACGTTCGAGCAGGCGGTGGACTACATGGTGACCCACGTCAACGTGGAGCGGGCCAACGCCGAGGCGGAAGTGCGGCGCTACTGCGCCGAGCCGGCGTATCCGCTGAGCTATGCGGTGGGACGGCGCGAGCTACTGAAGCTGCGCGAGGACTTTCGCGCGGCGCGCGGGGCGGCGTTCACGCTGCGCCGCTTCCACGATGCGATCCTCGAGTACGGCGGCCTGCCCATCACGCTGATCCGGTGGGGCCTGGGTCTCAATGAGGGGTAGGGAGGCCGCGCCGGCTGCGCGGCTGCCACGCCCCGTGAAGCTGTTCGGGGCAGTCTCACTGCTCAACGATTTCGCGAGCGAGATGATCTACCCGCTGCTGCCGGCGTTCGTCACCGGCGTGCTCGGGGCGGGCCCGCAGGCGCTGGGTGCCCTCGACGGGGCGGCCGAGCTCGCGGCGTCGGTCGTGAAGTTCGGCGCGGGGCGGCTCGCGGACCGGCCAGCGCGCCGTGGGCCGCTCATCGTCCTGGGCTACGCGATCGCCGTGCTGGTGCGGCCGATCATCGCGCTCACCGCGGCCGCGTGGCAGGTGATCGGCTTGCGGGTCGTGGACCGGATCGGCAAGGGCATCCGTACCCCGCCACGTGACGCCCTTATGGCCGACGTGACGCCGACGCCGCTGCTCGGCCGGGCGTTCGGGTTGCAGCGCGGGATGGACCACGCCGGCGCCGTGCTGGGGCCACTCGTCGCGTGGTCGCTGCTGGCGACGCGGAGCGCGGACGTGCGGGCGGTGATTGCTTTGAGTCTGGCGCCGGGGGTTGCGGTGCTGGTGCTGGCAGTGTGGGCGGTGAAAGGCGGGGCGGCAAGAGGCGGCAATGGGCGGCAGGAGGCGGCACAGGCTGCCGTTCCCATGCCGCCCGTTGCCGCCCGGTACCGCCCTTTGCCGCCCGCTCTCTTCGTCATCTCTCTTTTCTATCTCCTCCGCATGCCCGAGACGCTCATGATCCTGCGCTCCCAGCAGCTCGGGGTTTCGACGGCGGCAGTGCTGCTGCTGTGGGCGGCGCTGCACGTGGTGCGGTCGTCGGCGAGCTTCGCGGGCGGTCGCCTCACCGACCGCATCGGCGCGAGCCGCACTATGTGGCTGGGATGGCTGTCCTACGCGGCGATCGCGGCCGGGTTTGCGGTCGCGACCGGGGCCGGACGGGCCTGGGCGCTGTTTCTCGCGTTCGGCATTGTGGCCGGCCTCACCGAGAGCCCCGAGCGGGCGCTCGTCGCGCAGTTCGCGGGGGGGCACCAGGGGAGTGGCTTCGGTTTGTACCACGGCGTGACCGGGCTGGCGGCCCTGGCCGGTGGGATCGGCCTGGGCGCGGTATTTCAGGCGTACGGCGCGGGCACGGCGTTCCTCGGCAGCGCGGTGGGGGGCCTTGCGCTGGTGCTCGGCTGGCCGGTGGTAACGCTGCGACGTTCATCATAGGTGGCGGAGGCGGCCTTTAGTCCCTCATACCTACACGACGGCGATACCTGACGACGGAGATACCTGATGCACCTTTCGTTCCGGCTGCTGCTTGGGGCCCGGTCGCTGCTCGCGGCCCTCGCAGCCACCGCGCCGGGGCTCGCGGCCCAGGCGCTCCCACAGACCACGGCCGAGCGGACGAATTATGCGGCCACGTCCACCAATGCGGAGGTGGGCGCCTTCCTCGACAGCCTCGAGCTCGCCGGGGCGCCCATCGCTGTCTCCGAGATGGGCACCACGGCGCTCGGCAAGCCGATCTACTTCGTAATCACCTCCGACCCGACGGTGACGTCCCCGGGCGAAGCGGTGGCGTCCGGGAAGTTGGTGGTCTACCTCCAGGCGAACATTCACGGCGGAGAAGTGGAAGGGAAGGAAGCAGTGCTCGCTGTGCTGCGTGAGCTGGCGGGACCGCGGCGCGAGCTGCTGCAGACGCTGGTGGTCCTCGTCGCCCCGGACTACAACCCCGACGGCAACGACGCGTTCGGCTCGCAGGCGGTGAACCGCTCCGAGCAGAACGGCCCCGCGCTGGTCGGACAGCGCGCCGACGGGAAGAACCTCGATTTGAACCGCGACTACTTCAAGGCCGAAGCACCCGAGACCCGCGCGTCGCTCGCCCGGGTCTACACCACCTGGGACCCGGCGCTGATGGTGGACCTCCACACCACCGACGGCACACTGCACGGCTACCAACTCACGTACGCGCCACCGCTCGACCCCAACGGACCGAGCGGGCCCACGGCGTTCGTCCGGGATCGGATGCTCCCCGCGCTCCGCAAGACGCTCCAGGACAGGTACCACGAGCCGATCTTCGATTACGGCAACGTCGAGATCCCGCAGGCGCCGCAGGGTTGGGATACCTATGCTCCGCTCGGTTGGTACGGAACGAACTACGTGGGCCTGCGGGGGCGGATGGCGATCCTCTCAGAAGCGTACTCGCACGCCGACTTCAAGACTCGCGTGCAGGTGACGCACGACTTCCTGGTGGAGATCCTCAACTACGCCGCGCGGCACGGCGAAGAGATCCGCCGGCTGGAGCGCGAGGCCGACCGGCAGACGGCGCTGGAAGGGGCTGGCGCAGGCCCGCGACCGTCGCTGGCGGTCGCCTACAAGCTGGCGTCGCGCGGCGTCGAACCGGTCCAGCTCGAGGTGATGCAGCAGGTCCGCACCTACCGGCTCCCGGTAAGAGACCGATTTGTCGATTCTCTCACCCGCCCGTTGCCGGCCGGCTACTTCCTGCCGGCAGGCGGCAGCGACGTCGTCGCGCTGCTCCGCCTCCACGGCATTCAGGTGCAACGCTTCGCCGCGGAGTGGACCGACACGGTGGAAGTCCTCACGGGGACCGACCTCAAGTGGGGGACGGGGGAGTTCCAGGGACACCGCCTGCTGGAGGTAACAGGGACCTGGGCCCGTGCGGCGCACCGCGTGCCGGCGGGCAGCTATTTCGTTTCCACGGCGCAACCACTCGGCAGGCTGGTCTTCGCCCTGCTCGAACCGGAGGGCTTCGGGCTGGCGCGCTGGGGCGCGTTCAGCGCGGGTGTCACCTCAGGGCTCGAATTCCCGGTGTGGCGCGCGTTGCGGGCGCCCCGCGCGCCGTCACGGTTTCTCCCCTAGTCGCTACGGGTGGTCGTCCGCGTCGTCGTCGAACGCGAACGACGCGCCGCTCCCTGTGCCGCTCGCCCGCTCGACGCGCAGTACGCGGGAGAGGGTCTTGCCGTCCACCGTGATGCTCACGAGGTAGTCGCCGCTCGGGACGGCAGGCGCTCCGCCGCCGAACCCGCCGAATCCACCGCCCCCGCCCCCGCCGCCGCCGCTGGTGCGGCCGAATGCCTGGGCGATGAACCCGAGCCCGCCCAGCCCGCCCCCGCCCCCCCCGCCGGGGCCCCGCTGGTTGGGGAGCGCGACGCGGATCAGCTGGCCCAGCGTGCCGAGGAAGCCCACATCGGGCTGCTCTGTGCCAGACTCGCCGCCTTCCTGTTGTTGCGGTGCCGGGCCGCCCGTCGCCCCGGGCGCACGCGGCGTCGTCTCGCCAGGGCGCTCTACGAACCGTCCCGCCGCTGCGGCCGCTCCCGCTGCACCGCCTCCACCGCCTCCACCGCCTCCACCACCTCCACCACCTCCACCGAACCCGAATCGCTGCGCGAGGCCCTGCAGATCACCGGCGAGCAGGGCCGTCTTAAGGGGCCCGAGCATCTGCGCATTGGTGCCCGCCTTCTCGAGCGAGTCGAATACCACCTGGATGCGGCGCGCGATTAGCGTGCTGTCGCGCCGCTGCGAGGGCGACAATGGCTGGGGGGATGGCAGCCGGCCCTGGAAGCCCCAGGCCACACGGTGCAGCCCCGGGCCGCCCGGGCCGTTCACAGTTCGCACCGTGTCGCCGCGCACATCGCTGATCACGACCTTGGTCTGGGTGCGGCGGTCGCCGGTGGTGAGCCGGTACACGATCTCGGCCCCGTACTGCGGGCTCGGGGAGATGAACTGCTTGTGCCCGCCGCTCGCGTTCGCCCGCACCGCGTCGCCGTACTCGTAAGCGGTCTTCGGCTCGAACAGATACGCGCTGGCGGCGAGCACGCTTTCCGCGAGCTGCTCGAGCGGCGTGACGTCCACGATCCAGATGCCGCGGCCGTGCGTCGCGGCCATGAGCTCGTGCTCGCGCGGGTGGATCTTGAGGTCGTGCACCGGCACGGTGGGCATTCCGGTCATGAACTTCTGCCACGACGTGCCCCGATCGCGCGAGATGTACGCGCCCACGTCCGTCCCCACGTACAGCAGATTCCGGTTGAATGGATCCTCGCGTACCACGTGCACGTAGTCCGGCCCGCCGGTCGGCAAGGTGTGGGTGATGGCCGCGAACGTCTTGCCGAAGTCGGTCGTAACGTAGACGTACGGCGCGAAGTCGTTGGTGCGGTGGCCGTCGAACGTCACGTAGAAAGTGGCCGTGTCGAAGTGCGAGGGCTCGATCCGGCTGACGTACGTGCCCGCAGGCACGCCAGGGAAGCGGCCGGTGAGGTTCTCCCACGCGCCGCCGTCGTTGCGCGTGAGCCAGACGTTGCCGTCGTCGGTGCCGGCGTACAAGAGGCCCGGCCGGAGCGGCGACTCGGCGAGCGCCACGATGGTGCAGTGCGTCTCGGCGCCCGTCACGTCGGGTGTAATACCGCCCGTCGTGTGCATGCTGACGCGGATCTTCATCGTATCGCGCGTGGTCAGGTCCGGAGAGATCGGGTAGAGGTTCTCCCCGCGATTGGTGGACTTCATCACCTTGTTCGAGCCGGCGTAGAAAGTCGTCGGCGAGTGCGCCGAGAGGAAGAACGGCGTGTTCCAGTTCCAGCGCAGGTCCGCTTCAGCGGAATCGGCGAGCTGGCGCCGGCGCAGCTCGGCGAGCCGCTTCTGCTGCGCGGCGGTCGGCGGCTTGGTCGTGTCGGGATGCTCGATGAGGATCGAGTCCTCGAACAGCTGGTAGCGCGGCCGCCAGTTCGGCTTCTGCAGCGACGTACGCTCACCGGTCGCGAGGTTCAAGCGGCCCATGTTGCCGCCTTGCGACTCCGAGTAGACGATGTTCGGGTCGGTCGGGTCCTGCGCGGTGTAGAAGCCGTCCCCTCCGCCGATCGTGATCCAGTCGGCGTTGGTGATGGCCCCCTGGCGGTGGCGGCTCGGGCCACACCACGAACCGTTGTCCTGCAGCCCGACGCACACGTGATAGGGGAACGCCATGTCGTAGCTGACGACGTAGGGCTGCGCAATCGTGATGACATTCAGAAAGTCGTAGTTCCCACCCTTGTCCCAGGTCTGCGAAACGCCGCCGTCGTCGCCGACGATGAAATGACCCGCGTCGTTGGGGTCGATCCACATGGCGTGATGGTCCACGTGGATGCCTTGCGTCGCGTTGCCGACGGTCTTGCCGCCGTCATTTGAGTAGTTGACGGGCGTGGAGGACCAGTACACCCGGTTCGGGTCCTTCGGGTCTACGCGCACCTGGGAGTAATAGAAGGGGCGAACGTCATTGTCGTTCATCTTGGTCCACGTCGCGCCACCGTCGCCGGAGCGGTACAAACCGGAGGGCCGCTTCTGCGCGGGTTTGGCCTTGTCGGCTTTCGGGTTGGGCGCCGTATCGGCTTCGACCAAGGCGTACACCACCTTCGCATCGCTCGGCGCGATGGCGAGGCCGATGCGGCCTTTCATCGTCTCCGGGAAGCCGCCGCCCTTAATCTCGCTCCAGGTCTTGCCGCCGTCGGTCGTCTTCCACAGGGCGCTGCCGGGGCCGCCGCTCTTCAGGAAGTACGGCCCGCGCACCCGCTCCCAGCTCGACGCGAACAGCACCTCCGGGTTGGTGGGGTCCATGGCGACGTCGATGAAGCCCGCCTTGTCGCTGATGATTTTCACGAGCTGCCATGTTTGGCCGCCGTCGCTGGTCTTGTAGAGCCCACGCTCGGGGTTCGCCGCCCACGCTTGGCCGAGCGCCGCCACGTATACGATGTTGGGGTTGGTCGGGTGCACCACGATGCGACCGATCGCGCCGCTCTTCTCGAGCCCCGCGAGCTTCCAGGTGAGCCCGCCGTCGGTGGACTTGAAGATGCCACAACCCGGGGAGATCGTGTTGCGGGAGTCTTCCTCCCCCGTTCCCGCCCAGACCTGCGTCGTGTCACTCGGCGCGATCGCCAGCTCCCCCATCGAGATGCAGCGCTGGTTGTCGAACACCGGCCGGAACGAGGTGCCGGCATTGGTGGTCTTCCAGATCCCGCCCGCCGCGGCCGCGACGAAGAACGTTTTCGACGGACTAGGGATGCCTACCACGCTGGACACGCGACCCCCCATGTTGGCGGGCCCCACGTTGCGCCAGCGGAAACCGGCGAGCAGGGTGGAGTCGAGCGGGGGGGCGGGGGGGGCCTGCGCGGCGAGGGCGCTCAGGGCGGGGCCCAGGAGCGAGAGGGCGACGACAGCGGCCCGGCGGTGTGGCGACATGGCGGCCTCGGGATTGGGGGTTGCAGGGTGCGACGGTGCAAGAAGCATACGCGCGAGCGCGGCGGCGCGTTACGGGGCCGAAGCGACGTTTTTGACCACCTGGCCTCCCTTCATCACGAACACGACTCGCCGTAGCGCGGTGATGTCGTCCAGCGGGTTGCCGTCGAGCCCGATCAGGTCGGCCTCGAGCCCGGGCGCGAGCGCGCCGATGGTGTCGGCCAGCTGCAGCGATTGAGCCGCGAGGGACGTCGCCGACACAATCGCGGCCATCGGCGCCTGCCCGCCCACCTGCACCCGGTAGATCAGCTCCTCCCAGTTCTTCCCGAAGGCGCCGGCTACCGCGTCTGTGCCGAACACGACGCGCAGCTTGGGCCGCCGCAGCGCCTGCTTGAACACCGCCAGCACGAGGGGGACGGCGCGGTGCATCTGCGCGAACCCTTCTTCGGTGTAGTTCTCGATCCCCAGAAACTGCGCCTTGTTGTCGAAGTAGTTCTGGAATACAAGGTACAGGTTCGGGTCGAAGAACGTCCCGTGCTCTGCCATGAGATCGAGCGTCGCCTCGTCGAGCAGCACGCCGTGCTCGATCGATGTGGCCCCGCCCAGCACGGCGCGCCGCGCCGCCTCGGCGGCATGCGCATGCACGACGCAGCGCCGCCCATGTGCCTTGGCCTCCCCGCAGGCGGCTCGAAACTGGTCCTCGGTGAGCGTCGGCCCGCCGCCTTCGCGGATGCTCTTCGAGCCGAGGATCTTGATCACGTCGGCCCCGCCCGCGACGCGTTGCTGTACGGCGCGGCGCAGCCCGTCCGCGTCGCCCGCCTCCGGCGTGATCCAGTCGAGCGAGGTGATCACCCGCGGGCCGGGGATCGTGCCGCGCGCGATCGCGTCGCGCAGTTCGCGATCGAGCGTCGAGCCGATGCTCTGCACTGTGGTGATCCCCGCCAGCAGCGCGTGGTAGGCATTCTCCTCGGCGTAGAGCACCGTCTGCTGGAGCGGCTCGGCGCCGCCAGGGTCGTTATGCGCCCGGCCGTTGGCATCGAAGTGCGATGTGAGATGAACGTGCGTGTCGATGCCGCCGGGCATGACGGTCAGCCTGCCGAGGTCGTAGGTCGCCGTGGTGAGCGCGGGGTCGAGGCGTAAGATGTGCGATCCCGCGACGACGATGGTAGTATTCCGCGCGACGCCCCCTCGGCCGTCGAGCACCGTGCCGGCGTGGATCGTGATGGTCGGCGCCTGGCCGAGGGCGAGCGAGGGAACGGTCAGCGCGACAGCGAAGGCGTGACAGCGGAGCGGCATGGGAGCCTCCGATGGTTCAAGCAGAAAAGGTGCGTCGAGGCGGCACCTGACGCTACCGCCCGGCGCGGAACAACGAGGCGGCGTTGACCAAGAGTTGATGGATCAGTTGGATCTTCCGTACTATGTTACGTGGCGTGAGCACTGCTCCGGTCTTGACGGCGGCAGACGTCGAGCGCATGTCCATTCCGGGCAAACAGGTCGAGCTCGTCCGGGGGCAACTCGTGGTACGCGAGCCGCCCGGAACCTGGCACGGGGCCGTCGCAGCTAACCTGGCCTACCTCCTGGGCGAGTTTGTCCGTCGGCACGGGCTGGGCTTGGTGTTCGCTCAGGACACGGGGTTCAAGATCGGGTCCGATCCCGACACCGTGCGCGCGCCGGACGTCGCGTTCGTGGGGCGCGAGCGTGCCGGACTCATTCGGAAACGGGGATACGCAGAGCTGGCTCCGGATCTACTCGCCGAGATCCTGTCGCCCGATGACAGACCAGCGGAGGTGCTCGCCAAGGTAGCGGACTGGCTCGCCGCCGGCACGAAGCTCGTGTGGGTGATCGATCCAGAGCGGTCGGAGGTCCGGGTATACCGTCAGGATGGGAGCCTCTCCGTCCTACGAGAGGGCGACTCGCTCGACGGCGAGGACGTGTTGCCGGGATTCACCTGCCCGCTGAGCGACGTACTCGCTTGAGGGGTCGGACGGACGCACCGGCCCGTCCGCCCCCGTCAAATTGCCGCGACGTTCCTACCGCCCGCTCGGCGCGCGGGTCGACATCCAGAGATCCTGCACCCCCAGACCGCCCGACCGGATCGATGTGAAGATCAACATCCTGCCGTCGCGCGACAGACTCGGCTGCGAGTCGATGTCGGGCGTGTTTATCGGTGCGTCCAGATGGACCGGTGAAGACCAGGGGTCGTGGACAGTCTGACGGGTGAACACCCACAAATCGAGATTGCCGAACGACCCGCTGCGCGACGAGGACAAGAACAGCTCCAGCCCATCCGTGCGCACGGCTACCTTTTGGTCGGCGCCGGTTGGGTCATTCAGCTCGGGCACGGCGACGGCAGGACCAAGCGGCACACCGTCGTTCGTGAGCGAGACGCGGTAGATGTCGAGGCTGCCGCCCGCCGGAGTCCGGTTAAAGTTGGGCTCGCCCCCTTCGCGCACGTAATACGAGCCGTTCTCGGCCCCCGCGGTATTCACGTCGGGGCCAAGGTTGACTGGGGGGCCCCAGGTGTCACCATCCGCGCCCGTGCTCACTCGATGCGACACGTAGATGTCGGCACTGCCAAGACCGCCTAGGCGCGTGCTGTAGAAAAACAGCAGGCGACCGTCTTCCGACATTGTCGGTGCGGCCTCGATCGCGTCGCTGTTGATCGGGGCGCCAAGGTCGCGATGATGGCCAGTGCACCAGGACTGGCGGGGTATCGGGTAGTCATAGAACCTCCCTCTGCCGGCGGTGAGCTACCGGGGCGAGCCGACCCCCGGGCGATACAGCGAGCGGATCCGCTGGGCGCGGAAGACGTAGCCGGCGTTGCCCTCGATGCGCCACACGACTTGCCCTGAGGCGTTGTATTCCTCGACGCGCCCCGCCGGCCCGAACGACACCAGCGTGCGACCACCGGGGAGATCTTGTGTACTGCCGCCGAGTGCCGCGGTCACGGCGGGACTCGACCCGTACGAGCCCGTCTGCCGGGCAGTGCGCAGTGGCGCATCGTATTCGTAGCGCTCGGCGCGCGAGCCGGAGGGATCAC
>Ga0209474_10002701_pt1 | contig 16070 bp, 16 predicted proteins | sample GraSoiAngelo_145_FD_185902 | JGI IMG/M metagenome (GOLD analysis project Ga0209474, IMG submission 185902) | Grasslands soil microbial communities from the Angelo Coastal Reserve, California, USA - 14_1009_05_20cm (SPAdes) (version 2) | ecosystem: Environmental > Terrestrial > Soil > Grasslands...
CGGCCCTCAGGATTTCGGCCATGTAGGCGGTGTTGTAGATCACCAGCGTGATCAGGGCCGCCGTCCACTTGTCCAGGCTGAGACCGAGCGAGGGCAGCGCGTAGTACACGAGGTAGGTGAGCAGCAGGAACGGGATGCAGCGGCCGCTGTCGACCAGCCCCCGCGCCATCCCGCGGACGTAGCGGCGCCGGGACATGAGCGGGAGCACGAACACGACCCCCAGCAGCAGCGACAGCACCATCGACACCGCGCAGAGCCAGACGGTGTTGCCGAGCCCCAGCGCGAACTGCAGCCACTCGGCCCAGATGACGTCCAGGCGGAGCGTCACAGGGACCCGTACTGTCGCCGCAACGTGCGCTCGAGCCGCCGCGCGCCGGCGACGAGCAGGGCCAGCGCGAGCCCGTACACCACGGCCGCGGCCACGAACGGCGGGAGCGGCTCATAGGTCGTCGCCGCGATCTGGCGGGCCTTCCGCGTCAGGTCGACGACGCCGATGATCGCGATGGCGGGGCTGGCCTTGATGAGCAGCGTCATCTCGTTCACCAGGGCGGGCAAGCTCGCCCGCCAGATCTGAGGGAAGACGATGCGCCGGAAGGCGACGCCGCCGGTCATCCCCATGGCCTGCGCCGCCTCGAGCTGCCCCCGCGGGAAATCCATGATCGCCGCGCGCCAGATCTCGGCGTTGAACGCGGCCGTGTTGAGCGTCAGGGCGATCACCGCCGCCGGCAGCGGGTCGAGCGACACCCCGAGGGCGGGGAGACCGAAGAAGATCAGCATGGTGAAGGTGACCACCGGCGCGGCCCGCACGAAGCTGGAATAGGCGGCGGACAGCCACCGGAGGACGCCCCGGCGGAGCCGGGCGAGCGCGAGGAGCAGCCCGAGCGGCACGCCGGCCGCGATGGCCAGGCCGGACACCGCCACGGTGATGCCGGCGCCGCGGAGCAGGTCCAGCAGCGTCGACCACTTCAGCATGGCGGAGCGGCCACCGGCCCTGGCGCCGCGACGTTACTTGACCGGTCGATCCCCCGGGAGCAGCGGCTGGCTCGGGAGATCGTCGAACGTGATCTTGAGCCATTTCGACTGGAGCTGCTTGTAGGCGCCGTTGCTCTTCTGCTGGGCCAGGAAGCCGTTCAGGAAATCGACGAGGCTCTTGTTGTTCTTCTGCACGGCCCAGGCCGCGTACGACTTGCGACCGACCCGCTGGCCGAGCTCGAACACATCCGGCTTCTCGCTGACCAGCGTCGAGAGCGAGACGATGTTGTGGATGACGGCGTCGACACGCCGGTTCACGAGGTCCTGGTACGCCTCGGAGAACGCGCCGAACTGCACGACGTTGCCGAGCTTGCCGCCCGTCTTCTTGAGCTCGGCGTCGAGCTCGGGCAGCACCTGGAAGGACGCGCCGCCCTGCTGCACGCCGAGGGTCTTGCCGGACAGGTCCTTGAGGCCCTTGATCGACGGGTCGCCCTTGCGCTTCACGTAGGCCATCGTCGATTCGGAGATGGGCATGGTGAAGTCGAGCGACTTGACCCGTTCGTCCGTGATGACGGCGGCCGACAGCGCGACGTCGTACTTGCCCGACGCCACCCCCGGCAGGATCCCTTGCCAGGGAAGGATCTCCTGGCGGACCTCGAAGCCGGCCGACTTGCGGAGGATGGACAGCAGCTCGTGGTCATAGCCCATCGGCTTGCCGTCGACCACGAACTCGAACGGCGGGTAGTCGTCCTCGGTGGCCACGATCATGTAGCCGCGCTTCTTGATCTCCTCGAGCGAGGCCGCCCACGCCGCCTCCACGAGGAGCGTGGACGTCAGCGCCGCCACGACGAGCCCGATGACGCGAGCGAACCGCGACGTCCGCAACACCGACACGCTGGGAGTCATTCTGGCTCCTTCTCGGCCGATCCTCCGATGGCGTGAACCGCTCGACCGCGGCCGACGGCGCTCGCTGACGTCGGGTCGCTCTCACTTGTCCAGCTCCAATCCGGTCGCTTCCTGGGCGAGCGTCCGCACGCGCGCCGCGGCTTGTCGCATCGCGATGAACGTCGCTTCCCTGATCTCCTCGTCGGTGACACCGGCCTGCTTCGCGCCCGCGAAGCGAGTGCTGCTTCAGGGCAGTCAGCCGGCCATCAGCGCGCACGCGTACGACAGCAGCGCGTTCGTCTTGCGATCCAGGGTGCCCGGTGAGAAGCGCAAGCCGGCGAACTCCTGACGCACTCGGGCCTCGTTCATCACGACCTCCAGGGCGGGCCGGCCCGACGGGCCGTGGTCTCGGACCTGCTCCTCGTGCCGGCCGCGCGATCGTCCGACACCCTAGCGTGGCGGGGACACCGAGTCAACCGCGCCGCCGCCCCCGTCGAGCTGCGCGAGCAGGCGGGCCAGCCTCACGTCGCCGCTGGCGCGCTGGATGAGGGTCCCATGGCGTCTCGACTTGCGGTGTACTCTGAGCGAGTCCGGAGCGTAGGCGAGCATCCGGACAAGGACACGCTCATGAAACAGCACGATGCCGTCGACCGTGACCGCCGCGGCTTCCTCCGCACGGCCGGCCTGGCCCTGTTCGCGGTTGCCTGCGGAGCTCGCGCGGCCTCGGCCCAGACGCCGGCGGGCGCCTCACTCAAGATCGGGATGATCGGCGCCGGGCGGGAGGGCGGCGCGCTGGGGACGCTGTTCGTCAAGGCCGGCCATCCGGTGATGTTCTCGTCGCGCAATCCCGATCGCCTGAAGGATCTCGTCGCCGGGCTGGGACCGCTCGCGCAGGCCGGCACCGTCGAGCAGGCGGTCGCCTTTGCGGACGTGGTGGCGCTCGTCGTGCCGTACCCCGCCATCGAGGAGATCGGCAAGGCGCATGCGAGCGCGCTCGCCACGAAGGTCCTGGTGCTGGACGTGAGCAATCCGATCCCGCGGCGCGACGGCGAAGACTTCGTCAAGCAGGTGAACGCGCAGGGCGGGGCCGGGCTGATGACGGCCAAGCTCCTGCCGGGCGCCCACATCGTCCGCGGGTTCAACGCGATCGGCTTCACGCGTCTCGGCACGCTCGCGCATCGCGCCGGCGATCCGGTGGGGGTCCCCATCGCCGGGGACGACGCCCGGGCGATCGCCGTCGCCGAAGCGCTCATTCGCGAGATCGGGTTCGAGCCCGTCCTGGTCGGCCCGCTGGCCATGGGCAAGCACCTCGTGCCCGGCACGCCGCTGGCCGGCGAGCATTCGCCGGCCGAGATCCGACAGATCGCCAGCACCCTGCACTGAGCGCCGCTTGACCCGGCTCTTCGACGTCAGGCCGCCCGAGGTGGCGGTGGTGGCCTGGTGCTGGCTCGACGTCTTCTGCATCCTATCGTCGTACTACATCATGCGGCCGATCCGCGATCAGGCCGGCGTGGCCGGCGGCGTGCAGAACCTCCAGTGGCTCTTCACCGGCACGCTCGTCGTCATGCTGGTGCTGAACCTCCCGTTCGCGTACCTCGTGAGGCGGCTGCCGCGCCACCGCTTCATCGCGATCACCTACCACTTCTTCGCCGGCAACATCCTGCTCTTCGCCGCGCTCTTCCACGCCGCCGACGGCGCCCAGGCCGTCTGGGTCGGGCGGGCCTTCTTCATCTGGGTCTCCGCCTTCAACCTGTTCGTCATCTCGATGTTCTGGCAGCTGAACGTGGACGTGTTCAGTCCCGAGCAGGGCAAGCGGCTGTTCGGGCTGATCGCCGCCGGCGCCACGCTCGGCGCGATCGTGGGCTCCGCGCTGACGGCCTCGCTGGCGCGGCACGTGCCGCCGATGGTCCTGCTGCTCGGGGCCGCCGCCCTGCTCGAGGTCGCCGTGTTCAGCGCCGGCCGCCTCTCGCGGCTGGCGGCCACGCTGGAGCGGCGGCCGGTGGCCGGCGCCGAGGCGCCCATCGGGGGCGGCGTCCTCGCCGGGATCACCCACGTCGTGCGCTCGCCTTACCTGCTCAACGTGGGCGTGTTCCTGCTGCTGTTCTCGATCACGTCGACCTTCCTCTATTTCCAGCAGGCCGCCATCGTCGGCGCCGCGTTTCGCGATCGCGCGGCGCAGACCGCCTTCTTCGCCACCATCGATCTGCTCGTGAACGTGCTGACGCTCGTCGTCCAGCTCTTCCTCACCGCCCGCATCGTGGTGCTGCTCGGCGTCGCCCTCACCCTCGGCGTGCTGCCGGCGCTGACCATCGTGGGCTTCGGCGCGCTCGCCCTGGTGCCGACGGTCCTGGCGGTGGCGGCGTTCCAGGTCGTGCGCCGGGCCGCCGACTACGCGGTCGCGCGGCCCGCCCGCGAGCTGCTCTACACGGTCGCCTCCCGGGAGGACCGCTACAAGGCCAAGAGCCTCATCGACACGGTGGTCTACCGCACCGGCGACCAGGTCGGCGCGTGGTCGACCACGCTGCTGCGCGCCGCCGGGCTGGGGGCGGCGCAGGTCTCGTTCGCGGCAATCCCGCTGGCGGCCCTCTGGCTGGTCAACGCGCTGTGGCTCGGCCGCCGGCAGGAGCGGCTGGCGGAACGGCAGGCCGGCGCCCCCTGACCGAGCGCGTGATACCCTGAGCGCCGGTCAAGGAGGCCGGCGCCGTCGAAGCGATGCCCCTGCGGATCGGACTGGTCACGGACATCCACCACGGGCCCGACGTGGACGTCAGGGTCGGCAGCGCCGCACCCGAGCTGCTGGAGCGGTTCACGCGCCGGATGCGGACCGAGTTCCACCCCGATCTCATCGTCGACATGGGCGACCGCATCAACGACACCGACCTCGACGCCGACAAGCGACGGCTCGGCGACGTGCGGCGGATGCTGGAGGCGGCCGAGGTGCCGATCCTCTATGCCTGGGGCAACCACGATCTCCTCAACGTCCCGCCGCCCGAGGCCCGGGCGATCCTGGGCAAGGCCGCCGACTACGAGTCGCACGAGGTCGGCGGGTATCACCTCGTGATCCTCAACTCGCAGGACCCGACCATCGAGCAGATCGGCGGCACCCTGTCCGACGCCCAGCTGGACTGGCTCGAGCAGGATCTGCAGAGGGGCACCACCCCCGCGATCGTGTTCTGTCATCACCCTCTCGACGAGCAGGACCCGTCGCGGCACTGGTACTTCAAGGATCACCACGACCACGCGTGGGCGCACAACCGCGCGCGGGCGCGGGCGATCATCGCGGGCAGCCGGCGGGTCAAGGCCGTGTTCAACGGCCACATGCATCTCAACACCGTCGAGGTGATCGGCGGGGTGCCCTACATCACCCTGATGTCGCTGGTCGACGCCGGCATCACGCGCGGCCCCTCCGGCTGCTGGGGCGAGATCACGCTCGGCGAGGGCGGCAGCGTCGAGCTCAAGATTCGGGGACAGCTCTCCATCGCGGTGTCCTTCCGATGACAAGGAGACGGCTCATGAGGCGGCGGCAGGGGATCGCGCTCCTGGTGGCGATGCTGGGCTTCGTGCGCGTGGTGGGCGCCGCCGAGCCGGTGACCATCGAGTACTGGCACATCAACTCGCCGACGTTCGGCGGCCCGGCGGCCCGGGAGCTGGTGCAGCTCTTCGAGGCCAGGCATCCGGACATCAAGGTCGCCGAGAAATTCCAACCCGGCGTCTACACCGGCCTCATGCAGCAGCTGCAGGTCTCGCTGGCCGCCCGGCGCCCGCCCGCCGTCGCGCAGATCGGCTACAACCTCACCGCCTATGCCGCCGGCCAGTTTCCCCACGTGTTGCTCGACAAGTACCGCAAGAGCGATCCGGCGTTCTTCAAGGGCATCCCCGACAACATCATGGCGCTCGGGGTGCTGGGCGGCAGCCTGCACGGCATTCCGTTCGGCGTGAGCACGCCGGTCATGTACTACAACGCCGACCTCTTCAAGGCCGCCGGGCTGAACCCCGATCAGCCGCCGTCGACGTGGGACGACCTGCAGCGGCAGGGCGCGATCATCAAGCAGAAGACGGGCAAGCTGGCGGTCTACCTGCAGCAGCCCAACGACGAGTGGATCGATCAGACGCTGATCTGGGGGAACGGCGGCCGCCCGCTGTCCGAGGATGGCAAGCGCATCGGCTGGGACGCGCCGGAGGCGGTCGAGGCGATGCAGATGTGGCAGGACATGGTCACCAAGAGCAAGATCGCGGCGAACCTCACGTGGGAGGAGGGCCTGCAGGCCTTCCTGTCCGGGCACGTCGCGATGTGCCTGACGACGATCGGGCGCCAGGAGCACATGCGGCGCAACGCCAGCGGCTTTCAGGTCCGCGCGGTGCCGGTGCCGCGCTTCGGCAGCAAGCCGCTGGCCACCGCCACCGGCGGCAACGTCCTCATGATCTTCGCGAGCGATCCGGCCCAGGAGAAGGCCGCCTGGGAGTGGATCAAGTTCGTGCTCTCCCCCGAGGGGGCGACCGTGTGGACCAAGGGCACCGGCTACCTGCCGCCACGCGCGGAGCTGGCGAACGACCCGCGTTACCTCAAGCCGTTCTTCGACGAGGCCCCGCTCATGAAGGCCGCCTTGCAGACGTTTCCCTACGCCAAGCCGTGGGTGAGCTTTCCGGGGCCGCGCGGGCTCGAGATCACCAAGATCCTCATCAAGGCGCGCGACGAGGTGCTCGAGGGCAAGCGTCCGGCCGAGCCCATCCTGAAGGAGGCCGCCCAGCAGGCCAACGCGCTGCTGCCGAAGTGATGGACGCCACGGCCCTCGCCGCCGCCCCCGCGCGCCCGCGCACGCGCGTGTCGCGGCGGTGGCGGGCGGCCGTGGTCGGCCACCTCTATCTGGCGCCGGCGATCGCGCTCACCGGCCTCTTCGTGTACTGGCCGCTGGTGGCGAGCACGACGCTCAGCTTCTACGACTGGAACCTCGTCTCGCCGACGTGGGCCGCCGTCGGCTGGCAGAACTACCGCGAGCTGATCGCCAGCCGCGCGTTCTGGATGTCGCTGGTCAACACGGGCAAGGCGGCCGCCGCCCTGACCGTGCTCACGGTGGCGGTGCCGCTGCTGCTGGCGCTGGCCGTGCAGCGGGTGGGTCCGCGCTGGCGCGACCTCTACCGCGTGGTGCTGTTCTCGCCCACGGTGATCTCGATGGCCATCGCGTGCGCGGTGTGGCTCTGGATCTTTCATCCGCTCTACGGCGTGCTCAACACGGCGCTGCGCATGGTCGGCCTCCCGGGCCCGGCCTGGCTGTCCTCCAGCGACTCGGCGATCTGGGCCATCGTCCTGGTGACCGTCTGGAAGACGTTTGGCTTCAACTTCGTCCTCTACATCGCCGGGCTCCTCGCCATTCCCCGCGAGATGTACGAGGCCGCCCGCGTGGACGGCGCCTCCGAGCGCCAGCTCGTCTGGCACGTCACGCTGCCGCTCCTGGCGCCCACCACGCTGTTCGTGTTCCTGTCGACATTCATCCTCGGCCCCCAGAACCTGTTCATCCCCACCCAGATCCTCACGCAGGGCGGACCCAACGAGGCCAGCAACAACGTCGGCTACCTCGTCTACCAGCTGGGCTTCGAGTACTTCCGCGTCGGCTACGCCTCCGCCGCCGCCACGCTGATCTTCCTCGTCTTCCTCCTGCTCACCGCGCTGCAGTTCTACCTCGCCGAGCGCCGGATCCACTATGGCCGCTAGCGCGCGCGGCGTGCACGTGCTGCTCGCGGCCGCCTGTCTCCTCGTCGTCTTTCCGATGTTCTGGATGTTCTCGACGGCCCTGAAGGCCCCGCCGGAGATCTTCGCCGGCACCTTCCGGCTGTGGCCGTCGGCGCCGACGCTGCAGAACTTCACCACCGCGCTGACCCAGGTGCCGATGCTGCGCCTGTTCTGGAACAGCCTGGTGGTTGCGGTGGTGGTGACCGCGGCCCAGGTCTTCACCAGCGCGCTCGCCGCCTACGCGTGCGCGATCCTGCGCGTGCCCGGACAGCGGGTGTGGTTCGCGCTGTTCGTGGCGACGATGATGGTGCCGTTCCAGGTCACGATGATTCCCAACTACCTGCTGCTGGCGCGCCTGGAGCTGCTCAACACCTATACCGCGCTGATCGCGCCGCAGGTGGTGACCGGGTACGGGATCTTCATGCTGCGGCAGACGTTCAAGAACCTGCCGGGCAGCCTGGTGGAGGCCGGCATCCTGGACGGGGCCACCTCCTGGCAGGTCCTGTGGCGCATCGTGGTGCCGACCACGCGCACGGCCCTCGCCGCGCTGTCGGTGCTGTTCTTCATCAGCACCTGGAACCAGTACCTCTGGCCGTTGCTGGTCGCCAGCGACAAGTCCATGCGCACGCTGCCGGTGGGGATGCAGGAGTTCGTCAGCCTCGAGGGCGGGACGAACTGGGGTCCGCTGATGGCCGCCGCCACCATGGCCATCGTGCCGGCGCTGCTCGCCTACGTCGTCGCGCAGCGCTACGTGCTCGAGAGCTTCGTCACCGCCGGCCTCAAGGAGTAGGAGGCGTCGCGGGCCTGCCGGGCGGCGTGGAGCAGGACCTCGGGTGTGTCCGGCGTGATCGAGCAGTCGGGCGCGAGCAGGAGCCATCGCCCCCCGGTGTCCGCGACCGCCGCGCCGACGCGATCTCCGATCTCCACGGGCGTCATCGACCCGATCGCCGGTTTCGCGGGCAGGCCCCCCATCACGGCGCGGCCCGTGTGGCGATGGCCCTCGGCCAGGGACGGATTGCCGGGCGCGAGGGCCCACGAGAAGGCCGCCACCGGGTAGTCGGCGAACTCGGCCAAATGGGCGCCAGTGCCGCAGACGTGCATGATGTTGAACGGTGCCGAGGCGGCGGCGTCGAGGACGCGCCGGTCGTACGGCCGCTGGAATCGCCGGCACTCCTCCGGGCGCAGCAGCTCCCCCGTCGCCAGGTTCGTCGCGTAGAAGACGCCGTCGGCGCCCGCGTCGACGCAGGTCCGGACGTACGCCGTCAGCGTCTCGGCGATCGCATCGAGCGCCGCCTCGAGCGCGTTCGGCGCCGAGCGGGCGATCTCGAGCGCCTGGTCGCGCCCACCTTCGAGAAGAAACGGCACGACCATCATCGGCGAGAACACGGTCCACACGATCGGCGTGCCGGTCCCGACGGCTGCGCGAATCGCCCGGAGGCTTTCCAGCTGCTCACCGAGCGCGCCGGTGCGGGGATCGGCGGGCTTCAGGTGGGCGAGATCGGCGGCGGTCTGCGCCGGCTGTCGCGTGACCGTGTACGGGGTGGCGCGCTCCGTCGACGGGCGATAGGTGAGGCCCCACATCTCCGCGAAGCACTGCGCACGCGACTGCGGCTTCAGATAGTCCCAGTCGAATGTCCGCGCCAGTCGCAGCGTCTCGCCGGTCAGCCCACCGGCCGAGTTCTCCGTCGCGAAGTTGTGCATCCAGAAGGCGAGCGGGATCCGGTCGACCTCCCGGCCGGCGAGCGACGCCATCACACGTTCACGCTTCGTCATCGTCGCGCTCCTTCCTGCGGGGAAGGACACGAGAGTACTCCCCTGACGGCTGACATGGTAGCCGACCGCGGTCTCGAGCGGCGGGCCGTCAGGGTTCCGGCGACTCGATCGACGAGGCCTGGATGCGATTGCGGCCGCGCGCGCCGTTCACGATGACGCGCGCGCCCGGCGCCAGGCGCTGATACTCGTCCTGCGCCACCTGGGAGAGATCGACGTTGACGGCCACGCCGTCGTCCGTCGCGACGACCATGGTCTCGGCGGCGACCCACGACACGCGGGCCTGGAACCGAACCGGGACCCCGTCGGCGGCGTGCGACCCGGTCGGGAAGGCACCTGTCACCGCGAGAGCCGAGGCGACCGCGAGCAGACCCATGCGAAGCCCGTTCCAGCGCATCCTCCGATCCCCCTCAAGCTTCAGACGCCGGAGGCGGGCTCGAGATTCGGTCGTGCCGCCGATCTTTTCCGCAAGAATCCGGAAGCCGCCGGCGACGCGGCGACGCCCCGTCTCATCTCAACGGTGGAGGACGTTTCATGAGACGCGCTCTCCTCGGACTGCTGGGCGCGCTGGGCCTCGCCGGATGTGCGGGGCACCACGGCGCGGCCATCCGCTCCGCCGAACAGGCGCTGGCCGCCGCCGGTTTCGAGACCCGGCCGGCCGACACGCCCGAGAAGCTGGCGCAGCTGCACTCGCTCACGCCGCGGACGGTCCTGTGGCGGCCTCAAGCGGGCGAGCTCCGCTACGTCTACGCCGATCCCACGAGTTGCCGGTGTCTCTACGTCGGCGGCGAGGAGCAATACCAGCGGCTCCGGCGACGCGAGGAGGCGACGGTGGACAGGTTCTTCGCCGTCGAAGCCTCCCGGAGCACGATCGACTGGAGCCTGTGGGAGGTCCGCTGGCGCTGACGCGTCGTCGCAGGTTCCCGCCGGCATGCGACGGCGGGGCGACGGCGCGCATCGCAAGCGCAGACGGAGGCAAGGCGCGGCGATGACGCTCTGTCCGTACTGCGGTCACCCGACGTTCGGCTCCGGCGCGCGGTGCGCGTACCACACGAACCCGGAGGGTCGAGACGACTGGGCGACGGGCAACCGGGCCATGTGTGACTACGTCCACCGTCGGATCGTCGCTCCCGGCGCCGCGTGGTCGAGCACATCGCACACCAAGGTCTTGCCGCGTTCCAGCGGGCGACCGACCTGACGCCGAGTGCCTGTCGCTCCCGAAGCCCGCCCGCGCTCGCGGATTCTTGCTGAAAATCGGTCCCCCGCGCGCCGCCACCTCGATCTCGCCGTCTGAGGGAATGCGAGACATCCACGCGGAACGGGGGATCGGCGATGCGTCGGACCGTGGTCACGCTGGCGTCGGGACTGGTGCTGGTCGGGATGGTGGCGGGCGCGCGGGCCACGCAGGGTCCGGGGGCAGGGCCCGGCGGACCACCGGCGTCGAGCTACATGCCGGTGATCGAGGAGGCCTTCGGCACGGTCCTCGCGCGCATGCGGGCGGCCAAGCCGGAGATCGAGCGACGTCAACGCGAGCTGCTCGCCGCCCGCTACGATCTCGCCGACCGCCCGGTCGGCGACGCCACGATGAGCCGGGGCAAGCCGATCCAGGGCGGCGTGCGCGTGAAGCTGCCGGCCGGCACGACCTGGGACGCGCTGGCCGCGATGACGCCGGACGCGATCCGTGACACGGGCGTGTTTCCCACCGGCTTCATGCCGCTGCCGCACCCGAATCATCCCGAGGGCGGCATGGTGTTTCCCGCGTTCCAGATCACCGAGGTCAAGCAGCAGACCGGCCGCGACCTGACGCGCTTCGATCTCGACTTCGATCTCCCCGACACGTTCCTGCCCGAGTTCCCGGCGCCCATCTATCTCACCACCCGCCCGGACCTCGGCGACGTCTCCCGCGGCCGTCTGGTCACCACCGAGAACTATTACGAGCTCTTCAACGGCGTCCTCAATCCCAAGCAGCTCGAGGGACTCCGGCTGCTGCTGACGCCCTTCGCCCAGCAGCAGTTCAATCTCACGGCCGATCGGCGCAGCGAGCGTCCGAGCCTCGGCGTGGCGTGCTTCGACTGTCACCAGAACGGCGCCACCAACGGCGCCACCCATCTGGTCGGCGACATCCGCCCGCAGGAGTTCCGCCATCGCATCGAGACACCGACCCTGCGCGGCGTGAACGTCCAGCGGCTCTTCGGCTCGCAGCGCGGGCTGAAGACCGTCGAGGACTTCACCGAGTTCGAGCAGCGGGCCGCCTACTTCGACGGGGACCCGGTGATCGCCACCAAGAAGGGCGTGAACATCCTGGAGCGGGGGAGCCAGATCCACGACATGGCCGAGTTCCAGGAGCTGCTGGACTTTCCGCCGGCGCCGAAGCTCGACCTCTTCGGCAAGCTCGACCCCGCCCACGCCACGCCGGCCGAGCTGCGGGGCCAGGCGGTCTTCTTCGGCAAGGGCCAGTGCGCGACGTGCCACACGCCCCCGTACTACACCGACAACCTCATGCACAACCTTCGCGCCGAGCGGTTCTACCGGCCGCAAAGGATCAACGGCATGATGGCCGCCGCCGACGGTCCCATCAAGACCTTTCCGCTCCGCGGGGTCAAGGACACGCCGCCCTATCTGCACGACGGCCGGCTGCTGACGCTCGACGACACCGTGGAGTTCTTCAACCTGATCCTGGGCGTCCGGCTGACCACGCAGGAAAAAGCGGACCTCGTGACGTTCCTGCGGGCGCTGTGAGCGCACGGATAGAAAGAGGGAGCATCATGATCGGCAAGCACGAGCGCGCCGCATCCAACGGGCGGGTCACGCGATTCCCCATCGCGCTCGACGTCGCCGTCTGCGCGGCCAGCGTCGAGAACCTCAACCAGCTGCTGGCCGACACCATCAGCCTGCGGGATCTCTACAAGAAGCACCACTGGCAGGTGAGCGGCCCGACCTTCGCCCAGCTTCACCGGCTGTTCGACGAGCACTTCGGCGAGCAGAGCGAGCTGGTGGACGAGATCGCCGAGCGGATCCAGACGCTGGGCGGGGTGAGCATCGCCGTGGCCCACGACGTGGCCGAGACGACCCTCATCCCGCGCGCGCCCCGCGCCCGCGACGAGGCGTCGGTGCAGATCACGCGCCTGCTGCACGCCCACGAGATCGTCCTGGAAGAGGCGCGGGCGATGGCCCGGCAGGCGGCCGCGGCCGGCGACGACGGCACCAACGATCTCCTGGTGAGCGACGTGATCCGCATGAACGAGCGCCAGGTCTGGCTCATCGCCGAGCACCTCGTCGGCGACGGAGCGGGGCGGTGAGGCGCGCGAGGACCCTCGGGGTCGCGCTGGCGGTGATCCTCGCCGGCGCCCTCGCCGGGCCGGCGGCCGCCCAGCCGCCGGCGCCGTGCGGCGCGTTCAGGGTCGAGTGGAACCGGGGCGAGCTGTCGCCGACGGCCGACAAGCTCGAAGGCTTCGTCTACAACGACTCGGCGTGCTCGGTTGCCGACGTCCGCATTCACGTGGTCGCCGTGGACGGGCAGGGCCGCCCCCTCGCCGAGACGATGGGCTGGGTGTTCGGCGACATCCCGCCCGGGACACGCGGCTACTTCGCCGTCCCGCTGACGAGCGGCCCCGCGGCCGACTACCGGGTCGACGTGGTGTCGTTCGACCAAGTGTCGGCGGCCGCCGGGGGCCGGTAGATCAGGCCGGCTTCTCGATGGCGATCGGCAAGGTGAACTGGAAGACGGCGCCGTGCGGCGTATTCGCGCCCGCCCACAGCCGCCCGCCGTGGGCCTCGACGATCGAGCGGCTGATCGCCAGCCCCATGCCCATCCCGTGCGGCTTGGTCGTATAGAAGGCCTGGAAGAGGCGGCCGAGGCTCTCGGGATTCAGCCCGGGGCCCGAGTCTCGCACGGCGACCAGCACGCTGTGCGAATCGTGGTTGGTGGACGTGATCGACAGCTCGCGCGGCGCGGCGCCGGCGGCGCTCATCGCCTCGATGGCGTTGATCATCAGATTGAGAATGACCTGCTGCAATTGAACTCGATCACCCCGCACGGGGGCCAGGCGCTCGGCGAGCCGCGTGTGGAGCGCCACCCCGTTGCCGTGCACCTCGCTGCGGGCCAGGGCGATGACTTCGAGGATGGTGGCGTTGACGTCGAGCCGGTCCTTCCGCGGGGGCGCGTTCTTGGCGAGGGCGCGAATCCGCCCGATGATCTCGCCGGCCCGATGACCGTCGGCGATGATGAACGCGGCGGACTGCCGGGCTTCCTCCAGGTTCTGCGCGGCCAGCCAGTGCAGGCAGGCGGTGGCGTTGTTGACCACGGCGGCCAGCGGCTGGTTGATCTCGTGGGCGATCGACGCCGTCATCTCGCCCAGCGTGACCACCCGCGTCACGTGCGCCAGCGCCGTCTGGGTCCGGCGCAACGCCTCTTCGGCCTGCTTGCGCTCGATGAACTGCCCGATCTGGCTGCCGATGATCGCCATCATGTCGAGCAGGTCCTGGTCGGGCTGCCGGATCTCGTGGCTGAAGAACTCCATGACGCCGAGCACGTCGCCGCCGAGCAGGATGGGAACGCCGAACGCGGCGTGCAGGACCTTGCGAGCGGCGACGGGCGCCCGCAGAAAATTGGCGTCGCGAACGACGTCGGGGATGTAGGCGGGCTCCCGGTTGAACCACACGCGTCCCGGCAGGCCGACCCCGAGCTCGAACGTGCTGTCGCGGCTGGCCGCCTCGAACTCCGAGACCTCCATCGATTCCGTGTGCCAGACCTCCACGAAGCGCAGCACGCCCGCCTCCCGGTCGGTGCGCCACAGCACGCCCACGTCCCACAGCAGGCACTCGCACACCGCCCGCAGGATCTTGGGCGTCGCCTCTTCGAGCGTCGCGGCCTCGGCGAGGATCTGCGTCACCGTGTGCTGGGCCAGCAGGCGATGCTCGGCCCGCGTGCGCTCGGTGATGTCCTGCAACGTGCCGAACACGCGGCGCGGCTGGCCCGCGTCGTCCCGCACGACGTCGCCCTGACTGCAGACGAACCGCATCTCGCCGCTGGGCCGCACGACGCGATACTCCACGTCGTACCGCGGGCCGCCCCCCAGCGCCTCCGCCACCGCGGCCGCCCGCCGCTGACGGTCGGCCGGGTGGAGGAACTCCTGCACCTCGTCAAAGCTCAGGGTCCGCTGCTGTGGCGGCAGCCCGAAGATGCGATAGGTCTCGTCCGACCAGGTGTAGCGGTTCGTCGCGAGGTCGCGCTCCCAGTAGCCGACGTGCGAGATGCGCTGGGCGGCTTCCAGTCTCCGCTCGCTCTCGCCCAGGTTCCGGAACATGAACAGGCTCGTCAGCGCATCCTCCAGTCGCCGGCCGATCTCCTGGAAGAGCCGCTCCTCCTGGGGGGCCCAGAGGCGCGGGTGCGAGCACTGGTGCAGCCCCAGCATGTACGGCCGGTCCCCTTTGGGATGGACGGCCATGGCGATCATGGATTGGATGCCGAAGCGCGTCGCCGTCCCGGCCGACAGCGGATGGGCCGCCCCCGGACCGAACCGGACCGGACTGCCGGACGCCCTGACGGCCTGGAACACCTGCGCGATGTCCGGGTCGACGGGCAGATCGAGACCGAGCACGAAGGCGCCCGGGAACTCGGGCCGGGTGTGCTCCATCGCCACCTGGCAGGAAGCCGCGTCCGGATCGCACGGAGAGATCAGCCACGAACGGTCGCAACCGAAGATCGACAGGGCGGCCTCGAGCACGTCACTCATCATCCGTTCGAGGTCGTTGGTTCCCTGGATGGCCCGGTTGACGCGATCCATGCTCTCCAGGAACCACAGATGCGCCTGGTGCTCCTCGGCCGCCCGCCGGGGTTCGGTCACGTCCATGGCGGTCCCGACGAACTGCACGAGATCGCCGGAGACGCCGAACACGGGATGGCCGACGGAGTGGATGCACCGGATCGTTCCGTCCGGAAGCACGACGCGGTAATCCACCTCGTAGTCGATCCGGTCCCGGACGGCCTGCTCGACGACGGCCGCCACCCGGCCGCGGTCCTCCGGATGAATGCGCCGATGAAATTCGTCCGATGACGGTCGATCGGTGTGGGGATCGAAGCCGAACAAGCGGGAGTGTTCCTCGGAGGAGTGGGTGTGCTGTCCGGTGGCGATGTCGCGCGCCCAGCTGCCCGTGTGGCTCAGCCGCTGCGCCTCGGCCAGATTGGTCTCGCTTCGCCGGAGCGCCTCGTCGGCGCGCTTACGATCGCTGATGTCCTCGATGGTGGCGACGAACCCCGCCGGCCGTCCTCGGTCATCGACCAGCGGCGCGCACGCCAGGGCGGCGTCGAAGTCCGAGCCGTCCTTCCGCTCGATCCGGATCTCGAGCCCGGCGAATCCCGCTCCGCGCTCGAGCCGGGCCAGGAGCGGCGGCCACCGGCTGTCGATCCGCTCGGGCAACGGCATCCGGCGCCCGACGATCTCCTCGGCGCTCCAGCCAAGCAACCGCTCGAATGCCGGGTTGCAGCGCTGGACGGTCTGGTCCCCGCGAAAGAGCACGATGCCGACCGGCGAGGCATCGAGGATCGTTTGCAGCTCGCCGGTGGTGCGCAGCAATTCGCCCGTTCGCTCGGCCACCTTCATCTCGAGCTCGTCGCGGGCCTGGCGCAGCTCGTCCTCGGCGCAACGGCGCTCGTGGATGAGGCGGGCGCTCTGGAATGCCGTCGCGGCGTGATTGGCCGCCACCGAGAGCAGCA
>Ga0209474_10002702_pt1 | contig 16066 bp, 10 predicted proteins | sample GraSoiAngelo_145_FD_185902 | JGI IMG/M metagenome (GOLD analysis project Ga0209474, IMG submission 185902) | Grasslands soil microbial communities from the Angelo Coastal Reserve, California, USA - 14_1009_05_20cm (SPAdes) (version 2) | ecosystem: Environmental > Terrestrial > Soil > Grasslands...
CTCACCCGGTAGCGCTCGTACGGCAGGTAGAGCGAGAGGGGCACGATGGCGAGCAGGCGGTTGATGCCTCGCCATCGGGTCGGGTGGCCGTGCACGATCTCGTGCTGCAGCGAGCCGTGTAGCGTGACCAGCACGGCGGCGAGCGGGGCCACGATGATGAGCGGCCAGTGACCGTAGGCGAGTGTGACCGCGAGCCATCCTCCATAGACGAGCAGCGCGACCCCGAGCGTCGGCATTTCGACCCACGCCTGGGGCTCGGCCCGCGCCGCGAGGGCGGCGGACGCATCGGGTGTCGTCACGGCGAGTTCATCTGCGGGCGTCATCGGGCAATGCTCCCTCCCGTACCGGAGTCGGGAAGGAGCCCTGTCTCTCGGGTAGGTCCAAAACCGATTAATTCTACCTGAAGCCGTTCCCGAGACGTTCCTGAGGGCCGGCAAGACCGCCGCTTGCGCGAATCCGTGGCCGCTCAGGGCGCCGGAGAGCCCTCGTGAGTCGCCGGACGCCGCCGCTTCCAGGCGAGCGGTTGCCACGTGCCCATAGCCAAGAGATGGCACAGTCGTCCATTGGGTGAAAACAGGTACTGGCCGTGCGCTTTCACAAGACTTACGCTGTGCACCGCGGCATCTTCCGTGACCGGCGTCCACGACAAAATCTAAGGAGCCGCCGGTGGCGAGAAACAATTCAAGGGGATACCACATGAACACTCTTTTCTTAGGTGTCGCGGACGTGTTGCCGCGGCGAGCGATTGCCCGAGCGTCGTTGAGTCTTGTTCTTGCAATCGGGCTCAGCGCAGGCGTCTCTCACGCGCAGCCGACCAACCGCAGCAGTCACCTCGTCGCCTCCCCAACGGTAGGCCGATTTGCACCTGCCGTTCCCTTGGGTCAGCAACGGCAACGCGTGGTTGTACTCAAGCTGGCTGACGATCCGGTAGCTGTCCTGCGCAGCCGGATCCCCGGCAAACACGTCTCCGAGACCGATCGACAGACGATCGAAGCCAATTTGCGCGCGCGGCAACAGCCGATCGTTGCAGCCGCCGAGGCCGAGGGTGCCAAAGTGCTCGCGACCTTCCAGTACGCGATCAACGGCGTCAAGATTCGCGCGACGCCCGACCAGATCAGCCGCCTGGCGACGCTGCCCGGCGTCGTCGCGGTTAAGCCGGTCGCGACTTACCACATCGATAACGCGCACAGCGTGCCTTTCATCGGCGCGCCAAGCGCGTGGCAGGGCCCGCCCGGTCTGCACGGTGAGCACATCAAAGTCGCCCACCTCGATACGGGGGTCGACTTTACCCATGCGAACTTCGGCGGTCCCGGTACTCCGGCTGCCTTTGCTTCGGCGGCCGCGACCAGCACCGCACCAGCGGATCCGACTCTGTTCGGGCCCAACGCGCCGAAGGTGAAGGGAGGCACGGATCTCGTCGGGGACAACTATGACGCGACTTCGGCGGATCCGGCAAAGAACACCCCGATGCCCGACCCGAATCCACTCGACTGCAATGGTCACGGTAGCCACACGGCCGGAACCCTCGCCGGGTTTGGAGTAAGCAGCACGGGAGCTACTTTCGCGGGCCCCTATGATGCGTCCACGCCTGTCTCAACGTTCACCATCGGGCCGGGCGTCGCGCCGCTTGCAGATCTGTATGAAGTTCGAGTATTCGGCTGCAACGGCTCGGCGACGACCGACGTCGTCGTCGAGGGCATCGACTGGGCGGTGCAGCACGGCATGCAGGTGATCAGCATGTCGCTGGGCTCGGATTTCGGCACCGAGGATTCGGCCGACGCCGAAGCCTCAGAGAACGCCGTCAACGTAGGTATCGTCGTGGTCGCTTCGGCGGGGAATGCCGGGCCGGGGGCGTACATCACTGGGACTCCCGCGACCGGTGAGAAAGTCATTGCCGTGGCGGCCGTCGATTCGCACGATCAGTTCCCGGGCGCCAAACTCACACTCGCTCCGAGCGGCAGTGTGACCGCCCAAGAGTCCAACGGCGTTGCCGTTGTCGATGGCGCGATGCTAGACGTGGTAGTGCTGCCCGATACCAAGGGTACCGGGGTGGGCGGGGTGTCGCTCGGCTGCGACCCGGCCGAGTACACCGCTGCCGGGGTCGCCGGCAAGTTAGTGGTGGCGGTACGCGGCACCTGTGCCCGCGTGGCCCGGGCGGTCTATGGACAGCAGGCTGGCGCGGCCGCGGTCGCGATGATCAACAACGCGGCCGGCTATCCGCCGTTCGAAGGTCCGATCACGTCGAACCCCGACACGGGACAGAAGTTCAATGTGAGCATCCCGTTCCTCGGTATCCAGGGTCCTTCGCCTTCGACCGGCGACGGGGCGGTCTTGAAGGCGGCGGCGACCACGACGCTCGCCAATACCACTATCGCCAATCCCTCCTTCCGCAAGTTCGCGTCTTTCAGCTCGGGCGGCCCGCGCCTTGGGGACGGACACCTCAAGCCCGACATCAGTGCGCCGGGAGTCAGCGTGTTCTCCACCGCCGTCGGCACAGGCAACCAGGGTGAGTTCATCTCCGGCACCTCGATGTCAGCGCCGCATGTGGCCGGCAGTGCTGCGCTCGCCGTTCAAGCCCACCCCCATTGGAGCGCTGACGCTGTGGCGGTCGGGCTGGTGAATACCGCCGATGCCACCCAGATCAATAGCTACTCGGCGCGGCGCGGCGGCAACGGTCTGGTGCAACCGGCCTCGGCCACCAAGTCGTCGGTCATCGCACATACGGAGGGTGGCTCGCCGAGTGTCAGCTTCGGCGTAGTCGAATCGACCCGCGACATAGCGCGCGAGGGCGAGTTCTCGCTGGAGAATCGTGGCTCGTCGCCCGCGACGTTCACGGTGTCAATCGTTCACGGTGCTGGCTCGCCGCACACCATCACCGTCTCGCCGACGCAGATGACGGTCCCGCCCGGCGAGAGTGCCGATGTGCATGTCAGCCTCTCGGTGCCCGCGGCATCGGTTGGAGACTCGAGCGGCTTCCGCCAAGTCTCGGGTCGCATCGTGCTCACGCCGACCAACGGTAATGCCGGCGTGACGCTGAGTGTGCCTTACTACCTGGTGGCGCGGGCGCGCTCGATCGTGCACGCGCGGACGCAGGGTGATTTCCTCGCGGGTCATACGACGACTTCATCCGTCTTGCTGACCAACGGTTCGAGCACCGTGGCCGGCTCGGGCGACTTCTACGCCTGGGGACTGCGCGGAACCCACGCCAACCTGGGTTCGATAGGCCTGCGCTCGGTGGGTGTGCAGTCCTTCGACAATGGACCGCCTTTCGGGCAGCTCATGGTCTTCGCCGTCAACACGTTCGGATCGTGGTCCAACGCGGCGACCAACGAGTACGACGTTCTGCTCGATGTCAACGCCGACGGAATTCCCGACTTCGACGTAATCGCTATCGATCTGGGGTTCGCCACGACCGGTGCGTTCAATGGTCAGGTCGGAGTCATCGTTGTGAATCTCGCCACGGGCGCAGCCGCTGGGGAACCCTACCTCGCGTATGCTCCCACCAATGCGAACACGCTGCTCGTGCCGGTGGTTGCGAGCGATGTCGGTGTTACGGCGGCTAACCCGCGATTCAGTTACGTGATCCAGAGCTTCGACATTGTGGGTGCGCTGGGCTCCGACTCGATTCCGACGCCGGCGAGTTTCAACGCCTTCAACAATGCGATCAGCACCGCGGCCTCTGCGAGCTTGCCGCCCGGGGGCTCGGTCGCCGTGCCGATCACCATCGACCGGGCGGAGTTCGCCCAGACACCCGCGCTTGGGGTGATGGTGGTCTCGACAGAGAACACGACGCACGAGCAAAGCCAGGCATTACTGCTACGGATCGGGGGCGACTGACGGCTAGGCATTCTGGGTGCGCCCGGCGAGGGCGCACCCGGCTGCCGGTGTCAGCGAGCGCACCGCCTCAATAGCGCCACCCCGGACCGGCTTGCCGCCGGCTCCGGGAGGGCGGCGAGGCTCGTCCCTCACCCGACTCGATCCCTCACTCGATGTGCACGTTGCGGCAGATGCGCCGCTCGAGTCCCGCGAGCGCATCGTAGAGCAGCACCGCCATGAGCCCAGTCACCAGGCCCCCCTGGAGGATGAAGGCGTTGTTGTTGGAGAGGAGCCCCGCGATGATGACCTCGCCGAGCCCCTTGGCGGCCACCGTCGAGCCGATGGTCGCGGTGCCGACGTTGATGACGAGCGAGAGTCGGATCCCCTCGAGGATGAGCGGCATCGCCAGCGGCAGCTCCACGGACCGCAGCCGCTCACCCGCGCTCATGCCCATGCCGGAAGCCGCTTCGAGGACCTGCGGCGGGACTGTTTTCAGCCCCGTGATGGTGTTCTCGAAGATCGGCAGGAGGCCGTAGGCAAAGAGCGCGATCAGGGTCGGCTTCTCGCCGAAGCCGACGATCGGCACCGTGACCGCGAGCACCGCGACCGGCGGAAAGGTCTGACCGACGTTGACGAGCGTGCGCGACAGGGGCAGGAACTGCGCGCCGCTCGGGCGCGTCACGAGGATCCCGAGCGCGACCGCGACCAGCGTGCTCGCGGCGGCCGCCAGGCACACGACGCCGAGGTGCGCGAGCGCGAGCCCGAGGAGGTTGCCCTGATCGTAAATCGGCGGCGCGCCGTACTGGGTAAGCGGCGCGAAGAGCGGTGCGAAGCTCTGCGGGCTGAGAAGGAACGCGAGCAGCAGGCCGAGCGCCGCGAGCCGCAGCAGTGCCGCGACGCCGAGCATCAGGAGGGCCGCCCGCGCGCCAGGATCGCAGCCACCGTGAGCCGGCCGCGCGGCGTGCCATCCGCATCCGTCACGGTCGCGGACTCGGCGCCGCGCCAGAGAAGCTCCGAGAGCACCTCGCGGAGCGAGGCCGAGGCCGCAACCGTCGGGCCTTCGGACGCGCCGGGCAGCGCCGCCTCGCCCGCAGTCGTCAGCGACAGCAGCCGCATCGCCCGGTCCGAGACGCCGGTCATGCGCGCGACGAAGGGATCCGCCGGGCGCGTCAGCAGCACCGCCGGCCGATCGTACTGCAGCACCCGCCCCAGACTCATCACCGCCACGCGATCGCCGAGATGGAACGCCTCGTCCATGTCGTGGGTGACGAGCACGATCGTGGTGGAGTAACGGCGCTGAATGTCGAGCAGGTCCTCCTGCGCCTTCGCGCGGATGATGGGGTCGAGCGCGCCGAAGGGCTCGTCCATCAGGAGCACCGAGGGCTCGGCGGCGAGCGCGCGCGCGACGCCGACGCGCTGCTGCTGCCCGCCCGAGAGCTGGTGCGGGAAGGCCTGCGCGTAGGTGGCGGGATCGAGCTGGAAGACCTCGAGCAGCTCCTCGACCCGGGCGCCGATGCGGGCCTCGTCCCAGCCGAGGAGGCGCGGCACGGTCGCAATGTTCTCCCGCACCGTGCGGTGCGGGAAGAGTCCGTGCCCCTGGATCGCGTAGCCGATCCGGCGGCGCAGCAGGTACGGGGCTTCCGCGCTCGTGTCGCGGCCGTCGATGAGGACTCGTCCGCGGGTCGGCTCGACGAGCCGGTTGATCATGCGCAGCAGCGTCGACTTGCCGGAGCCCGAGGTGCCCACGATGACGGTGATCGAGTTGCGCTCGATGGTGATCGACACCTCGTCGACCACCGTCGCCGCGCCGTACTGCTTGGTGAGATTCTCGACGCTGATCATGTCCGTGCCCGATCCCTGATCTCGATGAGCGCATCGAGCACTACGGCGGCGGAGAAGGCGAGCGCCACGACCGGAATCGCCCCGAGCAGCACCAGGTCGATCGCCGTCTGTCCGATCCCCTGAAAGACGAAGGTCCCGAGGCCGCCGCCGCCGATGAGCGCCGCAACCGTCACCATCCCGATGTTCTGCACCAGCACGATGCGCACGCCGGTGAGGATCACCGGCAGGGCGAGCACGAGCTCGATTGCGCCCAGGACCTGCCACTCGGTAAGCCCCATGCCGCGGGCCGCCTCGACCACGGCGCGCGGAACGCGCTTCAGGCCCGCGACCGTGTTGGCGGCGATCGGCAGCAGGGAATAGAGAAACAGCGCAACCGCCGCGGGGGCGGCGCCGACGCCACGGATCCCGAGCGCGGCGGCGAGCGGCACCGCGGCGGCGAGCGAGGCGAGCGGCGCCATCAGGATCCCGAAGAGCGCGATCGCCGGAATGGTCTGGATGACGTTGAGGACGCCCAACACGGGGGCGCGCAGCCTTGGGGCGCGGTGGCAGAGGATACCGAGCGGCAGCGCCACGATGAAGGCGGCGGTGAGCGAGCCGAACGCGAGCCACACGTGCTGTCGCGCCTCGCGGGCGAAGCGATCGGCGTTCACCGTGTACTCGCGCATCACGGAGAGATTGTCGAAGGTGCCGTGCGCGAGCGCGAGGCCGGCGACGCCGATGAAGAGCGCGAGGAACAGCACCCTCGAGGCCGGCCCGGGAGAGAGGCGCGTGATGGCATCGGTGGCCAGGAGTCCCAGGCACGTCAGCAGCACCCATACCGCCGCGCCGGGGGCGACGCGCACCACGCGATTGCCGGCCGGCGTGAGCGCATCCGCGGCGGCCCCGAGAGCGAGCGCCACGGCGATGACGCCGAGGAGCGCCGCGGTGAGGCGCACGCGGGCGTTCGAGGCCGCGAGGGCGGCGAGGGCGGCGAGGGCGAGGATCGCCTGGCAGGCGAATGCGCCCCAGCCCGGCAATGCGGCGAGCATGGCCACGGGTTCCCCTGGCAGGATCCGATTCGGCTTCAAGACGACGAAAGGCAGCAGCACGAGCGCCGCCGCCCCGAGAGCCGTGAGCACCGCTCCCAGCGGGTCGAGGCGCGGCAGGCGCGGCATGGCGAGCGCGAGGCGCACGCTCACCTCAAGAGGCCCTTCGCCCGGAGGTAGTCCTCGGCGACCGACTGCTCGGACTCGCCGTCGATCTGCACGCGCGCATTGAGCCGCTGCAGTGTGTCGGTCCCCAGGCTCTCCATCAGCGGCTTCACGATGGCAGCGATCTCTCGGTGGGCATTCAGGACCGGCTCGCGGATGACCGGCACCGGCGCATACACCGGCTGCTCGTGCCGGTCATCCTCGAGGATCTTGAGGTTCGCCGCCACGATGCCGCCGTCCGTGCCGTATACCATCGCCGTGTTCACACCGTTGGTGCGTGCGGCCGCGGCGCCGATGGTTGCCGAGGTTTCCCCGCCCGCGAGCACGATCATCTGCTCCGGGCGCAGCGTGAAGCCGTAAGTGCGCTCGAGCGAGCGCAGCGTCCCGGCATTGGCGAATTCCGCGGAGCAGGCGAGCACGACCCGGCCGCCTGCCGTCACCCACCTGCCGAAATCGCTCAAGGTCCGAAGCCCGTTGGCCTCCGCCAGGTCGCGGCGCACCGCGAGCGCCCAGGCGTTGCTCGCCCGGGCAGGCGTGAGCCACACGATGCGATTGGCCGCGTAGTCGAGCTGCGCGCCGAGCGCGTAGCCCCGCTCGAGGTCCTTCCAGGCGGGATCGGAGCTGCGATTGAAGAAGAAGCCGGCGTTGCCGGTGTACTCGACGTAAAGATCGATCTCGCCCGAGAGCAGCGCCTTGCGCACGACCGGCGTCGCGCCGATCTTCGTCCGGTCCACGCTCTCGATGCCATGCGCTTTCAGCAGCAGCCGGATCATCTGCCCGATCATCGCCGACTCGCTCGAGAGCTTCGAGGAGACGACCACCGCCGCCGCCAGCGCGGGCGAGGCGCCGAGGGCGAGGACCGCCGCGACGCACAGCGACTTCAGCATGTTGGCCAGGCGCCATCCCCGTAGCGGGCGCAGAAGGCTCGCGCACAGCGGCGCACACTGTCGGTTGCCGGCGTGCGCGTCAAGGGCGCCGCTTCCCGCGCGTGTGCGGATCGACGCCGCACCTTATGATGGCCGACCGATGAGCCCCGCGGCGAAATCCCCACCGGCCCCTCTCGAGGCCGGGCGCGCCTCGAGCGGCCGCTACTCGGGATGGCGGCTCTTGCTCGAGGGTCTCACCGGCCAGCGCGGCTGGTCGCGCGCCTGGGCGAAGGCGGCGCCGCGCCCACGCTATCGCGTGGTGATCGTCGGCGGGGGCGGCCATGGGCTGGCGACCGCCTACTACCTCGCCGCCGAGTACGGCATCCGGGACGTGGCGGTGCTCGAGCGGGGCCCGATCGGGCTCGGCAACGTCGGGCGCAACACGACCATCATCCGCTCCAACTACTTTCATCCCGAGAACATCCGCTTCTACGAGTTCTCGCTGAAGCTCTGGGAGAGGCTCGAGCAGCGGCTCAACTTCAACGCGATGGTGAGCCAGCGCGGCACGCTCAACCTGTTTCACACCGAGGCGCAGCGCGACCTTTTCACGCGCCGTGCCAACATGATGCGCCTGCACGGGGTGGACGCCGAAGCGCTGAGTCGCGAGGAGGTGAAGGAGCTCGTGCCGCTCGTCGACCTCGACAACGGCCGCTATCCGGTGCTCGGCGGATTCCTGCAGCGCCGCGGCGGCACCGTTCGGCACGATGCGGTCGCCTGGGGCTACGCACGGGCGGCCTCGGAGGCCGGCGCGGACGTCATCGAGCACTGCGAAGTCACCGGCATCCGTCGCGAAGGAGCGCGGGTGAGTGGTGTCGAGACCACCGGGGGTGCGATCGGCGCCGAGATCGTGTGCCTGGCGGTAGCGGGACATTCCTCGCGCCTCGCGGCGATGGTCGGACTGCAGCTGCCGATCGAGAGCCACGTGCTGCAGGCCTTCGTGAGCGAGCCCCTGAAGCCCGTGCTCGACGTCGTGCTCACCTATGGCGCCGGACACTTCTACGTGAGCCAGTCCGACAAGGGCGGACTGGTGTTCGGCGGCGCCATCGACGGCTACAACAGCTACGGCCAGCGCGGGACGCTTCCGATGGCGGAGGAGGTCGCCGCCTCGGCCGTGACGCTGCTGCCGGGGCTCGCGCGGGTCCGGGTGCTGCGGCAGTGGGGCGGTGTCATGGACATGAGCATGGACGGCTCGCCGATCATCTCGAAGACGCCGCTCGAGGGGCTGATCTTGAACGGCGGCTGGTGCTACGGCGGCTTCAAGGCGATCCCGGCCGGAGGGCTCACCACGGCGCATCTCATCGCGCGCGACGAGCCGCACCCCTTCGCCTCCCATCTGGACCTGCGGCGCTTCGCCGCCGGGCGGACCGTGGACGAGCGCGGCGCCGGTCCCTTTCCCTACGCGCACTGAGCTCAAAGCCCATGCTTCGCATTCCCTGCCCGTGGTGCGGCGAGCGTGACGAAACCGAGTTCCGCTATCGGGGAGATGCCAGCCGCGAGCGGCCCGCGGGCGATGCCGGGCTCACCGCCTTCACCAACTATGTCTATGCGCGCGAGAACCGCTGCGGCTGGCACCTCGAGTGGTGGCTGCACGTGGGCGGCTGCCGCAGGCTCCTCAAGGTCCTGCGCCACACCCTGAGCCACGAGATTCGCGCGGTCGGCGGGCCCGGAGACTCGCTCGGCTGATGAGGGGTCCCGGCCGCATCGCCCAAGGTCTTCTGACCGACACCACGCGGCCGGTCGGCTTTCGCTTCGACGGCCGGCGCATGTCCGGCCTCGCGGGTGACACGCTCGCCTCGGCACTGCTCGCCAACGGCGTGCGCGTGGTCGGGCGCGGCTTCAAATACCATCGGCCGCGCGGCATCGTGACCGCAGGACCCGAGGAGCCGTGCGCGCTCATCGACGTCATCGGGCCCGACGGGCGCGAGCCCAACCGCCTCGCCACGACGCTCGCGCTGCACCAGGGCCTCACGGCCGAAAGCCAGAATCGCTGGCCGTCACTCGCGCTCGACTTCGGCTCGGTCGCCGATATCTTCGCGCGTTTCCTGCCCGCGGGCTTTTACTACAAGACGTTCATGGCGCCGGGCTGGGCCTGGGAGCGGGTGTACGAGCCCCTCATCCGGCGCGCCGCGGGCTTAGGAAGGCTCGAGCCGATCGTGGCCGATCACGCCGGTCCCGCCGAGACGCTGCACGAGCACGCGGATGTCCTCGTGGTGGGCGCAGGCGCCGCCGGACTCGCCGCGGCGCACTGGCTCGGCGCGAGCGGACTTCGGGTGCTGCTCGCCGAGCAGGACGTGGCCTTAGGGGGCGGCTCGCTCCTCGATGGGCGCTGGGACTCCTGGCGCGCGAAGGTCTGCGCGGCGCTGCGCGGCTTGAGCAGCCTGCGCTGCCTCACCCGCACCACGGTGCTCGGAGCTTACGGGCATGGGGTGTTCGGCGCACTCGAGACGCTCTCACCCGAGGAATCGGCCCGCTTCGGAGGGTTGCGCGAGCGGTTGCGCATCGTGCGCGCGCGGCGCGTCGTATTGGCCACGGGTGCGCTCGAGCGGCTGATTGCTTTCCCCGGCAATGACACCCCCGGCGTGATGCTCGCGGGCGCCGCGCTCAAATTTCTGCGCCACTACGGCGTCGCCGTGGGTCAGCGGCCGGCGTTCTTCGTGAACAGCGACGAGGCCTACGAGACGTTGTTCTCGCTGCTCGAGGCCGGCATCACGTGCGCAGGCGTGATCGAGGCGCGCGAGAAGTCCCTCGCAGCGGAGCGCGCGCATGCGCTCGGTGTCGAGGTGCACGCCGCTTCCCTTGTCGCCGCGGTCTCGGGCCGCCGCGGGGTTCGCGCGGTCAGAATTTCAGACCTCAGAGGACGGCATCGGCGCTGGCTGCAGGCCGATTGTCTCCTGATGTCCGGCGGCTATTCACCGGCGACCTCGCTCGCGAGCCAGCTGGGCGCGGCGCTCAACTGGCGGGAAGCGATCGCCGCCTTCACCCCGGATCTGGCTCCCGCGATCGGTCAGGTGGCGGGCGCCGCGCGCGGCGTCTTTGGACTTGCTGCCGCGGCCCGCGACGGCGAGCGCGCGGCGGGCGCGGTCGCCGCCGAGCTCGGTAGCGCGCCGTCTGGGGCCGGGTTGGCCGCGGAGCTGCCGCCCGATACCGAGGCGACGGCGATCAGCGCGCTCTGGGAGGTGCCCGCGCGCGGCAAGGCCTTCGTCGATCTGCAGAACGATGTCACGAGCGCGGACGTGCGCCTCGCCGCCCGCGAGGGCTACGAGCACGTCGAGCATATGAAGCGCTTCACAACCCATGGCATGGGGACCGATCAGGGTCGCATCGGGGCTCTCGTCGGCAGCGCCGTGCTCGCGCAGGCGCGCGGCGTGCCGCTTGCCGAGGTCGGGCTCACGAAGCCCCGACCGTTCCTCGAGCCGGTTCCCTTCGCGGCCCTGGCGGGGGCCGAGGTGCGGGAGCACTACAAGCCGAAGCGCCGCCTGCCGCTGCACGAGTGGCACGAGAGCGCGGGGGCGAGGTTCGTGCCCACCGGCCTCTGGTTGCGGCCGCTCGTGTACTCGCCGCAGCCGGGCTGGGACGCGGTGCTCGCCGAGGCGCGCGCGGTGCGCCGCTCGGTCGGGATCACCGACGTCTCGACGCTCGGCAAGATCGATGTGCAGGGGCCCGATGCCGCGCGCTTCCTCGACTTGATCTACGCCAACACGTTCTCGACGCTCAAGGTCGGGCGCGCCCGCTACGGCATCATGCTGCGCGAGGACGGGATGCTGTTCGACGACGGCACGACCTCGCGGCTCGCCGCGGAGCATTTCGTGGTGACGACCACCACCGCGAACGCGGCGGCGGTCCTCGAGCACATGGAGTTCCACCTGCAGGCGGTGTGCTCCGACCTCGACGTGCTGCTCACCGACGTCGGGGACCAGTGGGCGCAGTTCGCCGTCGCCGGTCCCCGCTCACGCGAGGTGGTGGCGGGGGTGTGCGAAGGGGTCGAACTCTCCAACGAGTCATTTCCGTTCATGGCGGCGGGCCATGCCGTCATCGCCGGGATTCCGGGGCGGCTCTTCCGCATCTCCTTCTCGGGTGAGCTGGCCTACGAGGTCGCAGTCCCGGCGCGATCCGCGCTCGCGGCCTGGTCGGCGCTGCTCGAGGCGGGCAGGCCCTGCAACATCACGCCTTACGGCCTCGACGCGCTCAATACGCTCCGGATCGAGAAGGGCCACGTGACGAGTGCGGAGCTCAACGGCAACACGAGCGCCGATGATCTCGGCCTGGAGCGGCTGCTGAAGCCGCACCGGGATTTCATCGGCCGCGCGCTCTCGCAGCGCCCGGGCCTCGCCGCGCCCGACCGGCTGCAGCTCGTCGGCGTGCGCCCCGTCGATCGCACGCTCCCGCTCCGCAACGGCCTGCATGTCCTCGACCCCGAGGGACGCGCCGCGAGTCTCGGCTACGTGACCTCATCGACCCCCTCGGTCGAGCTCGGGAGCTGGGTGGGACTCGCCCTCGTGGCCGGCGGCCGGCGGCGCATCGGACGGCGTCTCACCGCTCTCTCGCCCGTGCACGGCGAGAGCACCGAGATCGAAATCATGAGCTCCCACATGCTCGATCCGGAGAACCTGCGTGTCCGCGCGTGAGGCCCTGGGTGCGGCGAGTGAGGCCTCTGGCGTCGAGATCGCCGCCTGCGCGGTCGAGATCGTCGAGCTCGCCGCGTTCCGTGCCCGCGCGAGCGAGCTCTCGGGCATCGCGCGCGGCCTCGGCCTCGAGCTGGCCGCGCCCGGGCGGGTGGCGGCGGGGTCCGGTCAGCTCTCACTGTGCGTGCGGCCCGGGCGCTGGCTGCTGCTCTTGCCACCGGATTCCGCGGGCGCGCAGGCCGCGCTCTGGCAGCGGGCCTGCGTCGGGGTGGCGGCCGCGATCGATCATTCCTCGGGGCTCGTGGCCTTGCGTCTCGCCGGATCCGAGGTGGGCGAGGTCTTGAGCCGGGGCTGCCGCCTGGATCTGGACCCTGAGTTCTTCCCCCCGGGTCGCGCCGCCGCCACCCTCATGGCGCAGGTAGCGGTGATCCTCGCGCGGCTGCCCGCGGGGCTCGTGCTCCTCACCCCGGCGAGCACCGCGCGTCACGTGCGCGAATGGCTCACCGCCACCGGCCGGCCCTTCGGGCTTACCGCGGGACCGGATGTTACTGTTGCGGAGTTGTCGGCGGCCGCACCCGCCCTCGGGAGATGAGCTGAGGTAAATAACCCGCGACTGAAGTCGCAGGCTTTATGGTGAAGCATGGCAAGCCACGCAACCCACATCAGGCGTATTTACAACCGCCCTTGGCGAAACGGCAGTCTCGCCAATCCGGGCAAGATTCCGACTTGCGTTCAAGTCAGCGTGCGCCCGGAGACCACAGGAACACTCGAAACGATGCTTGCGCCGCGTACCCAACTGCCCGCAGGCCGAACAGGTCTGGCTGCTGTAGGCCGGATTGACATACACGACGGAGATGCCAATGGCACGGGCCTTGTACTCGAGGAAGCCCTGCAATTGCCGGAACGCCCAGCGGTGGAGCCTTGCGCGCATGCGCCGGCCGGCCCGAAGGCGATCGCGGATGTGGGTGAGGTCCTCCATCACGATCGTGGCCGCGCCAATGCGTCGGGCTTCCTCGAGAATCGCCTTGCTCGTTTCGTGATTGACGTGTCTGACACGCCGCCGTTCCTTGCCGGAGACCTGCCGGAGTCGTTGAGTCGCACTCTGGCTGCCGTTGGACTGGAGGCGACGACGCAGGGCCAGATGTTGATCACGCCGATGGCGCAGTGTCTCTCCGCCCCAGACCCGGCCCGTGCTGGTGGCGGCGAGAGTATTTTCCCCGACATCCACACCCATCACGGGGCCGGATGCCACCCGTTCGCCGTCGGCCGACTCTACGACGAGATTGAAGAACCATTGGCCTCGACGAAACACCAGTTCCGCCTCCCTCGGCAGACCGCTGGTCAGGATCTTTCGCTGGTGATCCCCGAGGATCATCAGCACCCGCATGCGTCCCTGCAGGGTGTTGAGCGAGACCGTCTCGTCCTTGAGCGTATAGGTGCGATGGTCGAAATGGACGCTGGTGCGGTGAAAAGACAGGGGTGGGACCGGCGTGTCTTGGGGGATGCGTCCCAGAGCTCCTTGCGAGCGATACGCCTTGCACACCGAGAAGATGGCGTTGCACACCATCTGCGCGCCCAGCGAGGTCTGCTGCCGCAAGGCTCGGTAGCCGAGCTGATGCAAGGCCACCCGATTCCAACAGCGCGCGGCTTGCACCAGCGGCACGAGCCGATTGCAGGCCTCCGCATACGCCCTCTGCAACGCACTCAATCTGGCGGCCTGCTCCGGGGTCACCTTCACTCGAATGCAGGCGGTGCGCATCACGCTCTAGCGCCTCTTGGTGACATGCTCGGCACGCTCGATATAGCGCTGGATGGTCGTGGCGCTGAGCGTGCCTGCGGTGCCGACGTAGTACGACGGCGACCACAAATGCCCGCCCCACAACCGCTTCTTCAGTGCAGGAAAGCGCTGCAACAGGTGCCGGGCGCTCACCCCCTTGAGCACCTTGACCGCATTGGCCACCGCGATGGCCGGGGGAATGCTGACCACCAGGTGGATGTGATCGGGCTGGATCTCCTTGGAGATCACCGGCCAGCCGCGTTCGCCACAGATCGCCTCGAGCAGCGTGCCCACTTCAGCGGCGATCGGGCCGGTCAGCGCGGCACGCCGGTATTGCGGACACCAGATCACATGGTAGGCCGTCTGGTAGAGGCAATTCCGGTTGGTCACCAGATCAACCATGCCTCACATGGTTACATGTATATCCATACAGGTCAAGCCTCGGACGCAATTCCTCCCCTGACTGAAGTCAGGGGTTTTTTTGCGGAGACTCTATGAAGAGTTCCGCGAGAGCCGTGGTCATCGGCGGCGGGGTGGTCGGCGCCAGCGTGCTGTATCACCTGGCGAAGATCGGCTGGCGCGATGTGCTGCTGCTCGAGAAGAGCGAGCTCACCTCGGGCTCGACCTGGCACGCGGCCGGTGGCATGCACACCTTCAACGGCGAGGCCAACATCTCGCGGCTGCAGAAATACACCATCGACCTCTACCGCGAGATCGAGGCGGCCTCCGGCCAGTCCTGCGGGCTGCACCCGAACGGCGGGCTGATGCTCGCGGCGACCCCCGGCGAGCTCGACAGCCTGAAGCTCATCTGCTCCCGGGCGCGCTACCTCGGCATGGAAACCGAAATGATCCCGCTCGCGGAGGCGTGCCGGCTGAATCCCCTCATCGACCCCGGTTACTTCATCGGCGCCCTGTGGCGCGCCGACGGTGGGCACTGCGACCCCTCCGGCACCACCCATGCCTATGTCAAGGCGGCACGAGCGCTCGGCGCCCAAGCCGAGCGCTTCACGCGGGTGCTCGCGCTCACGGCGCGGCGCGACGGCAGCTGGGACGTCGTGACCGACAAGGGCACGGTGCACGCCGAGCACGTAGTCAACTGCGCGGGACTCTGGGCGCGCGACGTCGGCCACATGGTCGGGATCGAGCTGCCGGTGCTGGCGATGGAGCACCACTACCTCATCACCGAGGATCTCCCGGAGCTCGAGGGCCGCGATCGGGAGATCGTCAACACCACCGACTATTCCGGCGAGATCTACCTGCGCCAGGAGCGCGGCGGGGCGTTGATCGGCACCTACGAGTCGAACGGTGTCGTCTGGTCGCCGATGGAGACCCCGGAGGAGTTTTCCATGCAGCTCCTGCCCGAGGATTTCGAGCGGCTGGCTCCCTACTTCGAGGTCGGCTTCCGGCACTTCCCGGCGCTCGGGCGCGTCGGCATCCGGAAGGCGGTGAACGGGCCCTTCACCTTCGCCCCCGACGGCAATCCGCTCATCGGACCGGTCCGCGGTGTCAGGAATTTCTGGGTCGCCTGCGCCGTCATGGCGGGCTTCAGCCAGGGTGGGGGGATCGGGCTCATGCTGTCGCGCTGGATGGCGGAGGGTGATCCGGGCCAGGACATCATCTCCATGGACGTGGCGCGATTCGGCGCCTTCGCCACCCCGAAATACACCTCCCTCAAGGTGCCCGAGAACTACTCGCGGCGCTTCCGCCTCGCTTACCCGAACGAGGAGCTGCCGGCGGCGCGCCCGGTGCGCCGCTCGCCGATCTACGAGCGCTTGAAGGCGGCCGGTGCGGTCATGGGCGCCAACTTCGCGCTCGAGCAGGCGCTCTGGTTCGCCCCGCCCGGCGTGGCGGGGGCGGAGACCCCGACCTATCGCCGCTCCGAGGCTTTCCCCA
>Ga0209474_10002703_pt1 | contig 16065 bp, 9 predicted proteins | sample GraSoiAngelo_145_FD_185902 | JGI IMG/M metagenome (GOLD analysis project Ga0209474, IMG submission 185902) | Grasslands soil microbial communities from the Angelo Coastal Reserve, California, USA - 14_1009_05_20cm (SPAdes) (version 2) | ecosystem: Environmental > Terrestrial > Soil > Grasslands ...
AAAGGCAAAAATCAACAGAATAACTGCATCGCCTAACGACTTGCTGCTGGGCCAGCCGCTCCAAGCAAGATTCGGTGGGTGAATGAAAAATATTCCGACGCCAACGAACAGCAACAGCGGCAGAAGCTTTGCGACCGTGATCACGGTCACCGCACCCGCGCCCTGGCGCACGCCGCGGATGTTGATCAACACGAGCGATGCGTAAACGGCGAACATCACGACGACGCGCATTATCCAGCCGCCGAGAAACGGAATCACCAGCGCGACCGAGTTTGCCAACACGTTCACGACGCCGGCAACCGCGCCGATCGCGGTTAGAAAATAAAGCATACCAGCGAGGAATCCGACGTAACGGCCAAACGCGACTTCCACATACGCGTAGAGCCCGCCTGTCAATGACACGCGGCTACCGGCAATTGCGAAACAAGTGACAAACAACACCATCGCGACCGCACAAAAAACAAATGCGAGCGGCGCAGCTGAGCCTAATCCTTTCGCAACCGTCGCTGGGATCACGAAAATTCCCGCACCGATTGTGGAGCTGACAATATTCGCGGTCAGAGCTGGAATCCCAATGCCGCGGACCAACTGATGATCGATGCGCTCTTCCTGCTGTATCCACGCAGGCGATTTCTCTGCCATTGGCGCATCCTGAGTGATGGAGTTGTCCAAAGCAAGAATTCGGGTTAACCTTGGCGGTCAGTGCGTCATTCCGGTCGAACGCGTAACCGAGCTGAAGGCCCAATATAGTGTGGCTAGACCGGCCAGAACCCCTTCAAATTGTGTGATTTTCCGCTTGTAACCCCCAAAAGGTTGCTGTATTGACGCTGCCGAGGCCCGGGGTGTGGCCCACAATGCATCTACAATCACTCGAGCTACTCGGCTTCAAATCGTTTGCCGACAAAACAATCTTCAATTTTCACGAAGGCGTCACCGCTATCGTCGGGCCGAACGGTTGTGGAAAATCCAACGTCCTTGACGCCGTCCGCTGGGCGCTCGGAGAGCAATCTGCGAAGTCACTCCGCGGCGACGAGATGGCGGATGTGATCTTCAACGGCGCCGAAACACGCAAGCCGGTTGGATTGGCGGAGGTCTCACTCACGTTCACCGATTGTAGCGAAGAACTCGGCATTGAATGGCACGACGTGCGCGTAACGCGCCGGGTGTATCGCGACGGCAACTCCGAATATCTGCTGAACAAAACGCCCTGCCGCCTTCGCGATATTCAAAACCTCTTTGCGGACACCGGCGTCGCACGTGCCGCTTACTCGATGATGGAGCAGGGCAAGATCGACATGATCTTGAGTTCGCGCCCGGAAGATCGGCGCGCAGTTTTCGAGGAAGCGGCCGGAATCACCAAATACAAGTCACAAAAGCGCGAAGCGCTGCGCAAACTGGAAGCGACCGAGGCAAATCTCCTGCGCATTAGTGACGTCATTAAAGAGGTAAAACGCCAAATTGGGTCATTGCAGCGACAGGCGGGCAAAGCGCGTCGATACCAGGCACTGCACGCGGATTTGCGCGTGCTCGAGTCCCATTATTCGCGCAAACAGCTTGATACTCTTGAGCGTGATCTCTCCGACTGTCACAAAGAAATCGCGCGTTTGACTGAGTCCGAGGCAGCGATGCGCCAGAAGATCGACAACAGCGAAAATGCGCTAACCGACGAGCGGCGGGCGTTGGACAAGATCGACATCGAGATCGCCGATTCGCGCGCGGAGGTGCAACGACTGGAAAGCGAAATCGCAGCGCACCGCAGCCGAATTGAGTTCAATCGGCTGCGTGCGGAAGAATTCGCCGAGTTGGTGGAACGCGCACAGCGCGACATTGGCGACGCGGAGAAAAAACGCAAGCAGCACGCCTCCGAGGTCGAGCAAACCGATAACTCGATCTCAGAAATCGAACGCCAGTTGAAAGAAAAAGAAGCCGAACTGACAGAGCTCGCGAGTCTGGCCGGACAAATTCAGAAAAATCGTACTAAGCGCGGGACGCAGTTGCAAGAGTTGCAACTCACGCTGTCCAAATCCGAAAGCCGCATCGCGACAGTCGAGGAGGAACTCTCAGGAACCAAAACGCGCCGGGATTTGACCGGCGCGCAAACCGAACACCTCGCCAAACAGATTCGAACACTAACGGCGGCGCGCGACAAGCTCGCCAGGCATATTGCTGTCTCAGGCAAAACCAGCAGACGCGAAGCGATCGATGTCGATGCCAGCCTGCGCGAAAAAGAACGACTGCTCTCCGAAGCGGAACAGAATCTTGCCGCGACCGAGCGGACGCTCGCGGAGAAACGATCGCGTCTGGACGTTTTGCGTCAGCTCAATGAGGAAGGCGAAGGTTTGGCTGAAGGTTCGCAAGCTGTCCTCAAAGGCCTGGACGATCCCGACAAATTTCGTGAGACGATTGCCGGTTCACTCGTCGCGCACCTCGATGTCGATCCGAAGTTCGTCCCGGCGATCGAAGCCGCGCTGGGTCGAAATCTGCACGCGGTGGTTCTAAAAGACCCGAGCGTTGCTCCCGAGATCATCGCGCGACTGAGAAAAAAGAAGCTCGGGCAGGCTGCGTTGCTCATTCCGCAGCTGACAGGCTCGGCGCAAAAACCAGCACTGAAAAGTCTGCCAGCGGGTGCGCTCGCCGGGGCCATGGACAAACTGATTGCGCCTTCGTCGCTCGAGCCGCTCGTCAGGCAGTTGCTCGGCAACGTGGTCATCTTTTCTGATTTTCAGCAGGCACTTGAGTGTAAGAAGTCTGAGCCTCCGCTGGCGATAGCCACGCTCGCCGGTGAATTTATTTCCACAGAAGGGATCGTCTTTGGCGGCAGCAGCGAAGTGCGCGCGCCGTCATTGCTGGAGCGCAAAGCGCAAATTGCCGATCTGGCGAAAGAAGAAGCCGCGCTGGCAAAAGAGCGCGAATCGCTTTGCGCGAAACGCGACGAAGCAAGAGCAGCGCTTGAAATCGCTTCGCGGCTCCAGCGCGAATTGGGCGAGGCCGAACGCAAGATCGACAATCTGCGATCCGACAAAAATGCGCTGGAGCAGCAGATAACCACGGCCGACGAACGGGTCACGCACTTGGAGCGCGAACTGCAAACGATGCGGGATCAACTTGCAAAAGAGCAGACCGATCTGACCGCGCTCGACGCCGCACAGAAACAGACCACAGCGAGCGAAGAAGAGTTGACCGAAAAAATGAATCAACTGCGGCTGGTGCTCGCGACCGAGCGCCAGCGCCATGAAAATTTAATCGCGCGACACGAATCAATGCACGCGAGAGAGGCCGAATTGGTGGAGCTGATCTCTGTGCGAAAAGCCGATATCGCGACGTACGAATCCAAATTGACTGCACAGGCTGAGGAGTCCCGTGAATCGGAAGGCTTAATTAAAAGGCAGATCGCGCAACGCGAGGAAACCAAAGCGAACGCAGCGAAAATCGTCCAGCAACGTGCTACACGACTCTCCACGATTTCCGATCACGAGAGCGAATTGCGGCGGCTGCGCGATTCGTTAGGCCAATTGCAGGATCGCCATGCCCATCTGCGAGTGCGCGAATCGCAATTGCAGATGAAGATCGACAACCTCGCGGAGCACGTTTCGCGCAACTACCAGATTGATCTCCGTGCGTTTGTAGTGGATCAGCCCGTGTTCGAGAAAGTTTTGTGCACGCAACTGAAAAGGTGGATCGACCGCTCTGCAGGCGATGCTACAAACGGCGGCGAAGCCGCGTCGAATTTACCATCGTGTTCGGAGACTGCGATCCACCTTGGCGACGCAGACCTCCAAAAACTGATCACCGATCTCCAAACGCAACTCGACAACATGGGTCCGGTAAACCTCGATGCTGTTCATGAGTACGATGAGCTGGAAGAGCGATACAAATTTCTTGAAGCGCAAAATAACGACCTCACCAACTCGCGTCGCGAGTTGCTCGACGTAATTGCGCAGATCAACTCGACTACCAGAAAGTTGTTTGGCGACACGTTTGCCCAAGTGCGAATCAACTTCCGGGAAATGTTCACCGAACTCTTCGGCGGTGGGCGCGCGGACCTGTCCCTAGTTGATGAGAACGACCCGCTCAACTGCGGAATCGAGATCATCGCCAAGCCTCCTGGCAAACAACTACAAAGCATCTCGCTGCTGAGCGGAGGCGAACGCTCCATGGTTGCAGTGGCGTTGTTATTTGCGATTTACATGGTGCGCCCGAGCCCGTTCTGCATTCTCGACGAAGTGGACGCGGCAATGGACGAAGGCAACATCAACCGTTTCATCCGTGTGCTGGAGCGCTTCGTAGAGCAGAGTCAGTTCGTAATAATCACACACAACAAACGCACCATTGCCAAAGCCGACATTCTTTACGGCGTGACAATGGAGGAGCGCGGCGTGAGCAAGCTGGTCGGAATGAAATTAACTGCGCCACAGCAAATCTCCGCCGAATTACCGTCGAACGGAGGCGAGCAGAGTCCGAGACAAGGTCGCCTCGCGCTCGCGATGCGATAGCCTAGCACAGGCATCTTGCCTGGGTGGCCAGCGGGCTTCCAGCCTGCTGAATCTGAAACAGCGCAATAATTGTCGGGAGGCGAGGCGCCCGCCTGCCACACAGGCAAGACGCGGTGCTACAAAATTTTTTGCGCGCGATCGTCAATCTCGCGTAAAATCTCCAGATGCTTCAGACGGCGCAGCGCACCGTAAAATCAAAAAAGAAAAAGGCCGCGCCGCCTCATGGGCGCTTTCTCGAAGCATTTCGCTGGATGCTCCTGACGCGGACGCTCGAGGAAAAACTTGTCAGTCTTTATCGCGGTGGTCTGATTACGGGCGGAGTCTATATCGGCAAAGGCCAGGAGGCGGTGAGCGTCGCATGTGGCTTATTTTTGCAGAAAGGCGATATTTTTGCGCCGTTGATTCGCGACCAGGCAGGACGATCCGCATTCGGTGAACCGCTGATCGACGTCACGCGCACATATCTGGGATCGCGCCTCGGCCCGATGCGTGGGCGCGACGGCAATATTCATCGAGGTCATCCGCGTAAGAACGAGCTCGCAATGATTAGTCACCTCGGAGCGATGATTTCGGTGACTGTGGGCACGTTGTTGGCGAAGCGATTTAAGGGCGAGAAAAACTTCGTCGGCCTTGCGTGCATCGGCGAAGGCGGGATGCAGACCGGTTCCTTCCACGAAGGAATGAACATTGCCGCAGTCGAACAAGTGCCGCTCGTGGTCGTCGCGACAAACAACCATTATGCCTACTCAACGGCGAACGACCGCGAGTTCGCGTGCCATGATTTGGTTGATCGCGCGATCGGTTATGGCTTTGAGGGCTACAGTCTTGATGGCACAGATCTTGGCGCATGCCTGGATGTAATCGGTAGCGCGGTGAAACGTGCGCGCGCAGGTCGTCCACCGCAGTTGGTCGTCGCCTCGGTGCTGCGCTTGTCCGGCCATGGGGAGCACGACGATGCAAGCTACGTGACGGAGGAGATCAAGCAGCAGCCGTTCGCGCGCGATTGCCTGAAGGTGGCCGAGCAGACAATTACCAACCTTAATCTTGTTGACGCGGAGACGCTGACCGAATGGCGCAAAGATGCAGTCGCGCAAGTGGAAGAGGCGATTGCTGCCGCGCAAAAAGAGCCCGCACCCGAAGCCGACAAAGAAGATTGGTGCGCCTTCTCGCGACGCGATTTGGCGGATCATGCGGATGAGACATGAATGACGAAGGAAGCCCGAAGGTCCAAATGACGAAAGCTCTGGCCTCGCCTTTACAATCTTCTTCGGCCTTCGTCGTTGGTCATTCGTCATTTTCCTCATGAGCATTACTTATCTCGAAGCGATCCGTGAAGCGCAGGCAAAATTGTTGCGCGATGACGAGCGCGTTTTCATCTACGGGCAGGACGTCGGCGGAAATTTCGGCGGCGCATTTAAAGCAACAAAAGGTCTGGCGAAAGAGTTTCCCGGACGCGTACTAAACACGCCGATCAGCGAAGACGCGATCGTGGGCACCGCGATTGGCGCCGCGATTCAGGGAATGCGGCCGATCGTAGAAATGCAGTTTGCCGATTTCTCCAGCATTGCCCTCAACCAAATCCTAAACCACGCCGGCACGCATTATTGGCGAACGGGCGTGCCCGTGCCAATAACCGTGCGTCTGCCGTCCGGCGGAACAAAAGGAAGCGGACCGTTTCACAGTCAATCCATGGAATCCATTTACGCGCATTACCCCGGCCTAATCGTCATGACTCCAGCGACGGTGGAAGACGCTTACACCATGCTCATTGAAGCCGTAGCGATTGAGGATCCGGTCATTTACTGCGAACACAAATATCTTTATTACCATCTCAAAGCCGACAAATTGCCGGACAAAAGTTTGCCAACCGGTCGCGCCCGCATTGCGCGCGAGGGGCGTGATCTCACCATTGTTTCCTACAGCGCGATGATGCAGGAATCGCTCGCGGCGGCAGACGAGCTCGCGCGTGAAGGTCTCGAAGTTGAAGTTGTCGATCTGCGCACGGTTAAACCGCTCGACACTGACACCGTGCTGGCGTCCGTCGCACGCACGGGACGTTTGCTCTGCGTGGGTGAATCCTTTCCATGGGGCGGTGCTACCGCGGAAGTTATCGCGCGCGTTACGAGCCAGGGTTTTCATCTGCTCGATGCATCGCCGCAACGTCTCAACGCGAAAGACACGCCGATTCCGTATCATCCAAATCTTTGGAGCGCGCATCGGCCGAACGCAAAAAATATTGTCGCGAAGGCGAGGCAACTGCTTCGAGAATAAAGTCTATGCCGCAAGTTCCGATTATCATGCCGCAGCTGGGCGAATCGATCGCTGAAGCCACAATTGTCGATATCAAGGTTAAACCCGGCGACGAGATCGTGGACGATCAGGAAATTATCGATGTCGAGACCAACAAAGCGGTTATGGGCGTGACCACGCCGTGCAAGGGCAAGATTGCCAAGATTACCGTGCAATTAAAGGAGACTTACCCAGTTGGCGCAGTGCTTGGTTATGTAGAAGCAAGCGAGCAAGACGCTGCGCGATTTGCGAAACATGCGCCACCTCCTCCGCAGCGCGAAGTCGCTGAAGAAATTCCTGCGCGTACTGATCAGGAAGTTGCTCCGGCGCGAGAGAGAAAAATCCCGACACGTGGTCGGGACGGCGAAGGCGCACGTGTCGGCGATCTACCGGTGCCTGCGATCACAAAAGGCGCGACTTTCATATCGCCGCGCGTGCGCGCGCGCATGGCCGAATTGCAATTAACAACGGCCGACCTAGCGGGAATCATGGGGACCGGCGCAGGTAATCGCGTCACGATCAGAGATCTCGAAAATTTCGTGCACAAGATCGAGAACCAAACAACACACGAAGCTTCTGCTATTCGCGCGGGCGTGGCCGACGCCATGCGGCGGAGTTGGACGCGTCCGCTTTCGACCATTGGCTCATCGGTCAATCTCGATCCCGTTTTACAAAACCGGCAATCGCGTGATCCAAAGCCTGGACCAGGTCTTTACGCTCTGCGCGCGGTCGCGCTGGCGCTGTCGGAGAATCCGGGCGCAGCAGCGAAACTGATCGGCAACCGCGTAGTGCAATCAAACTCGATCGACCTGGGTATCGCAGTTGAAGCGGAGGACGGGATTATGGTACCGGTGATTCGCAGCGCAGACAAGACCTCGCTTTCCGATCTCACCACGAAATACAAGGAACTCGTCGAACTCGCGCGACAACGACGAATTTCGCCCGACATGCAAGCCGGTGGGATCGCAACCGTATCCAATTTCGGAACCTTCGGAATGGAATGGGGCACGCCGATTCCATTGCCAGACCAGACATTGCTGCTCGGTCTCGGAGTTGGGAAGAAAGTTCCAGTGTGGGATGAAGAGAAAAAAGAATTCGCTCCTAAAACCGAAGCGCAGATAACGTTGAGTTTCGATCATCGCAGTATCGATGGCGGCGGCGCAGGCCGCTTGCTCAAACGCGTGATCGAGTTGCTCGAACACCCGAAAGAATTGTAGAGGCGCTAGCAGCTGCCTTCAGGATCTAGCAACGCTACATACCGAATCGGCGACGAAGATATTTGGCGACATGTCCCGTATAGCGGACATCGCTAAACTCAATCATCCCGTTCTCAGTCGGAGAAGTGACCACGCCGACGCTAATGACATCGCTTGCCGCAACACAAATCAGCAGACGACCTTTGAATTGGCGCGTGAGCTCCGCATATCGCTGTTTGTCCTTTTCGTTTAGAACAATCGTAACGCCCTTTCCATCTCGATTAGGGATTAACTGACGGACGGACGTTATGGTGAGCAACGGCTTTCGCTGATCGAATGTGAAGTTTGGTGCATCCTCATGGCCTGGCCTGGGAGCCATTTGAACGGGCGCGAAGTATTGCAAGACAGGACCACTCGAATCGACGGGCTTGAGATCTCCGAGCGCAGCAGTGAGGGCGGCGAAAAATATGGTGAGCGCTACGAGTGACCTTTTCACGATTTAATAAGATCGAACCAAATTCTCACAGTGCAACATCATTGGATCCTTAGGCATGCTTTTGGCCGACGTAGCTCGAAGAAATCGCGGCCGCAAAGCTTAGTGCGATAATTAGACCAGAGGCGATGGCGGCGGCGCCTCCCCAGATCAACCAATTTGGCCGATAGAAGAGAGCGAGTCGTCCATGCGTGCCCGGCGAGATTTCCAGCACTGGAAATAATCCTCGATAGGAAGTAACGGCGAGTATCTGATCGCTCAAGCGAGCCTGATATCCGCGAAAATACGGCCGCGAAAAAGTCAGCAATGCAGGCCGATCGCCATTCGGCACATCGACATCAACTTCCACTCGATTTCGCGAATTATCGATGTGCGAAATTGTTGCGAGCACAAACTGCTCGTTAGGTCGCGAATCAATCGACGTGACTGAGCGCACACGCTCCAATGGCGCGCCGCGCCGGTGAAACACGCGTCCTTCATCTGTTGAAACGATCTGTTCCCAATCCGAGCTCGGCTGAGGCGTGATATCTACTTCTCGTGCAACAACAATTCCATCAACGCCTATCGATGTTAGTTCCCCATCCTCGCCAGCTTGGTGATTGAGCAAATATTCTCCCACTTCCGGATTGATTTCACCGTGAATCGATGTCCCGAATTTGCGCGCTACGCCAGCGGCTCGGATTGGGCTGTAGCCGTTGATGAAATGCAATCCGGCCCACATCGAGGTGCTGCCAGGTCGCAGAGTTTGGCCAACTGGCTGCGGCTTGTTTGCCACACAATAGGTAAGTTCTGCCCAGGGATAGACGCTCAGATAAAGCCTGCGTGGATCGAGCGGCCCAGGTTTAAGCAGCTCCCGAGAAAAATTGTACGTGGGAACGCCGCAGTTCGTCGGGAGGCAGAAATATGTAGCGAGGAATGCGAGAAATGTGACGGACACAGGGATCCATCTACGAAATTCAAAATCGCGGAGCACAAGTTCAGAAAAAGACCAACCGGCAGCAAGAGCGATGAAAATCCAAACGAAGGGAAACGCGTATTGTCCGCTCGCGCGGAGAAGCAACATCGCGATGGCCGTCAAAACGACGAGACCGAGCGCCGTTGTGGCCACGGTTGTTGATCGGGGCGCCATTTGCAGTGCTTCCCCTGCGCAAATTGCCAGTACCAAATGGAAAAATGGAAGCCAGCGAAAACTCCACCGGAAAAGACCAGCCGTTGGGATCATGCACAGCAAGAGCACGATCAAGAGCAAGACAAGCTCCCACTTGATTTGCCTCATGACCACACGCCCGCGCCAGAGGAACCCGGCGACAAGTGCTGCGGGAGCGACTAATCCGGATGCTAATTCGGTTGCTGTGTGTGACTGATAACGGCTGGAAAAATCCGCCCAATTGGCAGTCCAGGATGGCAAGATCAAACCGGGCAACGCAGCGGGCGGAACGAGCCATTGCCAATGCGCCGCTGGCGACTGCAATTCGCGTGCCGAACCCTGAACGAGATCGAGAATCGCGAGCCACGCAGGGGCGGACAACCCGAAACCGAGCACGACGCCAGAGAGCATCGGCAAAATTGCGAATGTGGCAGGGACCCCGGTGTCACGACCGTCGCGGCGCGACCACATTGTTTTAACGGACAACCAGGCGATCAAGAGAAGCAACATCAGAACCGTGTAGGGGAATCCGCCTGTCACGACGAAATAAACAAACGGCGCTGGCCATAGAAGTCGCCATTTCGTTCGTTGTGGATCCAGTGCGCGCTCCGCTCCCCACCATGCCCAGGGCAGCCACGTGAACGCGCCGAGCGCGCCGAACCAATCGGTCGCGCCCCAGCAAATGATCCAGCCGTTTAGCGAAGCGACCAGCGCTACAAGGATTGACAGTGGGTTTGAAAATCCACGATCGCGTGCGAGCAAAAATGCGCCGATCGCCAAGACAAAAAGGTGCGTAATCGAGAGTGCGGCGGCCTGCTGCGGAAATGTCAGTGGAAACTTCCAGATGAGAATGACAGCCGCATTTATAAAGACGGAAAACGTGCCGTACTGAAATTCACCCGCCAGATTGCCGCACACCCAAGAGTACGGGCTCAAGATCGGCCAATGACCCTCGGACCAACTGCGCGCTACATCGGCGAATACCGGCAGCACCGACAATTCGTAGTCGTCATTCCAAAAGAGCAGCGGATTGTGCCAGAGGAGAATAAGGCAAAAGACGACGGTCAGTAATCCGGCCGAAAGCGCAGCAAGAGAATTTCGCCACAGATTAACACCGATTTTCACAGATGCTGGAAAGCGAGTCCGCGAATCTGTGTTTCATCTGTGTTCATCTATGGCTAGAACAAATTTTCACAGCACAACCGGCTTGCCCTCGGTCATCACGAGGACTTGCCCCTCGACACCATTGGCGCGAGCGGCTGCGATCAAGCGTTGCGGCGGTTCGTGAAGCGGCTCGAAACCAAGGGGAAAAGTTCCGTAATGCATCGGGATCAAAGTATCCGCACGCAATTCAAGAAATGCTTTCACTGCCTGCTCTGGATTCATGTGAACCTCGCGACCGGTTGGCGCTTCGTAAGCGCCAATGGGAAGCAACGCGACCTCGATATTAAAGCGGTCGCCGATTTCCCTGAACCCCGGGAAATAGGCAGTATCGCCGCAGTGAAAAATGGTGCGGCCATTCGAGGCGATGACAAATCCGCCAAAGTCGCGGTGCAGATCCGCGAGGAACCGCGCTCCCCAGTGGTGACACGGAGTAAGTGAAATTTTTAGCGGCCCGAGCTCGACCGTCTGCCAATAATCCAGCTCATGCACGATGTGAAACCCGAGGTCGTGCACTAAATTTCCCACGCCCATGGGCACGACGATCGGTTGATCGGCGGCCACGCGCCGCAAGGTGCGCCGGTCGAGATGATCGAAGTGAGCGTGCGTAACGAGGACAAAATCAATCGAAGGCAAATGATGAATTTCAAAGCCTGGTTGCTTAAGCCGTTTGATCACCTTGAGCCATTTCGACCAGATCGGGTCGATCAGGATATTGACCTCGTGAGTCTGAATAAGAAACGAGGCATGACCAATCCAGGTAATGCAGATCTCGCCTTCGCGGATTTTTGGGAATTGAGGTGCCGCCGGCCCGCCAGCGCGTTTAACAAAAAGCGAAGGGATAAGGACGCTCGTGAGAAAATTGCGCTTATGCCAGTCCGCTCGCGGACGCAGCCGGACGCGAGTGGAATCCCGCATTGGCGGGACGCCATCCCGCGACGTCTGGCTAACTACGTTTCTTCGGCTCCTTTTTGCAAAACGAATCGGCACAGTGCCTGAAGGATATAGGTGCGCTCCAAGTAAGTAAAACCCTTTACAGCCCCGAAAGCTTTGGGGGCTGAAATGACGAAATCCGAATGACGAATGTCGAATTAATGTCAAAGCCCGAATGATCAAATTGGCACCGCGCCCCCCTGGTCATTCGTCATTGATCATTGATCGAAGCCAAATTCCGGCTTGAGTTGTGCGGGTTATGCGAAGTTGGAGAGTTTTGGTTCCTCTGTTTTTGGTTTGCTCGGTCGCGTTGGCGTACGAGTCGCGATTGCCATTTAGCACGGTTTTTAAAGGACAAGACCAATTCAATCGGCTGGTGGCAAAGGCCAAGGCGGAGAACTGGAGAGCGCTGCCGATTGGCGAACGCACGGCTGCCATCGGACAAGTTTTGGTCGGGACGCGCTACAAACATTTCACTCTGGAGATCGACAACCGGATCGAGTCGCCTTCGGTGAATTTCAGTGGGATGGATTGCTGGACGTTTTTCGAGATCGCGCTCGGTTTCGCGCGGATGCTAAACGAACCGGAATCGAACTGGACGCCGGAACGCATGCTGTCTTACATCGAGCAAGATCGTTATCGCGGCGGCCAGTGCACCGGTGAGTATCTTTCGCGCCTGCATTACTTGGAGGACTGGCTTTACGACAACGATCGCCGGGGTCTGGTCGAGGATCTGACGCGCGACCTCGGTGGCCGCAGCGTCCCGCATTCCGCACGTGAGATGAGCGCTGGCTGGCGACATTACCGTTATCTCGCCGCGAACCGCTCATTGCTTGGGCCGCTTGCGCGCATGGAAGCGAATGTCTCCTCGCGACCGCTATATGAGATTCCGAAGAGCAAAGTCGCAGGCATTGAATCGAAATTACGCAGCGGCGACATCATCGGGATCATTTCGCACGACAGAACTGGGCTTTATTCGACCGCGCACGTCGGCCTTGCGTTGCGTACAGGGGATGGCGTCTTGCATTTCATGCACGCTTCCTCGCCGAGCAATTACGGCCACGTCACCGTGGATGCGCAGCTTTCGAAGTATCTGTATCGCTACCACTCGGACAGCGGGATTCTGGTCGCTCGACCGCTGCGATAAATTCGGTCGTGCCTTTCGGCACTTCATTGTTGCGCCGAATTCCGCTCCCGAAACCTCTTTAATTTCTCAAAAAGGTACGCGCCCATTCGTTTAGCACCCAGAGGTTCCATAATCGCTGGGCGTGATTCGCGCGTCCGCTCTGATGTTGATCAAGCAGATGAGCGGCGGCTTTTTCCTCGATGAACGGCTGGAGCGCCGAGTGAAGGGGAAAGAGTCCGTCCCGAATCTGCTGCCGCGCTTCATTGCGCCACCACTGTCCAAGCGGCACGGAAAAGCCTCGTTTCGGCGCGCTCAGCACCTCTGGCGGCAGATCCGGCGACACAAGGTCGCGCAATATCCTTTTGCCCTTTTTTCCGTTTACCTTCCAGCGGCGGGGGAGCTTTGCGCAAAGCTCGACAAATTCATGGTCGAGAAATGGCGAACGCACCTCGAGACCCCGTGCCATGCTGGCGATGTCGAGCTTGGTCAGCAGCGAATACGGCAGTGGCTCGGTGTTGTCCCAATGAAGAATTCGGTCGAACGCGTTCAGCTTGCCGTTCCAGAACTCGTGCACCATGCCGCCAAGGAACGAGGCAGTTCGTTTTTGAAGCATCGGCGTGGCGATCGATCGGAAGAAGCGACCCGAGAAGAACTCGCCCGAAAACAGGCTGCGCGTCTCTGGAAGCAGTCGGCGCCGCAGCTTCTCGATTATTTTGGTTTGCTGCCAAGGTCCGCCTTTCATCGAATCCAGAGTCCAACGCTCGCGCCAGCCCGATGGAAAAAAGCCGGACACATGATGCTGCCAACTCTTCAGCCAATGCTTCGGATAACCGGCAAAGGCTTCATCACCGCCGTCGCCGCTCAATGCAACTTTCACGTAGCGACTAGTCAGCCCACACAAAAGCATTGTTGGCAACACTGATTTGTCCGCGGAAGGTTCGCCGTAATGCCGCACTACATCCGGGAGCAACTTTAACAAATCCGGGTCTCCAACAAGGAGATGATGCTCTACTCCGAAATGGCTCGCTGACTTTTGAGCGATCTCCGATTCATCATATTCCCTTTGAGTGAACCCGATCGTAAAGGCCTTCACTTTCTGCCCGAGGCCACGGACGAGGCGCGCCAGCAAAGTGTTGGAATCAAGTCCACCGCTCAGCAACAGACCTACCGGAACGTCACTGCGAAGTCGGAGCCGGATGCTTTCGTCGAGCTTCTCTCGTACTAAGCCAACGGCCTCATCATAACTGCAAACAATCTTCTCCGATTGGTCGAACGACCAGTAACGCTGCACTTTCACGTCGCCAGCTCGCCAGACCAGGTAGTGTGCTGGCGGCAATTTTTTAATTTGTTTTACGATTGTCTGCGGCGCGGAAATGAATCCGAAGATCAGGTATGCCGCGAGCGCATCGGGTTCGATCTCCCACAAGGCGAGCCTTTGATCCAGCAGCGGCGCCAACTCCGAACAAAAATAGAGACTGTCGCCAATTAACCCGTAGTTGAGGGGCTTTTTTCCCAGCCGATCTCTTGCCAGCAGCAACAATTTCTTGCGCGAGTCCCAGAGCGCGAAAGCGAACATGCCGCGCAAAAAGCGAAGCATCTCTACTCCGTGTTCTTCGTAAAGATGAACCAGCGTTTCGGTATCGCCTCGCGTGCTCAGCCGATGCCCGCGCTTTTCCAAATCGGCGCGCAACTCGATGTAATTGTAAATCTCGCCGTTGAAAACGACATGGATCGCCCCGTCCTCGTTTGAGATCGGCTGCCCGCCACAGACAAGATCGACAATACTAAGTCGCCGCACGGCCAGACCGACGCCAGGCTCGTGAAAATAACCTTCATCATCAGGCCCCCGGTGGCGCATCGCATCCGCCAGCGGCCGCAGAAACCGGCTTAAATCATTGCCCTCGTTCGAAGTGACGTAGCCGGCGATGCCGCACATTGGCGAATGTTACCTTGGACGGGCAGGAAAAAAAGCAGGCTTGGTTTGCAGTCTATTTCTGGTAGCCGAACCGCCGATCCAATTCCGCCATCGCTTGGTCTGCGTACTCGATGTCACTTGGATCGAGATAGTCAACGTATCCGCCGATCTTTCCGCGACGCACCTTGTACGATTCTGGGTCGTTCACGTCGCCGGGCTGGAGAAGTTGTCGATCGTACTCCAGCGATGCCTCCATCTTGCGCATGTTACCAAAACGCGAGAATTCCAAAGCTTTTTCGAAATGACGCGCTTGCGGGTCGGTTTCACCGACTGCTGCAAGCACACGACGGAATTGTTCGGTTGGATTCACATGCAAATCTTCGTAGCGAACGAGTATGCAATCGGGTCGCCGAGCGAACTCCGTGAGCCATTCGTTCATCGTTTGGATGATCAAAGCAATGCCGAAAATCGGATCGTGCAGCACGTCTCCCACGGCGCGGCTCTTGAGCTCATCGCCTGTCTCGGACGTCCGTCGTGTCATTTCGACGTAGTGCGAAACGAATGCGTCTCGGGGATCGCGCGCGAGCAGAATGATGCTGGCTCGCTTGATTTCACCAGGCGGGACCAGAAATTTGCCTCGCACCCGCCCCCACCAACGGGTCTTTGTATAGTGCTCATACAGGTCATGCGTATAGATAATCCGAGGTATGCGAGGGTCATGGTACGTTTCGGGATGAAGAGAAAACGGGTGTTCATCGCGAGCGCAAAAATAGGCACAGAGAAATGTTCGCACCCAGGTGCGACCGCTATTTGGAACGGAAATGACGATCGCATCGCCGCCTGAAAGCTCGCGGGCGCGACTGCTGAAATTACGGCGCGTCCATCGCGCCGTCGACCGGGATTGCCAGCCGGATCTGGCCGCCGGCAAAAATCTCGAAACTGTCGCGGGCTGATTCTCTTTGGAAGCGGCTGTCTCTTCCGGGTGGGCTCCGGCCAAAGATTGAGATGTTGTTTCGATTGCCATTCAGATCGCTCCGCTGAACCTTCGGACTGTTGCATCAGACCGCAACAAGTGGTAATTTTTCAATGGTAAATTATTGGGGGCGCACTGGCTTCGACTCATCGTTGGAAGCGCAGGCGGCATGTCGAGGATGGTTCGTTGGCCTCGTTAAAAACCGGACCAAAAAAATAAACGCAGATTACCAAGATCTCGCTCTCGCGGCTTAATTGACCGCGACGTTTGACGCTGGACGCCTGCTACGGCGCCAAACGTGGACAGCAGGCTAATCAAACGGCGGAGCGACCGCGCCGG
>Ga0209474_10002708_pt1 | contig 16035 bp, 18 predicted proteins | sample GraSoiAngelo_145_FD_185902 | JGI IMG/M metagenome (GOLD analysis project Ga0209474, IMG submission 185902) | Grasslands soil microbial communities from the Angelo Coastal Reserve, California, USA - 14_1009_05_20cm (SPAdes) (version 2) | ecosystem: Environmental > Terrestrial > Soil > Grasslands...
CGGCGGCGACGATCTTGTGACAGCCCATGCAGCGCTCCACCGACGGGATCCCGGCGTACTCCGAGCGACGCGCGTCGGCGTGACAGTACTGGCAGTCGATCTTGTACGTCTGCACGTGAACGCTGTGCGGAAAGTTGATCGGCTGCACGGAAGGCTTGGCGAGGGCCGGCTGACGACTCCACGAGGACATTGCGAAGAACAGCAACACGGCGAGCAGGACGACGGCCGCTGCCCCCACTCCGGCCTTCCTCATCGACGGTCGAGTGCCCTCCCGGAGTCTCGGAAATGCTCGTGAACCATATCACTTGGCCGTCGACGACGTCAACAGAACTCGTGGCAACCACGACGCAATTTCGAGGCTCCGCCGGGGCGCGAGGAACGTCGAGGGGCCCGGGCCATCCGGCGCGCCCTGGGTCTAGCTCGTGAGGGCCTCCGCCGCGGCGCGGGCGGCGGTCTCGAGGTCGGCCTCCGAGTGGGCGAGCGAGACGAAGGCCGCCTCGAACTGCGAGGGCGCGAGATAGATGCCGCGCGCCAGCATCCCCTGGAAGAATCGCGCATAGCGGGCGGTGTCGGCGCGTCGGGCGGAGGCGTAATCGGTCACGGGTGCCGCGCAGAAGAACGCGGTGAGCATGGAGCCGACGCGATTGACGGTCAGCGGCACGCCCGCCTTCTGCGCGCCGTCGCGTAGCCCCTGCTCCAGCCGGGCGCCCAGCGTCTCCAGCCGCGCGTAGGCGCGGCGATCGGCCAGCGCGCGAATCGCCGCCAGCCCGGCGGCGACGGCCAGCGGGTTGCCCGACAGCGTGCCGGCCTGGTAGACGCCGCCGAGGGGCGAGACCTCGCTCATCACGGCGCGGCTGCCGCCGTAGGCGCCGACCGGCAGGCCACCGCCGATGATCTTGCCGAGGCACGTGAGATCGGCGCGCACGCCGTAGCGCTCCTGGGCGCCGCCGTAGGCGACGCGGAATCCCGTGATGACCTCGTCGAAGATCAGCAGGGCTCCGTGGGCCCGGGTGACCTCGCGCAGCCCTTCGAGGAACCCCGACGCCGGCGGCACCACGCCCATGTTGCCGGCCACTGGCTCGACGATGACGGCGGCGATGCGCTCGCCCTGCCGGCGGAAGAGATCGCGCACGGCCTCGAGGTCGTTGAAGGCGACGGTCAGGGTGAGCGCGGCCAGCGCGGCCGGCACGCCTTTGCTGTCGGGGATGCCGAACGTCGCGCCGCCCGAGCCGGCCTTCACCAGCAGACTGTCGGCGTGGCCGTGGTAGCAGCCGTCGAACTTCACGAGGACGTCGCGGCCGGTCGCGCCGCGGGCCACGCGGATCGCGCTCATGGCGGCCTCGGTGCCCGAGCTCACGAGCCGCACCATCTCCATCGAGGGATAGGCCGCGGTCACCGCCTCGGCCATGTCGACCTCGAGGGCAGTGGGCGCGCCGTAGCTGGTGCCACGGCGGGCCGCCTCGGTGACCGCTTCCACGACGGCGGGGGCCGCGTGACCCAGGATCAGCGGGCCCCACGAGCCCACGAAGTCGACGTAGGCGTGGCCGTCGACATCGATCAGGCGCGAGCCCTCGGCGCGCGCGATGAACACCGGGGCGCCGCCGACGGCGCGGAACGCGCGCACGGGGCTGTTCACACCGCCGGGAATCATGCGGCTGGCGGCGTCGAGCAGGCGCTTGGACTCACTCATGCGGAATCTCCACGAAGCTCCGGCCGTTCCACTGGAATGCCTTCATCTCGTCGAGCGCGCCCGCCACGACGGACGCCACGACGTAGACGGCCTGCGGGTACGCGGGCTCGCCACCGACCAGCGCCTGGCGCCGGTCCGTCTCGGAGAAGTACGCTCCGGCATCGACGTGCGAGTGGTAGATCACCGCCACGCCGAATCCCTCGCGCTCGAGGTCGCCGATGCGCAGCAGGTCCTTGGGATCGATGTAGTAGGCGGTGCGCGCGTCGCGCGGGTGGCGCTGGGGGTCGCGCGCGTGCAGCTCGTTCTGGGCGTTGCGGCAGCGAAGCAGGCGTCGCTCGCCGCCCCGGGCCAGGATCACCCCGCACGCCTCGAACGGATACTCCTCGACCGCCTGCGACCGGATCGCCTCCCGCTCCTCCGGCAACAGGATCACCATTGGCGGCCACCGGCGAGCGCCGGGATGATTGCGACCTCGTCGCCGGCCTCGAGCGGCGTGCCGAGGCCGTCGAGGCTGTCGATCGGCTCGTTGTTGACGTAGATCGCCACATGGGCATGGACGTCGCCGCGGTCGTTGCGCACGAGGCCCTTGAGCCCGCCGTATGCTCGCTCCAGCGCCTCGAGCAGCGAGCGGACGTCGGGAGCGCTCACCTCGACACGGTCGCGATTCGCCGTCGCCCGGCGGAAGGGTGTGGGGATGTACACGGTCGCCATGTGCGTCGCTGTCCGGGGACTCCGGTCAACCGAGACTCAGGTAGCGCTCGCCAGTGTCGGGCAGGACGGTGACGACCGTCTGCCGCGGCGTCAGCTCGGCGGCGACCAGGCAGGCCGCGAACGCAGCCGCACCGGAGGAGATGCCGGCCAGGATGCCCTCCTCGCGGCTGAGCCGCCGTGACCACGCGGTGGCGTCCTCGTCGCGGACCGGGACGATGCGATCGATGACGCTGCGGTTCAGCACGCCCGGCACGAACGAGGCGCCGATGCCCTGGATGCCGTGCGGACGAAAGGGTCCACCCGAGAGCACCGCCGACTTGGCCGGCTCCACGGCGACGACGCGCACGCCCGGCAGTTTCTCCTTGAGCACCTCGCCCACCCCGGTGATCGTACCGCCGGTGCCCACGCCCGCCACGAAGGCGTCGAGCCGGCCGTCGGTGGCGTCGAGGATCTCCAGCGCCGTCGTGCGCCGATGGATCTCGGGATTCGCGGGATTCTGGAACTGCTGGGGCATGAAGTACTCGGGGTGCTCGCGACAGAGCTCCTGGGCCGCGAACACCGCGCCGCTCATCCCCTCGATGGCCGGGGTGAGGTGGATCTCGGCGCCGAAGCGCGAGAAGAGCCGCTGGCGCTCGACACTGTAGTCCTCCGGCATCGTGAGGATCAGCCGGTAGCCCTTGACGGCTGCCACCATGGCCAGCCCGACGCCGGTGTTGCCGCTGGTCGGCTCGACGATGGTGGCGCCGGGCTTCAGCACCCCCCGCCGCTCGGCGTCGTCGATCATCGCCGCCGCGATGCGGTCCTTCACGCTGGCGCCCGGATTGCGCGACTCGATCTTGGCCAGCACGCCGGCGCCTGCCGAATCCGGCAACCGCCGCAACCGCACCAGCGGCGTCCCGCCGATGAGATCGAGCACAGTCTCCGCAATCTTGCCGTTCATCCTCTTCCCCTACCCGCCATCATCGCCCACCGCCCCGCCCCCGAGCGCCGCCCGTCATCGAGGACCATCGCGGCTCCGCCGAGGCGCTCCGAGCCGCCGGGGGTTTGGGGGGCCATATCGGGGCCTCCCCAATCCACTAAATGTGATACATCGGCCGGGCGGATCTACGCTTCTCCTCGGCGCGGGCCACGAGGTCGCCGAGCGTCCAGCGATCGACGACCCCGGCGACGGCCTCGGCGATCTCTCCCCAGAGCTCGCCGAGATCGGAGCCGGACCCGTTGCGGCGGCCACCACTTTCGAACGGCGCGCTGCCGCCCTCCACCGCCCGCAGCACCGCGCCGACCGTGATTTCCTCCGCGGCCTTGGTCAGGTGATAGCCGCCGGTGGAGCCACGCTTGGAGGTGAGCAGCCCCGCGCGCTTGAGCGCGAGCAGGACGTGCTCGAGATAGCGCTGCGGGATCGCCTGGCGAGCCGCGATCTCCTGGATCGGCACCAGCGGCCGTCCGCGATGCATGGCGAGGTCGAGCATCGCCTTGATCGCGTACTCGCCCTTGGCGGAGATCCTCATCGTGGCCGCCTACCGTAGATGGGTGCCGCGCTCGAGCAGCCGCGCGGCGTCCTTGGCGAAGTACGTGATCACGACGTCGGCGCCGGCCCGCCGGATGGCGGTCAGCGACTCGAGGATCGCCCGCTCCTCGTCGAGCCAGCCCAGGCGCCCGGCCGCCCGGATCATCGCATACTCGCCGGACACCGAGTAGGCGGCCAGCGGCACGCCGAACTCGGCCTTGGCGCGCGAGATGATGTCCAGGTACGGCAGCGCCGGCTTGACCATCACGATGTCGGCGCCCTCGTCGAGATCGAGCGCGATCTCGCGCATCGCCTCCTGCGCGTTGGCCGGGTCCATCTGGTACGAGCGCCGGTCGCCGAACTGCGGCGTGGAATCCGCCGCCTCACGGAACGGGCCGTAGAAGACCGAGGCGTACTTCGCCGAGTAGGCCATGATCGGCGTCTCGGCGAACGACGCCTCGTCGAGCGCCTCGCGGATGGCGCCCACGCGGCCGTCCATCATGTCGGAGGGCGCGATGACGTCGGCCCCGGCCTCGGCGTGCGACACCGCGGTGCGCGCCAGCAGCTCCAGCGTCGGATCGTTGCGGACGGCGCCGTCCTCCACCACGCCGCAATGGCCATGGCTCGTGTACTCGCACAGGCACACGTCGGTGATGACGAGCAGGTCGGGGACCGTCTCCTTCACCGCGCGCACCGCCTGCTGCACGATGCCGTCGTCGGCGTAGGCCTCGGTGCCGCGCGGATCCTTCTCGGCGGGCAGGCCGAAGAGCAGGACGGCGGGAATGCCCATGCCGGCGGCGTCCTTGCATTCCTTCACCAGCTCGTCGACGGAGAGGCGCGCCTGGCCCGGCATCGAGCCGATGGCCTCGCGCACGCCGCGGCCGTGCACGACGAACAGCGGGTACACGAAGTCGTCGACAGCCAGGGCGGTCTCGCGGACCATCCGGCGCAGCAGCGGCTTCTCGCGCAGCCGGCGGGGGCGGAACATCGGGTGCGGCATCACATCCTCCTGGCGCGGCGTCCGCCGCCGCGCGGGGCACGGGCAAAGTGATCGGTCAGCGCGCGGGCGAGAGCCGGAATCGTGTACTCGCCGGGCATCACCTCGGTGGTCATGCCGTACTCGGCGGCCGTGGCGGCGGTGATCGGCCCGATCGACGCCACGGTGACGCGCGAGAGCCAGGCCCGGCGCTCGTCCTCGCTGAAGAGCTCGGCGAAGTTGCGCGCGGTCGAGGACGAGGTGAACGTGACCGCGTCGATCGTGCCGGCCGCCAGCGCCTCGCGCAGACGGGTGGTGCCGGCGTCCGCCCGGCGCGTGGCATAGGCCGGGACCTCGGTCACCTGGGCGCCGAGGCGGCGCAGCTCGGTCACCAGCACGTCGCGCGTCTGGGCCGCCCGCGGCAGCAGCACGCGATCGGCCGCCGTGATGACGCCGCGCAGGCGGTCGACGAGGCCCTCGGCGCGGTACTCGGCGGGCACCAGGTCGGCGCGCACCCCGTGCTCGGCGAGGGCGTCGGCGGTGGCCGGACCGATGGCCGCCACGCGCCGGCCCGACAGGGCGGACCAGGTGAGCCCGCGGGCCGGAAGACGCCGGTCGACCATCGCCACGCCGTTGACCGAGGTGAACACGACCCATGTGAACTGCTCGAGCGTGTCCAGCGCCTCGTCGAGGGGCTCCCACGACGGCGGCGGCGCGATGACGATCGCCGGGGCCTCCAGCACACGCGCGCCGGCGGCCTCGAGGAGCTGGGTGAAGCGCTGGGCCTGCGCGGCGGCGCGCGTCACCACGATGGTGCGGCCCTCCAGCGGTCGGTCGTGGTTCGGTTGCACGCGCGCCATCAGGATCGAGCTCCCGTGCTCGGCTTGAGGTTGGTGATGTCGGCGGCGCCCTTCGCCAGCAGGGTGTCGGCGAGGTCGCGGCCGAGGCGCTCGGCGTCGGCGGCCGGGGCGGCGGCGCTGGCGCGCAGGACGTGGCGACCGTCCTCGCTGGCGACGATCGCCGCCATGCGCAGCGTGCCGCGATCCAGCCGCGCGTGGGCGGCCATCGGCGTGTTGCAGGAGGCACCGAGTCGGGCGAGATACGCGCGCTCGGCCAGCGCGCAGGCGTGGGTCGGCGCGTCGTCGACCCCCTCGAGCCGGCCACGCGTCGCCCGGTCTCGGGCTCGCGCTTCCACCGCAATGATCCCCTGCCCGACCGCCGGCACGAACGTGTCGGGGTCGAGCGGCTGGCAGTGCTCGGGCGCCAGAGCGAGCCGGCGCAGTCCGGCCGCGGCCAGGACGACGGCGTCGAAGCCGCCGTCCGCCAGCTTGCGCAGCCGCGTGTCCACGTTGCCGCGGATCGGCTCGACGGCGAGGTCGGGACGCAGCGCGAGCAGCAGCGCCCGCCGGCGCGGACTGGAGGTGCCGACCACGGCGCCGGGCCGGAGCCCCTCGAGCGTGGCCGGGGCCCGCGCCGCCAGCACGTCGCGCGCGTCCTCGCGGGGCGGAAAGGCGGCCAGGACCAGGCCCGCCGGCGGCTCGGCCGGCAGGTCCTTGAGGCTGTGGACGGCGACGTCGATCTCGCCGCGCAGCAGCGCCTCCTCGATCTCGCGCACGAAGAGTCCCTTGCCGCCGATGACGGCCAGCCGGGCTTCGGCGAGGCGATCGCCCTCGGTCCGCATGGGGACGAGCTCCGCGTCGGCGCCGAGACCGGCCGCCACGCTCCGCGCCTGGGCCAGGGCCAGGGCGCTGCCGCGCGTACCGATGCGGATCACGAGCGCCGCCCCAGCGCGAACAGCTCGTGGACGAGCTCGAGCCACGACCGCCCGGCGCCCTGCCGCGACGACTCGCGCAGCTTGGTGATCGGCGCGTGGAGGATCTTGTTCACCATCGCGGTGGACAGGGCCTCGATGGCCGCGCGCGTCTCGGGCGTGGCCTCGGGCAGGCGGGCCAGCGTCCGCTTGACCTCGCCCACGCGGATCTCCTCCAGCCGGGCCCGCAGCGAGACGATCGTGGGAATCACCTCGACGTCGCCCAGGCGCGCGAGGAACTTGCCGACCTCGCGCTCGATGAGCGCCTCGGCGCGCTGCGCCTCGCGCGCGCGCTCGCGCAGGTTCGAGTCGACGACCTGCTTGAGATCGTCGATGTCGTAGCGATAGACGTCGGTCAGCGCGTCGACGCCGGGCTCGACGTCACGGGGGACCGCGATGTCGATGAAGAACAGCGGGCGTCCGCGCCGGCCGTGCATGACGCGGCGGACGGCCTCGCGCGTGACCACCGGCGTCGGCGCCCCGGTCGAGGTCACCACGATGTCGACCGTGCCGAGCGCCGTCTCCAGCTCGTCCCACGGCACCGCCGTGCCGGACAGCGCGCGCGCGAGATCCTGGGCGCGCGACCACGTGCGGTTGGCGACGTAGACCGGAAAGGCGCCCTGCTCGACCAGGTGCTTGGCGGCCAGCTCGCTCATCTTGCCGGCGCCGACCAGCAGCACGGCCCGGCGGGCCAGCCCGGCGAAGATCTTCTTGGCCAGCTCGACCGCGGCGAAGGAGACGGACACCGCGTGCCGGGCGATCTCCGTCTCCGAGCGCACCCGCTTGGCGACGCTGAAGGCCTGGCTGAACAGCGTGTGGAGCCGGGGCCCGACCGTCTCGCAGGCCTGGGCGAGCGCGAAGGCGTCCTTGACCTGCCCGAGGATCTGCGGCTCGCCGACCATCATCGAGTCCAGACTGGCCGCCACGCGGAACGCGTGGCGAACGGCCTCGGCCTCGACGTGCGTGTAGAGCAGCGGCTCCACGCCGGCCAGGTCGATCCCGCGATGACGGCAGAGGTAGCGGAAGGCCAGCGCGCGCGCCTCCCCCGGCGCGTCGGCCACGCCGTACACCTCCACGCGGTTGCAGGTCGACAGCACGACGACCTCCGGCAGCACGCCGGCGCCCTGGATATCCCGCACCAGCTCGCGCAGCTTGTCGTCGTCGACGGCCAGCTGCTCGCGCAGCGCGACCGGCGCGTTCTTGTGGCTGAGCCCGGCGACGAAGAGGGCCATCAGAAGCCGTGCCGGCCCGGCATGAAGAGGCCGGCGCCCAGGGTGACCACGAGAGCCGCGAAGCCCACGATCGCGAAGTACGCGGCGCGCCGCCCGTGCCAGCCGGCCGCCGCCCGGCCGGCCAGCGTCCCGGCGTAGATCACCCAGGCGACCAGCGAGAAGAACGCCAGCGGATCGAACGTCAACGCGGTGCCCCAGGACGTCCGCGCCCACAGCGCGCCGAGGAGCAGGCCCACGGTCAGGAACGGAAAGCCCAGCGCCAGGGTGCGGAACGTCAGCCGGTCCAGGGTCTCCAGTGCGGGCAGCCGATAGTAGAAGGCCCCCGGCCGCTTGAGCTTGAGCTGGCGCTCCTGCAGCAGGTACATGATCGCGCCGACGAAGTTGAACACGAACGCGGCGATGCCGATGAGCGCCAGCGCGATGTGGACCCACACCCAGGCGCCGGCCAGCGCCGGCGCCAGCGTCGCCGGCCGCGCGGTGGTCGCCTTGAGGATCAGCACGACGGCGATCGGCAGCACGAACGCGCCCAGGACGCGCAGGCCGGAGCGCTGCTCGATCAGCACCTCGAGCAGCACGATCACCCACACGGCGACGCTGACCGCGTCCGGCAGGCTGCCGAACGGGGGCGCGCCCAGCTCGACGGCGCGCACGATCAGCGCGACGGTGTGGGCCGCCCAGCCGGCGAGCGTGGACAGCACGGCGAGACGATGGACGAGCTCGTGGCGCTGCACGAGGTACGCGAGCGCGAGTCCCATCGCGCAGATGTAGCCGACCACTGCCGGATTGATCAGGCCTGGATGCATACCGCCAAAAGATCAATGGCTACGCGATATTAGCATATTCTCGATCTGAGAGTGGGTAATCAGCCTCCGGGCGCGAGTTGTACGATGGAGGGGACCGGGCGCCAGTAGCCCTTTCGCTGCGCGACGAGATCGAAGTGCGGCGTGCCCCAGTCCTCGATGAGCGCAGGCCCGGCGTTCCATCGCGCGCGCCGGTCCACCTCCTTCATATAGGCGCGGCACTCGCGGCACGCAGCGACGAGATAGCCCTCTTCGCGGGCCTCGTCCGGCGTGAGCCGGACCTGGTGCTCGGCGCCCTCCGCGCCGCAGAACGGACAGCGGAGCTTCGCGAAGAGCCAGACGCCGCCGCACAGGTGGCAGGCCAGCCGGCGCCGACCGTCCTCGATCACGTCGGTGAAGGCGGGCGGCCCGCCGCAGAATGGACAGACGCCGAGCGACCACGCGGCCTCGTCGAGATGCTCCCGAGCCGGGGCGAAGACCGCCTCGAGCGCCGGCCGCAGGCTCGCGCCGGCCAGGAACGCCACCGCGTCGGCGCCAAGGCCGCTCGCCTGCTCGACGGCGCCCGACCCGATGCGATCGCGCGCCGGCAGCAGCGCGGCCGGCCCGATGACGCCGCGATCCCAGGCCGCGGCGAGCCGCTGCAGTCCGGCGCCGAGCGCCGGCTGGGCCTGGGCCAGGATCTCCATGGCGCTGCCGACGAGCTCCTCGACGTCGGTCGGGCGCAGCGAGGCGGCGGCGTCGCCGACCAGCGGCTCGCCGCGCTGCCATGTGGCGCGCCAGCGGGCCCCATCGAGCGGGAGCGCCAGTGGACGCGGCGGCGACCAGCGGGCCCACGCGTCCAGGATCTCGCCGTAGATCGTGAGGCTGTCACGGAAGGCCGGCCGGCGCCGGAGGAGATCCGCCCACGCGTCTTGCAGCTCAGTCGGCACGGGCCCTCGCGGTCCGCGCGGCCCGCCCGCGGGACGGCGTCAGGCCTGGACCGACATCAACACCACGTAGCGGAGGACGAAGCCACCGATGAGGACGAGCGCGGCCGCCAGCGCGCCGAGCGCGCGCGCGCGTGTGCCCAGCAGGTCGAGCGCCAGCGGCAGGAGCAGTCCGAGGCCGATCAGGCCGCCCCAGAAGAGCGTCGCGAAGTGACCGCTGACGAGCGGCCGGGCGGCGGCGCCCAGAGCCGCGATCAGCGCGGCGAGCAGCAGCAGCTCGACGAGCATCGAGTACCGGTCGGCGTGCTTCAGCTTGCCCCAGCCGTCGCCCGCCGAACCGCCGCTCACGAAGAGCACGAGCGTGATCGCGGCGATCCCGGTGGAGGCGCCCGAGGCCAGGAAGAGCGCGCCCATCAGCCGCGCGTCCCGCCAGAACGGCATCGCCGAGTTGCTCAGGAGAACGCCGGTGTAGCTCGCCAGGAAGAAGCCGAAGAAGATGCCGACCAGGCCGATCTTGCGCCGCAGCGCGACGCGCGACGGCGAGGCGGACAGGCTCAGCGCCGCCGACACGAACGTGAACAGCCCGAAGACGCCCACGATCCAGGCCCCGATCGACATCGGATCCCAGACCTTGAGGGTGCGCATCATGTTGAGGAACCGCGTCGGCACCCCGAGGTCGGCGATCAGGAGGAGCCCGCAGACCGCCACCAGCGGGAGCGACAGCAGGTAGCCGGCGCGGGCCACGCCGCGATCGCGCACCCCGCCGAAGTTGTCGGCGATGGCGGCGGTGAAGTAGGCGCCGCCGGCGATGCCGCCGAGGAAGAAATACCACACGATCATCAGCTCCCAGTGCGGCGGCTTAGGCACGGGGGCCTCCCTTCCCGCGCTCGCGGAACGAGAGCAGCACGCCCAGTCCGACCACGAGCGCCGAGCCGATCGACAGCAGCGAGTCGACCACCACGTTGCGCTGCGGCAGTCGTGGATTGTCCGGCAAGTCGTAGGTCGACGGCTTGGCCAGCAGGAGGAAGAAGGCGTTGAGGCCGCCCAGGAAGCCCTTGGCGTCGGCGCCGTAGAGCTGGGCGTCCTTGAACCCCATGGCCTTCAGCTTCTCCACGCGCTTGGCGGCCTTGCCCACCAGCTCGTCGCGGAATCCGAACTGGATCGACTCCGTCGGACACGCCTTGGCACAGGCCGGTCCCAGGCCGTTGTGGATCCGGTCGTTGCAGAACGTGCACTTCTTCGCGGTGCCGGTCGACTCGTTGAAGCTGACGACGCCGAACGGGCACGACGACACGCAGTAGCGGCAGCCGTTGCAGACGTCCTGGTTGATGTTGACGGTCCCGTACTCCGTCCGGTAGATGGCGCCGGTCGGGCAGGCGTCCAGGCAGCCCGCCTCCGCACAGTGCTTGCAGACGTCGGACATCAGCAGCCAGGCGAGGTCGCCGTTCGGCTTGCCGGCCGGCTCCTCGATGAACCGCACCAGGCGGTACGTCTTGTCGGTGAAGTGGGCGTGGTTCTGATAGCCGCCCGTCCACTCCGGCACTTCGAGGCCGAGCTCGTTCCACTGCTTGCACGCCACCTGGCAGGCCCGACAGCCGATGCACAGGGACGTGTCCGTGAACATCGCCAGCGTGCGGGCCATGACTACACCACCCCCTTCTTCACGTTACAGACGAAGGCCTTCGTCTCCTGAATGTAGACGTTGGGGTCTCCGACGGTCGCCGAGAGGTCGTTGGTGATGTCGCCGCGGCTGCCGGGCAGCTCGTCCACGCCCTTCCAGCCCCAGTGCCACGGCACGCCGATCTGGTGCACGGTCTTGCCGTTGATCGTGAAGGGCTTGATGCGGTGGGTCACCATGGCGGTGACGTGCACCTTGCCCCGCGGGCTCAGCACGGTGATCTTCTCGCCGTTCTCGATTCCGAGCTCCCGGGCCAGCTCGTGGCTGATCTCGGCGAAGTGGGAGTGATGCAGCTCGGCCAGCATCGGCAGGTATCGCGACATCACGCCGGACAGGTGGTGCTCGGTGAGGCGGTAGGTCGTGATGACGTACGGGTAGTCGGGCGAGCCGACCGGCGCCAGCTCGTTCTTCTGGTCCGGGACTTTCCAGATCTTGGCGACGGGATTGATCTGCGTCTTCGACAGCAGGTTCTTCGTCGGCGACTCCACCGGCTCGTAGTGCTCGGGGAACGGCCCGTCGTTGAGCGGACCGAAGAAGCCGCCGACGAGATCGGTCCGCATGATGAACGGCTTGTCGCCGTTCTTGGCCTCGGGCGCCAGGAAGGCGTTGAAGTCGGGAATGTCGAGTCCGACCCACTTGCCCTTGTCCTCGGGCTTCTGGCCCGGCGCGTTGGCGTCCCACCAGATCAGCTTCTTCTTCTCGCTCCACGGCTTGCCGTGCAGGTCGGCGGCAGCGCGGTTGTAGAGGATGCGGCGGTTGGCCGGCCACGCGAAGCCCCACCCGTGGGCGAGATAGTCCTTGTCGTCGGCCGGCCTGCGGCTGGCCGCCTTGTTGACGAGCTTGCCGTCGGTCTCGACCGTCACGCCGGTGTAGATCCAGCAGCCCGAGGTGGTCTTGCCGTCGTCGGTCAGGTGCGCGAACGTGTTGAGCGGCTGGCCCTTCCGGTAGACGAGCTTGCCGTCCTTGTCGGTGATGTCCTCGGTGGCGACCCCGTTGATCTCCTTCAGCACCTCCACCATCTCCGGCGCGTCGGGTTTGGCGCCGTAGGTGAAGTTGGCGGCCAGGAAGCCCTTGTCGCGCTCCTTCTTGCTGCCGGCGTAGAGCGTCTGCAGGCGATGGGCGAGCGCGCAGAAGAAGTCGGCGTCGGAGCGGGCGTCGCCCGGCGGCGTCACCGCCTTGTCGTGCCACTGGATGAGCCGCATCGTGTTGGTCAGGCTACCGTCCTTCTCGGCGGCCGGCGCGGCCGGCAGGAAGAACACCTCGGTCTTGATGTCCCGGGCGTTGACGCCGGGCGCCTTCCAGAACTCGGCGGTCTCGGTCAGGAAGATATCCACCACCAGCAGCCAGTCGAGCTTGGCCATGGCCGCCCGCGTCAGCTTGGCGTTGGGCCCGCCGACCGCGGGGTTCTGACCGTCGGCCAGGAAGCCCTTGATCTTGCCCTCGTACATGTCCACGAACATGTGCTGGTGGCTGTAGGCGTCGGCGGAGGCCCGTTTGGGCAGCCACTGGTAACCGAAGTCGTTGTCCTTCGTCGCCGCGTCGCCGTAGAACGCCTTGAGCAGGCTGACCATGAATTTCGGCCGGTTCACCCAGAACCCGCCCTTGGGCGTTTCCTTCTCGAGGTACGTCTTGAGATCGGGGTGCTGGTCGCGCAGCGGCATCGGCAGGTATCCGGGCAGCTCGTGGTAGAGCAGCTCGAGGTCGGTGGCGCCCTGCACGTTGGCATGACCCCGCAGGGCGACCACGCCGCCGCCGGGGCGACCCACGTTGCCGAGCAGCAGCTGCAGCATGCAGAGGGAGCGGATGTTCTCGACGCCGTTGGTGTGCTGGGTGAGGTTCAGCGCGTAGGTGATCGCCCCCGTCTTCTCGGGGCCGGAGTTCGAGCAGTAGAGCTGGGCGACCTCCTCGAACTTCGCCTGGGGGATGCCGCACACCTTCTCGATCATGTCGGGCGTGTAGCGGCTGTAGTGCCGCTTGAGGAGCTGGAAGACGCTCTGGGGATCCTTCAGCGTGTTGTCACGCCGGGGGTTGCCCTCACTGTCGACCTGGTACTTCCACGACGAGCGGTCGTAGGTCTTCTTGGCCGGATCGTACCCGGTGAAGAGGCCGTCGAGGTCGGTCGGCGTCTTGAAGGCCGGATCGATCAGGAACGACGCGTTGGTGTAGTGGACGACGTAGTCCCGGAAGAAGAGGTTCTTCTGGATGGCGTAGTTGATGAGCCCGCCGAAGAACGCGATGTTGGTGCCCGAGCGCAGCGGCACGTGGATGTCGGCGGCCGCGCTGGTGCGCGTGTAGCGCGGGTCGACGTGGATCAGCTTGGCCCCGCGCTCCTTGGCCTTCATCACCCACTGGAACCCGACGGGGTGATTCTCGGCCATGTTGGAGGTGGCCATGATGACATCCGAGTTCTGGATGTCGATGAGGTTCGTCGTCATCGCCCCGCGCCCGAACGTGGTCCCCAAAGCTGGGACCGTGGCGGAGTGTCAAACTCGGGCCTGGTGCTCGTGGTAGACGATGCCGAGCGTCCGGTTCAGCTTGCTGAGGAGGTAGCACTCCTCGTTGTCGATGCAGGCCGAGCCGAGCGAGGCGATGGCCTCCAGGCGGTTGACGGTGACCTCCTTGCCGTCCTTGTCCTTCTCCTTCTCGATGAAGTATTTCTCGCGGGTGTCGTGGTAGCGCCGGGCGATCTGCTCGTACATCCACTCGATCGGCTTCTCCTCCCACGTCTCCGAGCCGGCCGCGCGATAGAGCGCGCGGGTCGGCCGCAGCGGGTTGTTGGAGAGCTGGATCGTCGCGGCGCCCTTGGGACAGAGCCGTCCCAGCGTGTGCGGAGTGTCGGGGTTGCCCTCGATGTCGATGATCTTGTTGTCGCGGGCATAGATGAGCTGGCCGCAGCCCACCGCGCAGTACGGACACACGCCGGCAAAGGCTTTCGCCTCCTTGATCTTCAGGGACGTGGCGGCCGCCTCGACGGGGGCGAGATCGATGCCGGTGCCGGCCGCTACGCCGGCGGCCGTGGCGCCGGAAAATTTCAGGAAGTCACGCCGCGATAGACTCATCACAACCCTCCTTGCCAGAGGCGGTCGATGATGACCGGGCGAGAACCGTGGCTCACCACTCCGGAGAGGTCAGTTCCTCCCAGACTCGACGAACCACGACGATTCGCTCGGGCCGGCCGGATGCTTCCTCGATCTTGACGATGTCGCCGGCGTTCAGCGCCGCGAGATCGGGTCCCGTGCCCTCGTCGGTCACGACGAGCGTGCGCTCCGAGCACGACAGATCCGTGCAGACGTCGGCTTCGCCCTTGACGCGCAGACGCCGGCGTGCCGGGTCGACGCCGACCACGACGAAGCGGCTGTGCTGCAGCCAGTCGGTGAGGCTTTGACTCATGCGTCGACCTCCTCGGGCCACCGGCGTGGCAAAGACGACTGCGAGCATCGTAGGTGGTCGGACCGCTCGGTGTCAACATGCGCATACGGCAAGACGCGCATGATTGTGAAAACTTGGGCGAACTTGGCGCGGCCGAGCGGCGATTCAGCCTGGGGGGGCGCCGGGGTCGTGATGCTCGGCGTCATCGATCGGAGCGTAGAGCCGGTACCGGTCATCCAGGAGGGTGGCGGCCTCCTCGGACCGGCCCGTCTCGAGGAGCGTCATGATCCGCGCGCTGGTCGCCGGGTCGACGACGGGCGCGTCGATCAGCGGATTGTAGAGGCGGGCCAGTTCCTTGAGGATGTGCCCCACCCTAGCCGCGTCGGTGCCGAGCTTGGCCCGCGCCTCGTGAAAGAGATCGAGGGCGTAGTCGTCGCGCTTGTCCTTCTGGCGGAAGCCGCGCCGGTAGGCCCGGGCCTCGGGCGATTCCTCAGCCACCCGCCGCTCCCACCGGCGCGTCGAGGACGACCGCGTCCCCGGCGTAGACATTGAGGCCGTCGGGTCGCACGTAGCCGCACACCGTCACCCCGAGCTGCTCGGCCAGGGCCACCGCCATCTCGGTCGGCGACGTGCGCGAGGCGATCACGGGCACCCCCATGCGCGCGGCCTTCAGCAGCATCTCGGAGGACACCCGCCCCGTCGACAGCAGCAGGCGGTCCTCGGTGGCGATCCCGAGTCGCAGCGCCTCACCCTTCACCTTGTCGACCGCATTGTGACGGCCGACGTCCTCGGCCACGATCAGCAGTCGGTCGGCGTCGGCCAGCGCGGCGCCGTGGATGCCGCGCGAGCGCTGATAGTGCAGCGCGGATTGGAAGAGATCCTTCATGCGCGCGGCCAGCTCCGTCGGCCGCACCCGCAGCCGCGAGCGCAGCCGCGGAAACAGGCGGTGATCGATACGGAACGTGATGCCGCCGCCGCAGCCGGAGGTCAGGATGCGCTCGGTGGGCAGCGTCACCGGGTGCGTCAGCGTGACCTCCGCCCGCCCGTCGACCGGCGAGATCTCCAGGCGCGCGATCTCCGCCGGATCGCCGATGACCTTTTCCATCCACAGGTAGCCGGTCACCAGCGACTCCAGCCCCATCGGCGAGCAGAGCAGCGTGAGGAACTTTTCGCCGTTGACGAAGACGCTCAGCGGCTGCTCGCGGACGACCTCGCCCGCGATCTCGACGACTCGACGTCCTCTGACCTGAAGATACGTTCGCATGGCGGTCCGCAGCATCATTCTAACGTCGGAGGAGGCGAGACGCCCCCGACCCTCCGCGGGCGACCTCCCCGG